>Ga0304730_1000567_pt1 | contig 31536 bp, 19 predicted proteins | sample M_130628_MF_Meta_FD_190474 | JGI IMG/M metagenome (GOLD analysis project Ga0304730, IMG submission 190474) | Freshwater microbial communities from Lake Montjoie, Canada to study carbon cycling - M_130628_MF_MetaG (v2) (version 2) | ecosystem: Environmental > Aquatic > Freshwater > Lake | place...
CGAATCCTTCTTCTTGGCGAGGTCGACGTATTTCTTGACGTTGCCGCCGTCGGCACCGATCTTCTCGAGCATCTCCACACAGGCCTGGTTGGCACCGCCATGGAGCGGTCCCCAGAGGGCGGAGATGCCCGCAGAGATGCTGGCGAAGAGATTGGCATCGCTTGAACCGACCATCCGGACTGTGGATGTGGAGCAATTCTGTTCATGGTCGGCATGCACGATCAGGAGCATGTCGAGCGCCTCGGCAAAGTCGGGATCGCAGTGGTATTCCTCACACGGCACCGCGAACATCATCTGCAGAAAGTTCTCGCAGTACGAGAGATCGTTCCGCGGATAGATCAGCGGCTGGCCGATCGACTTCTTGTGGCTGTAGGCCGCGATGGTGGGGAGCTTGGCCAACAGGCGGTGCACGCTCACCTCCACCTGACGAGGATCGCGAACGTCAAGTGAATCCTGGTAGAACGTGGAGAGGGCACCCACCACGCTGCCGAGGATCGCCATGGGATGCGCGTCACGGGGAAACCCGTTGTAGAAGCTGCGCATGTCCTCGTGGATCATCGTGTGGTGCGAGAGTGAATTTCGGAAGCCGTCGAGTTCGGTGGTCGAGGGTAAATTTCCATAGATCAGCAGGTAGGCCACCTCGACGAAGTCGCACTTCTCGGCCAGCACCTCGATGGGATAACCGCGGTACCGCAGGATCCCCTTCTCGCCGTCGAGAAAGGTGATCGCGCTGGTCGTGGAACCGGTGTTGACGAAGCCCTCGTCGAGGGTGATGGCACCGGTCGCACTCCGCAGTTTGGCGATGTCGATGCCCTGCTCGCCTTCGGTGCCCACGACAACCGGGAGTTCGGTGGTACGGCCGCCGATTTCCAGCCTGGCTGTCCCCGCCGACTTGGTGCCCGGCCAGGGCGGACTGACGGGGGCTGGCGAGGCAGAGGATGTCTGGGACGCACTCATGAGGCCAATCTCCTGGGCATGTGGGCAGCCAGCACGGAGCGGAACGCCGAACGCGACCATCCGCAGCAAAAGTCCGCCAGAAGCGGCAGTCTAGCCCGCGCCGCACGGGTCGGCAATCGCTCGCCGAACGACTGCCGATTGTTACCGGGTCGTACGGGGCTGGCTCGCAGTTTGGGAGGCGGCTTGGGTCGGACCTCCGCCGGGCTCGTCATCGAAGACCGTCCAGACAGGCGTGCGGCCGCGGACCGTGGCAAGATATTCATCCATCTCGCGCTTGCGGCGTTCGTCCGAGAGCTTGTCGCGGATGCCGACCTGCGCCTCGATGAAGGGGGTGCGGCCTGCTTCGGTCCGTTCGATCACCCGCACGATGTGCAAGGCCGAGCCTTCATCGAGGATCGCACTCATCTGGCCGACTGGTAGCGTGAAGACGGCCTCGTTGATGACCTTCGAGACGAGGCTCCCTTTGGTGGTCCAATCGAAGACGCCGCCGGTTGCCGCGGTCGGCCCCTCCGACCCAGTCCGGGCAATGTCGGCAAAGGGTTTGCCTTGCATCACCTCGTTGCCCATAGCTGCCAGCATGGTCCAGGCCTGCCCGCGGGGCCGGCTGGTCGTGACCTTCACGGTGAGCTGCTCGAAGCGAACCTTGGCGGGATACTCGTATTCGGCCAGATGATTCTGATACCACGCAATCATTTCCGCGTGCGGGATCTCTCCGTCGTTGACCACCTTCTGCTGGACCCATTGCTGGGCGAGAGCACGCTCGAAGAACGTCTTGCGAATCCGGTCGAGCGACTGCCCCCGCGACCTCAGCAACTGGTCGTATTCCAGAGCATTGGCCACTCCAGCATCACTGACCAGCCGCGGCAGCTGTTGTTGATCAAACGCCTCGTTGACCTTCTTTTCGATTTCCGGCAGGCGATCCTCGGGAATCGTTCGGCAGGCGTCGACATAAATCACCAGCGACTCGACGTGCTGCTTGATCACCTGCCGGCAGATCTGCGACTTCAATTCTCGGATCTGCTCGGGGGTGAGGCCTCCTGAGACCTTATCGAGCCAGGCCAGCGCTGAAGGGGTGAGCAGGTCGCCTTCCAGCACGACCTCTGGTCCGACCCGGGCGACCACCCGGGCGTTGTCGAGCGACTGCATTCCGTCCGGTTGGCCATCTGCAGCGACACCCGCTGGAAGCGTTTCCTCGAAGCCCGCCTGGATGACGCCTGATTTTTTTGTCCCGGATTCGACGGCGTCTTTCTTGGGAGCCGCGACCGGTTCGAGGGGAGCGCCCGGGTTCGGCAGGATGCTCGACAGCACATGGTTGTCCTTGCTGTTCTTGCCATCCTCGGCCCCGTTCTTGGCTCCCGGCCAACCATCCGGCCGTGACACCGCCTTCGGCACATGAGGCATCTGTCCGGGGCCAACCAGGCTGCGAGTGGCTGGGGCCGCTGTGGCCGCAGGGCCGCTGGCGGCTGCGGCCGGATCGTCAAGCGGTTGGGAGGGATCTTGGGCGGTCGCATCGTTGGCGAACAGCAGGACAACCGCGCAGCACAGCCACGCGAAGCTCGTGCGCACCTTAATTTGGCGGCCGGGATGGGTCATCACGGTCTCGGTCGGGGAGATCCTGGAACCGCCCGGCAACCCACGTTACGGTCGCGCAGGTGTCGAAGCGGGGCGGGGACTATAGGGCCGCCCTCGCGTGGGTCGCAAGAGCGTCCTGACCGCGGCCAAAAGCCTGTCTGGATCGTCACAAACCCGCTTTTCGAGTGGTACCACGGCGCTTTTATCACCGACCACTCGCAGCGTTTTCCCCCCTGCCTGCCAGGCTGCCCGCAGCCGCTGGATGGCCTGCGGGTCGTGGTGGCCGATCACGAGCATGCCCGGTTGCCGGGTGATGGAATCGATGCCGTGGGCCGCAGCCGCAACCCGCAGCCGGGCAAACTCCAGCATGCGTGTCACCTCGGTCGGCAGGGGGCCGAACCGGTCGACCAGTTCCGCGGCGAGGTCATCGACCTGCCCTTCGCCCGTGACCCGCGACAGCCGCCGGTAGACATCGATCTTAGCGCGGAAATCGGGAATGAAGTCACGTGGTAGCCAGGCCGTGCCCGGCAGATCGATCGTCACCGGCGGCGGCTCGGCCGGCGGCATCGACTTGAGCCCGCGGACAGCCTGCTCGAGCAGCCGGCAATAGAGCTCGTAGCCGACGGTCGCGATGTGGCCGCTCTGCTGCGTGCCGAGCAGGTTGCCCGCGCCGCGAATCTCGAGATCGCGCATCGCGAGCGAGAAACCGGCCCCCATGCTGGAGAACTCCTGAATGGCGCGGAGCCGCTTGGCCGCCGTGCTCGTCAGCGTGGCTGCTTCATCGACGAGCAGGTGACAATAGGCACGGTGGTGGGACCGACCGACGCGACCGCGGAGCTGATGGAGGTCGGCGAGGCCGTAGGTATCGGCCTCGTCGATGAAGATGGTGTTGGCCCGCGGGATGTCGAGGCCACTCTCAATGATTGTCGTGGCCAGGAGGATGTCGGCCCTCCCGGCGACGAACGTGAGCATCACCTCCTCCAGCTCCGATTCGGAGAGCCGACCGTGGGCGATGACGATCGTTGCCTCGGGCACGATCTGCGAGAGCCGATGCGCGACCTTGTGGATGTCGTTGATCCGGTTGTGCACGAAGAACACCTGACCGCCCCGCGCGAGTTCCCGGTCGATGGCACCTCGGATCAGCCGCTCGTCCCAGCGGGCCACGCGAGTTTCGACGGCGATCCTGTTGGCGGGCGGCGTGGTGAGGTTGGAGATGTCGCGGATACCGAGCATCGCCATGTGGAGCGTTCGTGGAATCGGCGTGGCGGTCATCGTAAGCACGTCCACGCTGGCGCGGAGTGCCTTGAGCTTTTCCTTGACGTCCACGCCGAACCGCTGCTCTTCGTCGACGACCACGAGTCCCAGGTTGGCGAAGTGCATGTCGGTCTGGGCGATCCGGTGCGTGCCAATGACTATGTCGACGGTGCCCCGTGCGAGTCCCTCCAGCGTGTCACGTTCCTCCTTCGTCCCGGTGAGCCGCGAGAGCGCCCGGATCGTGAAGGGGAATTCGGCGAACCGGGCAACGAACGTGCGGCGATGCTGCTCGGCCAGCACCGTCGTCGGCACGAGCACGGCTACCTGCGAGCCCGCCTCCGCCACCTTGAAGGCCGCACGCATCGCCATCTCCGTCTTGCCGAAGCCGACGTCGCCGCAGAGCAGCCGATCCATGGGCCGCGGCCTCTCCAAGTCGGCACGGATCGCCTCGATGGCGGTGAGTTGGTCCGGCGTTTCGTCAAACGGAAAGGACTCTTCGAAGCTGCGTTGCCAGGGAGTATCGGGTGGAAATGCCGCGCCGGGACGGCTCTCCCGCCGGGCCTGAAGCTGGATCATGTCGGCGGCCATGTCGGCGACGGCCCGCTCGACCGCAGCCTTCTGGCGTTCCCAAAGTGTGCCGCCGATCTTCGCAAGCTTGGGGGCAAGTTTGGTCCCACCGACATATTTCTGCACCAGTTCGATACAGGAAGCCGGCACGTAGATCCGTGTGCTCTCCGCAAACTCGATCTCGAGAAACTCCTCCGTGCGGCCGTGCTTTTCCAGGAGCTTGAGGCCCTTGTAGCGGCCGATGCCGTGGGCAACGTGCACGACGTAGTCGCCCTCGTGAAGGTCGAGGAAGGTGTCGATCGCTCTCGAGAGCCGCTGTTTGGTGGGCCGCGATGTCGCCACATCCTCGCGACGGAAGAGCTCCGCACTCGAAATCAGCACGATCTTTTCGGGCACGAGCCGAAAGCCGCCGGACAGATGCCCCCTGGCGAAGTGCAGCCGTCCCGATTGCGCAGGCGCACAGTCGGCCAGCAGTTCCGAAAGCCGCTTCTCCTCCGCGGCGGTGGGCGCGATCACCCACACTTCCTGGTCACGGCCGACCGTTTCCAGTTCCTCGCGAACCCGGTCCAGCACCCCGGTGAACCGCTCCACGCTCTCGATCGCCAACAAGGCCGTGGACTCCATGCTCGACGGCGCAACGGCGGAAAGGGTCACCGAGGGAAACCGATAGATCCTGGCAAACACCTCCGCTGGATCGGAGAGACCGGCGGTAGGGCCCGCATCGGCCCCGGCATGGGCGAGTCGTTGGTGGGCTCGCTGCGCCTCTTCGGCAAGTTCTCCAGGCTCGACCAAGGCCCACCACGAGCCCGACGGGACGATGTCTGCCAACTGCGTGCGCCGCGCTGGGAAGGCCTTCGACTCTGGCACCGAACGCTCAAGCGCTGTCAGGTCGATGGCGTCGAGGGCGTCGACGCTCCGCTGGCTGACGGTGTCGAAGGTGCGGAGCGACTCAATCTCGTCACCGAACAGTTCCACGCGCACTGGACGCTCCCAGTCGGTGGCAAAGAGGTCGAGGATGCCGCCTCGGCGTGCGAAGGTGCCGGGCGTATCGATGGCGTCGGCGGCCTCCCAGCCCCGCGCGACGAGCCAATCGGCAAGTTCCGCCGGGTCGAGCCTGCCCCCCACGACAAGCTGGCGAGTGCCCGCCTCGATCTCGCGCGGGTCGGCAAGCGGAGAGAGCAGTGCCTGGATGGTGGTCACGATGATCCGCGGATGTGCGGCTGCGGGGCCGATCAGTCGCTTGACCAGGGCCAGACGGTCGGCCTCGGTGGGATCGACACCAGACGAAACGCCGCCGTCCTCGAGCGCCGGCAGGACGGCAACAGGAAACGGCGTGAACAACGCAAGATCGTCGAGAAAGAAGTCGGCATCAGCGGAGTGGGGCAGCACGACCACGAGCAGGCCGGCCCGCTCCGGACTGGCGGCCAAGGCCTCTGCCAACGCTGCCGCCGTCAGCGCAGACGCCGATCCCCAGGTTCCGCCAATCGTGCCGCCATGTCCCGCCCGGAGACTGGCGACCACCTCGGCGAACCCATTGTGCGTGTCGAGCGTGTTGGCAAGGCCGAGCAATCGCCCGGCCGGCACTGAAACCGTAGAATCGGACACGCCGGAATTGTAGTGAAAGTGGAGGGCGGCGAGTCACTCTCCTCGGTAAAGTCCGCGGAAATTCCGCAAAAAATCCGCCCCTGACGCAACAGGGCATTTATCGTGTATTTTTGAGGGGTCGCTGCCCGGCCGTTTCCGAACCAGCCAGCCCCACACCAGAGGAGCCCATCCCATGGCCACCGTCTCCCGACCCCGGACCTCCGAAGCCTTTGTCAGCGGGGCCGATGTGGTCGTCGAGTCGCTGATCCGCCATGGTGTGGATGTGCTCTTCGCCTATCCGGGCGGCGCGAGCATGCCGCTCCATCAGGCGCTCACTCGGGCAGCCGACAGGCTCCGCACCATTCTGCCACGGCACGAACAGGGGGGCGGCTTCGCAGCGCAGGGCTATGCACGGACGACGGGCAAGCCGGGTGTCTGCATGGCGACCAGCGGCCCGGGCGCGCTCAACCTGGTGACGGCCATTGCTGACGCCAAGATGGACAGCGTGCCGATGGTCGCCCTCACCGGGCAGGTGGGCACCAGCGTGATTGGCACCGATGCCTTCCAGGAGACTCCGATCGTCGAAGTCTGCCGCGGCATCACCAAGCACCACTATCTCGTGACCGATGCCAACGACATCGCCCGCGTGATGCGGGAGGCGTTCCACATCGCCACGACCGGCCGGCCCGGCCCGGTGCTCGTCGATCTGCCGAAGAACGTCCAACTCGCACAGATCGTGCCAGACTACGATGCCCCGATGAATCTGCCGGGCTACCACCCCGAGGTCCGCAAGCCACACCCGGAACAGATCGCTCAGGTGGCTGCCGCCATCAAGCGGGCCAAGCGTCCGATCATTTATGCCGGCGGCGGCGTGATCGCGGCCGAGGCCTCGGCCGAACTCCGCGAACTCGTGCGGCTGACAGGCATCCCGGTCACGATGACGCTCATGGGCCTGGGGGCATTTCCCGCCGACGACCCGCGGTGCCTGGACATGCTTGGCATGCACGGCAGCGTGTATGCCAACCAAGCCGTCGATCAGGCCGACCTGCTGATCGCGGTGGGCGTGCGGTTCGATGACCGTGTGACGGGCAAAGTGTCGGAATTCGCCGAACACGGTTTCATCGTCCACATCGACATCGACCCGTCCGAGATCAACAAGAACAAACTTGTCCACGTGCCGATCGTGGCCGACGTGAAGGCGTCTCTGGCACAACTCAACGCCATCGTGACGCCGCCGGCGGCGCCACTCGACGATTGGTATTCCCAGATCGATGCTTGGAAGCAGGAGGATCCGTTCTCCTACGACCGCTCCTTCAAGGGCATCCTGCCCCAGCACGCGATCGCCGAACTCTCACGGCTCACCGCCGAACGTGACACGATCATCACGGTGGGCGTGGGACAGCACCAGATGTGGTCGGCTCAGTTCTACAAGTTTCGCCGGCCGCGGACCTGGCTTTCATCCAGCGGTCTGGGCACGATGGGCTTCGGTCTGCCGGCGGCGATGGGGGCCAAGGTTGCCCACCCGGAGTCGCTCGTTGTTGACATAGACGGCGACGGCAGCATCCTCATGAACATCCAGGAGTTCGCCACCTGCCACTGCGAGAACATCGGCGTGAAGGTGCTGCTCCTGAACAACCAGCATCTCGGCATGGTGGTGCAGTGGGAGGATCGGTTCTTCAAGGGCAACCGGGCCCACACGTATCTGGGACCCGTCGGCAATCCAGAGGCTTCGGGCCAGGGCAACGGCATCTCGCCGGCGGCCCGCTACCCCGACTTCGTGGGCATCGCGCAGGGATTCGGCTGGCAGGCCGAGACGGTCGTGGAACGGGGCGATCTTGAGGCAGCTCTCAAGCGACTCATCGACGCACCGGGGCCCGCGTTGCTCGACGTGCAGGTGCCCTACCAAGAGCACGTGCTGCCTATGATCCCGTCGGGCGGCACGGTTCGCGACCTGATCAAGCGATAGTCAGGCAGTTCGTGACATCGACTGGCTGCCGACTCGATCGCGTCTTGGTTTGCCGTAGCACCGTCGTAGGCCGCGTCAGGGCTTTTGACCCACGGCGCCGGAAGGCATCAGTTTGGACAATGCCTGCCGGAGAATCGGCTCAAGGGGCCGTTCATCCAACGCCATTGCCATCCGACGCATGCTCTGAGCCTGCGTTTTGACAGGTTCTGGAACATCGCCCATCAACAGCGCGAGCCCGCGTTTGGAATCGTCGGTGAGAATGGCGTCCGCGAGCACGGCCAGTCGCCAGGCGGCCCGACGGCACACCTCCCGAGGAATCAACTGGGCAGACGCCGGTTGGCCCATCACATCGGCTGGCATACCTGCAGCATTCATTTCATCCTGCGAGACGATTCCGGCGGAACCTGGCAGGGTCTGCCCTACTCCGCCACCGTACTGCCGATCGAGCAGGAGTTTGTCGGCGGCGGCCACATCACGCTCGAGCGACACTACGGCAAGACGTCCGATCGATTGAATGAGAGCTGCTGCATCGACCTTCGACTCCGGGCCGGCTACGGCCGCCAGAGCCGCTGCAGCCCGCACACGCACATTGATTGAACGGCTGCCGTCGTCCAAGATCCGCACAACTTCTTCCGCCGTGGCCGGCTTCATCGGCCCCAAGAACTGCAGCATCGTCAGGCAGCGTGACGCCATCCAGTCGTTCTCGACGACCGTTTCCGGCGTCGTCGGCTCCTTGAGAATCGCCTGGATGGCAGGGACAGCTATGGAAGCCATCCGTTGCTGCTCCTCAACCACGCCCTTCGTCGCCTCAACATGCTTCGCAAGCCCGACGCTGGCTGCAATCCGCACAGCCTTAGGCAGGTCGGTATTGGAGACCGCCTGCGCAAGCGTGGCAGCGGCAGGCGGCCAGGGCTTGCCCGTCGACTGCAACTCGCCGATCAGGAGCATCGCGTTGACCCGCACCACCGGATCGGCGTCGCTCTTCGCTGCGAGCGACTCCATGAAACTTGCCACTGTCTCGGTAGCATCGTCGGTGAACTTTCCATTGGCGTTGCCGCCGCCAAGCAGGAACTCTCGCAACCGCTTTCGAGTCCGTTCGATCGTCGACCGGTTGGCTTCCGTCTGCAGCTGCGGCAGCGCAATCTGCTCGAGAAATTCGCGGGCAGTCGCATCGAAGGCACCACCGCTACTCATCGCCTCCTTGTAGGCTTTCGCCTCTGGCGTTGAGAAGCGGGCACTATCGTCCTGAGCAAAGGCTCCGGCCGCCAGGGCGAACCACGCCACGACGGCCACAAGGCAAACAATCGACGGACGAACTCCGCGAACGCAAGGCAGTCGCAGACCAGAATGCACGTGACTCATGGGAAGAAATTCCGGGGCTAGTTTCTGGGTGCGGATGGGTTATCAGAACGGCGACTCGCCGCCGGGTCGTTGCTGGCCTGCGCGATCACCCGTAGCAGCATTCGCCTGATCGGTCTGTAGCGTGGCACGATACCGCTCAAAGTCCAGTTGTGACTCGGGAGAGGAAACGACTTCGATGATGCCGTCTGGACGGAGAAAGATCATCTCGAGCGGCTCCGGTGGCGGCGTTGCCTTGCCACCCCTCGTCTCCGTGCGATCCTCGCGTGGGCCACGGACATCGAGCAGCACGCGGTTGGTTGTGATCGAGTCTCCCAGCGACCGCAGCTCGCCGGTTTTTTTCTGCTGCGAGTCGACGTTGGCGAGGCCACCGGGCTCCATGATCAGGACACGCAAAGCGAGCGACCCGGCATTCGGTTTTTCACCAAGGGGAAGCACCGCAAACATGCCCGGCTTTATCCTTTTCAGGATCTGCTTTGGGACTGGTTGCACGAGCAGGCGGGCGCCATCCGACACGACGACCGGGGCCGTAGGATTGCTCTCCGGTGACTCAAGAATAGGTTTGGTTGCCAGCGACGCCTCGACGAGGTGCCGGCCGGGCACATTCAGGTTCGGATTCCAGCAGACGACCTTCACACGATAGCGATACGTACGACCCGGCTTCACATCCAAGTCGATGAACCGAAACAAGCGGTATTCCGGCCCCAGCATCACCGATCCGGCCATACCGGGCGCCATGCCGGAGTCCTCATCAACCGGCATCACGGGAACGCCAAAGCCGGGTTTCCCAATGCCGCCACCGACGGATTCCTCGTTCGCTGCCCCAAAGATGTTGGTGCTCGTTTCGGCTTTCACCTGATCGGCCAAAGCCTGGGACTTTTTCTCCTCCGCATCGCGTTGCAAATAGTCCACAAACCATGGGTGCATCGCATTCAGGCCCCAAGAACCGTCGGCGAGCTGCGGCATGGGGCTGGAAAATGGAATGGGTGATACTGCAAGATCACGATTCTCCTGAGCCGTTGGAATCGTGATGGTGGCCAGCGCCGGCTCCGATTGAAAACCCACCCACTCGGCGCCGTACCGAATAACCGCCTGTTTTACGTCGATGGGGCTCCACTTCTCGGCGGCGCCGGGCTGTATCTCGGCTCGCTCGATGCGATAACTGCTCCAATTTGGCGCGTCGATCGTCGCGTTCCTGAAGCTCGCGTTATCGAACCGTTGACGATATTCCTGTTGCTGCTTCTTGAGCGGAATGAGCCCCGTGACGAGAACGTAGGGCACGACCTTGCCCTGCGGGCCCAGTTGTTGATCAGGCTGCAAAGCCTGATCCTGCTCCGGTTGCTCCTCCGGTTGCTGCTGCGCCTGCTGGCCTGGTCCACGACGATTCCCTCTCGGCTTTTGTCTCGGCATGTTGCCGTCATCAAAATCAGGGGTACGGACCGGCGGAGCCACGCGCCCGCCGGGCGGGGCCTTGACCGCCAGAACAGCGGCCCCAGAGACGGCCCGCAGGTCTTCAATGGGCAGAATGTCCGGGCTGCTCCGCCGCGCCAGCTCGCCAAAGAGCGGCCTGCTGAACAGCGCATGCGGTGGTTCGGAAACCACCTTCGTTTCCCGCCATTGAGTAACAACCTCTGCCAGCTTCTTATCACTGGCCCGCTCTTCAGCGGGTGGATTTTTCACCGCATCGATGTGCTCAGACGCCGCAGCTGCGCCGGCTACGATGGCCTGCGGCTCCTGTTTGGAAGAGGGCCGCAGATTACGGATCGTTCCAATGCCACCCCAAACGAGACCGCAGGCTGCCAGACCGATCATGGCCGCGATGATTTTCTCACCATGGCTCAAGAAAAACGACAGGATGGCGGCCTTGTTGACGGCGAACTTTGGCATTTTCATGACGCGGCCCTCCGGAGGGGAACTGGAGAAGACATGGCAGCCTTGTCGCCAGCCTCAGCCGATTCCAAACCGACAGCTTTCTCGGATGGCGGTGTGGCCAATCCGATCGTACCGCGGAGTTCAAGGGAAACGTCGTACATCCGGCCCGAGCCGCCGGGACCGGCAGCCATCGGATCGGCAGTGGCCTGGCCCATCGACACATCGACAGCAGGGCCGCCCGACGCGTTGATCCGCACCTGACGAACATCAATCGGGATTGCAGACGTTGACAGGCTGACAAGCAGCGCGTCGATCTGCCTCTGATCGATGACGACGCGTAACACGAACGGCATCAGGTGAACCATCTGGCTATCGACAGCCGCAGCAAGTTCGGTGGCACTCAAGGGCTTTCCCGTAAAGTCAACGTAAATCCAGTTTTGAAGCCCGTCGTCGGGATTCGCCGGTGCAGGGGCCTGCGACGAACCGTCGTCGTCGAAAGATGGTCTCCCTGCGCCCGGATTGACCACCAGTGCCCCACCGCCAAATCGCGGATTGGCAGGCCTGACCAAAACAGCCGCGCCGGACGCGCTTGGCGATCCCCCCGAATCATCGTCAGGTGACGCCATGGTCGGTGCTGACCCCGCTGCCACCCGAACAAGGCGCTTCCCAGAGCCGCCGCCTGGATCGTCCTCCGCTGCCGGATAGCCCACGGAGAGTTCATCGACTCTGGTAATCGCGGCGCTGTGCGGACCGGCAGCCGTTTTATTCATGCCGGCCAGAAGGTCGCAGAACATCCCGTACACCCAGAGTTCTTCCTGGGCAAGCAGAATCCTCGTCGGCGAGGGAGGAGCCTCTTTTTCCCAATTGAACGATGTATAGATCCGCTGCTGATTTTCCGGACTCCACTCCATCATGTAGGGCGACGACTCGACAGCATCATCATCTGACGCCACGCCCGGACGCATCGCCGGTTGCCTGGCTGGCGGTCGACGGGTGTTTGGCCGCGATGTGGTCACATCCGACAGATCCCCCATCTTGGGCTCCACCCCCATGCGGACGGGCAACGCTCGCACCAGCGTCCTCACCTTGTCTTTGTAGCGCTCACGAAACTGCGGGGACAGCTTTCCATCCGGCTTCAGCGTCTCCACCTTCTTGACGAAGTCGGCTCCCAGCGTTTCCTCAGGCCAGACGCGAAAGTTCTTTTGGCTGTCCCAGAAGGCCTGCCATTCCTTCAAGGTTTCTCTGCTGACCTGACTTGTTGTGGCTTCGATGCTCTTGGACCATGAATCATTCGGGTGGTCCGCGACGCTGCTGACGCTCTGCAACGCCGTAACGTGCCCATCGATCTGCTGTCGCATCGACGCGATGTGCGATGTCATCGCACCGCGGGCGATGAACAGCATTGGCAAAAGGAGCAGCGGCACGATGGCCGCCAACAGCCAGAAATAATATTTGAGGAAGATCGCCAACCATGGACGTAACTGGTCCGATATGGAACTCTTAGCCATGATTTTGAGATTCCTGGCGAGAAGGTGTGCTGAAGGCTTGAGACACGCTGCAGGGCCGGATCAGTCCGAGTTGGTGCTTACAGGGGCAGCGGCAGGAGCGGCGGCGGCGGCAGGAGCGGCGGGCGGTGCTTCTCCGGCAGGCCGCGGCTGCCAACAGAATTGCACCACGAAATCGTATCGTCGCAGCACTAACTCCTGAGGCGACTCTAATTCCGACAGGTCGTCGGCCGGCTGCTGGGCCGTTGTCGCGAAGGACGGTGCATTTCCGCCACCCATTTTTGCCAACGGAATTCGCACCGGCTTGATGGATGAGGACTGAACGATGACTGGATAGCCGATACCGAGTTCGGAGACGCTCACCTCCTGGCCTGCCAGCGGTCCTGCCGAAACAATCACCTTGTTTCCTTCTCCAAGCAGGTTTTTGATGAGCGTGGAACGGACATATTGGGCGCCCTCCATAGGCTTGTGGCGGTCTTCGTTGTGAAAATGATGGCCCTGCAACTCAACCACCCAGCCAGGACCAGTGGGGCCGCTGTCGGCGTTCGGTTTTGCTCCCTCGGCAGCCGTCGCGTCAGGAGGGGCCGCCGGCTGACCGCCCTCGGCAGCCGGTTCGCCAGCGGCTACGGCCGGAGCTTTCAGTTCGTCGACCTCTTCGTCCTCTTCTTTCGCATGGGTTTCCGCCCACTGCTGCTTCAGCCCGGCAAACCACCCGCCGAGGTCAGGGAAATACTGGCAGTCCATGCGATCGACGAGGAGCTCCTGCCGATCGGCAGGGTTCTCGGGAATCGGGTCTGCCTCATCACGAGGTAGCAGCGTCTCCACGGCCCGCAGCATGTCCAGCGTTTCGAATCTCCGGTTATGCAGCTTCGCCAGCCACTGCTGCTGGGCGATGGCGGTTGCCTGCTTTTCGCGAACCATGCCCACGGCAGCGGTGGCCGCCACGGACTTTTTCTTGACAGCGTCGGCCTTCGAGAAGGCATCTGAGTAGAGAGCAGGGGCGTACGCAGTCCACGCCGCAAACGTCCCGCTAAAATTCAGCATCGCAGCCGCCAGCAATCCCACCATTGCGGCGACGGCCCACGGCTTCTTCGCATCGATGATGCGGTCGCGAACGATTTCATCAGGCAGCAGATTCGTGCCGATCGCCGCCACGTCCGCCGCCTGGAGAGCCAAGCCATAGGCGGTGCCAAAGGCGAGTTGGTGCTCCCGGAATGCCGGGGTTGCGAGCACCGCCTCCCCCTCCAGGCCCTTGAATGTGTCCAGTCGCTGCACATCCATCTGGAGTTGCTGCCCCACGAAGTCGGTTAGGCCACGGAGCTTGGTGGCATTCCCCATCAGCAACACTTTGGTGATCGTCGCCGTCCGATCGGCACCGGTGAAATAATTCAGCGATCGCTGCAGTTCAGAAGCAAACTCGTTGAACACCGGCTTCATCATTTTGAAGACGGCTTTCGGGTCTTCCGCCTTGACGGCATTGCGCTTGAGGTTTTCAGCCTGAGAAAATGTCAGCTTCATCCCCTGCACGAGCGCCTTGGTGAAGTTGCTCCCGCCTGCCGGAATACTCCGCTGCCAGATCCGGCGTCCGTTGGTGACCACCAGATCCGTGGAATCCACGCCGACGGACACCAGCGCCACGGAGGGAGCCGGCTCGTCTGGATCGATGGTGGCGGGATCGGGTAATTGATCGAACATTGCCATGTTGGCCAGCGCGATTGGCGCCAGCTGCAACACGTCGACATGAATGCCCGCCTGCGTCAGAGGTGCAAGGGACTTGAATACCTGTTCACGCTTCATCGCGAAGAGGGCTACTTCGGCATCGAGGACGAAGCCGCTGTCCTCCATTCCGCCCGCAAGCCGCTGCCACCGCCAGACGACCTGCTCCAACGGAAAGGGAATCTGCTGCCGGGCCTCGTATTTGACGATGTCGGGAATCTTCTTGGCCTCGATCGGCGGCAGCTTGATGAACTTCGAGAGCCCAAGGTTGCCGGGCACGGAGACAGCCACCTTGTCGCCCTTCAGATCGTGGCGGCTGATGAGTTGTTCGAGGGCAGCCTGAACCAGCTCAACGGGGTCGGCCTCCGGCTGGGTGCGAATCTTCGGGTATTCGATGTATTCGCATGCCACAACTTCAAGCTTTCGAGGCTGGGTGGACACGCGGCACCTCAGCGCCTTCAAAGCGCAGTTGCCGATGTCGATTCCCCACACATACGAAACGCGGGCCATGGCCGATTCCAGAAGATCCTTGGGAGCCCTTCGTTCGAGATTCAGAAGGGCATCAAACGCTTCCCTACCAACACTTTATGAGCGATGTGCGCGGGGTGTCAAACGGGCATTGTTGACGCCGGGCTCGGCCCTCCCGGCCGCCCCGTCTCGGCCGTGCCTCCCAACCCGGCCGCCATGCTTTCCGCTTTCTGTTTTCCAGTGTCGCTAAACTCGTCGGCATGAAGCCTGACCGAATCGCCGTCTTTCTTCCCTGCCATTCCCTCCACGACTTCCCCACCTGGCTGGACGAGGCGGAAGCCGATGCATTGCTATCGGCCTGGACTTCGGCATGGCACCCCTGGCTGATCGCCACGACGGGCGCCATGCCCCGCTGGGCGAGTGTCGACCTGCCGCCGATTGATGACGCCACCCTGGGGATCGTGCCGACCCCGTGGGACGACCGTTTCGCGGCTCAGGCCGACACCGTCTGCACGGCCGGCTCCTGCTGGGTGCGCGGCGTCACCGGCCAGGCGGAGATCGTCTCCGCTGCCGCGGTAGCGTTGGCGGGGGGACAGCCCGTCGCATCGCCGCTCCCCGGCGGGCACCTGGCAGAAGAGTTTCACGCCCTCGGCCTGGCCTCGCTGCTGGCGGAACTGTTGGCGCAGAGAATGCGATCCTCAAGCGGCCTGACGGACTCGGGATTTGCCGACGCCGCCGTACGAGCGGCCGGGGCGGCGATCAACGGCGACGACCATGCTGCCCGCGACGCACTGCGGGAATGTTATGGCTTCCTCGAGGCCACTCGAGCCCACTTCTATCCCGTCGACGTCTGGCTCCTCGACCTCGTCCTGCTGGCTGACTCGACGCTCGGCAATGGGCTCGACCATGAACTGCGTTCACCGGTGCCGGCGGCGGTGGTCGCCACTGGCCGCGTGATCGAGCAACTCGCCGCCCGCAACCCCGTGGCCCTCTCCCGCATGCGGGAACGTTGCGCAGCGGGCACGCTCGCCCCTGCCGGCGGTCGCTACGACTCGCAGCCCCTCGACGCGTGCACACCGGAGGAGATTGTCAGCTCGTTCGAACGAGGCCTCGCTGTCTGGCAGGATACCGTCGGCGCGGTGCCGGTCACGTACGCCCAGCAGACTGGCGGATCATCGGCGATCCTGCCGCAGGTGCTTTCCAGCCTGGGCTATACCGGGGTCATCTGGACGCTGTTCGACGGCACCCGACTGCCCGATCCGGCCAGCAGCCGCCTCCGCTGGGAGGGCACTGGTGGCGGGTGCATCGACGGCGTCGCGCGGCCTCCGCTCGATGCCCGCTCCGCCCAGGCAATTCTCAGCCTGGCCGAGCGGATCGGCGACGCCATGGATCACGACCACACCGCCGTCATCCAATGGGCGCATTACGCCGGCACCGCCAGCCCATGGTTCAACACGCTCCGCCAGATCGGTGCCGCCAGCACGGCGTTGGGCACGTTTGTGACGCCTCCCGAGTTTTTCAAACGCACCGCGGGATCAGGCACGGTGGTCTCCTTCGAGCCGGATCTGTTTCCTGTGGGGCTGCCCACCACCGCAGCCGTCGGCAACGACCCCGTGGGTGCTCACGTGGCTGCAGCCCGCGACGAAGCCCGCCGCGTGATGACTGCCCACGAGTCGCTACGCGACGCGCTGCCACGGCCGTCGACACCGGTGGTCGCCCCGGGTGCAATCACCACAGGCCATGCCCGTCGTGCATCGTGGGGCTTCCGTGCCCTGTTTGCCACCGACCGACGGGACGATGAGTTCGTGCTCGAGCATGCCATGCTGCGAGTCGCGATCCACCCACAGACCGGCGGACTGCTTTCGGTGCGACGGCCCATCGATCGAAGCAACCGATTGTCACAGCGGCTGGCGCTCCGCAGCACCCGACCAGCGCCGCCGCCGAGCCAGCCCTGGGAAGACGCCGCCGAACGGGCTGTCTATTCAGGGATGCAGGCCGACTCGATCGAACGCGTGGCTGCCGCCGGCGGCCGGGGCGAGCAGATCGTCAGTCGCGGCCGACTGATCTCGGGACAGCATCGGCTGGAGGGTTCGTTTACTCAGCGGGTCGAACTCGTTTCCGGACTGCCGCTGGCGTTGATCGACGTTGATGTGCAACTCACGAACCGGCCGCAAGGGCCGCTCTTCGAACACCATGCAGCCTGCCGTTTCGCATGGAATGAAAACGATGATGTCGACGTTCACCGCAGCCTGCACACGCAGTCGGTCGCCACCGAACGCGGACGCTTCACGGCACCTTGGTTCATCGAACTCGGAAGCCCGAATGAACCGGACAGCCGGCTGTCCATTCTCACAGGGGGTCTCCCGTGGCACGCCCGCACGATCCCCCACATGCTCGACTCGATCCTGCCACACCCAATGCCGACGACCGCTCCATGCCGACTGGCCGTGGGGATCGGCCTCGAACGGCCCTGGGATCTGGCGGCTGCAGTGCTGGCCGACATGTCACCGCTGGCAATCCAGACAGCGGCGACACAGCCCGGGGTGCCCGCCAACATCCGGCTTACTGAAGGTTCTGTGCAGCATGAAGCGGGTCAGCTCGTGTCAGCTCGGGTCGGCCTGCTCGAATCGGCCGGGCGCTCCGGGGAGGTGCGGCTGGAATGGGCCTCTGAGGTGGCCCGGGCTTCAGTCTGCGGACCGGGCGGTCAGCGGCTCTCCGCCGCCGGGTCAACCGCGGATGGAGTCACGATCGACGGCCGCGGGATCATCCTGTATCTCAGACGGTATCAGTGGCTACATCTCGAGGTGGAGTTTCGCAGATGATCATCACGCTCGACGGGCCGGCCGGGGCCGGCAAGAGTTCAGCCGCCCGGGCCTTGGCCGCCAGGCTCGGCTGGTGCTACATGGATACCGGGGCGATGTACCGCGCCGTCGCCCTTACGGCTCTGGAAAGAGGCATCCCGCTCGATGACTCGGCCGGGATCGCGGGGCTTGCCGAGCAGATCCGGATTGAATTCCGTGGCGGCCGCGTGAATGTCGACGGCCGCGACGTCTCTGCCGACATTCGCACGGAGCGAATCACGGCGGCAACGCGCCCCGTAGCCGATGCCCCGCCGGTCCGCGACGCGATGAAACGCATCCAGCGGCAGATGGCGGAAGGACTCGATGTCGTCACCGAGGGCCGTGATCAGGGATCAGTCGTGTTTCCGCAGGCAGATCTCAAAGTGTTTCTGACCGCCACGCCAGAGGAGCGGGCCCGCCGACGGCACCAGGAAGAGGTGAGCCGCGGCCAGTCTTCGACGCTCGCAGCGGTGCTCGAATCGCAATCGCGTCGCGACGATGGCGACTGTTCACGGCCCGTCGGCGCACTGAAGCAGGCTGAGGACGCGGTGCTGCTGGAGACCGATGGACTTTCGGCGGATGAGGTGGTGCAGCGACTGGTCGAGATGGTCGAGGTGTGTCGACGACTGCGGGGGCTGGCATGACCGGGGAATCAGACGCGACCGCAGTGAGTCGAACAGCGGGTCCGGCCGATGCGGTGAGCGGTGGCCAGAGGGGCCTTGGCCGCTGGCTCTACGACCTGTTGTGGGTGCTCTGTCGCACGCTCGGCGTGTCTGTGCTGGGCTTCCGCGTACGATTCGCGGAACCGCTGCCGCGGGACGGCGGACTGCTTGTGCTCTCCAGCCATCAGAGCCATCTCGATCCACTCCTGCTCGGGCTCGCGGCCGATCGCCGGCTCTCCACACTGGCCCGCAGTTCGCTCTATCATTTCAAGCCCTTCGCTGCGGTCATCTCAGCGCTCGACGCCGTGCCCATCGACCGCAACGCCTCGATGGTAAAGGCAATGAAAGCGATCATAGGCAGACTGCGGGCCGGTCATGCCGTGGCCATTTTCCCCGAAGGCACCCGGACGGCCACCGGGCGTCTCGGAGAGATCAAGGGGGGCTTTGCGCTCCTCGCCAAGAAGGCCGCTGTGCCGATCGTGCCGGTGGCGATCGTCGGCGCCTACGAATGCTGGCCTCGCACGCGACTCCTACCCCAGCCAGGGCGGATCCGGCTCGAATTTGGCCGCGTGATTCCGGCCGCTGAGATCGCTCGACTCGATGAACAGGCAATCCTCGCACTCTGCACTGCCCGCATCCACGAACTGGACACGAATGCCCGGCGCCTCCGCGCCGGCCTTGGTGCGGTAAAGGCAACACCGCAGCCGACATGAGTCAGACGGCCTGAAACCGCCGGTGGTCGATGAAAGAAAAGAAGCCCCTGGCGGAAGCCAGGGGACTCCGGGCGTGAACACCGTCCCGCGTGCCATGCCGATCCGGGAATAGCCCAACAACCCGGTGTCCCGTCGATTCCGCTCCGGGCTTTTTGCCTGCTCCGCGCGAAACCTGGTTTACGGCTTGCCGGCGTTACGAGTGAACGCGACACCCAACTGCTCCGACGGCGGGGCGGCCGAGAAATCGATCTGTGGCACCGTGGTGATCGCGTGCTTGAGCGCTTGCTCCCAGCTGGAGCGAACTTCACCCAGTTCAGGGTCGCCAGCCTCAAGCCGGCGGTACCGCTTCACGGCCAGATCGTCGTTGGAGTAGACCAGCAGGTCGATTGGCGGCCCGACGGCCACGTTCGACCGCATCGTCGAATCGAGTGAGATGATCGCGTAGGTCACCGCCTGATCGAGCGTGGTCTCGCCAAACCGGATGCCCCGGTCGAGGATTGGCCGTCCGTACTTGCTTTCGCCGATCTGCAGAAAAGGGGAAAGTCGCGTGCACCGCAGGGGATTGCCTTGCGCGTAGATCAGATAGAGTTGCGGTAGTTCGCCTTTGATCTGTCCGCCAACGAGAAGGTTGACTGAGAAGTTGATTTTGTCTCGCTCCATGAATTCCCGGTCGAGCACTCCGACCGCCCGGACCTGACCGCCGACGCACCGGGCGGCTTCGTAGAAGTTGGCCGCACTGGCCAGCCCATCGCCGGCACGGAATTCCTGCTCCAGTCGCGTCATCACCGACTGCGTCAGCGAGAGGCTACCGCTGGAAAGGATCGTGAACATCCGCTCGCCTGGAATGACGAAATTGTGCATTTTGCGGCAGACTTCTACCTGATCGATCCCCGAATTCGTCCGAGAATCGGAGGCCAGAACGAGCCCCTGATGGGTGCGGATGCCGACACAGTAGGTCATCAAATCCTCTGCTTACAGGGGGATGCTCTGGTAAGTGGCGCAAAAATTGCTGTGATGATTCCCTTCGAGGATCGCAGACTAGCGTAGACGATGCTTTCGTCAAGGAATGAGGCGGATGATGTCCCACCAGCTCGCGGACAGTGCCCTTCGTTCGGGCATGGACTGCCCAATTCCCGCGCAGGATGGTCTGTTTGCCGGCTACGAACTCGGCGCGGCCTACGACGAAATGTTTGGCGTGAGTGCCAACGGGGCGCCGCTGCCGCGGCCGCACTACCAGCCACTCCACGACCGGCTCATGCAGACGAGCCCGGATGACTTTCGCCGCCGCAAGGCGATGACCGATCTGTCGATGCGTCAGGACGGAGTCGGGTTCACGGTGTACCGCGCCGAGGAGGGAATCGAACGGGTGTGGCCGATGGACCCGGTGCCGAGGATCATTCCGGCCACCGAGTGGCGGCAGATCGAAGAGGGACTCACTCAGCGGATCAACGCCCTGAACCTTTTTCTCTGGGACGTCTACCACGATCAGCACATCCTGCGGGACGGCGTGGTGCCCGCGGGGCTGGTGCTGCAGGGAGCATTTTTTCGTCGTGAATTCGTCGGCGTCGACGTTCCCCGTCGGATTTACATCCACGTCTGCGGCACCGACCTCATCCGCGCGGCTGATGGCGAATATCTCGTCCTCGAGGACAACGCCCGTACGCCATCGGGCGTGAGCTACATGCTGCAGAACAGGCAGGTCATCAAGCGGGTGTTTCCGTCGCTGTTCAACGACTACGACGTGCTGCCCAACGACGACTATCCAGCGGCGCTCCTCGATGTGCTGCAGTACATCGCCCCCGAAGGCGTGCCGCAGCCGACGGCCGTGCTGCTCAGCCCGGGAATGTACAACTCTGCCTACTTCGAGCACAGCTTCCTCGCGCAACGGATGGGCATCGAACTGGTCGAGGGACGGGATCTTCTCATCGACGGCAATCGCGTCTTCATGCGGACCACCCGCGGTCGCCAACGGGTCGATGTCATTTATCGGCGAATCGACGACGACTTCCTCGATCCGCTCACCTTCCGTCCCGACAGTGCGTTGGGTGTGCCCGGACTCGTCAATGCCTACCGGGCAGGCACCGTAGCGCTGGCCAACAGCATCGGCACCGGGATCGCCGACGACAAGGGAATTTATCCGTTCGTGCCCGACATGATCCGCTACTACCTCAAGCAGGATCCACTGCTCAACAACGTCGAGACCTTCCGGCCCGAGATTCCAGCACAGCGGAGCCATGTGCTCGACAACCTTGAAAAACTCGTCGTGAAGCGGGTGAACGAATCGGGGGGCTATGGCATGCTGGTTGGGCCCGCCTCGACGAAACAGCAGCAGGAGGAATTCCGCCGCCTGATTCAGGCGAACCCCCGGGATTTCATCGCACAGCCCACGATCCAACTCTCCACGCACCCCACCTTCGTCGACGGTCGCCTCGAGGGTCGTCACCTCGACCTGCGGCCGTTCGTGTTGTGCGGTGAGCGGGTGACGGTCACCCCCGGCGGACTAACCCGGGTGGCACTCCCGAAAGGCAGTCTCGTCGTCAACAGTTCCCAAGGGGGCGGCAGCAAGGACACTTGGATCCTTGCCGACGAGAACCCTGCCATCAGCGGGAAGACGTGAGGCCTCGATGCTCAGCCGGGTCGCCGACGCGCTGTTTTGGATGAGCCGCTATCTGGAGCGGGCAGATCACCTTGCCCGCGCAGTCGACGTCACATTTCAACTCGACCTGGATCTCCACGGCGTACTTGCCAACCCGGTGGAATTCGAGTGGAACGCATTGCTTTCCCTCCTCCGCCAGCCGCCGCCAAACGTCCGGGACGGCGAGGATCCTGTCGGTGCCGTCCAGCGGTGGCTTCTGCTCGACATGGCCAACGCCGGGAGCGTGATGTCATGCGTGAACCGCTCCCGCAACAATGCCCGCAGCATTCGGGGATCGATCAGCCCGTCCATGTGGCGGGAGCTCAACAAGCTCTACTGGCGGCTCTCCGATGCCGCCCTGCCGGCACGGGTGGCGGAATCACCGCACGATTTCTGCGAGGAGGCGCAGATCGGTGTGCTGCTGTTTCATGGCGTCTGCGAAGCGACCCTCATGCATGACGAAGGCTGGCACTTCATCCAACTCGGTCGGTATCTGGAGCGGGCCGAGAAGGTCCTGCGGATCCTCGACTCCAAATTCGGACTCCTGGAGCGGGCCGGCGCAGCCGACCTGCCGATCAGCAACCTGCAATGGGGCGCCGTGCTCAAGAATTGCGCCGCCTACGAGGCCTACCAGCGGCTCTACATCAGCCGGGTGGAGCCGGAGAGGGTCGTGGAGTTTCTGCTCACCAATCCCGATTTCCCACACTCCGTGCGGTTCTGCCTGACGCGAATCCTGCAGTCACTCACGGAAATCAGCGGCCGGCTCCCCGACCGTTGCGACGACGAGGTGGTGCGGACAGTCGGCCGGCTGCTGAACGATCTGGTGTATATGGACGGTGCCGCTCTCGACGGCGAGGGGCTGCATTCCTTTCTCAGCAAATCCCTCTCGCGCTGCGCGAGGATTGGGAACCTCCTGCAGCAGCAATACGCCCTGCAGTAGCCGCACGGCCAACTGGCACGGAGACCACGGAGATGCAGCGATGATCCTCGAAATCCAACATGAAACAGAGATGAACTATTCGCAGCCGGTGAGCGAATGGCTCTGCGAACTGCGGATGGAGCCGATGAGCGATGCCACGCAGCGCTGCCATTCATTCCAGATCAGTGTCGGGCAGCCTGTCAACCTCTGTCATTATGTCGACGGCTTCGGCAACCGCGTGCATCACTTCAATCTCCTCAGGCCCCCTACGACGCTGCGAATCCTCGCCGCCAGCGTCGTCGAGACGGAAGATACAGGCATCGGGCCGATGGCCAGCCAGACAGCTTTTTCGGCCGACGCCACTGCAGATGGCTGGCAGCTGCCGCTCGAGGCAGTCGACTATCTGCCGCTCCGCGGACCGGCTCGCTTCACCCCGCTCCTCGAACCGCTCCTGACAGAATTACGGCCGATGCCTCGAATGCGGGTTGGGATGTGGGTCTGTCAGGTCGCCGAGTACATTCGCGGACGATTCGAATACGCCAGGGATGTCACCGATGCCACTTCGCCGATCGACCATCTGCTGGCCCGAGGCAAGGGCGTCTGTCAGGATTTCACCCACCTGATGATCGCCGTGTTGCGATCGTTCGGCGTGCCGGCCCGCTATGTCAGCGGCTACATCCACCGAGAGAACAAGGAGTCGCAGAGCCACGCGTGGTGCGAGGTCTGGCTGCCCGACGTCGGCTGGACAGGATTCGATCCCACCAACGGCTGCCCTGTGAACGGGCATTTCGTGAAGACGGCCGTCGGCAGGGATTTCACCGATGTGCCGCCCAACAAAGGAATCTACCGCGGTACCGGCACCGAGCGGATTCAGGTTCGTGTCGCCACCCGCACGCTCGAACGCCTGCCGTCTCTTTCGTGGCACGATCAACTGGCCCCGCTCGATGTGCCCGTGCATTCCGTACGAAGAACGGTGCCGGTATACAGCGATGCAGAAGAGGCCCATCAGCAGTAGCAGCCGTTGCGAACTCGCTCGAGAGCATCTGGGATTGCTGACGCGACGTATTCGACTCGTGAAGGGAGCCGGGGGTCGGGGGAAGCCGGAGCGAGTAGGGCTATCCTGCCCCCGAGTCGAAGGCTTTCGCCGCCCCCGGCGGCTTGGGCAGTTCGACATATCCAGGATGCGCTCTAGAACCCACGCGAAGTCAGTCCGTCGTGCGCCAGACGCGCTGCCGTTACACGCTGGCCAAAGCAACCAGTCGCTCGGCGATCTCGGCCCGGGCGGCTGCGATGATCGGCATCGGCCGCCGGATGTCGTAGGGCTGGCCATCGATTCCCCAATACACGCCCCCGCGTTCCTCCACCCAGAGTTTGACCGGCAGTGCATCCCAGACCATCTGCTTGGGAAACTCGGCTGAGTTGTCGTGGATCACTGCCAGCCGCCGGTGGGTTCCCAGCCCCAGGGCGGCCATGGAATGGGGCATCCGGCTCTCGATCGCCATCGTGTGGGCACCCGTCCGGAGACTGTTGTGCAGTTTCACGAATGCGGGATGCGATCGACTGCAGTCGCTCTGTGGATTGAACAGCAGACAGCCATCCTTGAGCCTGCCGCTGGTGGCGAAATCAGCAACGGGTAGCCACCGCGGTCCGTCCTCGGTCACCCGCAGGAGCACCGCACCGCCACCCCGTTCGGCGATGCCAAGCGTGGTCCCGTCGAGAGTGAGCATCACGGAGAACCTTGGCTCCCCGCGTTCGAGAAGGGCGACCATCGGGCCACAGAGGCCCATCTCACCGCAGATGGAGGCCGTCGTGCCGTCCACCGGGTCGATGAGCCAGGCCTCGGGCAGCGATTGAAAGTCCGCAGGGCTTGGCCCCTCCTCGGAAACAATGGGGACCGCTTTGATCGCGGTGAGCGTCCGGCTCAGATGACGGTCGAGGCTCAGGTCGAGCGCCGTCACGTAATCACCGACTGATTTCTCCGTAATCGAAAGGCGGTCTGTCGGGGACGACGATTCGCCAGCGCCGTGCCCGACATCGCGAGTGCCGTTCTCCCGGAGGGCGGTGTCAGTGGCTTCGATGACAGCAGAGGCCATGGCGAGCGCGGCAGCCGACACCAAACGGTCGGTCCGCTCCGCGGCCTCGAGGCTACGGAGCAGGTCGGATCGGAACCGTAGGCCAGATCGCATGTCAGAACTTCCCGGGAAAAAGAGGGTTCGTGCTCCACTGGAGCATTGGGCGAACCGTCTGAATGTAGCCGGCTCGGCGGAATCTGTGACCGGACCCACACGCTGGCGGGGAGGCTACTGCGGTGAGGTTCGGGCCCGTTTGAACGGGTCGATCGTGCCGCCGCCAGGTCCGGGAGGCGGGGCGTTCGATGACTGTCCGAAGGGAAGCAGTTTCGGCCATTCGAGATTCATGCCGGGCCACTGCGGCCCGGCCACTGCTGCCGGCGGGGTCGCTGGGTCGGCTGTCGGTTTCTCGGTGGCCGCTGACGCAGCACTCGGGGCCGTCACCGTGTCCGCCGCGGGAAGTGGTATGGGACCAGACAGCAGGTCGCTCGGCTGGGGAAATCCCGGCGACGATGGTACGCCAGGCCCAGTTGGCTGGCTGGTGGAAACGACGCTCGCTGGAATGCCACCCACACCACGTTCCAACACCCGGATTGAGACATCGTCGATCCGGGCCTCGCCCATGCCGGTCAGTGCGAAAGTCACCGTAAGCGGTTCCTCCTTGGCATCGGCTGGCACGATGCGATAGAGCACCAGACGCCGCCACGCCGGAGTCATGCCGACACGTTCAGCGAGAGCTGGACCGCCGAGCGAGTCAAAGACGAGCAGCCCATCGACGCTCCCTTTGATCGGTCGCGGCACCCAGACTCTGGCTTGAATCTCGAGCAGCCTGCCAGCCGGAGCGCGAACTGCCGGCGTGACGACCCAGACAGGTGGCGTCTCCACCACGACGGGAGCATCTGCGGGCGAGGTCGGCTCCGCCTTGATCGTCAGGCTGCCGGTGCCGACGGCGGGCCGTGTGCGGTCAATTTCCACGGACGTGCGAAGATCCTGCTGTTCGAGGGCAAAATGTCGCCAACCGGCACCGGCGAGATCCTCGATCCGTTCCATGCCGCCACTGTCCAACAGTTCGGTCGCTGGCGAGGTGGCCGAGAGCGCATCGATGAACCGCCAGTGCTCCGCGAGCGTGGCATCGGAGGTGGAGAGCGGGCTGGCCACCATCGAGCCCGTGGCAAGCACACCCCGTTCCCAGGCAAGCCGCTCCACCTGCCCTCCAATGGCAGCCGCGCGACGCAGGAGTTCGATCGCCACCGTTGGATCGGCCGCGGACACCTCTGCCTGTTGCATATCTCGCTGTGCCTCAGCGAGCATTGCGGCCACTGGCAGGTTGCCGAGCGCCGACGGCGGCAGGCGTCCGAGCAGACCGGCATCATCGGCCAACACGCCAGTGGCCAACGTTCGAGCCGAGGAGAGTTCGTGCGGTATGAGCCCACGGACGCGTTCCTGTACGTGCGCCGTCACTGCCGGATCTCCGCTGAGCAGGATGAGCGAGTGGGCACGGAATGATTCGAGCGTGAGTGAGATGCCGCCGGTCACCCTCTTGTGACGCAGCGGACGCAGCCCACCGGGGGACACCTCCCAAGCCTGATGCGCCTCAGGCACTCCAGGCACGAGCAGCGTGAGCGGTTGAGCGTTGCGCGGGATGTCGCCGTGGTAGTGCCGGGCGACGATCTGCGATCCTTGGACGCAGCGAAAGGCGACCACCATCCGTGACCTCGCCGCCTCCAGCACCACAGCCTGCACCTCTGGATCGCTGGACTGCGCCGCAGCCGCGAAGCGTCCTGCCGCGCCCCAGGGCTCAAGGAGTGACATCTGCAGGTTCATGGAGAGCGCGGCGGCTGCGCGGGCCCGCGACTCGTGATCGTCGCCGTCGATTCGCCGGGTCGATGAAAACAGGATGCCTCGAGTGCCGGCCGAGATGGCCGCCAACGATGCCAAGCAGAGGCTCTCAGGATCAACCGCGAGACCTTGCCCGCCAATGCCGGAAAGCGCCGCGGCCTGCCGCGACGTGCGAGGGTCGATCTCGGTCGAGAGCATCGCCAGAATTGGAGTTCCGGGTCTGGTAAGCCGGGGTCGTTCGCGGAGCCAGGCCAGATAATCGAGAAGTTCGAGGCTGGTGCCGAGCACGGTGCGGCGGGCCACGAGCATGTCGACATGACGAGACACCGACCGGAGTCCTGAGTCGGCCGCTGCAATCAGCGGCCGACTGCCCTGGGAGTCACACGTCCGCACGCGTCGCACCCGCTCGGCAAGATGCTCGACGTCGTTCTCTGCCAGCCCGCTGCCCATGTCCCAGAACAGCACCCTGTCCCAGCGGGCCGAAAAACTGGGAAGCGAATCAACATCGCGGATGTCGATATCGGGCAGATCGGGAGGCGGAGAGATCAGCCAGATGCCAGACCGCTGCGCCTCGGCGAGCAGATCCGCGGTCGCTGGCGCTGACAGCCGCACGCAGTTGAAACCGAGTCGTGCGATCGCCTCCAGTGGCTCGCCGTTGTGATCGAGGCTGCGGGGAAAGAATGGCAGGCCATCCACCTCCAGAACGCCCCGCGTGAGCGCGGCCTTTGGAGCAGCCACTGTCTGCGGTGGTGCTGCCTCCTTGGCGAACGCTGCCATTTTCACCGCGGAGTCACCCGATGCGCTTTCCTTGGCGACTGCCAGACCACCGTTGACCACGGCCGAGATCACGCCCTGCACACGCAGGTCGTCGATGGAGACGTCGTAATGGCCGGGAGCGGAGTAGAGTTCGAGAATGACGTGGGTCACCACCGCGCCCGTGAGGCTGCTTGCCGGACCGTGCTGGGCACGGAGCGCAGAAAGTTGACGTTCGAGGCCGACCACGATGTCACCCACTTCGAGCAACTCCCATCGGTCCGGTTGGCGGGAGGACGTCCCCTGCACCACGACGTCGATCGGTCGGCCCGTCTGCCGGGAGAGCACATTGGGCAGCATGATTCGCACGCCCAACCGGACCGCCGAGCGATTGGCCCGCACCCAGACGGAGGCCTGGAGTTCATCAATCACTGCCGCGCTGCCAAGGGGAAACTGAAGACGCAACGTCGAACCGGCGGTGGCATCCAGAACAATTCGCTCACCGGATGCACCCCGGTGGGCCGCAGCGGGCGTGATCGTGTGGCTGACCAGACGCGGGCTGCAGTCTGCATCGACAAGCGACCAAACAGTCCGCCCGCCCTCAGCCCCCTCCTCGACCTCGGCCGCGAGGCCCCCGACAGCGTTCATGAGAAGCCCGAGGAACAGGCCGCAGCAGGCCACCAGCAGGGCATGACGGCCTGGCAACGGTGGCAGCGCAGACAGACCGGGCATGGAATTTCCAACGGTGGCCATTGCCTCTCCACCGCGTCGGGATGCGAGCGGAGAGGCAGGATTCGGGGGCGGGGTTTGTACCAGCCGGGCTACGGAAGGCTCCAGAGCGATCCCTCCGCACCGGCTCGGCAAGAACCCTGGCTCGACGGCAGCCCAGGCTTCCCCTCGCCCGGTTTCTCGGCTCCTCATGCCGGTTGTGTCGGCCCTGCCGGCAAATCGGGATCATCCCGAGAAACCGCAGCGATTTTCGGGGATTTGACGGCTGAGATCGGCGACACTTTCATGAACCTTCGGTTAGGATATTCGTAGAAGGTTCTCTGAGTGAGCCGACTTCAGCTGGCTCGTCATCGTTTAAAGCTCTCCGATGACCTGACCTCAGCCCTGCCTTCCCAGTCCGCCCAGCATACCAAAACCCGCCTTTGTTGTCCCGCCAGGTGCCCGCCCCTTATGAAGCCGTCGACGGCTGATGAACTCGCGCACCTGTTGGAACAGTTCGACATCGTGCACGCGGTACAACTCGAGCCTGTCTGGAGTGATCTGGGCGGGCACAATGTGCCTGTCGCAGAATTCGGGAACGCGTGTGTCCGCCGCGAGCTCTTGACGGGCTTTCAGCTCGATCGGCTTCTGCGCGGCGAATCGAACGGACTCTTCTACGGTCGGGCGAGGGTCCTCTATCAGGTGGGCGCCGGATCCTTCTCCCGGGTGTACCGGGCAATCCACGCCGACAACGGCAACATTCTCGCCGTCAAGGTGTTGCGGAGCCGCTACAGCTCCGATGCAGAAAAGTGCCAGTCGTTCCAGAGCGAGGGGGAGATGGGCCGGCTGCTACGGCATCCCAACATCGTCGCCATTGAGGACGTCGGCCGGGAATACAACTCCAGCTACATCACCATGGAGTTCGTCGAGGGTCAGACGCTCCGTGAGTTGGTGCGGGTTCGCGGAGCGATTGACCTGCCACGGGCTCTGGGGTTCATTCTCCAACTGGTGGAAGGTCTCGAATATGCCCATCGCCACGGCGTGACCCACCGCGACATCAAGGCTTCCAACGTTCTCATCTCCTTTACGGGACAGGCGAAGCTCGTCGACTTCGGGCTCGCGGGCGTCGATACGACCGCCAACAAAGCACTTCGCCGCGCGGGGCAGCCGCGGACCGTCGACTACGCGACGCTTGAGACCATCGGCAAGGTCAAGGATGACAGCATTCGTAGCGACATCTATTTCCTCGGCACCGTCGCCTACCTGGCGCTGTGCGGCATGTCAGCGCTCACGGAATCACGGGATCGCGCCGTCCGCACCGATCCCAGGCGGTTCACGGGCGTCGAATCACTGGCGTGGAGGGCGCCGGACCTGCCCCGTGATGTCGTAGACTTGGTCACGCGGATGATGCACCTCAATCCTGAGGATCGCTTTCAGACAGCATCTGAAGTGCGACGGGCCCTCGAGCCTTTGGTGGCCAAATATTCGACGGGTGACCCCGCGGCCCCTTCGGGCAGTGCCGGCAATCCGGCTGTTCGCACAAAAGCGGCCGACGCCAAGGCGGCTCCGGCACAAGAAGCCGTGAAGGGCACGCTCATGCTGGCGGAGGCCTCTCCACAGGAGCAGGCCGAACTACGGACTTTTTTCAAGAACCTGGGCTACAAGGTGCTGATGACGGAGAACCTTCAGCGGGCGCTGGACCGTTGTTCGGCGATACCGCGGGCCGCCGACTGCCTCGTGATCAGCGCGACGGCGTTCGGTGATTCGGGTGTGGAAGCGTTCAACAAACTGCCACAGGATCCGTTTCTCAGAGACCTCCCGGCCGTGCTGCTTGTCGATCCCGCGCAAGGGGATGTGGCGGATCACGTTCAGGAGGATGGCCGTCGTCGCATGGTTCGCGTACCGTTGAAGACAGCTGAATTGACCGAAGTGCTCACATCCCTGATCGGCCAGACCTAGCCGCCGTATTACCGCCGGGCACGATGCCCGGCCCACGCCAGCGACCTGCGGTCGCCAAGCGGCTATCTCAGGAGAGTTAATCGCGGGCCAGGATGGCCATGTTTCGCGTGTAATCAGATGTAGTACATCGGCTCATTGATGGCGCGGGAGCGTTCCACCAAGTCGGCGAACGTGATGCTCTGCAGGGCCGCAGTTTCCGCCCGGGCGGCCTGACGCCAGGCGTCGAGCAGCACCGTAACCGTCCGCGATCGGCCCGCGAGGTCGGCCGTGACGGCCGTCAGAAGTTCATCGGGCCCCTCGATCACCCGAAACACATCTTCCAGCGTGATCTCAGCGGGCGGGCGAGCCAATTGGTAGCCACCCGCGGCGCCGCGGGTGCTGACGACGATCCCCGATCCCTTCAGTTGCAGCAGGATCTGCACGAGAAATCGTGCAGGCACGCCATGCGCTGCGCAGATGGAGCGGATCCGCACCGGCTCGCCGGAGGTCCACTGCCTCGCCAACTCGAGCACGGCGATCGCGGCGTATTCGGTCTTTGCGGAGAGTCTCATTCCGTCCCTTTGGAAGCCCCGGGAAAGTCACGGGCAATCCGGTTGGAAGTCAATGATCGCGGGAATGCAGGCCGCACTCGGTCTTGGCCGTACCGCTCCAGCGGCCAGCCCGTTCATCCTCGCCAAAGGTGATGGCCCGGGTGCAAGGCCAGCAGCCGATGGAGATGTAGCCCTGATCGTGCAGCGGGTTGTAAGGAATGTCCTCGCGCACGATCGCGTCCCAGACCCGTGCCTTCGTCCAGTTGGCGAGCGGAGAAATCTTCACGACGTTGAACTTGTGATCCCAGCCGACGATCGGTGCGAGGGCGCGATCAGGGCTCTGATCACGGCGGATGCCGCTCATCCATGCATCAAACCTCTTCAGCACGCGGCGAATCACAGCGAGTTTGCGATCGGCGCAGCAGCGGCTGGGATCGGTTTGGTGGAGCGGGCCGCCGTGAAGGTGTTCGTATTCCTCCACCGTCGTCTCGGGCCGCTCCAGCGACACCTCGATGCCATACCGGCGGGCTAACCGGTCGCGAAGTTCGAGTGTTTCGGCAAACTGATAGCCGGTGTCGAGATTGAAGACAAACGTGCTCGGGGCCACCGTTGCCAGCCAATGAATGATCAGGCAGCCCTCGGGCCCGAATGCGGTGGCCATCGTCAGTCGCTGGCCATACCGCTCCGCCGCCCAGGCAATGATCTCGGCGGGCTCGCGATCCTCGAGCGAACGGCTCGCACGGGCCAGATCCTCGAGCACCTCTGGCGAGACGCCGCTGGACTCAACTTCAACCACATTCAAGCCCATGGAGGCTGCCCGCTTCCCAGGATGCTCTGGAGGGTCGGAATTCTTCACTGACTGAATCCTGCATAAGTTGCCCAAGCAGGTTAACAATAGGCTCTCGCCCGGGAATTATCGACCCTCGGGCAAGGAACGTCGCACGAAGGCCCTCCTCGAACCGGAAAGTCCTCCGTTTTCCCCCCGCCTGCCGTCCCGGCAGCATGCCGCCCCACTCATACCCCGGTTCCCCGCCGCCCCCCCTCGAAACCGGGGCCGAAAAGGGAACAATGGCGAGCCGTTCAGGGCAT
>Ga0304730_1000568_pt1 | contig 31484 bp, 48 predicted proteins | sample M_130628_MF_Meta_FD_190474 | JGI IMG/M metagenome (GOLD analysis project Ga0304730, IMG submission 190474) | Freshwater microbial communities from Lake Montjoie, Canada to study carbon cycling - M_130628_MF_MetaG (v2) (version 2) | ecosystem: Environmental > Aquatic > Freshwater > Lake | place...
CATAAGTTCTCCATGAATGACGAAAGACCCCGACGGATTGTCAAGGTCTGTTTCTTTTCGGGCGCTCTGAGTGAATACACTCAGTGTAGCACACCGTTTGGAAGTCGTGTCAAACCGAATGTGCAGACCGAACTCGGTTGAACTCTTGCAGGTCTATCAGCTGACCCTTGCGCTTGAGTCTGTGCTTGCTGACTACATTGCGAACCTGTCGCTCAGTGATGCCTGTCCAGTTGGCGATGGCTTCAGTGTCGAGCCAAATCTCAATGCCAGGTGTGGATGTTGCAACGGCAATGAGTCTGGCTGGTGTCCATTGACTGCCACACTTGCGACAGGTGACAGGTTCGAGCAGGTCATCACCTTTGACTGGAATCAAGGCGTTGCAGGTTGTGCCGTCTTCGTTGGTGGCAGGGCATGGGATGCGCTTGACTGGATCAAGGAAGCGTCGTGCAGCGGTCATGCCGGTCGAATGAATGTCGGCTATCTCTCGGGCGAACTCGTCAACCCATTCCTGCTCAAGTGTCCAGTCGAGGTGCGACAAGTGGAACTTGACAGTGAAGGCAACTTCAGCCTCGACTGTTGGTTGCTTTGGCACTAGGGCAACAGGTGAAAGGTTGCGGTCTGCCCGAATAACCTTCTCCCATTCGTGCAGGGTGTTCAAGATGGCTTGACCTGCCACGAAGTCTAGGGCCGACAGGTTCACCCCGATGGTCATCTCGCCTGTGTTTGTGCCATGTCCACCACGCTGAGGTTGAAGGCAATAGTGGGCTTCTTGGTGTAGTGCTGGCAGGTCTGCTAGGCGTTGGCTAAGTCGTACGGCGCAACCTTTGCACAAGGGTGACACGCCTCGTTCTTCACGGTTACAGATTCGGCACTTCACTAGAATGGTGGCCTTTCGGTTGTCATCAGCTCGTAACGGCTGGCGAAGTAGTTTGGGTGACCTTCTGCAATCATGCCTGTCGGGTCACATTCGTGCAAAGCCAGAATTGTCTTGTGATTGTGATCGTCGGGCTGGATGTTGAACTGACTCCGAACGCTGGCTCTGAACCCTTGGTCGTGCCGTCGTATCTGGTAGGTGCGCCGCCCTGACAATCTCGCCAGAATCTCACCGGTCAGGTCTAGTGGCTCAACTCCGAGTGTGGTCAGGATTCCCCCGACCCAGAGTGTCCAGGTTGGCGACTGACACTTGTGGCATGAATCTGGCTTGGCGGTCGTACTGACTAGGTGTTCGAAGTGTGTCACCCTCTTATTGCCCCAATGGGGTGGAATGGGGAAGTGTTGTTACATACAATCAACCCCCCCCTTATAGGGGGTGGGGTATATTGCCCCGTTCGGTTGGGGCAGTATGGGGCAGTATGGGGCAGTAAGGAGTTATCCACAGGCTAATCATGCCAATTCTGCGTTGAATGTGGATGCCTCATTGACGTAGAATCGCTTCGTTTGGCCGTCAAGAACCATCCTGATTCGGTGCTGAAACTCGACTGTCTTGCGAGCCGAATCATAGTTGTCACTATTGCCACCGATGCCACGCTTCAGGTCTGTGGCCTTGATGCCAGGATTAGATCGCACGAAGTCCACAATCTCATCTTCCAACTTCTTCGCCCCAAATGTGCTGCGGTTGATTTCAGCGCCAGCGGTCACCTCACGGGTGGCAGGATTCCAACTGAGGTGGCGTTCTTCCATCTCCACGTCACGGCCACTAGCTGACAGGAATCGTTCACCATCTTTGTTCTTGTTGAGCATCCATCGGACATCTGCCCAGTCATCAAGTCTGGTTGCGCCTCTGGCTCGTTCTATGCCGTTTTCCTGCGCCCTACCGGTGTGAGTGGTCAGCAGTAGGTTGTCTACCCCTGCTCGTTCCTTGATAACGTCAAGCGTTTCTAGGAACACTCCGACCTCACTGTTGCTGTTTTCGTCGCCTGATCCTGAGAATGCTCGGGCGAATGGGTCAACAATCCATGTCTGACAGTTGAGTTCTTGCAGGATGTCAACCATCTGGTCTTCGATGTGTTGCACTGTCAGGGGCATTCTGCGCCCTCGTAGGTGGACTAGGGTGATGTGTTCGAGGTTGGTGATTCCTGCATCTCTGAGCCACCTGCGATAGGTTCGCTCGTCAACTTCATAGTTGAAGACCACAATTCGCCCTTGGTGCTGGTCAATGTCGAACTTTCCTAGAAATGCTTTCTGGTCTGCCAGTGCCTTGATGAAGTTGTTGACCAGTGTGGTCTTGCCTGATTTGTAGGCAGCGGCTAGCAGGATGTTTGAACCGGTCGGGAACAGTTCCTTGATAAGCCATGTCGTATCAACATCGGGAAGTTCAAGTTCTCGGGCGAGGTTGGCGGTGTAGATTGGCGGCTCGTAGAGTTTGGCTGCCTGTTCGTTCTTGAGGTGTTCCCTTGCCATCTGACGAATCCGCTGTTGTTGAATCTCAGCTGCGAGCATGAGTTCTTGTCCTCGGTTTTGTCCCCCCTCTTCCAACACTTCACCTGTGTCTGGGTCGACGTTTGTGGGCATCTGGAACGCTGGCAGGGAATAATCTGGAACAATGGCAATACTTCCGTACCCTTGACCTCTGAGCGCCTTGGTGGACTGTTTGAAGGCATCCTCACTTAGTGAACCGAAGGTGAACAGCGTGAATACGGCCCACTTCGAATAAGGCTTCTCTTGCTCGAACTGGGTTGAGGTGCTGAACACATAAAGGTTGTCAGACTCGGTGCGACCTGTCGTGGCGCTGATGCCGTGATCCTTGCCCGGTCTTGTCCATTGGGTTTCACCTGAGCGCATGGTCATGATCTTCTTCCAGCCAGCAGGAATGAGCAGTTCATCCCAAGTGGTTCGGGCGTTGTAGTCATCACCTGGGCTGAGGTTGCCGTCTGGAATCTTGGTGGTGATGGATCGCACGATTTCTTCTTGCACTGGCATCTCATCGAACAGCATGAACAGCAGGTGCAACTCTTGGCGCTCATCTTCAGTGAACGTCACAATGTCGGCTGGGGTCTTACCTTCGAGCCTGACCCAAGGCTTGCCTGACGGGTGGACTGTGCCACCTGACGGAGCGACGACGACGAACCCACCTTCGCCTCGGGTTTCAATCCAGCATTCGGGGTTGTCGTTTGCGCCTGGTCGCTGGGCGAGTTTGGTGTTGCCTGGCACGTCACCGTCGATGCGGTAGAGCCAATGGATGCCACCTGACGGGGTCATCTCAATGTAGGTGGATTGCAGCTTGTCCCAGATGTCGCCAATTTCGGCCTTGTGGGCGAGTTCTCGGGCTTCATCAAGTATCCCTGCTGCCACTGCCCGACCTTCAAGTTCGAGCATTTCAAGGTTGCCACTGACTTTGCCAGTAATGATGCCGAACCCTTGAGCGTTGGTTGCCCATGTCACCAGTTGTTCTGGCGTTGTCATGTCGGTCTGTGCCTGTTTCCATGATCCTGCCGGTGCTTTCGAGCCGTCTTCACGAACTGGCACGACATTGACACCTGCGAGCAGGAACTCTAGGGCGGAATGGAGTGGCGAGGTTGTCGGTTGTGGGTCGGGGTTCATTGTGTCCTTTGTTGTCCTAGGTCGTGCAGATTAGTTGACGGTCAGTTGTCCACTTCGGTTTCCATGTCTATCCATGTGGAAGGTGTGGCCAGTGTATTTGTGCTGTGTGTAAGTATCGCACCTGTCACACCAGTAGTTGTGTGGGGTTCTCAGATTTGGCAGTGTGAAGCCATCAACCTTGGCGCATTTGACACACATAAGTTCGGCGTAAAGGGTCACTTGCCCTTCCTCTTGTCACGCCATTCTTGGAACTCTGTCCACATCATGATGAACATTCCAAACGATAAGCAAGCCATAGTGACGGCTAGACCGGCAACGATTACTCCAGCAATGATTGTTTCGGTCACAACGCACTATCCAATGCCAACCTGATGCGGTAGGCGGCGGTCTTGTAACTCATGACAGGTGCATCGCCAGTGGGGTCATTCTCTAGCTTGGTGACAAGGTCGAGGATGGCTTCAATCTGGTGCTTGTATTGCATCAAGTCCATGTATTCGCCCTGCTTAAGGTAGATGCCACGATCAGTGTCGGCGTTGTGTTTGCGGATTGTGTCGATGGCTTTGGCTACCTCGTCAGGTGTCGGGGTTTGCAGGTCGGCAGTTGCCTCTGCCATCTGAGCCAGAATTGCCCGTCGCATTGCCCGAACACTTTCAAGGGCGGTGTCCACCTCTCGGGTGGCAGTGGCAATGCTTGCCTGAACTCGGTCGTGAATGTTGGTGTTTTCACACATGTCTAGTCCTCATCTCGGTGGTTGATGTTGTCGCAGAATCGGTCATGCTTGATGCGACCGTTCACGACCTTGCAGAAGTCCCCGTCAGCGCAAGGTGAGGCTGTGACCTCTGACGTGAATGTCAGGCTCGTGCCGGTCTTTGTGGTGTTGTCAACCGTAAAGTTCGGAAGGCTGACACAGTGAGCGTGAATGTCGAGCAGTGACAACACTTTGGTGATGGCCTTTCGGGCGCAGTCGTAGCATCGACCGACACCGCCATCTGGGCATTCGTTTCGAACCTCAGCCATCAAGGCTTCACAGGCTTCTTCGGGTATTTCAATGGTCATGGTTTGTCCTAGTTGTGAGGTGTTGAAAGGCTCGGCGCGACCTTCCCCTGCCGACACCGAGCCTTTCAAGTTTTGTTGTTACTTGCTGGCGGTCAGCTGTGCGATGAGTGCCGCGATGGCAGGATCGTTCACATCTGCCACTGGTGTTGCACTTGGAGCAGGTGTTGCACTTGGCGCAGGTGTGGCGATGTTGCCAGTGGCCTTTGCCTGGACATAGGCGACCGCCTTGGCGGTGTCACCGTCGTTGGCTGCTTCAAGTACCCAAGGCGCAGACTGTCCAGGTCGTGCGATGCCCTGACCCATGCGACCGAGTACCTGAGCGCCGATGTTTGACTTCAGGTTGGCGATGAGTCCACGCCCGAAGAACAGAACGTCGTGGTATTCCTCGTTAGTGTCTAGGTCGACTACGTCAACAGCGATGGCTGATGACTCGCCGAATGCGGTCGTGATGGATTCCTTGAACTCAAGTGGAGTCACAAGGAGCAGGTGGCCCAGCAGGTCTGCTGGCTTGACCGAGTCTGACCCGGTCGATGGTGCTGCGAACATAACTTGTCCTTCTTGTTGGTTGATCCGTTGACGGTTGCCAGCGGAAATCTAGTTGGTGAGGTTGTCGTCTTTGTGCTTATCGTAGTCATCAGGCAAGACATCCCAAGGGTCAAGGTTGAAGTATTCCTTGCGAGCATCTTCTTCAGCTGACATTTGCCCGAGTGCTTGGCAGAACAGGGCGGCAAAGAATCCTGCCCCAATCCCGACAACAGATGAACCCACAATGATGATGAATGTTTTCATGCTTTCCCCCCTGGGCATCCAGTTGATAGGTCGGTTGACCCTGGCACATACCAAGGGCAGTAGGAACAGTTCCTCGAACTTGATGCTGGAATCATCTCCCAGCGTTCAGGGTTGGTGTCAGGGTCTAGCATGGCAATCAGTTCGACGGTTGAGTCTAGGCGCAGCATGGCTTCAATCGCCACGTCTTTGTCATAGTCGCCGACCCAAGTGTGCATCCCGGTCAGCATTCCCCCAAGTGGGTAGAACGCCAGCGCAATCTTCTTGACCTCGTATCCCTGCTGTTCCAACCCGTAGCCGTAGACATTCAACTGGATCACTTGCTGTTCAGTTGGGCCGTCGCTCTTTCGGGTTTTCATGCTGGTCGCACCGACACATTTGTGGTCAATGACTGTTCCATTCTTGCGGTCGAACAGGTCAAGCGTTCCTGACAGTCCAGGGCGAGCCTCGACCCGATGTTCCACCAACCAGTCAGCGTCACCGTTGTCAGCCTCAAACGCTTCGGCTAGCCACGCATGAATCGCTGTGCCTGACACCGACGGCCAAGGGTCACTGAATGAATTGGTCTTGTCGACCTCTAACAGCTTGTAGGACAGTTTCCGCAGACACGGGTCGCCTATCTCTGACGGCCCAATCCTGACCACTTTGGATCGTGGACTGTTGTCAGACTTCGCCCGAATGACGTTGGTGATGGTGTCCTTGAGTGCCTGTTCAGGTGTCACTGGTGAGGCAAAGGTCGGGGTGGTCATCAGTAGGACTCATTGCCGGTCAGGATGGTGAAGCGCTTGGCAACTGACTTCTTGGTCACCAGTTCCAACACTTGCGGTGGCAACACTTCACGAAGTTTCTTCACGTCGATGCGCTCAGATTCAACCGTTGCCCAGCGGACAACAGGCTGACCAGCCACAGTGCCAATCTCATGGTCGCCTAGTGCAGCCTCAATGTGGCTTCGTGCGATGTCGATTTGCTCGGCAATCTGTGCAGCCTCTAACTTCAGGCGCTTGTATTCGTCGACCCATCGAGCGATGCTCAGGTCAAAGTCAATTTCGGTTGGGTTGATTTCGAGGCTCACAGTTCAATCCCCGTTTCACGAGCGAGGCTGACACCGATTGGTGAACCTGTGGCGTTGTCCTTGAGGGCCTGAGTCGCATTCCTTGCCTGAGCGAGTTTGATGCGCTGACGGTCAATCTCCATCTTCCCCATCAACTTGTCAGCTGCAATTCGCAGGTTGCGGATGGTCACGAATCTTCCCACCTGGTAGGCGGTGAAGGCGATGACGAGATTCGTCAGCCAGAATAGTGTGTTCATTTGTCCTTGTCCTTTGTTTGTTGTTTCTTGCCTTGGTTCTTCCACTTCATGAACGATGCCAGCAGAATGCCAACCTCGTCACAAGCGTCTTGCAGTGTGTAACCCAGCCCCATCAACCGAACGACTTCGTTTGAGTTGCCACGCCTGACTCTACTTCGGTGTGCCGACATTTTCCGACGCTCTTCAGGTGACACGCCGCCGAAGTATCCGTTGAAGTCTTTGTTGTCCAGTGCCATTTGTAGGCACTCACGCTTCATTGGGCAGCCTTGACAGATGGCCTGAATCATTGGTTCAGATGCCTCAATCTCTTCCAGCGAGGTCGGAAAGAACAGGTCTGGAAAGATGGTGTCTGCACAATGGGCGGTTTCCCACCTGGTCGCATTGCCAAAGGCGAAATTGAAAGATTGCGCTTTCATAGACCTGCCCTCTTCAATAACTCAGTGGCTTCACTCAGTGGCATGATTGCCCACCAGTTGCCAGTGTTCGCTGATCCAACCCCGACAGGTTTCACCACAAGGATTCCAACCTGTGCCTTGGCGTTGACCTTTTCCACCGCCAGTTCCTTGAGCCATGCAGGGATGGAATAAGACTTGTGAGCCTTCACCTCAATGCACACACCTGGCAGACCGGCAATGTCACCTTTATCGTTGACACCTGCCAACGCCCGACGCTCAGCGTGAACGTAACCATTGGCGATGAGGTAGTTGACAACAGCGGTTTCAGCTGACGTGCCTTTGGCTTTGTTTCGGCTCATCGGGTGAACCCTGAACAGTATCGGCAGAGCCAAATCTTGCCCTTCTCGTACCACCGAAGTTCTCGGCAGCAATCGCCACATAACGGATTGCTCATGCCACATTCTCCTGTTCGGCTTTGCGCTTTGCCCGTTGCCTTCGGGCTGAAATGGCGGCATCACTTTGAGCCTTCATTGCGTCGGTCGTATATTGGGTGTGAATCTGGACTGCCTTGATGCCCAAATCTCGGCGAAGGTGTCGGCGCTGATTCACGCCAGTGCCAGCCCATACACCGTCAACCTCAACGTGCAAGGCATAGGTGAGGCAAGCTTTGGCGACCGGACATTCAGCACACATCTTCTTGATGGTCTGGCAGGTGTTCACGCCAGTTTCAGGGAAGAACAGTTCGGTGTCGATGCCAACACATAAGCCTTGGCTCAGGTCTGGGAACTCGTATGGATCACTCATGCCACCTCAACCCCTAGCGCTGCGAGTTGTGCCAGGGTGTCATTGTGGGTTCGAATCCAGGTGTCATACCACTGCTTAGGCATGAACGTGATGCCATCCTTACGGCCAAGCGAGGCGATGATGTAGGTCTGTGGAATGCCTTGCTTGGCAAGTAGACCTTCAAGTTCTTCTAGCCATTCGACGGCTGACATCTCTGTGAAGGGTTTGTCTGTGGCACTCATGCGACACCGCCAGAAGGTAGGTGGCGCTCAACCTCGTAGGACAAGTGCAAGGGAGCGCCACCAAGGTGAGCGTTCGAACTCTCATGTCCAATCATAGTGGAATTGGTAGACATCACTTGTTGCTCTCCAATGCACGTTCTAGGCGTTCGGTGATGTAGTCCAGTGCAACAGCGCCGTCGGGTGAGATTTCAAGGTTGTGCTTGAGTTCAGTCAGCACCTCGCCAACCCGAACTAACCTTTCCAACATCTCAAACACGTTCTCCGGAATCATTAGCGCCACCGACTTGGTTCAGACATGATGAGAATCGTGACGGCAAACATCAGCACAGCCTCAACTGTGTGCTTGACCTTGCGACCTCGGGCAGTCCAAGGGGCGTTGTTCCATGCGTTCAACATTAGGCGCTCGCAATCTTGTCGTGAAGAACTTCTGACTTGACCATTTCATCCAGACCTTCAAGGCGGTCTTTCAGGATTCGTGCGATTCGTGCGTCATTGTTCCAGTCGCTCATGTCTAGGCGAGTGCGAACATAGGCTTCTTCTCTGATTGCAAAACGTAGTTCTTGAAGTTCTTGCTGTGTCATTACGCACCAACCTTGATGAGTGAGCCAGTTGTCTGAACTACGAAGCCGAAGCCCTCAACCTCAAAGACAAACAGTTCGTCAGAGTTGAATCGTGGGTTGGCATCCTTGCGAGTGTAACTTTCGAATGCCTCATCGGCGGTCTTGTATAGGTAGAAGATTGCTTCTTCATGAGCTGCAACTCGTTCGTTGTAGTGGTTCTCTGAGATGGTCATTAGTTTCATGTTCTTTGTCCTTTGTCCTTGTCGGTTGTCCTACCGACAGTTAGAACATTACTCCCCTGAAATCCAATGTCAAGCATTTTGGCAAATTATTTTCAGAAAGTTTTCAAGGGTCAGAAACCCCATTGTTTCGGGCATAAATAAGAACCCACACATGAGGGATGGCGCACATAACGTGCGACTGATAATCCAACAGCGGTGTGGGTCTGTGAGCCGTAAGCCCTTATTCAGTTATGTGTCACAGTCGGTCTGCGTTGACAAGTTCCCCTGCTATTGCCAAGTACGCTGCACCGTCAATGTATGAATCCATGTTATCGGGGTTTCCCGACAGACGTGCAAGTTTCAACCCTGCCATGCACAGCGCCACCTGGAACGGTTCAACCTTGCGCCCGAGAATGACAGACCAGATTCGGGCGATGTTGTCGTGGTTGGAATACGGGTCACCATGCTGAGCATTACGGTCGCCAGTTGTCAGCGAAGTCGCTTGGTCGAGGATGTCTTTGCGGTTGAGGTCTTTCATCTTTGCTCTCCTAGTGCCATCAGGATCCCCTGTTCCAAACTAATCTTTGGCTCATAATAGCTGAGCATGAACTCAGGACTGCCAACCCGATACTGAACCCCGACAGGCTCGGCGGTGAGGTGTTCAACTGGCGCATGATAGCCCGAAGCCAGCATGACCAGTTCGGCCAGTTGATTGAATGAGGTTGCTCGACCGCTGCACAAGTTTGATACCTCAATGCCAGCGTCAACTCCAGCCATCACTGCACCCACAATGTCGTCGATGTGGATGAAGTCCCGAACTTGCTTCCCATCACCCCACACTTGAAATGGTGTCTGGCGGTTCAGTCCTCGCTCGATGAACTTCGGGAACGGATAGTCCAAGTCTTGATCTGCGCCATAACCTGAGAACGGTCGGAACACCGACACCTTCAAGCCTTGTTCCCTGGCATGACTTGCCAGCATCTCGCCGGTCAACTTTGCCCAACCATAGGTGAGGTCAGGATTGCTGATGTTGCTCAGGTTGATGTGATTCTCTGTCAGTTGAGTTCGCCAGCCATTTTCCTGATACGAAATCGGGTATGCGGCAGAGCTGCTGAAGTAGACAATGCGTTCAGGTTTCGTGCGTAAAGCCCAGCCGAACATTTCAGCGTCAATGGACAGGTCAACCGCCAGCGCCAGCGGTGAACCTTCAATCATTCGTCGACCACCAACAACAGCCGCCAAGTGAATGACTAGGTCAAACTTGGTGCTATCAGTTCGGAAGAAGTCACGGGCATCTGTCCCGTTGACAATGTCCACGCCAGTAATCTCGTGACGTTCGTTGGCAAAGTGTCGATGGAATGCTCGACCTACGAAGCCAGCGTCACCTGTGATGAGTATTTTCATGCGCTGAGTCTTTTCACTAGCTGACGATAGTCGTCGCTCTGAATGTAGGTGTGGAACATCTGAGAGTCGGCGTTGTTGATTTCGGCAGAGTTCACTTCCTGATAGCCAGCATCCCAGTCACCTTTGCCGGCGATTGGGTGAAGATGCTCGATGACAGTTTCGGGCAGGTAGCGGATGGCGTTCAGGTCTTGACCTAGGCGAAGCCAGAAGTTGTCCAGGTACAGGTGAGCAAACCCTTCAGGGATCATGCCGTTGAGTTCTTCCACAATGCTTCTAGTCATTCCGATGGCAGTTGGAAGTTGTTCACGCTGGAATAAGTCGTCACCATAGACAAGCCCTGTGACAAGGTCGTCAAGGTTTGTGCGCCACACTTTGTCCCATTGGAAGGTTCGAGGTCGATGGTCATCACCAACGAAGATGAAATACTCCCAGCGCTCATCTGTGATTAGTTGCCTTGCAGCGTTGTTGAGTGGGTCGGCCATGCCTTTCCGACCACGTTCGAAGGTCAGCACCTCGGTGAAGTTATTTTCGAGTGACAGGTATTGGTCAAGTGTTTCGTCATCCTCGTCGACTACCACAAACAGGCGTGACATTGTATGAGTGTCGATGAGTGACTGTTGCAGTTCTTTGATGTTGTGCGGTCGGTGTCGACTTGGCACGATGATGGCGGTGTTCATCTTTGCTCCCCTGCTAGAACTGACAAATCTCGGCGTGGGTCGTAACCCTCACCCATAACAAATGACACGATTCCGGTCGGTGATTCCAACCCTGCACGATCACGCCACCAAGGTGAGCCGCCATCCATCGCAGGGAGTTGCACCCATAGGCGTGGCCCAACTTGAGCCACCTTGTAATGGTGATAGTGGGCAGTGAGCAACACGTCAGCGTCACCCACTGGTGTTCGCCCTGTCGCCTGTCCTTGCCACCATTTGACCGCATCTCGGGACTGGTGACCATGCGCCAGCCCAAGGATTGACTCTGACACGTTCAGCGCCAGTGTCTGATGGTCATGGTCGGGATAACGAAACTGGACATGGGCAAGGGCAGGGTTTTCAGCGCAAGCATCCTGCACAGCTGAGGCAACCTCAACCTGCCACGAGTCGGTGGCTTCCCCGATGACATACCGCTGGGATTCGTCATGGTTGCCAGGGACAACTGGCACGATGAGGTTGTCGGTCAATGGCGCAAACGCCTTGATCCATGCCAGAAGCATTCGACGGCCAACCCGAACCTGTTGGGTGACCGATAGGTCTGAGCGACCCAACACCTTGCCATTCTGGCTGACGTTGCCTTCGATGCAATCACCCATCTGAGGCAGGATGATAGTTCCCACTGGTCGACCAATTCGGATGAGGTCTTTGTGGCGCTGAACCGATTCTTCAATGCCTGTCAATACACGCCTCACAGTGCCTTCTGTACCGTCGCCAGCATCCTTGCCCCACTGAGTATCGCCGATGGCGTAGACAGCGCTGAGATTGCCTGTGTGTGCCTTGATTCGGGCGTGAGGTCGCCACCTTTCCACATGGTCAATGAGCGCCTGAAGGTCGGTGTCGTCAGCTGACGAATGAACCTGATCGGCAGGGACAATGCTGACCTTGGCAGACTCCAGCCACTCGCCGTCATACTTCTGCCACATCGACCGCCGAACGCCAGTGACACGCCACACAGATGGGTCAAGGTCGAAGTCGCCCAGCAGGTCAACGGCATCTGGCAGGTCACCGGCAGTGCGAGGTGTAGACACAAAGAAACCGCCCGAAGCACTGTCAACCTCAAGTCGAGGTCGCCATGCTTCGGGCGTATTGGTGGTGCGAGTATCAGAGCCAGATTGACCGGCGCTGGCAAGTTTGGAAAGGTCGTCAGACAAAGTCATCGGGGACACCGACAACCGTTCGACTCGCCACGATTACGGTGACGGCTCACGGTGACAGCGCTCACATTGAAACCTCGGTCGGAAAGAACCCGAGCAAGGTCAGTGTGGCGAATCTGTCGGTTGTCTAGGGCAGCCAGTAAGGCTTCACGTTCATTGTCATCAAGACTGACAAGCGCAGTGTGAAGAGAACACAAAGGGCGAGCGACAGTCTTGATGACGTGCAGTTCGTTCAGTTCGGCTATGAAGTCCATGAAGCCAGACTAAAGGCGATTAGTCTTTCGTGACAATTCCGAACGCCGAGTCCTTCGGGTTCATCGCCCGAACTAGGACAGGCACGAATGAAGCCCAGACTGCGTTGCCAATCTTGACCCAGTCAGCCTTGGTCATGGTGAACGGTGTCAGGTTCAGCGACATCATGACAGTGATGACACAGGCGAGCAGTGACTGAGCATAAGTTGCCAGGACTGATTGCAGTTTTGGGTTCATTATTTGCCACCTAGCTTGTGAATGATTTTGCGGAGTGGATTCCTGCCAGTGTAAGCCAGAAGGAACTTTGGATTCTTTGATCCGCCAGGAGTCCAGTAGCCCTTGTCTTGGATTTCAAAGTGAAGGTGTGGGCCGCCACTGTTACCTTCAACACCAACATCAGCGATGTGTTGTCCGAGTGTGACCTTGTCACCCTTCTTGACATAGCACTTCTCTACATGGGCGTAGATGGTGTACCACTTGCCATGACGGATGACAGGCGAGAACTTGCCGAAACTAGAACCCCAGATGCCCACACCGACAACTGTTCCATTGGCGGCGGCAAAGACCGGGTCGCCAACTGGCGCTCCAATGTCTACGCCCTGATGCCAACCTGAAGTCCATTGACTGCCAGTTGTTCCGTAAGGACAGGTGACCCGTCGGGTCTTCTTTGTAGGCCATGCCATAGTGACTCCTAGTTTTCAATGACGTGCTGGTTGAACTCGCCCTGAAGTTGGGCAACCTTGTCGCCGATAGCGATTTGGCGCTGTTCAATTTTGTCAATCTTGTTTGACATCTCATTGACCGCTTGACGTAGACCGCCACCGTTCGGCCCGAACTGAACCACGATTGCATCCAACTTGTCAGCGATTCTCACCTGGTGCAGTTGAAAGTCATTCTGGCGACGTTCGATGTGTCGCCAAAGCCCGAACACACCAGTCGCAACAGCGCCAAGGAAACTGGCAATCGTGACGAGGCTTGAGGTGTCGGACAAGTTCATGAGATTACTTCTCGATTACAGCGACATAAACAGTCGTAGTGCCGGTGTTGGTCACTGCATACATTGCACCAACGTGAGTGTTGAAAGTAATCTTGTCGCCAGAATCTAGGCGAAGACCGTTTGCGGTTGTGACATCTGGGCCACCAACATACAGCAAACCACCTGCGGTGTGAAGGTGAACTTCTTCGGCTGCGACCGAGTCGGCAACAATCTGACTTGCGGTTGTAGTTATTGAGTATTGTGCGGAAGTGATAGCCATTAGGACTCCTTGGTTTCGGTTGGTGACTTGTCGGTGATTTCCTGATGGCAACCGCCACAGATAACCAACGGCTCAGGGTCAGGAAACTGGACTGTGAAGTTGTCGTTGACACACTCGGGTGTGTGACAGGTGAGATTCCAAAGCATGAGTTCCCCTAGTTGTTGTCAGCTGCCGCTGAGGTCATTTGGATAGCGTGATAGTGGATGTAATAACTGGTGATAGTTGTTGACCCCACATTGAAGATGCGCCAAGTGAACCCTGTGGTTGTAACCAAGGCTGCATTGGTCGAAGCGTAAGCGGTTGACGGTGAGGTTTCAGCGGTCACTGTCACGATTGGATTCTGGGTGAACCGAGTGGATCGTGCGAAGGTTACCGTTGCACCAGTTCCAGCGCCAGCGTTGACGTTAGTTGAGAATGACAACTTGTCGGTCGAGGTGGCAAACGGGACAGGTCGAAGCACTGAGTCAGACATGGACAAGAATGACAACTGGTTCGGATAAGTTGTCGAATAGGTCTGGTTGATGCCGGTCTTGAGTGTCGTCAGGTCGGCGGCTGAAAGTGCATTGCCGTCAGTGAAGACTGTGCTGACTGGAAGATTTGCCACTTGATACTCCTACAAACTTGATGGACTGAGATTCATACTGCAACGCCAACTTGATGGGGTGATGTCATGGTTGATGGACTCAACACAGCAAGTATAGTTTGATTCGTCACGATAGGAAACCGTTCGCTTCACTGTCACCCTGTCGCCGAGTTCAGTCTGCAACAGCGAAGTCCACTCGGTTGACCCTAGGCCGTAAGGGTTGAACCCGATGGATTCGATTCGATAGGCAGGGATAGCCCAATGAGTTGCCATGTTGGTGGCGATAGTTCTCATGTCGGTGGCACTGTAATTGAAACTTGTCAATTCTCTACTGATTGACCCGTAGCGACTAGCGCTTGCACCATTGGTGACGGTGACAGACTTCGGGTCGCCTGTATCTTGGAAGTTGTCAACCGTCAGGGTGATGGTGTTGATGACATACTTGTCGCCACCAGTGACCGAAACTTCATCATACTCAATCGTTCCTGCGGTCTGTTGATCGCTGAAAGTGTTGCGAGCAGTTCGGTTGTAAAGGTTTTGGAACGGATGGAACGTCGGCTTGCCTGAACGGTCAATAAACATTCGACCCATCTCGGACAGGGCGATGGTGTTGCAAGCATCCCAGGCACTCAAGAATTGTTTGATGTTTCCGTTGTTGTACGAACTGGCAAGGATTAGGCGATAAGTGGAATCCCATCCAGCACCGTTGAGGATCTGACCAATCTGGGTGTCAGCTGCAATCGGGGTGTCAGGGGTTGAGATGTAGGCAACACGCTTGGCCAGCAGGGTGATTGCATCGGCACATAACAACGTCACCGTTGGCGAGAATCCTTGCTCAATCTGAACATCTTCAATGTAACCCGAATAGATTGCATACTCAGTGCCAGAACTATATTGGGCGGTAATCTGAACGCCAGTTCCACCAGCAAGAAGTGGGCTGAGGTCTTGCCCCATGTAACCCTTGAAGGCTACGCCTGTACCCGATGACACGCCAACCTGCGCCCAGTTGACTGTGAATGTTCCAGACCCCATCGACACAATCGGCAAGTTGTAGAAGTTCAACGAACCGCCTGAAGCAATTCCCAACCCCTGAACCGACACAATGTCGCCAACATGGAAAGGTTGCCAACTGCCTGAGTAGGTGTAGGTGTAAGTCGTAGTTGTTCCGTTGCCGGTGGCAGCCGTTACCGAACCAAAGCCAGCGCCAGGAAACTGTGGGTCATAGTTGCCCGACAGGTTGTCAAAGACAATACTCGCCTGTCCAGCCTGAAAGGACTGATCCTCACGAGTACGGCCACGACGAATCGACACCGACCTCATGTCAGTGCTGGGCAACTGAATCTTTGTGGTGAATGGTGCATCTGGCACACCAAGAACATCAGCGCCACCGAGCAGGGAATACGACAAGATGAACTTGCCCGAAGTTCGGTTCGAGGTGTCAAGGTAGATACGCATCACTGGTGCATTCGTGCCATCAAGTAACGCCATTACCTAGACCCCCAAGATGCTTGGATTCAAACCTTGACGGCGCATCATGATTGCGATGTTGTCACGAACGCTGACCGCCAAGTCTTTCTCGCTAATCACTGAACCTGCCACGTTGACGATGACAGTCATGCCTGAACCGCCACCAAGACCGTTCGGGGTGATGCGACCACTGGTTGATGGTGTGAAGAGTTCCGGGCCATGTTCACCCACCAGGTAAGAACTGCGACCCATGACAGAACCGCCAACAGCTCGACCGTTGAGTGGAGCGCCATCAGGATGTGGGTTTGAATAGTCACGATATGTGCCATTGTTGCCCATGGCCAAAGACCAGTATTCACCCTTGTCAGCGTCATAGGTGTAAGAGATGCCGTTGTGCAGGTAAACTTGTCCACTTGCAAGTTTCTTCTTGCCAACTGCTGCTGACGCCTTCGCCTTTGCCTTTGTGCGTTTGTTGATACTTGCGGCAGTTTCTTCTTCAATGGGATTTACTTCGCCAGCATCCACGCCAACAAGGCCAAGCAAAGCGGCAGCGCCAAAAGTGGCAGCGATAGCGGCAATGGCAGGGGCGGCGATAGCAAGACTTGCACCACCAGTGGCAGCAGCCTCAGCACCAGCGGCAGTTGCTGCAAAACCTGTCAGGGTTAAAAATGCACCGCCGAGTGTTGTCAAAGCTGAAACTATTCCAGCAGTCTTGATACCAACAAAGATACCAGCAACTACTGAAGCAAATGTTTTTACAGTGTCTTGGTTATCGCTAATGTATTGGATAACACCCTTGACCTTTTCGCCAAACTCATAGGCAGACTTTCCAGCAGGGCCAGCAGAGTTCTTCACGCCGGTCAGACTGTCAACAAATCCCTGCACGTTTGGAACAACAGTTTCAAGAACATAGTCTGCGAACTTCTGGATGACAGGCATCAAGGCGACACCAATTTGTTCTTTGGATTCGTTTAGGTGTTGTTGCATGATTGCCAACTTGCCACTGAAAGTGTCAGCATTAGTCTTGGCAGCGCCACCGAAGGTCTTTGCTAGAACCTTGGTGGCAGCGTCAAAGTCTTTGCTCTTGATAATGTTGTCCGAAAGCGGGATTCCAAGACGCTTCAATGCGCCAATGTTACCGTTGTGAGCCTTAGCCAAAGCCATCGAAACGGCTTCCAAATCCTTGCCAGTTCCAGCGCTGACATTCATGGCAAGGCCGAGCAAGTCTTGCGACTCAGTCAAAGAGCCAGTGCCACGAGCAAGGTTGGCAAGTGCCGGTCGCAGCTTGTCATCGGCGATGCCGTAGGTCATCTGCAACTTGGTGATGAAATCTTCGCTCTGTTTGACCTGGGCATTTGTTGCCTTGGCCGTATTCTTCAGGGCCAGTGCCAACTGCTTCTGGCTCTTCTGATCCTCGGCAGCAGCCTTGGTTGCATCGTAAGCAAACTTAGCGGCGGCAGCGCCAGCGACAGCCAGACCAGCGGCGGCAACCTTGCCCATTTTGGCGAACTGTTTGCCGAGGCTGTCGGATTCCTTGCCGACCTTCTTCATTGCGCCAGTAGCCGACACATCCTTGCCATAAAGGCTGAAGGTCAGTGAGGTATCTTTTGCCATAGTGGCAACTCCTAGCGGTTATTTACAGCGGTCAGCAACAGTTCGAACACGTCAGAATCCAAGTCCCATACATTCCAAGGTGTGATGCTTGGATAGTTATGCATAAGAAGTGGCAGGTTTGCCATTACTCGGTCGTAGACTCCGCCGGGGATTCGGCTAAAGGGTCGGCATCATCCTCAAGAAACTCAAACTTGTCGGTTTCGAAATCGTTCGCCTCAATGAATGACACGTTCTCGCCAGCACGACGACGAGCAACCCACACCATAATGGCGAACACTTGACGCTGTTCCACCTCAATGGCTTCCCTGCGTTCTTCGGATAGCGACTTGAAAGCCTTGGGCGAGATGTTGACATTGGCAAACAACTTCTCAAGTGGGCGCTTGAACTCACGCTCAATCATCAGCTGTTCGCCCATTGTCAGGCCACGCTCGCCAGAATCATCTGGTGTCTTGTAAATCTTGCCGTCAATCTTGATTGGCATTGCATCTCCCCTTGTTGGTAGTTATTTGAAAACGATGCCGACCTTTGTCAGTGCATCAGCGAAAGCCTCATTGACTTCTTTTGCAAACTCATCCTTGTGCCTTTTGACAGTTTCGTCAAGATAGGGTGATGGCTTCTGGATCGGCCAATCTTCAGGCTTGTCCATTTCAGCGCCGAACACAGGATGCTTCCAGCCACGCTTCGGGCGACCCTGGACATACCAAGGCAGGTTGGCATTGTTACGCCCAGAGGCGGCAAGGAACTTCTTCTTCTTCACCCGAATGTGAACGCCAGCGCCCTTGCGAGTTGTTCGAACCTCAGCAACAACCGCCTTGGCAATGGCAGCTCGAAGGCTGATTCGTTGCCCCTGCCTCACCCGAATGGATGTCTTGCCTTGGCCAGACGGAAGCGATAACACTTCCGCCTTGACCTCGGTGACAACAGGCTTAGCAGTCTTCTTGAGTTTGGCTTTGAGTTCCTTCTGGACTTCTTTGTCTAACTTGCCGATACGGGTGGCGAGGCGGTGGAAATCCTTTCCGCCCTTCACCTCAATCACTAGAGTGTGGAATCTTTTGTGACGTAGTTGATCGTGAACGGTGCATTCGTGCCATCATCATAAACAGTGAACGTGAATGACACGTCGATTGTTCCTGGGCCTTCGACAACTGGATTGTCACCATCAAACTTGCAAGCAGGAAGAATAACTTCTAGCAGTTCATAGGTTGACCCTGCTGATGTGCCAATGTCTGCACCTCTGAAAGTAACCTTCAGACCGGCAGTGGTGTCAGCGATGAACTTGTCTAGAAGAACCGTGTCAGTGAACTCAGCGGTGATTGTGCCAGTGATGGCTCGGAAACCGTTGATGATTTGTTCAGCCTTTGCACCAGCTGCACCGAGGTTGTAACGATCGGTCTTCAAGGTGTTGTCAACACTCAAAGAGAAGTCCTTGATGTTGGCGTAAGTTGTTGACACATTGTCAGTGATTGAACCCTGGGCAAAGTGGAACAGGTTAGTGGTGGCGAAGTTTGAATAAGCAGGTGTTGCCGAGGTTGATGATGTGCTAGTGAAACCTGCACCATCAAGCGTGAACTTTCCCTTGGCAATTTCGCCAGCACCGACAGACAGTTCGAACGAGCCAATCTTGCAACCGGTCAAGGTCTTGTAAGTGAGTGTTCCACCATACTGAGGAACAGCAACCTGAGTGGTGAAAGAATCACTAATCAAGTCTTGAGGCGTGAATGTGTAAGTGTAAGCGCCATTAGCAAGAGTGCCAGTTGGAACAGAGCCAGTTGCAAGACTGAGCAACAGACCTAGACCACGACTCGGCAAGTCAATTTCAAAGTCGCCTTCGCTTGCAAAGGTGGTGACAACACGACGGTTGGCACGAGGCACAAGACCGCCTGAACGAAGTCCCTGCCCAGCGACAGTGTTCTTCATATACTTGGTGCTTTCACTGTTGAACTCGTAGAAACGGTCAACAGTGACAGCAGTGTTGAAAGATGATTCTTTCTTGATGCCTAGCCACGAGCCAATGCCAGAACCGATTGCCATTGTTATTTCTCCTCTTGAAGGTCAGCCGTTGCGACTGGATTGGGTGATTGTTTCTTACTGTCCCCTGTTGCCCAGTTGAATGGCGCTTCGAGCATTCGGGCGGCCATGTCATCTGGAACTTCGACAACTTCGTCAAACTTGATTTCGATGCCAAGTTCAGGCACATAAAGGTCGCCCAGTGGGCAGACGTTCTTGATTTTCGCCATGATGACTCCTAGGTTCTGGCTCGGTAGGTGATAGTGAAACTGATGTTGACCGCTGCACCCTGATCGGTTTGCAAGTAGGTCATCTGATGTGAGGACAACAAACTGTAAATGCACGAACCGGCAAGGGTTGAATCTGCACGAATGGCGGTGTCAATCGCAGACAATAGAACGCCAGCCCTAGTCCGACGTGCTGACAAGCTAGTGCCACCATCCCAAGTGGAAAGGAAACAGTCAACCGAACCATCTTCGAATTGCTTCATGTTGCCAAGTTGCTCAAAGATTTGGGTCACACTGGCAACTGACACTTCGCCATCTTCCGAGCCATCGTGACCGACAGCGATGAAGTCGCTTGGATAACTCATGTCCACTTCAGGGCCGTCAAAGATTCGGACACCCGTCAGACCTGACGATGCACCGAGAACGGAAATGATGCCGTTGATAACTTGAGGAATCGCAGTGGTCGCCATTATGCAAGACCTGGCAAACTGGCAGGATCGAGCAACTCCATCGCCCGACGTGGCAGGGAATAGGTCGGGGTTGAATAGAAGTCATCCCCAGCGCCCATGCGGTTCATGACGGTTGCAGCGCCACGTTGAGTCTGCCAAAGGTGGCGCAGGATTTCCAACACACCTTGCTGAACTGCTGGCGGTGTCACTGTGAACCCTGCAACATAAGTCACCGTTACAGCATTCACGCCCGAAGCCCAATAACCATAAGCGCCGAACGACGATGAAGCCGAAAGGGTTGAGGTGGTCAGGCGGTAAAGTCGCTGACCGGTGTCATCCAACTTGTAAGAATTAGAATCCAAGGTCACGCCCGACTCAATGACCTCTGTGATGCTAATCGCCCTGGGTGAACGAAGGCGAAGCACGTCAGTCTGCCCATCATAAACTTCAGTGAAAGTGCGACGGCCAAGGACAGCGCCGACGTAATTCTCGGCAAGGTCTTGGGCAGCGTCAATGAATCGGCGAATCTCATCCTCGTCAGCTGACGCGGCAGGGATGTTGAGGTGGCTCAGAGCCATGTCATAAGACACGACCGGCAAAGTTGTCAGATCACGAACAGTGAACTCGTCAGTAAACGCTGAAGCATTCGTGCCAGTAGCCACCCAGCGGACTGTGTGACGACCTGAAAGGGTTGGAGTGTAAGCCACATCATAAAGACCAGCACCGCTGTTGGTGACGCTAGGCGTGACCGTAGAGCCGTCAGGCTTGGTGATGGTACAGACAACAGCGGTGGCATTCTGCGGTGTTCCTGCGGTGTTGGTGATAGTCACACCAAGGGCAGCAACATCACCCAAGTCATAAGATGCCATGCGTTATCTCGCTTTCATCGTGGCGGTCGGAACGGTTCGTGGTTTCGTGCTAGAGGTGGCAACGGATCGAGGCTTAGCGCCAGCAGTAGCCACAGCCCGACGGTTAGCGGTTGCAACTGGTCGAGTGACAAACTCCATCGCCCCAGTAGTTGACGCTTGGTTGTAGGTCAGTGGTGAATTGTAGGCGACAAGGCTGTTGTAATACGTCCCCACACTTTGTGAAGTGGTCGGGATTCTAGGCTTCATCGCAGTCACAAGGTCACTTCACTTTCAAAGAAGTCTTATCTATCGAAATACCCTGGCAGCAAGTGGCATAGTCAGGGCAGTCTTGGGTCGGGCATCCGGTACGACAGGCCATTAGTCCTCCAAAGGAAATGTTTGATTGGATCCTATTTCGTTGCCGTTCTCGTCACGAATAATGACAAGAATGGAACCATCGTCCAGGGTAATTGGATTATCTAAAATCATGTAAGCCTACTAAATACTGCTGATGCTACGCCACCAGATGTTGCAGTAACCGATGCCGGTAAATCAGTTTGAGAACTGGTACTTAAAACACGGTACGGGGTGAGTTGTGGATATTGATCTTGTATACCAGCAAAAGACGGTATGCCAAAAGTTCCACCAGTGTTGTAGGCCATCATAGCAAAAGCATAAGTCGTTCCAGCTGTAAGACTGTAGGTTGACGGATAACCACCAGTTGTGTTCAATGCTCTTGTGTAAATTGTTGAAACGGTATTGCCCAAGGTAGCATCGGATGCCGTTCGGGCAACAAGGGTCATAGTGGTGTTATTTGTTCCACTGGCTGTGTAAAGACCCATACGCCTAACACTCGTACCGCCAACATCTGTGCCGGCAGTGGTGCAATAAATACTAAAATTAGTCATAGTGAAGTTCTCAGCAGGGGTGAACAAAGCGTAATAAACTACACCATTTGAAAGAGATCTGGTAGCGTTTACAAGGATTCTTGGTGCAGTATCGAGAGACGATGCTAAAGCATAATCATCAATCTTTTTTCTTGTAACTGTGTAGGCAGTTCCACTAATCTTTGTGGCGGCAATGGCGGCCGAAGCATTGATGTCAGCATCAAGAATTGTGCCATCTAGGATCATATTTGATGTGACAACGTTTGTGTCATTAGTGCCCACAAGTTTCCCACTGTTGCTTGGGAAAGTGACAACAGCAGAACTGTTACCACTGTTACTGATTTGAGCATTAGTTGTCGGCCCATTGACTGTAAGTGTTGTCGTTTCAATGTCGTTAGCATTCAAGATGGACTGCCCGAACATGTCCAATGTTCCAGTCATAGACAAACTACCATCGAGCGGTAATGCAGCATTAGCAATACCCAAAGCGTTACTAGCTGTTGCCTGTGCAGCAATAGCAGCATCATTCGCCGTTTTGACATTCTTAGGCGTTGCAGCAGTAGTCACACTGGTGCTTGCTACTGAGTCGGTCAACTGAACAACACCAGCAGCCGAAGTGCTGGCAGATGGCAAGTCAGAAGCAACTAAGGCCCTAAAAGAGGCAGTGCCATTGGTTGCATTTGGTGCAGCATAAACATGCTTCTGAGTTTGAGTGCCGGATAAGTTTCCAGCAGTTGTTGCAGTTGTTGCAGTGGCAGCGTTGCCTGTTGTGTCTTGATTCAATGTCGCGACACGGGCAGCGGCAAGAGTGCCAGAAGTGATGTTGTCAGCATTAGTGGTGTCAGTCGTTGCCGAAGTTGCAAGGCCCGTCACCTGGCTAGAAGCAACAGTGACAGGATCAGAACCAGCCACACCATGAGTTGAAGCGTGAGCCGTCGGAGTTCGTGCATCGGTTAGGCGTGAATCAGTTGTGTCAACCTTGGCAGTGTCGCTTGGGTGAACATGGTCAGCCCTGGCGTAACGAGTTGAAGTTCCAACAGCGGCAGTGCTGTCCATTGCTGGAGTAGTGGCCGAAGCCTGACCGATGACAAAAGCCGTTGAGGCAATCTGGAAGTTGTTAGTTCCAACCGCAGCTGTCGGTGTTGTTGGAACACCTGTCAAAGTTGGCGAGGCAGACCGCACAGTGTTACCTGTACCAGTCGAGGTTGTCACACCAGTGCCACCGCTAGTGACAGGCACAGTGGCAACAGTTCCCAGCAAACCTGCCGAAGTGTTTGTCACAATGCCGGCAACGTTCAGGGCAGAATCGGTGACGTTTGAAGCGGTGATAGCGCCAGCAGAATCGACCTTGAAGATTGGCGTGGTGCTTGAATTCGGCTGAACCTGAATGACATCTTGTGTTGGACTTGCAATCTGCTTGATGGCAATCGAACGCTGGTCGCCAGCATAAGAGTGATCCAAGCCGAGCAGGGAGTTTGTCGCCGCAGTTGATGATGAAGAACCCACACCAATTTGACCATTGGGTCGAATGCGAGCAATTTCGGTTGAGCCATCAGATTGGAGAATGCTCAACAGGTTTGCCGATTGCGTAGCGGAGAATCGCTGAATGATTAGACCCTTGACTGCATCCGCACCAGTTCTAATGGCTTGAGCGCCAACAGTAAAGACATTGGAAAGCGACAGCCCAGCCTTGCCAGCAACAGTTGTATCCAACGCCCCTAGGCGAGCCACAACGGTCGCAGAGCCACCTTGAGGATTCACCCCAAGTGTGGACTCAATCGCCTCAATAGCATCGTTAGCGTTGCTGTGTTGGTCAGCATGAGGCACTGTGGCTGAGTCAAGGGTGTCCGTTGCAGTTGGATTGGTGAAAGAATCCAAACCGCCAGGAAACGCAGAGGCCATGCCTACTCCTTGAGATTAGAACTTCACCCGAAGTCAGGGGAAACTTCGGGTGAAGTTGTCTTATTTGCTTGACAGCCAGAGATCGTGCTGGCGCTCATCAAGCCAGAATTGTTTGTGATGACCCAAGATTGCGCCAGTGTGGGCAAAGATGGGGAAACCTAGAGCCGTCGCCTTACGACAGAACAGCAAGTCTTCACTGAACCAACGGCCAGCGATAGCACCGTCAAAGAACCAACACCAGTCAGTGCCTTGGTTAGGGTTGGCATTCTCACGCATTGACTCAAGAACCGAACGATGAACCATAAGGCAACCAGTGCCAGCCCCGTCGATTTGGACAATCTGATTCTTCGGGTATTTGTCCAACGGAATCATTGCCCCGTCAGCTGCCAACTCGTAGATTGCAGGGACAGGTCGAAGTGCCTCATTCTCAAAGAACGCTGCGAAGACAAGACCGGCAACAATCGGGCGGTCATCCTTGTGGGCAGTTTCAATGAGCAGGTCAAAAGCCGACAAAGGCAACGTCTGGTCTGAGTCAATCATCAACAACCAGTCGGCGTGAGAATCATCAAGGAAGTTCTTCACAATAAGATTGCGAGTTCGAGCCAGAAGTCCAAGCCCTTGAACACATTGCAGTGAGTCAATCCTTGGGCGACGTTCACGCATCAGGCCGACAAGGTCAATCGTCAACTGTGTGTCAATAGTGCCATCGTGAGGAATGGCGATGCACACAGTTTCCCGTGACCTCATCGGGTTTCACGATCCGTTGTCGTCACCCGAATGTCAGAAATCTGGTCGACAGTTTCCAACACTTGCTCAATCGTGCCGTCGGCTTCAAGCACCTTCTCGATGGCAATAGCAGCCTCAAGAAGTAAAGTTTTCATCTTGCCCATGTAGTCCATCCCCTGATGTAGTGAAGTGCCAAGTGGCAGCCCTAAGCCTAAGCCTAGAGCCGCCACCCGACGGATTCAGATTAGTAACCTGAAGGTGTCACAGCGCCAGTTCCACTGATAGCGGAAACAGACTTTGCGAAGCGGTGAATCAGTGCAGCGTAACCGTAGACCTGGAAACGAACGGTGAGGTTCGCTGACAGTACGTCCGGAAGAACACGAGTCTTCACGCCTGATTCGAACAGGTAGCTGTCGCTGAACTTGCCAACCAAGATTGGTGACTGGTTCGTGCTTGCACCAGCAGTGTTCTTGAGTGTTGCGTCAACGTAGACAGGCACACCGTAGATAGAACCAACAAGACCAGCAGCAGCGCCAGGAGCAGTTGTGATACCGCCAGCGTTGAATGGGCCGTTTGCAGTTGGAACGATGAGTGGGCGGCTTGAGCCATCCACCTGTGCGGCCAACCAGTACCAAGTAGCCGGGGCCATTACGATAGCCTCTACATCCTTGTAACGGTTAGTGACAACCTGTGAGATTGCCTTCGTGATAGCGCCAAGGCCACCAGTTGCAGATGGAGTGGTTTCAGTCCAAGTGGTTGGGATACCGTTTGTGCTATCCGTACCAAGTGTGACGAAGCCCTTCAGTGAGCCAGCAGTTCCAGCGCCATTGCCTGAAACAGCAGAGTTCAACTGCAATGCGTAGTCAGCCATCAAGTCGCCGAAGATTAGCTTGTCAAGACCGCCACTGATTGGTGACTGCTCTACTAGCTGAATCGACACGTTCTGGAAACCGCTGATGGTTTCAACACGGCCAGTGACCGTTGATGTAACCATGTCACGAGGTGACGTTGGTGCGTAGGTGCTTGAGTTGTCAGCAGCCTGGAAACCGGTGCGAGTACCTGTGGTGATAGCAGGAATGTTGATGCTATCAGTGCCAGCAGGAAGCGCCATGTTTGTGGTCAGGTTAGCGGTGACACGGGCAGCACGAGCGAACTCTGCATACTCGTTGATGAGGTACAAAGGTGGAACGAAGTCACCACCGCTTGTGTCGGTGCGGTTGATGTCACGAAGTTCAACAGACATTTCTGACTGGTGACGATTCAGACGGTCGAACGCATCACGGTCGCCACGAAGTTGAGCGTTGATCATGTCACGAGCGAAAGAGTTATCTGAACCCTTGTCGTAAGTCATGGCCTCACGGGTAACAACGGCAGAACCGAAGGTCGGAACATTCGCAGCAGAGCGAACTTCCTTGAGTTCAGCAGTGCGAGCCTCTAGGGCTTCTGCTGCGTCAATCTTGCTGTCGAGATCCTTGATCTCTGCGTGACGTGCTTCTGCTGCATCTAGTGCCTCAGTAGTCACTTCACCAGCAAGGAGTGCCTCAGCATCAGCTGCGGCGGTTGCACGAGATTCGCGCAAAGAGTCCAACATGGACATGGCTACTCCTTCAAGTAGTTAGTGGGTTAGTGAGTCGCCGAGGCAGAAGCGTCGGGGACATCTCTAAAGGATTGCCCCTAGAGAGAATCAAGTTTGAACTTCAAAGCAAGTTTGCGCTTGCGAAGTTCTAGTTCATCTTCAACGGAATCTTCCGAACGCATTCCGACAGATGAAGCGTCATAGGCTGGCCATGTCACAACTGAAACCTCAAACAGGTTCAGGTCAGTGAGTGTGCGAAGACCTTCCTCACGAGTGTCACCGCCAGGAGCAACACTGAAAGCGAATGACATCTTGTCAACGTCGCCACGAGTAAGAGCCGAAGCCAACTCAGCAGCACGAGGATTGGATGGGTCAAGGGTTGCTTCCATGCGAAGACCGACCTCATCCTCAGACAGGGTCAACGTGCCACCCTGCGTCGAGGCAAGAGGCAACTGGTCAGTGTCATGGTTGACAAGTAAGAACACAGGGTCGCCAGACTTGAGCGATCGAGTGAAAGCGCCGGGCGCAATCATCTCACGGAAGTTCAGGCCAGTGGCTTCCTTGTTGAACTGTGCAGCGTAGCCACCAATTCGAAGTGAACCGTCGTCAGTAGCGATGGCACGAACCTCAGCCTCAAAGGTGATGCGCTCGGCAGATGCAATGGCAGACTTGCGTTCTTCAATCATTGTCACTTCTTCCTGTTGCCCTGTTGTTTCCTGCGACTCAATCAAGTCTGAATCTGAACGAAGGTCGTCAATCGACTGCGCCATGTAATCCATTGCGGTCACATCTTCAGCCACGTCATCTTCATCAACACCTTCGGTGTCAAGTGAATCAACCGCTGGCTCAGTAACTTCTTCACCAAGTGAAGCGGTCAGTTGCCACTTGTAGAACTGTTGGTCGTCGATAGCGCCAGCGATAAAGTTGGCGATTCCCTGCTGGTTGTAATTGTTGGCACACTCAAACACATAGGACAGTTGATTGAGGAACACATCATTGGCAGTTAGTAGGTCACGGGCAAGGCTCATTGGATCTTGACCAGGAGTTGCATCCTGCAAGTATCCAAGCTTGATGAAGTCGGCAAGATTAGACGGAGCAACCACACCAATCTTGCGAAGGTTCTCAGCGATAGGGTCAATCAGTTCATAAGCGGTTTCATAAATCTTCTGGAACAGTTTGTGGTATTCGCTGAAGTCAGCGCCCTTGACATTCCAGTGTGCGCCATGCGCTCTGAAGTAGAACTGAACAGCAGTTCCAAGAAGTTCAGACAACTCTTCGGGCAAGTTCGAAGCTGTTTCAGTTTCTTCCATGTCACGAGATTCCATGCTTTCGCCTTCCAATGAAGCCACTCGGGCAGATAGTTGTTCTCTAATTTTCGACGACCAAGTGAAACCTGCATCGCCGCCCCAAGCAGCCCAAGCAACTCGACCGGCGCTCGGATAGCCTTCATCGCCAGGGTTGAATCCCTGACCCTTCTTGTCGACCTCGTGACGTGCTAAGAATGAATACATCCTCAAGACAACATCGAGCGACACAGACTTGCCAGTCGCCAAATCGCTTGCACGTTTGCGACCGGTATCGGTGAAACCTGAACCAGCCTTGCCATCGGCAATCCATGCCAAAGCCCTCTTGGCTTCGTCACGAACTCCCTGCGGTGGTCGGAATGTTTCGGCCATCAGCTAAGAACTCCCATGACAGGTGCGCTCGGATCAGCATCTTGTCCAAGTTCTTGGCCGTCGTTCACCAATGCACCAGGCAACGCCTGATGGAATCCGTCGCCGCCATCGTAAGGTTCAAAGCCAAGGGTTTGACGTGCCTCGTTGGGACTCATGACACCTGCCATGATTTGAACCGAGTTGACCCTTGCACGAGTCATTGAGTCGGTACGCAATAGCGAAGCCAAATCGAACACAACATCCTGACCAACTGGCAACAGTTCAGACAGGGCAGTTTCAAGACGGCGAACCCAAGGGGTCAACGTATGTGTCAAGAAGTTCAGGTTCGCTTGCTCTACGTTTTGATAGGTCTGGTTGTCGCCAGTAGCGCCAATGAGGTGACCGGGGATTCGGTAGACCCGAGCGATGTCACGAATCAACTGCTCACGGGTTGCGATCATTTCCATGTCAGCTGCACTGGTCGTGATAGGCGTGAACTTCAGGCCATCAGACAACACCGCTGGACGACGACGGCGACGGTGGGTTGCTTCCCATGTTCCCTGAATTGTGCGAGCCTGGTCAAGCGTCAACTTCTGGTCAGTGCTAAGAACGCCAGAAGGGGTTGCGCCTTCACCGTAGAACTGTGACAGGTGACGATCCATTGCCAGTGAAAGACCGACAAGGGTTCGTGACTGAATCAAAGGTGACACACCAACCAACGACTGTGGCGGTGTGAACCAACGGATATGCATCAAAGAATCGTTTGAAATCTCATTGCCGAGGTGAAGATACTTGCGACCAATCTGGTCACCTGTTGGCAGAACCTGCATCTGGTATGGATGCAGTGGCACTAGACCAATGATGTTTCCACGAGCGTCACGGTCTTTGTGAATGTAAGCGTTGCCGTGAAGGACAAGCGAAGCCATGATTTGATGGATGAACTCGAAGGTGTTCGTTCCTGAAATGATGTCAGGCTGTGCCAAAGCGCTAGGCAATGGGACACCCTTGCGCTGACCGTCGATGATTTCATAACAGCGAAGCGGAAGCGAAGCCACTGAATCACACAACAAAGTGACAGCAGACATGACGCTCGAAACGCCAAGGGCAGTCCATTCGTCGATGCGTTCGCCAGAACTTGAGGTGACTTGAGTCTGGCCATACAGCTGGGACAGTGGCGCAACATAGTTGTTGAACTGCGGATAACGCCCAACTACCGAAGACCGGCGGAGAATGCTCATTCGTTACCTGCTAAATAAGAGAAGACAATGGCGAAAATACCGCCAACAATTAGACCGAAATCAACCCCAAAACGTAACCCGACACCGGCACAGATAGAACCAGCGCCAGCAATCTCAACTGCCGTCGTGATGTTTTCACGCATCAAAGTCACCCATTCCATCTAGATCATCAAGGTCGAAAATCATTGGCAAGCCGCCACCCTGTCCTTGCCACCACGCTGCACGTTCCAAACCCATGACAGCGGCAACCGCCAAGTCGATACGTCGAGCCGAATGTCGGCTTTCCTTAGACAGGCGAGAACCACGAGAGTCGACCCGAAGCGTTGCATTGCCAACATGACGAGCGAACATTGGATCACCGTCATGCGTCATTGACTTATTCATGACCGCTTCATAGAACCGAGTTGTTGCTGGGGTCATGCGTGAAGCCGATTGTGGGAACAAAGTCACAGGAAGATTCTCATCTTCAAGCACTTGGAAAGTTCTCGCCCATCGGTAAGGGTCGCAAGCAATCTCTTCAACCTGCCACTTCAGGCAAGCATTACGGATTGACTGCTCAACATCTGCGACCGGAACTTGCCAGTCAGCAGCCTCATTGTCAGGCTTTTCCCATGCCTCAACCACGAAAGCGTGAGGCACTTCCTCGACCGTCACGCCAACAATGGCAGTGCAGTCACCGTTGAACGAACCGTCAAAGGCAAGCACGACGGCAGTGCCATCGTCAATAATGCGCTCAGTGGCAATGCCATCCCAAGCGCCAGCCGGAAGCCAAGTGTCTGAGGTCGACATCCACTGATTACAGCGCTTTGTTCGGAACTCAGACTCAGGCGTTCGGTTGATAACCGACTCAAAATCTGAGGCGGCAACAATGTCATCAAAGCCAGGATTGGCATCAAGCCAAGTCTTCGGGTCACGATGATCCGAATCAGCTAGTGCTTCCCACCAAGCGAAGAAGAATGACGGGTCGGAAAGTTCGCCAGTGGCAACCTTTTGGCCGTACTGATACAAGCCATAACACAAGGAATCCCGACCGCTGGAATCAGTCTTGACCCCTGCGGTGGTGATGCCCACCATCATTGGTTCTTTGCGAGCGCCCTGAGCAAGGCTCATAACATCCCACAGTTCACGGTTGGGTTGGGCGTGAACCTCATCGAAGATTGTCAGCGTAGGCGACAAGCCTTCCTTGGTGAAACTTTCCGATGAAAGCGCTCGGTATGTCGTGCCACTTTTCGGGTTGTAGATCGTATCCCTGAACACCTGTAAGAAGTCAGACAACTCAGGTTGAAGGCGAATCATTTCTTTCACAGTGCCGAACACAATCTTCGCCTGATCACGGTCAGCAGCGCAAGAATAAATCTCACCGCCAGAAGGGCCGAGAACCAAATGCTCAAGGGCAAGAGATGCAGCCCAAGCCGACTTGCCATTCTTGCGTGGCAATCCAATCAAGGCGGTTCGGTGGCGAAGTGTTCCATCGGTCTTGAGTGCAAACAGTTGACGGGTAAGTTCCCGTTGCCAAGGTCTGAAAGTCATCGCCGAACCGGCATCACCAGCAATAGATTCTTTGGTGATTTTGCACAGTGCCTCAGCGAAGTCGACAACCTCTTCGCCACGACTGCGTTTCAAATCGGCAGGTGGAACAGGTGTCAACCAACGTGGTGGCCATGCCTGAATCTTGCTCTTCCCCTGAGCCGCCATCAGTTCCCCCGAACGATTGTTTCTATGCTTCCCCAAGGTTCAAGGTGGACAGTGCGAAGCGCCTTCTTGAAGTCGAGGTGATACTTGCTGACAATCGACTTGGCGACCGGTGCAGTTCGATGATCCTGCGCCTTGTAAAGCAAAGGCAGGGAAGTGTTGAAGATGATGAGCCGAGTTTCAGCGCTGGACTCGCCAGCTAGTTGAAGCCAGAAGGCACGATGTCGGCGGTCAATGTGAGTGCCGTCGGCGATAACGTCAAGGCCATCATGGGCAGCCACCTCGGCACGACGGCGCAACTGGTTCATGAAGATGTTTGAATCAAGTGAGCGGTCAGCCCGAAGAGGCTCGGTGCTGGCGATGTGTTCGTCACCTGAAATGTTTCGGGCGAGCCACGTCGACTTCCCTGCACCAGGTGCGCCCATCAAGACCGTGATCATTTGGCCTGTCGCTTGGCGATGAGGTTGTCCAAAGCGCTGGCACGTTTCACTTCAGCCACACCAAGGCGTGAACGTGAAGTCGGATCAAAGCCCAAACTGGCAAGCGCATCAGACAGCGACTTGGTCAAAGCGACAACTGCACGAGCGTCGGCAGGTTCAGTGGTCGCCCGATACCTAGCACGAGCGATGGTCAAGTCGTCAGCTGCACGACAAGCGTTCTCGATTGCTGACAAGTCTGAATCTGGTGACAGCCAAGTGATAGCCATCGACCAGGCACGACCCCAAAGTTCCAGACCATCCTTGCCAAGGTCGGCTGGTGCGTCAGGAATCTTGATGGCCATCGGCAAAGTTTGGACAACAGCCAGTTCAGGAAGTTTGCGTCTTCCGGGATTTCCCTGCGCCCGTTTCAACTCGGCTGGCTTGGGCGGTCGACCGTTGGTTGCCATGAGCGGAAGTCCTGCCTCGGGAGCGATTTCAAAGTTTTGCGAAAGTGTGCGAAATGG
>Ga0304730_1000570_pt1 | contig 31442 bp, 33 predicted proteins | sample M_130628_MF_Meta_FD_190474 | JGI IMG/M metagenome (GOLD analysis project Ga0304730, IMG submission 190474) | Freshwater microbial communities from Lake Montjoie, Canada to study carbon cycling - M_130628_MF_MetaG (v2) (version 2) | ecosystem: Environmental > Aquatic > Freshwater > Lake | place...
CATCGAGTGCGCCGGACTTCAAGGCCACGACCAGCTTGGCCGTCATGTCCTCGCGCAGAAATAGCCGAAGCTTTGGAAAGCGCGTGCGCAGCAGCGGCAGGACGCGGGGCAGCAAAAAGGGCGCAATGGTCGGGATGACCCCCAACCGAAACCGGCCCGACAGGGGCTGGCCCGCGCTCTTGGCCGCCTGAACCAGATCCTCAGCCTGAGCCAAGATCTCACCGCCGCGCCGCACAGCATCCTCACCGACCGCCGTTAGAATGACGCCGGACCTTGCCCGGTCCACCACCGGCGCGCCGAGGATCTTTTCCAGCTCTTGAATGCCGGCTGAAAGGGTCGGCTGGGTGACATGGGCCGCCTCCGCCGCACGGCTAAAGGAGCCATGTTCAGCCAGAAGCTTGAGATAGTGCAGTTGGCGTAAGGAAGGGAGCATGGGAAGACTATAGGCCTAGTCTATCCAATTGCCAAAATCTATTGAGGGGGCATCCCCCTCACCCAACCCTCTCCCCCAAGGGGGCGAGGGCTAAGAACGGATAAGCCCTCTCCCTCAGGGAGAGGGTTGGGTGAGGGCCTTTTTCCTACTCTGCACCTTATCCTGAGTTCTTCGAAGCATGAGGGGGTAGGGGTCTACAGGCGATAGATCCGCTCAGTCGTGTAGCGCGATCCCTCTGAGGTTTGCCAACTGGAATAGAGGCCAAACTGGCTGAGGGTGAAGGACTCAGATTTTAGGTCGCTATGGTTGGCGAGCCAAGCGGTGACTTGGGCGGGGTCGGTTCGGCCCAGATAGGCGAGTGTCACGTGGGGGGTATAGTTGCGACCATCGGGCTTGAGCCCTGCCCGGCGCGCGGCGGCCTCGCAGCGGCCCGCTAGGCCGCGAAGGGCTTCGTTGTCTTGTAGACCCGCCCAGATGGCGGTGATGCGGTCACCCTCATCAAAGGCCCCAACCCCCGACAGGCTCAAGGTCAGGGGCTTACCCGTAACCTTGGCCAATTCGATATCGAGATCTTCGGCCACCACCTCTGTGACATCGCCAAAGAAGCGCAAGGTCACGTGCAGGGCCTGCGCTGGTCGCCACCTTGCCCCCGCAATGCCGCATTGGCTGGGGCTAAGGCTCTGGGCCACCCCATCGGGGATGGACAAGGCGGCGAACAGGCGGATCATGGCGGCCTCTGGGCGAAAGGGCCTCAGGCCCTAGGGGCAGGGATTGGGCTGGGCATAGTGAAGGGCCTCGACGGCCTTTTCGATGTCCGAGGTCCATTCCATCTGGAAGGCGTCAATATCGACCTTCAGCTGTGCCATGGTCGAGGCGCCGATGATGGTCGAGGTCACGAACGGACGGCTGTCGCAGAACTTCAGAGCCAAGGTCTCAGGCAGGACGCCAAGCTGCGCCGCTAGGGCCAGATAGGACGAGATGGCCGCGTCGGCACCGGGTCCCTCATAGCGCTGAAGACGGTTATAGAGGGTCTTGCGCGCGCCAGCCGGAAGGGCGCCGTTCTGGTACTTGCCGGTCAAATAGCCTTGGCCGAGCGGAGAATAGACCAGCAGGCCGACATCCTCGCGCATGGCAATTTCCGCCAAGCCCAGTTCGAACACGCGGTTGATAAGGCTATAGGCGTTCTGGATCGAGGCGATGCGCGGCAGGCCATGTTTCTCAGCCTCGGCCACGAAGCGCATGACCCCCCAGGGGCTCTCATTCGACACGCCGATATGGCGGATATTGCCCTTTTCGACATGGCGACCGAGATTGGCCAAAATGTCTTCGAAGGGCTCAAAATCCATTGGATAGTCGGCATACGTCATGCCGCCAAAGACCCGCAGGGCGCGGTCTGGCCAATGCATCTGATAGAGATCGATATAGTCGGTCTGCAGACGCTTGAGGGACTTCTCCACCGCCTCATCAATCTGGGCCTTGGTGTGGCGGGTCATGGACTCGTTTTCGCGGGTCCAGCTCATGGGGCTACGACCGGCGATCTTGCTGGCCAAGATGACCTTGTCGCGCTTGCCGCTGGCCTTGAACCAGGTGCCGATGATCCGCTCGGTCGAGCCTTGGGTCTCGGGCTTGGGCGGGACCGAATACATTTCGGCCGTGTCCCAGAAATTGATGCCCGCATCCAGAGCATAGTCCATCTGCTCGTGGCCTTCGGCCTCGGTATTTTGATCGCCCCAGGTCATGGTGCCGAGGCACACGCGTGAGACCTGAAGGCCGGTGCGGCCAAGTTCAGAATAGTCCATCAAATTCCCCCGCCCTTAGGCCAATTCGCAAATTGAACACCGCCCCGCCGAGGCGAGGTTTCGGGTGACTTTCTGGTTCAAACGCGCGTTTGATGCAATTCCAATCGTTATCTTTAGGCGATCAAATAGAACCATCGGGCGGAGGTGCTTGCGAAACCGCGCCATTCACCCAATATAGGGGAGGTGCCCAATGTTGGGCGTTAGAAAAGGGCTATGACTCGATGAGCGACCAAAACCGCGGCTATGCGCGTCCGGTCCCGGTGGATCACGCCGACATGTCGGTGGATACGGGCCTTCGATCCTTCATGCTGGGTGTCTATAACAAGGTGGCCTTGGGCCTTTTGTTGTCGGCGGCCTTAGCATTCTTGACCTCCAGCTTCCCGCCGGTGCGCGACCTGATGTTCCGCGTCGTCGAGGGCCGTTTGGTCGGCATGACCATCTTGGGCATGATTGTTTCCTTTGCCCCCCTCGCCGTGATCCTGTTCTCAGGCTTTGCGATCCGTAACCCCACGGAAAAGTCAGCCGGTATAACCTACTGGTCGATCGTGTCCCTGATGGGGGCGTCCTTGGGCGTGGTGATGCTGGTCTATACCGGCGCCTCTGTCGTCTCGACCTTCCTGATCACGTCTGCGGCCTTCGGGGCCCTGAGCCTGGTGGGTTACACCACCAAGAAGGACCTGACCGCGATGGGCAGTTTCCTGATCATGGGCCTGATCGGCATCATGCTGGCCTCGATCGTCAACATGTTCCTGCACTCTTCGGCCATGGCCTTTATGGTCAATGTGCTGGGCGTGCTGATCTTTTCCGGTCTGATCGCCTATGACACCCAGCGCCTGAAGATGAGCTACTACCAGATGGGCGGCGATAAGGCTGCGATGGGCGTGGCGACCAACTATGGCGCGCTCAGCCTCTATCTGAACTTCATCAACCTGTTCCAGTTCCTGCTGTCGATCCTCGGCAGTCGCCGCTAGATCTGGCGTCAGTCTCTTTTCGAAGGGCCCCGGTGAAAGCTGGGGCCCTTTTCTTTTGCGCCCTAGTCAACGACGGCGAACTTGCCCTTGTCGAAGATCTTCAGGACCTGTTCCAATTCGTGGCCGCGTTTTAGGATCATGCCGCCCTGCCCGATCACGGCAAAGGCCCCTTGCTTGCGCGCCAGAGCGGGCCGCTTTTCGACCCGATAGATTGGCTGTTCGGCCGCATGTTTGAACACCGAAAACTGCGCATAGTCGCGCAGGCCGTCGATGGCATAGTCACGCCATTCTCCTGCCGCGACCATCCGGCCATAGAGCCGCAAGAGCCGCTCTAACTCGCGACGTTCAAAAAAGGTGACGGCGGCAGCCGGGCTGCCAGATGGATCAACGCTCATAGGCAGAGCCTACCGATAAATTTCGCCACGTCAAAAGCCGTTGCGCGAAAGCCACGCTGGCTAGGCCTTAAAGGCAGGCGCAGCAAAAGCGCCTTGAAATGACCTTATTTCCGACTTGGACGCGCCTGTTTGCCCAGCGATCCTGTCCTTGTCGAACGGTGGCAAGCCCCAAGGTCTCGGACCCTGAACAGCCCCCCCAGCCCACCCTGATCCCGGGGCCCCATCGCTCGACGCCCTTAAGGCTCTCGAATGGCTCAGTTGCCCCACCCCTGTCGGGCCTTCGTAAAAAGAGCGAATAAAGCGGCATAAAGAGCCCGCATGGTCTTCCCCTCAGACCGTGCGGGCTTCATGCTGTCTGGAACATATAAAGGGACCCGGTTGAGGCCCCTGAAAATGAGGAGGAAACCTTATGACCACCACCGCCACTGGCCGCCTCGCGGGCCGCGCCTGCATCATTACCGGTGCCGCATCCGGCATTGGCCGCGCGACGGCTGAGCTCTTTGCGTCAGAGGGCGCGCAGGTTCTGGCCGTGGACCGTCCGGGCACCGATCTGAGCTTTACCGGTGATATCCAAGGCCTTGGCATCGACATCACCGGCGATGAAGCGCCCAAGACCATCATCGATACCGCCCTTAGCGCCTTTGGCAAGATCGATGTGGTCTATAATAATGCCGGTGTCAGCGGCAGCGCCCCGGCCTCGGAAACCACCGACGAGATGTTTGATCGCGTGTTGGCGGTCAATCTGCGTGCCTCTTTCCGCATCACCCGCCAAGCCGTGCCGCACCTGATCGCCTCGCCCTATGGCCGGATCATTGCGACGGCCAGCATCATGGCTAAGTTCAGTGACAATGGACTGGTCGCCTATTCGGCCTCAAAGGCCGGGGTCGTTGGTATGATCAATAATTTTGCGCTGGAGCTTGGCCGCCACGGCGTCACGGCCAATGCCATCCTGCCCGGGGCCATTGCCACCGGCATGACGGCGGCCAGCTTTGCCAATCCCGACATTGCCAAGATCTGGGCCAAGAAGGCGGCGCTGAAGCGTCTGGGCGCGCCAATCGATATTGCCCGCGCCGCCCTGTTCCTCGCCTCCGACGATGGCGGCTTTGTTACCGCTCAGGCGCTGGGCGTTGACGGCGGATTGATGCTGCGGGTTTAGACCCTCTGTTTGAAACGGGCCTGCGAGATAGCTCACAGGCCCGCCAAGGGAGATTAGGACATCAGGCCCTGCATGGTGGCCATGACCAGACTGAAGGCGCGCAGGTCGCCCGAGGTGGTCGCCGCCATCTTGTTCATGGCATAGGCATAGGTGGCATGGTTCTCCAGATCGATAATGATCAGAGAGCCGCCATAGCCGCCCCAATAGATGCACCGATCATTCGGCAGGGGCATCATTTCTGACTTCAGGCCAAAGCCCATGCCATAGCGCACCGGCGTGCCGAGGATCAGGTCCTTGCCCTCGATCTGAACCTCTAGGGCGCGGTTACATCCGGCTTCGGACAGGAAGCGCTTGCCCTTGGCCATGCCGCCATTGGCCAAGATGGCGTGGATTTCAGCGACAGAGCGCGCATTGCCTTGACCGCCAGCTGCTGGGATCTCCGCCGCGCGCCAAGCCCGGTCGCGGGTTGAGAGCGGGTTGATCGGGGGGTTGGATTGCATATTGTGTGACAGCTCATTGGCCTCGCCGTCCGCGGTTATGCCGCCGACGGGCGGGGGGATCAGGTCGGCGACGCGGGCATCATGTTCTGGCCCCATACCAATGTGGAAATCTGCGCCCAGAGGCTCAGCCACCTCCTTGCGAAAGAAGGTGCCGATGGTCTGGCCGGTGATGCGGCGCACCACCTCCCCGATCAGATAGCCTTGGGTCATGGCGTGATAGCCAGGGGCGGTGCCGGGAGTCCAATAGGGGGCCTGCGCCGCCAAGAGGCTGGTGGCCTTTTCCCAATCATAAAGATCGGTCGGCGCGAGCGGCTCTTTCCAACCGGACAGGCCCGCCGAGTGGCTCATGAGGTGGCTAACCTTGACGTCGGCCTTCCCGTTGGCGGCAAATTCAGGCCAATATTTCGCCACTGGTGCATCAAAATCCAAATCGCCTCGGTCGGCGAGCATCAGGGCCACCAAGAAGGTCATGGTCTTGGTCGTGGAATAGACATTGACGATGGTGTCCTTTTCCCAGGCGCGGGTCTTGGCCTCGTCGGCAAAGCCGCCCCAAAGGTCAACCACGGTCTCGCCGTTCACGGTCGCAGTAAAGCCCGCGCCAATGTCCGCACCATTGTTGAGATTTTCCTCAAAGGCCGCCCGCACGCCTGCGAACCGGTCACCTGCTAGGCCATTGGCTACAATCCTGCTCATCTTCGTCTCTTCCTTTGGGATCACCCGTTTGCCGGGCTCTGATTGGAAAAGATTAGAGAGTATTTTTTGGCGTGCGGCTAGCGCCGAACCGCTCAGCCGATCAGGGTTTTGACTCCGGTGCCTTGAGGCTCAGGCTGCCGAGAATGCGGCCGCCCTTTGCCCCTTGGACGAGGATCACGCCTTCGAGCCCATCATCGGCGCTCTCGGCCTCCGCTGGGGGTAGAGTGTAAGACCGCGTCCGTCCCGTCCACGACCCTAGCCGCACCAGTTCACGGACCACATTATGATAGACCATGGTCTTGCCACGGTTCTCGCCGCGCTTGATCTCGACCGCTTGGTCAGAGGGATCAAAGCGTACCAGCCAGACCTCTGCCCCGCTCTTGGGATAGCGACCTGAACCAACGCTAATGCGGGTGTCGGAACGCTGTCTGATCTGCGGACTTGGCAGCCCCTTGGTGCGCTGCGCCTTGCTGATCAGTTGGTCGACCTTGTCGGCATGGATGGCGGCGGTCTCGGCTGTGCCATTGACCACGATCTGAGGCGTATAGACCTCGCGGCCACTCATGCGCTTCATATAGGCGCGCTGGCGGGTCGAGTAATCTTCCTTGGCGAAGGTGTCGCGCCAGCCGAGATAGTCCCAATAGTCGACTGCATAGGTCAGGGCCAAGATGCCCGGACGATCAGCCACCTCACCGATCAGGCTATCGGCCTTGAGGCAGGACGAGCAGCCTTGGCTGGTGAACAACTCCACGACCACAGGGCTCTTGGCCAAGGCGCTTGCCGAGGTCAGCGCAAAGGAGGTCGTGAGGGTCAAGAGGCCAACAAGGCCAAGGATCAGGGGTCTCAAAATACGCATGGGCTGCACTTAAGCCAGATTCCCATCAAAAAGCCCCTCAACTTGGCGTGAGGAGCGCCGCCGCACCGGAAAAAGATCATCCAGTGCGGCGGTCTAGTCTCAAAGTCCGCGGATTAGCCTGCGTCGCGGGCCAGATTACGCAGCACATAGTTCAAAACGCCGCCGTTCTTGAAATAGTCAAGTTCGGTCGGGGTATCGATGCGGCAAACGACGGGGAAGCGAGCGACCCGGCCATCGGAGGGACGATAGAGTTCAACCGTCAAGGTCTTGCGCGGTGCGACATCGGCCAGACCTCGGATCGAGACAATTTCGTCACCGATCAGGTTCAGCTTCTGCCAGCCATCAATCTTGAACTGCAGCGGCAGAACGCCCATGCCGACCAGATTGGAGCGGTGGATGCGCTCGAAGGACTCGGCGATCACGGCGCGAACGCCGAGCAGCTTGGTCCCCTTGGCCGCCCAGTCACGCGACGAGCCGGTACCATATTCCTTACCGGCAAAGATCACCAGCGGACGGCCCTCGCCCTCATAGCGCATGGCCGCGTCATAGATGGCCATCACATCGCCCGAGGGATAGTGCTTGGTCACGCCGCCTTCGATTTCCGGGGTCATCTTGTTACGAATGCGGATATTGGCGAAGGTGCCGCGCATCATGACCTGATGGTTGCCACGGCGCGCGCCATAGCCGTTGAAGTCGATCGGATCGACGCCATTGGCGATCAGGTACTTGCCTGCAGGAGACGAGGCCTTGATCGAACCGGCTGGAGAAATGTGGTCGGTGGTGATGGAATCGCCGAACATGCCCAAGATGCGCGCTTCGGCAATGTCTGTCACCGGCTTGGGCGTCATGCTCATATCGGTGAAGTAGGGCGGGTTCTGGACGTAGGTCGAATCGTCTTCCCAGCCATAGGTCTGACCGCCAGAGACGGCGATGCCCTGCCAATGTTCGTCACCCTTAAAGACGTCGCTATAGCGGGCGCTGAACAGGGCGTTGGTGACCACGGCGCGCTGGATCTCGGCGATCTCTGCCGAGGTTGGCCAGACATCCTTAAGGAACACGGGCTGACCGTCCGAACCGATGCCCAAGGGCTCGGTCGTCAGGTCGATGCCCATATTGCCGGCCAGGGCATAGGCGACCACCAGAGGCGGCGAGGCCAGATAGTTGGCGCGCGTATCGGGATTGACCCGGCCTTCGAAGTTCCGATTGCCCGACAGGACCGACACAGCAACCAGATCGCTGTCCTGAATGGTCTTGGTCACGGCTTCGGCCAGAGGACCTGAATTGCCGATACAGGTGGTGCAGCCATAGCCGACCAAATTGAAGCCCAAGGCATCGAGATGCTCGGTCAGGCCTGCCTTGGCCAGATAGTCGGTGACCACCTGCGAGCCAGGGGCCAGCGAGGTCTTGACCCAAGGCTTGGATTTAAGACCAAGTTCATTGGCCTTCTTGGCCACCAGACCGGCCGCGATCAGGACGCTCGGGTTAGAGGTATTGGTGCAAGACGTGATGGCCGCAATGACCACGTCGCCATTGCCAAGGTCATGGCCTTCGCCGGGAACCTCAACGCGCACATGCTCGCCGGGCTTGCCAAATTCACCGGCCAGAGCCTCTTTGAACTTTACAGCCGACTCGCTGAGCAGGACCCGGTCTTGCGGACGCTTGGGGCCAGCCATCGAGGGCTGAACCGAACCGAGGTCCAGATCGAGCGTGTCGGAGAAGACGGGATCTTCAGCACCGGGCTCCAGCCACATACCTTGGGCCTTGGCATAGGCCTCAACCAGAGCCACGCGCTCAGGCGTGCGGCCCGTGGCGGTCAGGAAGTCGATGGTGGCTTGGCTGACCGGGAAGAAGCCGCAGGTGGCACCATATTCAGGGGCCATGTTGGCGATGGTGGCTTGGTCTTCCAAGGTCAGGGCGGTGACGCCCTCGCCGTAGAATTCGACGAACTTGCCGACGACGCCCTTCTTGCGCAGCATCTGGGTGACGGTCAGGACCAGATCGGTCGCGGTTGCGCCTTCGGGCATGGTGCCGGTCAGCTTGAAGCCGATCACTTCAGGGATCAGCATCGGGATGGGCTGGCCGAGCATGGCCGCCTCGGCCTCAATGCCGCCCACGCCCCAGCCCAGAACGGCCAGACCATTGATCATGGTGGTGTGGCTGTCGGTGCCGACGACCGTGTCAGGATAGGCCAGTTCTGCGCCATCGGCAGCGGCGGCGGTCCAAACGGTCTGGGCCAGATATTCTAGGTTCACCTGGTGGCAGATGCCGGTCCCGGGAGGCACGACGCGGAAATTGTTGAAGGCCGACGAGCCCCAACGCAGGAAGCGGTAACGCTCGAGGTTGCGCTCATATTCGCGTCCGACGTTTTTGGAGGCTGAGTCTGCGCCGCCAAAATAGTCGACCATCACCGAGTGGTCGATGACCAGATCGACGGGGTTCAGCGGGTTGATCTTCTCAGGATCGGCGCCCAGATGGGTCATGGCGTCGCGCATGGCGGCCAGATCGACCACGGCGGGAACACCGGTAAAGTCCTGCATCAGCACGCGGGCGGGGCGGAACGAGATCTCGTGCTCGGTCTTGCCCTTATTGTCGATCCAGGCCGAGATGGCGCGCAGATCGGCTTCACCGACGCTGTTGCCGTCTTCGTTGCGCAGGAGATTTTCCAGCAACACCTTCATGGACATCGGCAAGCGGGAAACATTGGCCAGACCCGCCGCTTCGGCGGCAGGCAGGCTGTAGTAGGCATAGGTCTTGTCGCCAACAACGAGGTCGCGGCGAGTCTTTAGGCTATCATGCGATGACATACGAAAAGATCCTTTCGTTAGATCCCGTCCCCGGGACTGTCCTGTGCCGTCCGAACATCGGTAGCGGAGGATCGCGCGCATCTTGGACCGGACACACAGCGTCCGACCCCGCGCCGCGTAAGCCCCGCACGGCGTGCTGTTCATACTCGCCTATGGGGCCGACGTCCATTCATCTGAAAGGGACATTCTGTCTGGCCGCAACCTGGTCTATGAAGGGGGATGATTTGCGCTGTCCATATGCAAAATTTGGCCATTATCCGTGGTGAACGGCTCCTATTTCAGGGGCTGAACCTCAGCGTGCGTGCAGGTGAGGCGGTGGCCCTGACCGGGGCCAATGGCTCGGGCAAGACCAGCCTCTTGCGGGCCATTGCCGGTTTGATCTTGCCCCATGCGGGCAACATGAAGTTCGAGGGACCCGCAGGCGCGCTCGAGCCCGAAGATGCGCGTAGCCAAGGGGTCCATCTGCTGGGTCACCAAGATGGGTTCAAGGCCACCCGCACGGCGTGGGAAGAGCTCTTGTTTCAAGTCCTCTGGACAGGCGGCACAGAGGCCAGCGCCAGAGCAGCCAGCGCACAGCTGGATCTAGACCGCTTGGCGGGGCTGGAGGTGCGAAAGCTCTCTGCCGGTCAAAGGCGGCGCCTAGCCTTGGCGCGGTTGGTGGCCAGTCCCCGGTCCCTTTGGCTTTTGGATGAGCCTATGGCGCCGCTGGATACAGCGCGGCGCGCGGTGTTCGGAGACCTGATGGCTGAGCATTTGGCTGGCGGGGGCATGATCATCGCCGCCGTGCATGATGCCCTTCCGATCGCCGCGAGGGCCTTTGACCTGTCCAGCCTAGTGGGGCTGACCCAATGAGCGGCTTTTGGGTCATGTTGCGCCGAGAAATGGCCATGGCTTGGGGCCGAGGGGGCGGGCCGCTTTTGGCCCTGACTTTCTTTGTCGCGACCGCCACCTTACTGCCCCTTGCCGTTGGCGCCTCTCCGGCCCGTTTGGCCGCCGTCGCGCCGGGGTCTGCTTGGCTGGCTCTAGCTCTGGCCAGTCTTCTGTCGCTCGAGCGTCTGTTCGAGCGCGACTATGAGGACGGCACGCTAGACCTGTTGGCGCTCGGTCCCGTACCGCTAGAGGCGGTTGCCTTTGCCAAGGGACTGGCCCAATGGCTGACCAATGGCGCACCCTTGGCCTTGGCCGCGCCGGTGGTGGCCGTCGCACTGGGGGCAGAGCTTCGGCTGGTGCCCTTGATCTTCATCAGCGCCCTGATTGGCGGCCTGGGTCTGGCCTTTACCGGCGGCATCGGCGCGGCCTTGAGCTTGGGCAGCAAGCGCGGCGGGGTCTTGATTGCGGTGCTGGTTTTGCCGCTGTTCGCGCCGCCCGTGATCTTTGGCGCGGGAGCCATCGAGGCCTTTGCCGGTGGGTTAGACTGGCACCCGGCCTTGGGTCTTTTGTCGGCCTATGGACTGGCTGCGGCAGCCCTTGGGCCCTTTGCTATGGCGGCGGCCTGTCGAAACGCCCTATCTTGAGCGCCAGCAGCGACAATCGTGCACTTGCCGCCGGACCGCGCCCCCGCTATCGAGAATAGATGTTCCAAGCCCTCGCCAATCCTCAACGGTTTATGGACTTTTCCCGCTGGGCTGCGCCCCTTGTGGGTATCATCGCTGTCATCCTGATCGCGATTGGTCTTTGGTTGACCTTTACCGTGCCCGAGGACTATCAGCAGGGCGATACGGTCCGGATGATGTTCATCCATGTGCCCGCCGCCTATATGGCCATGTTCTGCTATGCCTGTTTGGGCGGGGCCAGCTTCATGGGCTTGGTGTTCCGACATTCTCTGGCCGATGCCGCCGGGCGCGCCTGCGCACCGCTAGGGGCGGGCTTTACGTTCCTAGCCCTGGTCACAGGGTCCCTGTGGGGCCGACCGATGTGGGGCACCTGGTGGGTTTGGGATGCGCGGATGACTTCGGTCCTCGTCCTGTTTCTCCTCTATATCGGCTATATGGCCCTGCAAGCCGCCATTGATGACGAGGTCAAGGCGGCCCGCGCGGCCTCGATCTTGGCCTTGGTCGGGCTGATCAATCTGCCGATCATCAAGTTTTCTGTCGACTGGTGGAACACCCTGCATCAACCGGCCTCGGTCTTTCGCGCCGGTGGCCCGACCATGCCGCCTGCCTATCTTTGGCCGCTGGCCATCATGGCCATTGGCTATATGGCCCTCTTTGGCAGTCTTTGGATGGTGCGTGTGCGCTCTGAGGTCTGGCGCAAGCGGGCCAATGGCTTGGCGCTTCAGGCGGCGGGCTGACCATGCTTGATCTGGATCCCGGAAAATATGGTGCCTTCCTTTGGCCCGCCTTTGGCATCTCGGCCCTTGTGATCGGCTGGATGGTGGTCGATAGCCTGTTGAGCGCGCGGCGCTGGCGCAAGGAGGCCCAGCGTCTCGAGGCCCTTCGGTCTGAGACGAGGGACCAACTTCGCCCATGAAGCGGCTGATGGCCCTGTTGCCCCTCGCGGCCTTGGCGGTACTGGCGGTGCTGTTCGTCACCTACGGCCTGCATCGTGACCCAAACTTCAAGCCCCAAGCCTTGGTCGGCCAACCGGCACCAGCCTTAAGCCTCCCCACCCTCGAGGCTGGCGCGCCGGAAGGCGTTAGGCAGGCAGCGATGATGGCAGCAGCCACAGGCACGCCGACGCTGATCAACCTCTTTGCCTCTTGGTGCGCGCCCTGCGAATTGGAGCATCCGGTTCTGCTGGCCCTGAAGGCTCAAGGGATCAATATCATCGGCGTCGCCTATAAGGATGACACGGCCAAGACCGAGGCCTTTCTTCAGCGACTCGGTAATCCCTATTCCAAGGTTCTGGTCGACCGCACGGGCCGGGCAGGTGTCGAGTTTGGTATTTCCGGCGTGCCGGAGAGCTTCCTGATTGGGGCCGATGGCAAGGTCTTGGCCAAGTTCACCGGACCGATGACGCCCGCCGATGCTGAGGCCCTGCTGGAAAAGGCCCATTAGGCCCATCGCGCCAATCTTAACCCTTGGCTAACCATAAATCGGTCAAGGTCGCGCCAGCTTTTCAGTAAAGGTCGCGCGCTTGCCCCTGCCCATCGGATCCCCCCAAGCCGGTCCCATCACCCCGGCCCCTCGGCCCGCCTCGTCGCGGCCCGATGCCCGCACGCTTGCGCAAAAACTGTTCTTTGACGCGGCCTTGGGTGAGAAGGCGCAGGTGCCTAAGACGGCTCAGACGAGCGAGCCGACCCTGGCTCCCGTCCGGATTGAACCGATCAAGGATATGGGCGCCGCCGATGCCGCGCGACCTGCCCGCATCTTACGGCCAGGATCGCTGCTCGATATTCGCGTCTAGGGCTTAGGCTTGGTTGCCGCCACGGCTGGAGTGGGTGCCTTAGCCGGGCTTGCCGCAGCCGGGGTCTTGGGAGCTAGCAGCTCGGCCATGGTGGGTTTGGCCGCAGGCGTTGGCATTTTCGGCGTCTTGGCCACGCCGCCATTTTTCAGCACATCGATGGCGCGCGTGAGCTGAAAGTCACCCGTCTTTAAGTCGAACCCAGCGGGCGGCGCTTCGGCGGGCTTGTGGGCCCCACGGCGGATCTTGCCCTCTTGGGCATCGAGCGCATTGGAGAAGCTGGCTTCGCTGAACTGGAAGGTGCGATTGGCCAGCAGTTCGGCCTGTTCTTGGCTGACCGCGACCTCAAGGTCTGGCTCGATGCCGGTCTTTTGGATCGAGCGGCCCGACGGGGTGTAATAGCGCGCTGTGGTCAGCTTCAAAGCACCATCGGCCCCGCCGCGAAGGGGGATGACCGTCTGGACCGAGCCCTTACCAAAGCTAGTCAGACCCACCAGTTCCGCACGCTTGCGGTCTTGCAGCGCACCGGCAACAATCTCCGCCGCCGAGGCCGAGCCGGAATTGATTAGCACCGTCATGGGCAGGCCGCCGGTCAGGTCGCCCGCTTGGGCATTATAACGCTCAATGTCCTTGGCATCGCGCCCGCGCTGGGACACCACTTCGCCGCCACTGAGGAACATATCCGAAATACCGATGGCCTGATCGAGCAGGCCGCCGGGATTGTTGCGCAGGTCGAGGACCAAACCCTTCATACTGGGGTTCTTGGCCATCAGATCCTGCAGGGCGGCGGTCGCCTCAGCGGTGGTCTTTTCGTTGAAGGCCGAGACCCGCAGATAGCCGTAGTCGCCTTCCATCCGCGCCTTGGCGGACTTCACATTGATGATTTCCCGCACCAGCTTGACATCAAAGGGCTCGGTCTTGCCGCGCACAACGGTCAGGGTCAGGGCCTCTCCAGCCTTGCCGCGCATCTGTTTGACGGCGTCGTTGAGGGCGAGGCCCAAGAGGCTCTGGCCATTGATGGCGGTGATGTAGTCGCCTGCCTGGAGGCCAGCCCGTGCAGCGGGGGTGTCGTCCATGGGCGAGATGATCTTCACCGCGCCCTCTTCACTGGTCACCTCAATGCCCAGCCCACCATATTCGCCGCGCGTCTGATCGCGCATTTCGGCAAGGCTTTGCGGATTGAGATAGCCTGAATGGGGATCAAGCGAGGTCAGCATGCCGTCGATTGCCGCTTCGATCAGCTTCTTGTCGTCCGTAGGGGCCACATATTGGCTCTGCACCGTCGACAGGACATCGCTGAACAGTTCCAGCATCCTGAAGGTATCGCCGCGCGGCGCGTTGGCCGAGGCCCGAGCGCTTTGGCTGATATAGGCCATGCTCCCCGCGCCGAGGACAAAGCAGGAAACACCGATCAGGAGGGACTTACGCATGGCGACCTTGAAATAGCGAGTGAGGCACTCTGTTTGGACACTACGCCTTTTCTAAGACGCCTCATCAACAGGGTACTGGAAAGATCGATAACCGATTTGACCAAAAGCGAAAGGGCATGCGGACAAGATCGAGCCTGCAACCTCGGTATTTCAGTCTGGTTAACGATAATAGGTCCGTGATCGGCAGATTTGCGGGTTTTTAGCCCTTGCGCCCGACCCTAGCCCGGCGCGCTTAGGCTCGCCATCCAGCGCGCTGGATCAACGGGCGAACCATCGCGGCGGATTTCCATATAGAGCTCTGGCGCGGGCCGATCTTGATCGCTCATGCGGCCCACAGGCTCGCCCGCTGACAGGGTGCGACCTGCTTCGGCGGTGGTCTGATCCATGCCTGCCAAGACCAGATGGTAGCCACCGCCCAGTCGCAGGATCAGAACCATCCCCCACCCCTTGAGCGGGCCTGCATATTCCACCGTGCCTTGGGTCGGCGCGCGAACACTGGCCCCCTTATCGGTGCGCCAGGTCCAGCCCGTGGATCGCCCGCCACCGCCTGCGCCGGTGCGCGGTGCCATCTGGCCATAGCGGCGGATCAGGGTGCCCGCCGAGGGGTTGATGAAGCGGCTATTGCGGATCTCCGGTCCGGCAGACTGGCCTTGCGGCTCACCCTTGGCCGACGGGCTGGCTTGGCGTGGCAGGCCCTGAAGCAGCTCGCGCAGGCTCTTGGCCCGTGCCGCGAGCTTCTTCAGGTCCTCACTGGCCAGTTGCGCATCGGCGGTCACGGCCTGTTCCAGCGTGGCCTTTTCTTGCAGCAGGGCCTCGATCTTGGCGCGGCGGTCGGCAATGTCGCTTTCGGCGGTAAACAGGGTCTCACTGGCTGCGGCCGTCTCCCGGCGTACCCGCGCGATCTCTTGAACCTCAGCGCTAAAGCCCTTGGCCCGGTTGTGCAGTTCGGGGGTCACAGCGCGCATGAGGATCGCCGCTCGGACTGCATCCTTGGCATTGGAGGGGTGAACCAGCAGGGCGGGCGGTGGGTTGCGGCCATAGAGTTGCAGGGCGGCCAAGAGCCGAGAAAGCTGGTTTTGATTTTGGCCCAGACTATTGGCCAACTGACTTTCGCGCAGGTTCAGTTGAACCAGCGTAGCGCGGCTATCGCTGGCGGTCTGTTCGCTGCGGTTTTGCTCGCTGGCCAGTTGGATCAGTTGACTGCGCAGGCTATTGACGTCACGGCGCGCCTCGGTGGCCTGAGCGCGCAGGGTTTCGAGGTCCTGTTGCCTGGCCTTGGCGCGAGCCTCGATGCGGGCAAGGTCCTCGCGCGATGGTGCGGCCCCGACCACGGCTCCGGCGGTCAGGACAAGGATAGCGGTCAAGAGAGCGCCGAAGCGAAGCTGCATGGACTCAAGCCTAGCCGATCTGCGCAGGCTCGCCCAGTTGCCAGTCGCCCAGTTGCCAATCGCCCGGTTGTTAGTCGCGATGATAGGGCGAACCGGCAAGGATGGTGGTGGCCCGATAGATCTGCTCGGCCAGCATGACCCGCGCGAGCGCATGGGGCCAGGTCTGGATGCCAAAGGCGATGGTTTCCTTGGCGCTGGCCAGAAGGCTTGCATCGAGCCCATCTGCGCCGCCGATGATGATGATCATCCGGCGATGGCCGTCATCGCGCAGGCGGCCAATATGGCTGGCCAGATCGCGGGATTTGCGGGCGGTGCCATGTTCATCGCAGACCGCGAGCCAAGCGGGGCCTAGGGCTGTGATCTGGGCCATCAGGACCTCAGCCTCGGCCGCCTTGCCGGATTTGCGGCTCTCAACCTCGATGATCTCGACAGGCCCGAGCCCGAGGGCGCGGCCGGCCGCCGTGGCCCGTGCGGCATAGTCCTTCGCCAGCGATGCCTCGGGTGAGGCGCCAAGGCGATGGACCGTCAGAAGGGTGATCTTCATGGGCGGGTTTGTGCTTGGTCCCTTGGATCAGATCCGAGGGGTCCTGATCAGATGGCGAGGGGGCGAGCCGGTGGCTCAACCGACCAGATCTTCTCGATATTGTAGAAGCTGCGCACTTCGGGCCGGAACAGGTGGACAATGACGTCCCCGGCATCGATCAGCACCCAATCGCAATGGGGCATACCCTCGACGCGTGCCTTACCAAATCCGGCTTCCTTGAGGGAGCGGATCAGGTGGTCGGCCATGGCGCCGACATGACGGTGCGAACGCCCAGAGGCCACGACCATACAGTCCGCAACCGAGCTCTTGTCCGCTAGGTCAATGCAGACGAGATCTTCAGCCTTGTCGTCTTCCAGACGGGCAAGGATCAGAGCTTCCACAGAACCGGCGGGAAAATCTGCTGACAGGGCCGGGGCGCTGTCCGTCGAGAGGTCTATTGATGAGGCGTCGGCGAGGTTTGCCGAGGTCTCGGTCGCGCTTGGCGCGGTCTCACGATTCAGCGTGAAACTCCTTTTTGATCACTATGAAGAGACACCCTATCACATCTAAGCGCCGGGGTCACCGTTGATCTGAATCAGCTTTTTGCGCCCGGGTGCCCCGCTCGGATGGCCGAGGAGGAGACGTGATTGAGCGGGGCATTGAGATAGACCCAAGCCGGGGCGGGGCGGCTGGCGAGCCCTCGGCTGGCGGCATCATCAATGCGCGATGAGGCAAAACGCTTGGCCGCTGGGGCAAAGCGGCTGCGCAGCAGGCTACCCGGACGGGCAATGACTGCGACGGGCATGAGCTGCATGATCTGTAACCAACCGCGCCAACGGTGGAACTGGGCGAGATTGTCCGCCCCCATGATCCAGACAAACTGGACCCCCGGATGGCGGGCCTTGAGCGCGCGCAGGGTGTCGATCGTGTAGCGAGCCTGAATGCGAGATTCGACATCCGACACAATCATCGACAGGCCTTGGCAGGCGGTCTTGGCCACCTCCCGGGTCTGGGCCATACGCTCGGACAGGTCTGCCGTTTGGCCGGCGGGCTTTAAGGGGTTTTGCGGTGAGACCAGCCACAGCACCCGGTCCAGATCGAGATGGGCCATAGCCGTGCGGGCCACATGGGCATGGCCCGAATGTGGGGGATTAAAGGAGCCACCGAACAGACCGACCCTTTGACCCCGCTCCAGGTGAAACCCGGGACGCAGCGCCTTGGGACGACCGGCGTCAGGGCCGCGTCTGGCCTGTCCCGCGAACCACATATTTGAACGTCGTCAGTTGCTCGGCCCCAACGGGCCCCCTTGCATGTAACTTGTCGGTGGCGATGCCGATCTCAGCCCCAAAGCCAAACTCGCCGCCATCGGCAAACTGGGTCGAGGCATTGACCAGCACAATGGCGGAGTCGACCTCAGCGATGAAGGCCTCGGCCACAGCGCTATTTTCGGTGATGATCGCGTCCGTATGGCCTGAGCCATAGTGGCGGATATGGTCGGCGGCCCCAGCAACCCCATCGACGATCTTCACCGACAGGATCGGTGCCAGATATTCGGTGGTCCAGTCTTCGAGCGTCGCAGGAATCATCTGGGGCACGAGGGCGCAGGCCGCTTCGTCACCGCGCAGCTCGCAGCCCTTGGCCAGAAGGTCGGCGGCAATGGGCACCAGCAGGCGCTCAGCCGCGACCCTGTCGATCAGCAAGGTCTCGAGCGAGCCGCAGACCGAGACGCGGCGCAGCTTGGCATTGACCACGATGGCTCTGGCCTTGGCGAGGTCAGCCTCTTGATGAACGAAGGTGTGGCAAAGGCCCTCCAAGTGGCCCAGAACCGGCGCGCGGGCATCGGCTTGGACGCGGGCGACAAGGCTCCTGCCGCCGCGCGGAATGATCAGGTCAAGGCAGCGATGGCCTTGAGTGTCCTTCAAGCCCGCAAGGATCAGGCCCACAGCGTCGCGGTCGGTCGTTGGCACGGTCTGGACGCAGGCGGCGGGCAGGCCAGCAGCCTCAAGGCCTGCCGTCACAGCCGCATGGATGGCCATGTTGGAGGCGAGACATTCTGATCCGCCGCGCAGGACGGCCGCATTGCCCGAGCGTATGCAAAGGGCCGCTGCGTCCGCCGTAACGTTGGGGCGGCTCTCATAGATGATGGCAATGACGCCGATGGGGGTGCGCACCCGGCTAAAGTCGAGGCCATTGGGACGGACCCAATGGTCGGTGACCCGGCCCAGTGGATCGGGGATCTGTGAGACCGCTTCTAATCCTGCCGCCATGGCCTCGATCCGGTCGGGATTGAGCATCAGGCGCTCTAACATCGGACCGGTGACGCCATTGGTCTCAGCGGCGGCAAGGTCCTTGGCATTGGCGGCCAAGATGGTGCCTGCAGAGGCACGGACCGCTCCAGCCATGGCGAGGATCGCAGCCGTTCGGGTCTCGGCAGAGGACAGCCGCAAGGCCTCAGCGCCGCGCCGGGCCGCCTCGCCCATCGCCGCCATCACCCCATCAAGGCTTTTGCTCTCTTCGATCATAACTCCGCTTTGCCGCCTGAAAGGGAGCTTGGCAAGCAGAACAAGCGTAAGGCGCTGGAATTGGCGGTGTTCGGAAGGTTGGCCCTAGCTATGAAGCAGGGCCAGATCGTCCGCATGGATCAGGGTCGGACCGCCCGAATAGCCAAGGATCGCTTCGATCTGGCTGGATTTGACGCCCTGAACCCGTTCGGTTTCGGTGGCGTCATAACGCACAAGGCCCCGGGCAAATTCGCGGCCATCTTCGCCGACAATAGCCACCGCATCGCCCTTTTCAAACCGGCCTTCGACGGCGCGCACGCCCGCAGGCAAGAGGCTCTTGCCAGAACGCAGGGCCCGTTCTGCGCCCGCATCCACCGTCACCCGGCCTTGCGGGGCCAGCGATCCGGCAATCCACTGCTTATAGGCGGCGGCGGGCGTGGTGGAGGGCTCAAAGAGGGTCGAGCGCGCGCCCTCTTCGGCCGCCTTCAAGGGGGCCTCTCCTGAGCCGATGGTGATCAGGGTCGCGCAGCCTGCGCCCCCTGCAATGCGCGCGGCGATCAGCTTGGTGGCCATGCCGCCCGTGCCAACCCCTGCGCCGCTATTGGCGCCGCCCGCCATGGCGTCGATCTCGGGCGTGATTTCGTGAACGACGGGAATGTGCTGGGCCGCAGGGTTGCTGCGTGGATCGGCCGTGTAGAGCCCGTCAATGTCCGATAGCAGCACCAGCATATCGGCCCCGATCATCTGGGCGACGCGGGCAGCTAAGCGGTCATTATCGCCATAGCGGATCTCTTCGGTGACCACCGTATCATTCTCATTGATCACCGGCGTGGCCCCAAGCTCGAGCAGGGTCTCGACCGTGGCGCGGGCATTGAGCCAGCGGCGGCGGGTCTCGGTATCATCTCGGGTCAGAAGAATTTGCGCCGTCGTCAGGGCGTGGGGCTCAAAGGCCTGTTCCCAAGCGCGCATCAGAAGGCTTTGGCCCGCAGCGGCAGCAGCCTGTTTTTCCGGCAGGGTCAGGGCGCGGCGGCCGAGCCCTAAGCGTTGACGCCCCAAGGCGACGGAGCCTGACGAGACGATCAGCACCTGTTGGCCCCTTGCCCTCATGCGCGCCACATCGGCGGCCATGCTGGCCAGCCAAGCATGATTGGCCTGTCCGGCAGCGGGATCGACCAGAAGGGCTGAGCCGACCTTGACCACCACCCGGTGGGCGGTTGTCAGCCGGTTCATGGGGCCCAGTCCTTGTCAGGATCATCCTCGGTCGGGGCCAAGGTCTTGCCGAGCTTGAGGGCGGCGGCCTTTTCTATCACCCGTGCGGCGCGGATCTTGCCGTGGGCGAGGCGCAGAATATCGCGCACGCCCTCGCCGGAGACACCCGAGATCACATAGGGGGTGATGCCCGCTGCGGCCTCGATCTCGGCGACCTTTTGCGCCCGCTCTTCGGGCAAGAGGGCGTCGGCCTTGTTGAGGGCCAAAAGCTCTGGCTTGTCGGCGAGGCCTGCGCCATAGGCTTCGAGCTCGCCGCGAATGGTCGCCCAAGCGCCAACCACATCCTCTTGGGTCGCGTCGATCAGGTGGATGAGCACGGCGGTGCGCTCGACATGGCCAAGGAACTTGGTGCCGAGACCGGCACCATCCGAGGCCCCCTCGATCAGGCCGGGAATATCGGCCAGAACGAACCGCTCCTGCGTCGACAGGTCCACCACCCCAAGATTGGGGGTCAAGGTGGTGAAGGGATAGTCGGCGATCTTGGGCTTGGCCGCTGAGGCCGCCGCGAGGAAGGTCGATTTTCCGGCATTGGGCAGACCGACCAGTCCGGCATCGGCGATCAGTTTCAGCCGCAGCCAGATCCACTTTTCCTGACCCTCTAGGCCGGGATTGGCATATTTGGGGGCCTGATTGATCGAGCTCTTGAAATAGGCATTACCAAAGCCGCCATTGCCCCCCTTGGCCAAGCGCACGCGCATGCCGGGACGGTCAAGATCGCAGACCACCGTTTCCTTGTCCTCTTCGAGCACCTCGGTGCCGACGGGGACCCTTAGGACAATATCTTCGCCATTATGGCCATGCCGATTGCGGCCCATGCCGTGGACGCCAGTATCGGCCTTGAAGTGCTGCTGATAGCGAAAGTCGATCAGGGTGTTGAGACCGTCGACGGCCTCAATCCAAACATCACCGCCATTGCCGCCGTCACCGCCGTCGGGGCCACCATATTCGATGAACTTTTCCCGGCGAAAGGACACGGAGCCGCCGCCTCCGTCGCCGGAGCGGATGTAAATCTTGCATTGGTCTAGAAACTTCATCAGCGTTCATATCGACAAATGGGCGGATGGGGAAAGAGATGACGACGCTTCTGAGCACTGACATTGACGATTTTTCGCGTCGGGACCTGAAATACAACGGAAAAACCAAGCCGGTGCTGACTTTGGGCGAGTCTGGCCCTGCCGTCATTGTTATTCACGAGGTCTTTGGCTTCACCCCGCCGGTGGCGCGATTTTGCCGTTGGCTCGCGGCATCTGGCCTTCGGGTCTATGCGCCGATCCTTTTGGGGCGGCCCGATGCCAGCAATAGGGCCAAGCCGAGTTTGGGCCTGGTCGCCGGGCTGTGCATCTCGCGGGAATTTCATCTGTTCAAGACCGGGGCGTCCAGTCCCATAGTCGAATGGCTGCGGCCCTTGGCGGCGCAGGCCCACGAAGAGTGCGGTGGGAAGGGCGTTGGGGTGGTGGGCATGTGCCTGACCGGCGGCTTTGCCCTTTCGATGGCGGTCGATCCAGTGGTTCGGTTGCCGATCCTCAGCCAGCCCAGCATGCCTGTCAGCGATCATGGTCAGATCGATATTTCGCCTGCCGATCTGGCCAAGGTTCAGGCCCGTATTCGCGATGAGGGGCTGGTGGTCAGAGGCTACCGGTTTGAGGGTGACCGCCTCTGTCGTCCGGCCCGCTTTGAAGCCCTGCAGACGGCGCTGGGCGATGGCTTTATCGGCACAAGCCTTCCTGACAGTGCGGGTAACCCGCGCGGCATGGTGCCGCCGCACAGTGTCTTTACCGGCGACCTGATCGATGCGGCCGGTGAGCCCACCCGTGCGGCCGTGGACGAGGTCATTGCCCATCTGAAATCGGCCCTCTAGGCCAGCCAGACCATCATGCGTGAGGGCACGGTGGTGTTTCGCGCCTGAGAAAAGAGGGTGCGAACCTCGCCGGTATAGAGAAAGCCCGCCTTGATCAGCACCTGGCCGCTAACCGGATTGTCGGCAAAGTGCCCGGCCGTCAGATAGCGCCGTCCCTGCACGTTCTTGGCCCAATCTTGCAGACCGCGCAGGGCTTCGGAGGCCAAGCCCTGTCCCCAATAGGGCTTGCCGATCCAATAGCCGATCTCGGGCTGGCCGGTTTCGCTCTGGAACAGACCGATCGAGCCGATGGGCCCTTCGGTTTGATGCTCAATGATCAGGGTCTGGTTGTCGAACGAGGCCGATTGCGCCGCACGGCTGATAAAGCCCTCGGCATCGATGCGCAGATAGGGGTGCGGCATGCGCGCCGTCATGCGGGTGACGTCAAAATCACCGGCCAGCGTGGCAATCGCAGCCGCGTCTGTGGCCACGGGTGTGCGCAGCCTCAGACGCTGGGTTTGAATATCGGTCCTAATCCGTTCGAGGGTCTGGCCCATGGCTGGCCTCTTGGTCCAAAACAAAAGCGGGAAGTCCGTGGTCCGGACTCCCCGCTTGGGTGTTTTGTCTCCGGACCGCAGCGAACTTGGCGCGATCCGGGGGAAGGGGTGGTGCCTATTCGGCGGCCAAGGCTTCCTGAACCGGAACGACCGTAACAAAGGTTCGGTCGTTGCGCTTGGTGATGAATTTTACATTGCCGTGCTCGAGCGCGAACAGGGTGTGATCCTTGCCCATGCCGACATTCTCACCGGCGAAGAACTTGGTTCCGCGCTGACGAATGATGATGTTGCCAGCGAGGACCTTCTCGCCGCCGAACTTCTTGACGCCGAGGCGCCGACCGTCGGAATCGCGACCGTTGCGCGAAGAACCGCCTGATTTCTTATGAGCCATCTGGAACTCCTAAATCTGTCTCGAAGCCTTAGGCTTCGGCGCCTTCGGAGGCGTCTGCTGCTGGAGCCGCCTTCTTTGCACGGGGTTTTTTTGCCGGGGCGGCGTCAGCGGTAGGGGCCGCGACCACGGGAGCGTGGGCAGCTTCCAGCTCGGCGACCAGATTGGTCAGGCCACGAGCCTTGGCGTTGAGAATGGCGCGTGGGGTAAAGTCCACGGTGCCGTCCCAGGTTTCGCTCAGGCCAGCGCCGCTGACCGAGGTCACGCGAATGACCGTTTCGAGTTGGCGATGACCGCCGGTGCGGCGATAGCCCTGACGGCGGATCTTCTTGAAGACCTTAACCTTGACGCCCTTGCGGGTTTCAATCAGAGCGCCCTTAACGGATGCGCCTTCGACCACAGGGGCCCCAACGATGACGTCTGCGCCCTCACCGAGCATCAGAACTTCATTGAAGGCGACTTCTGCGCCAGGTTCGCCGTCAAGCTTCTCGACGACAAGCAGGTCACCTGCTTGAACCCGGTATTGCTTCCCGCCGGTCTTAATCACCGCGTACATCGAATTAGGCCTCTCTGGTGCAGTCTAGTCGCGCCTTGACGTACCGGCGAGGCCTAGACCCTATTCGCAAAAAAGATGGGCCCGCTAGTGGTCCAGCGGGCGGAGGCAGGACTTATACAGCCGTCTTTTGCTGAGTCAACGCCAGCCATGCAAGAGGGCGCAGGTTCTGCAAATTGAAACCGCCTTAAGCGCCAAAACCGCGCTCTCGCATGTTACACTATAACGTGCTAAAGGCTACCTATGCGTAAGATTAGTCTTGATTTGGTCAATATGAGCGTCTTTTCCCGCCTGGTGCTGGCCGCCGCCGCGTCTGCTCTGGTGTGGGCGGCCGTCTATTGGTCGCTAAGGGCTTAGGAAACCTCATGAGCCTGGTGCGCCTACACGATCTGACCCTCGGCTATGAGCGCCGTCCAGCGGTCCACCATCTCGATGGGGCCTTTGATGAGGGCCGGGTTACGGCGGTGGTCGGTCCGAACGGGTCTGGCAAGTCGACCCTGCTCAAGGGTTTGGCGGGCGCGCTAGCCCCCCTATCGGGCCGCGTGGATCGCAGCGGTCTAAAGCCGAACCAGATCGCTTACCTGCCGCAAGATCACGGGGTCGATCGCGATTTTCCAATGACCATTGGCGAATTGGTGGCTCTAGGCCTTTGGGGACGGCGGGGTCTGTTCGGGGCAGTCACCCATCAGGACCGTCATAGGATCGAAGACGCTATGAGCGCCGTGGGCCTGTCTGGCTTTGAGGATCGCGCCCTTGGGTCTGTGTCCGGCGGCCAGCTTCAACGCGCCCTCTTTGCCCGGGTTCTGGTGCAGGATGCGCGTCTAATCCTCTTGGATGAGCCCTTCACTGCGCTCGATGCGCGCACGACCGACGACCTGATTGCCTTGGTCAAGCGCTGGCCGAGCGAGGGTCGGACCGTGGTGATGGTGCTGCACGATCTGGATATGGTCCGGGATACCTGCGCCGATACCCTGCTGCTGGCCCGTGAAAAGGTCGCTTGGGCCCCAACAGAGCAGGCCTTGGCCCCAGAGCACCTCATGACCGCGCGTCGCCTATCCGAGGCTTGGAGCGACGGCGCTGGGATCTGCCATCGGGACCATGCGGCATGAGCGCGGTCCATGCTGGAGCCGAATTTGCCCTGCCCATGGCGCTTGCGGGCGGTTTAGCCCTCGCTTTGGGCGGTGCGCCGCTTGGGGTCCTGTTGATCGCACGGCGCATGAGCCTGGTTGGTGACGCCCTGTCCCACGGTATCCTACCGGGCGCGGCCCTCGCCTATCTGATCGCCGGTCCCGATCCGGTGGCCATGACTGTGGGTGCCCTGATCGCGGGCTTTGTCGTGGCGGGTCTGTCCAGTCTGCTGGCCCGCACCAAGCGCATGCCCGAGGATGCCGCCTTTGCCGTCTTCTATCTCAGCGCTCTGGCCCTTGGCGTCTTGATCTTGGGACGCAACGCCAATGCCGAGGTGGTGTTTGATCTGCTGTTTGGCGCCGCCAAGGGGCTGGATGCCACGGCTCTGTTGGTGTCTGCGGGGGCGGCGACGGCAACCCTCTTTGCGCTTGCCCTCTTTATTCGCGGATTTTTGGCTGAGAGTGCTGACCCGGTCTTTATGCGGGCTTCAGGTCTGCCGGGCGGATGGCTTCATCTGCTGTTGATGTTGTTGGTCGCCCTTAATCTGGTGGCGGGTTTTAGAGCCTTTGGGGCCCTGATGACGGTCGGCCTGATGATGATCCCTGCCGCCGCCTCTCGGTTTTGGGCGCGCAGCTATATCGGGCAGGCGGGGACGGCGGTGCTGATCTCGGCCCTGTCCAGCGGCGCGGGCCTATTCCTCGCCCATCGGTTCGGGGCTGAATCTGGCGCGACCATGACCTTGACGGCGGCGAGCCTCTTTGCCCTGTCGGCGCTGGTCGGGTCAAACAATGGTCTGCTTCAAAACCTGCCCGGCCGTACCCATCTGGAGGGCTGAAGCCGCTTTTCCTGATGCGACCTTGTCTGTAAGAGTTTCCCTATGACCCAAGCTCCCGTCTCAAAGACCCCCGTCACCGTCCTGACCGGCTATCTCGGTGCCGGTAAGACCACCTTGCTCAACCGCATCCTCTCGGAAGACCATGGCAAGCGTTATGCCGTGATCGTCAATGAGTTTGGCGAGATCGGCATCGATAATGACCTGATCGTCGGGGCCGACGAAGAGGTCTTTGAGATGAACAATGGCTGCGTCTGCTGCACGGTGCGCGGCGACCTGATCCGGGTCCTGTCGGGCCTGATGAAGCGCAAGGGCGGCTTTGACGCCATCATTATTGAAACCACAGGCTTGGCCGATCCCGGACCCGTGGCCCAGACCTTCTTTGTCGATGAGGACGTCAAGGCCCGCACCCAGCTCGATAGTGTCACCACGGTGGTGGATGCCAAGCATGTGCTCCTTCGCCTGTCGGACAGCCGCGAGGCGCGCGAGCAGATCGCCTTTGCCGATCAGATTGTCTTGAACAAGACCGATCTGGTGTCCGAGCAGGACCTACGCATGGTCGAGGCGCGCCTTCGCCGTCTCAATCCGCTAGCGCCAATCCACCGGGCTCAGCGCTCGAATGTGCCGCTGGATGCGATTTTGGGGCGAGGCGGCTTTGATCTAGAGCGTATCGTCTCCATCGAGCCAGAGTTCCTCAACCCTGCCCATGGCGAAGACGGTCATGTGCATGACGAAGATTGTGACCACGACCACGGGCACGATCATGGCCATCACCATCATGGCCACGATCACGGGCATGATCATGCCAAGGCGTCAGACATTCATGATGACGATATTCGCGGCATCAGCCTGCGTCTCGACCGCCCGGTCGATGGGGGCAAGATCACGACTTGGCTTAATGACCTGCTGGCGGCGCAAGGCCCCGACATCTTGCGGGCCAAGGGCATTATCGATGTGGCGGGCGATGAGCGGCGTCTGGTCTTTCAGGCCGTGCACATGATCTTAGAAGGCGACTTCCAGCGCCCTTGGAACGCCACCGATCAGCGTCATAGCCGTCTGGTCTTCATCGGCCGCGATCTGGATGAGGCCAAGCTACGGGCGGGTTTTGAAGCCTGCGCGGCCTAGGCTCTAGGATAGGCCCCTCCACAGACATCGAAGGATGCCTATGGAGGGATGATCTTTAGTCTTCGGCGTCGTCCGACAGGGGACGGTCATAGGCGGCCATCGTTGCCATGTTCAAAATGGCCGACACAGATGATGACAGGGGGCAGATCTGCACCGGGCGTGACATGCCCAGCAAGATTGGACCCAGAACCGTCGCTCCGCCCAGGGCCTGAACGAGCTTGGTCGAGATCGAGGCGGAGTGGATGGCCGGCATGATCAGGACATTGGCGTCGCCGGTCAGGCGGCTGAAGGGATAGTTGGCGCGGGCCGTGGCATCGAGGGCCAGTTCCGGGCTCATCTCGCCCTCATATTCAAAGTCGATCCCGTCCATCTCGTCGAGCGTCGCCACGGCTTCACGCACCTTTTCAGAGCGCAGGCCCAGCGGCGTGCCAAAGCTGGAATAGGACATAAAGGCTAGACGGGGCTTGAAGCCCAAAAGACGCACGGCGCGCGCGGCCTCAATGGCGATCTCAACCAGCTCGTCGGCTTCTGGCATTTCGGTGACATTGGTATCGGCGATGAACAGGGTCCGGCCCTTGGTCAGGACGATGGACATGCCCATGACGCGGCCAGCCGGCGCCGGGTCGATGGCGCGCAGCACCTCTTCGAGCACCTGATCATAGGAGCGGGTGACGCCGGTGACCATGCCGTCCGCGTCGCCCATCGCCACCATACAGGCGGCAAAGGAGTTGCGATCCTGATTGATCAGGCGCTGGACGTCGCGCTGCAGGTAACCCTCACGCTGCAGGCGGTTATAGAGATAGTCGACATAGTCCGAATTGCGGTCGGACATGCGGGCATTGACCACTTCCAGCGGGTTCTCTTCGGGATCGATCCCGGCCAGACGCATGTTCTGATGCACCAGTTCTTCACGGCCGACCAAGATGGCATTGCCAAGGCCTTGGCTTTGGAAGGCATAGGCGGCGCGGATGACCGAGGCCTCTTCGCCCTCGGCAAAGACGATGCGCTTCTTAGGTGCGCTTTGCACAGCGCCGGAAATCTTTTGCTGGAAGGCCGCCGTGGGATCGAGGCGCTGGGCCAGCGAGGCGCGGTAGGCGTCCATATCCTCGATGGGCTTGCGCGCTACGCCCGTATCCATGGCCGCTTGGGCCACGAAGGGGGGGACATAGCTCATCAGGCGCGGATCGAAGGGTGAGGGAATGATATATTGCGGGCCGAACTTGAGCTGACGGCCATGATAGGCGGCGGCGACCTCATCGGGCACATCTTCACGGGCCAACTGTGCCAAGGCGTTGGCGCAGGCAATCTTCATCTCGTGATTGACCCGGCGGGCCCGCACATCCAGCGCGCCGCGGAAGATGTAGGGGAAGCCGAGAACATTATTGACCTGATTGGGATAGTCCGACCGGCCCGTGGCGACGATGGCGTCGGGACGCACAGCATGGACCTCTTCGGGCGTAATTTCCGGATCCGGATTGGCCATGGCGAAGATCAAGGGATTGGGGGCCATCGACTTGACCATCTCTTGGGTCAAGGCGCCCTTGGCCGACAGGCCAATGAACACGTCTGCGCCAACCATGGCATCGGCCAAGGTCCGGCAACTGGTCTCGACAGCATGGGCCGACTTGTATTGGTTCATGCTCTCGGTGCGGCCGCGATAGATGACGCCGGTGGTGTCAACGGCGATGCAGTTTTCTGCGCGCACGCCCATGGCCTTCATCAGGTCGAGCGAGGCAATACCCGCTGCGCCAACGCCGCAGAGCACCAGCTTCACATCTTCGAGGCGCCGCCCCTGAATGTGGCAGGCATTGATCAGGCCAGCGGCCGAGATGATCGCCGTGCCGTGCTGGTCATCATGGAACACCGGAATATCGAGCAGTTCCTGCAGTTCGCTCTCAATGCGGAAACATTCAGGGCTCTTAATGTCTTCCAGATTGATGCCGCCGAAGGTGACGCCAATATTCTTGATGACGGTGATGATCTCGTCGGGGTCCTTGGAGGTCACTTCAATGTCGATAGAATCGACATCGGCAAAGCGCTTGAACAGCACAGCCTTGCCTTCCATCACCGGCTTGGAGGCCAGGGCCCCCAGATCGCCGAGACCTAAGATGGCCGTGCCATTTGAGATCACGGCCACAAGATTGCCCTTGGCCGTATAGTCATAGGCGAGGTCTGGATTTTCCGCGATGGCGCGTACCGGTACCGCGACCCCGGGCGAATAGGCCAGCGACAGGTCGCGCTGGGTGTCCATGGGCTTGGTCGGGATGATGGCGATCTTGCCCGGCGTTGGGTACTTGTGGAACGCCAAGGCTTCTTCGTCAGTGAAAGTACGCTTTTCGGTGGTCATGATGTCCCGCGGATCTTGCAAGCCAGGTTCAAATTAAGGCCGCACCCTAACGAGGCCGCCCCCTCGTCACAACCGCATCCATGAGGGGTTGAGGCAAATTCTACCGAATAAATAGGGTGAATATCCCGATGGGGGCCTATTCAAACATCCGTTTAGGGTTTTGTGCCATTGATGTTGCGACAGATGGCGGTCTATCAATTGACCCATTGTTCAAGGAAAGCGGTTCGTTATGGCCTCGTCATCAGCTGTCACTATCGGTGTTGCCGGGGCCCTTGGGCGCATGGGACAGGTTGTCACCGCTGCGCTGGATAGCCGCAGCGAAGCCCAAGGCGATGTGACCGTCAGCGCCCTGTTTGATCGCGTGGGGACAGAAGGCAGCCTCAGTGGGTCGCGCATTCTGACCTCGGCCATCGAGGCCATCGAGGCCAGCCGTGTCCTGATCGATTTTACGCTGCCCAAGGCCTCTGCCGCCTTGGCGCGGTCCTGCGCCGAGCCTCGCGCTGTCGGCACGGTCCGTCCGGCCTTGATCATAGGGTCAACCGGATTTGACGTCGAAGACGAGGCCCTGCTGGCGGCGGCGGCAACGCAGATCGTCATTGTCCGTTCGGGCAACTTTTCCCTCGGCGTCAATATGCTGCTGGGCCTCGTGCGTCAGGCAGCACGGGCACTGGGACCCAAGGCCTATGATATTGAGGTGCTAGAGGCCCATCATCGCCGCAAGATTGATGCGCCTTCTGGAACCGCCCTGATGTTGGGCGAGGCGGCAGCAGCCGGGCGCGGCATTGATCTGGCCAGCCATTCAGACCGAGGCCGCGATGGCCTGACCGGCCCGCGCAAGGAAGGCGATATCGGCTTTAGCGTCCTACGCGGCGGCGGCATTGTCGGTGAGCATAGTGTGCTGTTCGCGGCAGAAGACGAGATCTTGACCCTGTCCCACTCGGCGCGTGACCGGGGACTATTTGCAAGGGGCGCGGTGGAGGCTGCCCTTTGGGCCGTCGCCCAGTCCAAGCCCGGGCTCTATGACATGCAAGATGTCTTGGGCCTGAAGGCCTAGACTCCGGTCGAGCCAAAGCCGCCCGCGCCGCGTGCGGTCTCATCGAGGCTCTCGACCAACTGCCACTGGGCTTGCACCACCGGTGCGACCACCATCTGGGCAATGCGCTCGCCGCGCCGGATGATGAAGTCCTCGGCCCCCAGATTGATCAGGATCACCTTCAGTTCGCCGCGATAGTCGCTGTCGACCGTGCCGGGACTGTTCAGGCAGGTGATGCCTGCCTTGGCGGCTAGGCCCGAACGGGGGCGGACCTGAACCTCAAAGCCTGCTGGAACGGCGATAGAGAGCCCCGTCGGGATCATGGCGCGCGAACCGGGGCGCAGGACCACAGGGGCCTCATCCTCGACGGCGGCGCGAAGATCCATCCCGGCAGCGCCCGAGGTCTCATAGGCTGGCAGGGGCAGGCCTTGGGCATGGGCCATCTGCACCACGGCGATGGTTGGGGCGGCAAGTCCAGTGGCGAGGGTCATGTCAGGGCCTTGGCAATTCGGATGGCGATCAGTTTAGCAACGTCAGACTTGGGTGCCTTTTCCCAGCGTTCGGTGCCCTCAGGCGTGACGAGTAGAACCGTATTGTCCTCACCGCCCATGACGCCGGGCTGGGTCACATCATTGGCGATCACCCAGTCGCAGCCCTTTTTGGTCAGTTTGGCGCGGGCATGGGCTTCGACATCGTTGGTTTCGGCGGCAAAGCCGATGACCAGCTTGGGGCGGTTTGGACCGCTGGCCGCGAGGCCAGCCAATATGTCCGGGTTCTCGATCAGGTTGATGGCGGGCGGACCGTCTGGCCCCTTCTTGATCTTGAGGGCACCCTCTTCAGCGGGGCGCCAGTCAGCGACGGCGGCCACACAGATGGCGATATCGGCGGGAAGCGACGCTTGGCAGGCAGCCTGCATCTGGATCGCGGTCTCGACATCGATGCGGTGCACGCCGGGCGGGGTGGGCAGGGCCACCGGTCCCGCAATGAGCGTCACCTCGGCCCCGAGTGCGCTTAGGGCCTGGGCAATCGCAAAGCCCTGCTTGCCGCTTGAGCGGTTGGTGATCAGGCGCACCGGATCAATGGGCTCTACCGTCGGACCGGCCGTGACTAGGGCGCGGCGACCCGTCAGCGGCAGATTGCCCGCCATCTCTTGGGACGCAGGCTCTTGAGTAAAGCGCTCCATGATGGCGACAAAGATAGCGGCCGGTTCAGCCATGCGGCCCGGTCCAAATTCACCGCAGGCCATGGCCCCCTCATCGGGTCCAACAAAGCTGATCCCGTCGCCAGCGAGGGTCGCGATATTGCGCTGGGTGGCGGGATGGTTCCACATCCGCACATTCATGGCCGGGGCCATCAGGACGGGCTTATCGGTGGCTAAGAGCGTTGTGGTCGCCAGATCGTTGGCCAGGCCATTGGCGGCTCTGGCCATCAGGTCAGCGGTGGCAGGGGCGACCACCACCAGATCCGCAGAACGCGACAGCTGGATGTGGCCCATCTCGGCCTCATCGGTCAGCGAGAACAGCTCCTGATAGACCCGATCTTCGGACAGGGCCGCTAGCGACAGGGGGGTGACAAAGGCTTT
>Ga0304730_1000572_pt1 | contig 31352 bp, 43 predicted proteins | sample M_130628_MF_Meta_FD_190474 | JGI IMG/M metagenome (GOLD analysis project Ga0304730, IMG submission 190474) | Freshwater microbial communities from Lake Montjoie, Canada to study carbon cycling - M_130628_MF_MetaG (v2) (version 2) | ecosystem: Environmental > Aquatic > Freshwater > Lake | place...
AAGAAACATTACAAATAAACTATAAACATTGTATAAATTCTAACCAATGCGCAAGTTGCGACTCAGATTCAATAGTCAGAAAAGAGTTATTACTAAGGTATAGGAAGCAAAGACACTAACGCATTATGCGTTATGTAAACTTATGTTTTCTTGCTTATTTTGCTCTTGACTTTTAACCTTATTTTGCCATCATGTACCTGGATTCAGACCACCCATGCTATTGAACAGCTCCAAAACCCTTCAAAAATTTGACGTTTTTATCCGAGACAAAGGACGTTGGAAGTTCAGTCACTCAATAGAGGAACTAGACGAATCAACCGTAAAGATGAAGTTCTTAAACGAAAATGCTGACGTTGACCCTTCCTCAATTAGTGTGTATCCAACCCGTTGATTACCAATGAACACGATTGCCTCACTAAAAGTAATTGGAGTTGCTTACATATCTATGGCTGTGTATTGCTTTTTTTCCGTCAATTACTTTTATGGAATTGTGTTTTCGATCTGCGCAGTGACTTTACTGCGCATTCGCTGACAACATAGGTTTCTTAGTGGTTAAACACTAAGACGCAGGTTCGATTCCTGCGGTTGCCTTTGCCTCACTACGGGGCAACGCACCTATTGCTTTTATAGTTCTGAGGTGCTACATTGTACATGGGAGACAGCTCCCCTCCTTTATCCTTCTTAAATCACATGAACACCCCCAACTTCACGACCCTGATTAAAGACGCTGAGCTCGCTGCACATTCGTGGAACGAGTTTGATATAGCAACCCTGTCTTGCAACGAAGCTTTTGGTCTGCCTTTTAACGCAGCCAAAGAAACCTTGACCAACAACGTTACCATTGCTGAGTCACGCAAATTTGATTTGTCTGTATTCAGTGGCGCTGAATCTGCTTTTAAGTTCCCAGACCTTGAAACCAACATTGTTGTTCGGGTAACACGTAAGCCCACAGCTCACGTAAAACTCGAACGGATTGACGATAAGATCGAGCAATTAGAACAGAAACTTAAAGTGGCAAAGATCGAACGGAAGAAGTTGATCGAGCAGCTTGCTGTAACTGGTGACGTAGATATGATTACCGATAAAATCAACCTCGCATTTACTCGCTTAAAATGATCTACCGTTTCGCTACCTTCACACTTCTTAGCCTCATGTTTGGGATTATAACTTGCGCAGCGTTAGGCTACGATCCTCTGGTCTTAGCCAAAAGACCAGGCTACCAAATTCAAGTCTGCAGAAATCCTGAAATCCATACAAATGGATGCCTTCCATAGTATTGTATGGCCGGGCCATGGGAACCCTGGGTCGTCTACAGCAACGACCCATTTTTCTTTATTAACCTTCACTTTTCTTGTAACTAACCATGAACTATTTGCTTTCTTGTACAATTTCCGCCAGTGTTCGTCAAAGCATTCAAATTAAATTTGACGATCTCAAACTTCCGCAATCAGTTGTAGACACATTAGAGAAGAACAACACTGTTTCTCTACGACCTAATCTTTCTAACGCACTTAAATCTGAGCTAGATGCTCTTCGAGTTATGCAACGAGAGTTGTACGACGGTTACTGCATACACTTTGGCGACACTCATTTTGTAACAGCAAATTATTTCGATGAAGCAAACAAACTAATTAAACAAATTCGTGCGAAAGCTAAAGAAGCTAACGAACGTTTGTTTGGTCTTTGGGAGTCAGAACACGGTAAATGGAGGAACACAGTAGAGGGTTTCTTACTTCCTCTTTTTAAGGATGAAATGGAATACAAACTGGCTAGCGATGCCTATATGCGAGTGTTCCCGACACTGCAAGAGTATCGCAATCCAATTGGGGTTCATGTTGTTGGCCCTCTTCCAGTTTCTTTAGAAATTGCTACGAAACCAGTTGAAGGTGACGTACAAGGTTTACTTACATATGAAAATTCAATAAATACTAAAGAAGTAATCGAAGCAGCCCACGCTAATGCTGCGGACAAAGCACTTTGTTTAGGTGCTGAGTTACTTGACGATTTAGATGTTAGGACTGTAACTAAAGTCGGACGACAACAAACAGGTGGAGATAAGAAGCGTGGGTCTTGGCAAGTAACAGCCGAGAAGCTAAAGCTAATTAGCGATTCCGTAGTTGGGTTTGATAACTTAGCTGGCTTAGCAGATCAACTGCTAGGTGCAGGCAACGCAATTCAATCACCAATGCGACAAGTTCGCGAAGAAGGATGTAAAAGATTCCAAGAACTACAACAAGAAATTCGTACTGAATTGGAGTCGATCGTTGACACCCGTGATACATCTAAAGGACTAGAGACACTTCAAAAATCCTTAGCTTTGTCTAACACTTATACAACTCTATGCGAACAAATTAAAACTGCAGAAAACTCAAATGCTTTAGACCTATTGGTTAAAGAAGCAAACATTGAGTTGGACATTTACGCACAACGATCTAAGCACCTCAATAAGATGATTGGTCAGCGCCGCGAACTAATTAGTGTTGCTGGTGACGACCTAAACGATTTGATTTCTCATATAAAAACACCATTAACATCTCAACCAACACCCGATTTCTAATGACACAAACTGTTTATGCCTTCCATTCAAAGGAAGGCTTTCTCTCTGACATTGAAAAATACACTAACGATCCAGAAAAAGCTGTTACCTTTGTCTCTTTTGAAGTAGCTTCAAACCGATTAAACGGATTCAAAGACCGATTAAAACATACTTGCCGAATTGTATCTGTACAACTTCCTTTCCCACGAACAACGGCGGTGCAGTTTTATGCCTAGATTAACAACAGTTAAGTTTCAAACAATCTTACTTGAAGATTGTCCTACAAAAGAACCGGTTTTATTAGAAGTTAAGTATCGCAGACAATTAGATAAACCAGGTGTTTTTATAGTTGAAGGCTTTAGTACTCGATTAAAAAACGATAAACATCTAACTATAGAACGGGCAATTCATTCGGACATACACAAATTAGTTGAGCAAGTTAAAGCAAAAATTATAAAACAATATGAGGATAAAAACATAAAGTATAACGATTATGTTAAACGAACACCTTTAACTCTGCCTCACAAAGAATTGAACTATACATACTCACCCGAAGATAAGTTTCCCTGGCTTAGTAACGCAACTCAGGAACGATTTAAGATTGGAAAAAACTATAAAGGAGAGTGGGTTCGTTTTGTGACAACTAATCTTGAATGGGTGGTGATTGATAATATAGATGATTACGTACTTTTTGATCAAGCCAAGCAAACTGAATTCATAAGACAAACAACGCTTTTGTACGAAAACTTTAGAGAACAGAGACAAAGTTTAGTTACCACGTACGAAACATTATGGAACAAAACATATGAGCAAATATTCAATGGGTTAACGTATGAGAACAATAAAGATAAGCCTCAAGAATTCGACGAGGTTTTACGAAGTTACATTTAATTACACCCTCGCTGCTTTGCAGCTGCGGGGCAAGCTCACAGTTTGCTACAATCTCTACAACATCACATCACGCTCATGAACGACACTTTATTCGCTTCTCTCCAAACCTTTCGCGCAAACCTAAACGCTGCCACGCTCGAACGTGAGTCTGTGGTTGATGGTCTGTTAGCAACCCTAATAAGCAAGCAAAACGCTTTCTTGTTAGGAGAACCAGGTACAGGTAAGTCTGATCTGGTACGGAACATATGTAACGGGATTTCTGGGGCCAACTACTTTGGTTATCTTTTAACTCCAACCACCGATCCTTCCGAGATCTTCGGCCCCGTGGCCGTTACCAAGCTTCTTAATGACGAGTACACACGCGACGTTAAAGGGTATCTTCCAGACGCTCACATCGCATTTACGGATGAGTTATTTAGAGGATCATCCGCTATTCTGAACTCACTGTTGACTCTTTTAAACGAGCGCACTTTCAACAATGGAAAAGAAGTTATCCACACTCCGATTCAATCTATTGTTGCAGCAACAAATTCCTGGCCGGATGAAGAATCCCTCCAAGCATTTGCAGACAGATTTCTGTTCCGACCCACGGTGGAATTTCTTAAGAAAAGCACATCGAAACGGATCTTGGATGGTTGGGCTCTTGGAGTCGAGGAACGACCTACCGTAGGCACACACTTAAGTCTTGATACCCTTACACAGTTACAGGACGCCGCTAAACAAATTAAAGTCTCAGATGATTTCGTAGATAAATATGGCGAAGTATGGGATATGTTAAGTGCCCGTGGTATTACAATTAGCGATCGGCGTCGTGTGCAGGTACTTAAGTTCTTAAGAGCTTGGGCAATTGTTCAGGGAGATGAAGAACTTGTACCAGAGCATATGCACGACTCTTTGGTTCATATTGTATATAGAACACCCGATGATAAGGAAACTATTAAAGAGATCCTTGATCAGGTGATTCCCACGGCTAACAAAATATTTGCCGATGCTAAACGAGCTGCTTCTGGGATAATGACGGAGTACTCAACTACGACTCATAAAGCTCAACTACGTAGTAGTGGAATCGCTGAGTTAAATGATTTTGTTATTCAATTACGTAAGTACCATAAAGATATGCAGACAGTCAGAGACAAAGTAGGAGAAGTTATTGACGGAAATAAATATCGTATGAATTTGAGCACAAGACAGACGGGCGTAAAATTACAGAAACAGCTCGAAAATTATTGCGAAACGCTTACCGTTGCAATTAGCGACATAAGCAAGTAGTCTAAGCGCGTAGCATCACATCAACATGACTGTCAAAACTGAAGACTTAAATCTTGTTCGAAAAAGACTGGCAGACTTTATAGAGTCTGCGGAGGTAATCAGCCCTTCAAGTGCTTACGACAAACTTGTAGCTCTATTAGTCGATTTAGATCAAGCCATCATCAGATCCAAAAAACAAACATGAAACTAAACAAACACACTGAATTCGTGAGGCTGACTCACAACGAACCTCTAACGCTAGCTTGCTCAGCACTTGCAGATTTTCTTTGGGAAGACTTTGTTGTAGACGGGAAACCTTCTGTAACTTATCTCATTGATCACTACAACATTAAAAAACTATCCCGCTTTGGTAAAGAGCTTTTCGAACGGTTGTATAACGCAGACGACGTAAACTGGACCATTACAGAGCAAGCTTACGAAGATTATTTCAGAGCAAAACAAAATGGAGATGACGTTAAATTTCCAGAAGGATATAAGCCTGAGAATGGAATGTGGTATGCGATTATGTCTGATATTAGTCTTGCCGCTGCTTGGCCTCATCTACTAGCTAGAAGTGTAGGCAATCAATTTAACGCAGGTAACAACGCAATCAATATTTTAAACCAACTGTCTGAAGTCATAGAAGAGTTAATTGAGAAAGATTTATTGGATGTTCAACTTGTATTCAACGCGGGAGACAAATTAGATGAGTTAAGAAAACAATTTCAAGATGCTCAGGCTAAAGGCGATAAAGCTGCAATGGATAAAGCTCGTGCTGAGGGTAAAGAAATTAATCAAGCAATTCAAAACGCCATAGAAGAACTTAAAGATCAAATAGGATCGCAGACCAGCAGGATTGTAGATAAAACCAATAAAGATTGCGACGAAACAAACAGTTCAATTTCGACTTTGTTTGGAAACGAAGAGGGTAAGGGGACCCACGGTGCAGACTTGCAAACTAAGAGAGACTTAGCGGAAAAGTTACAAAGAAACCCCAAGCTAAAAGCACTGGCAAAGAAGTTAGGTGCTCTCCGCAAAGTATGGCAAGAACGAAAACGAGCGAAGATAACAAAGTCAACTTACGAAGCAATTAACGGAGCGGTTTTTTCAAATGACATTACAAGAGCCTTTCCTGTAGAACTGGCATTAGCTGGAAGTAACGAGGGAAAACTTTTATTTGCGTTGAAGTACTCACAGAAAACTTTGCTTACAAAAGATTACAACGCTCACCGAAAAGATATAGGTAAAGGTCCAATAATTATGTACGTAGATACCTCAGGTTCTATGGGTGGAGAACCAGAAGTCTGGTCAAAAGCTATTTCGTTTGTAATTTCTGAGGAAGCCTTAAAGGAAAATAGAGAAGTTCAGATCTATTTATTTGATACACGAATTGAACAGGGTGTAACCTTGAAGGGAAATAGAAAAACAAACAAAGAATTACTTGATTTTGTAGGCACTTGGCATCTTGGCGGAGGTACAAGTTTTAACTCCGTAATCTCCCACGCGGTCGAACTAACAAAGACCCAGGATCGTTCAGACATTCTTTTGATTACGGATGGTTATTCAGACGTTCGAGACTCTAATATGAGAGCGCTTCGGTCCCTTAAACAAAGGACAGGAGCCATGTGGAGTACAATCTGTATCGGAACACATGTTCCAGATATAGTGCATGAGTTTTCAGATGAAGCTTATGCGGTCGACATTTCTGCTCACGCAGAAACCATTGACGTTATCCAAAAATGTATTAGGTGATCACCATGCCACGACCTTCTGAAGATCAAATCCTAGAGCTTTGGCGCGATACTCAAGCTTCAGCTCGCATAGACCATCCAGATCCTCCATTAGAGTTGATGATAGGCCGTTTTGCTGACTCGTTGTTAGACAAGTGGCAGTACGCTGAAGGGCGCTCAGACCTCGACAGTCTGTTTGACAATTCAAACTGGGTGTGGGCAGAGGAAGAGGACGAAGGAAAAAACAGTGTGTGTGTTTTTTAAAAAGTAAGACTTTTATTTATTACGTATTCTTTATTATGACTCCTGACTTTTCTGAGTATTTTTACTTGGACTCCGCTATTTATAGCGGTCTAAGATGGAAAAAGAGAAACGGACGTATTGCTCCGGGTGAAAAAGCTGGAACCTTATATAAAACTAAAAAACATTATGTTGTTCAGCTTCTTGGAAAAAAATACAACTGTGACGACATTATTGCCAAACTTAAAGAAAATAAAAAGTTAGTTCGTTAAATTTACTAAACAACACACAGACAAACTAATGGACGACTCTCAAATTTGCGATTCACTTCTTGACCACTGTTGTACCGTGTTTAATAACGTAAAATTTAATCTGGGTGTTAGCTCAAAAAGTGCGTGGCAACGAGAAGCGCGAGAACCAATGGCTGCGGTTTTTAGAACCTTAGCTGAGGAATTGGTTATTGATTTAACTAGTGATAAAGACGATAAACATAATCAAACCTTAACGTTAGTAAAACATTATTTGTTGAACAAAGCAAACGAACACTTGGATGACGTAGTGTGAACCACACTGATGTAAATTCGGTTTTACTAGAGCCAAGTAAAAGGGACGCAGCTACGGAAATAAAGCTTATAAAAAATATATATTATTGGGATTCCAGTATTGAAAGTTTAGCTAACTGGATAATGGCTTCGTTATGGACTTCCGTAAACACAAAATCCCAGACTGAAGGAGACGACTATGTTTTTAAATATAAAGAATCTTGTATTGCATATAACTTTAAACAAAGAATATTCACTATTAATTTATGGAGCGAAGAAAATTCTTTTTATACTGTTGGTTTACATGTAAGTTCTTACTTGGAGACACTCTATGGAGTTAAAACATTTGCCGAAGTAGAGACTTCTTTAATATTTGACATTGTAGAAATTGAAAATTTATCAAAAACAATAGCTAGGGATGTTGATACGTGGATAACAAATGTACCTAATATTTACAAAGAAATTTGTGCTGGTTAATTTGCATATTTTTATGTCATTAGTTCGTTTATAAACTGACCTACACTCTTTTTTTTATTTAACTACGGTTTGGCTTACTTGTTGTTCACTGTTCATTTCGTGTTTAAGTTGGCACCACGTCCGATCGTTAGGTATTACCTCTGTCCCATAAGTCCAATCATCGTAACTATCTAAATTTCTAAGTGCCCTAGCCAGGCTTTCAATGCTTTGATGTTTTTCTGGTGTTAAGCTCATACTGATTTTAGAAATCCCGGTAAATCTTGGCCTCCAGGATTTCTTATCTTACGTTCTTGAAGACGCCTTAAAAGTTCTGGTGTTGCATTTGGGATACCTTGAACATCTTGATTACCTGGGAGTCGTGGTAAACGTAAATCAAAGCTAGGGGAACTAGCAATTAACTGCTCTTCTGCGAGGATTTCAGGGTGATCCATAAGATACATGTCTAAAAAAGTAGCCGCTTCGTCTTGCATCAAATGGTTTCTTCTTAAAAAATTATAGCCTCGCTCCTTTGTTTAAACAAATATTAAATTTTTGTGAAGCGGCTTGACACTATATTTACACCCATTACATTGACCTTGTAAACGGACTTTCTTATGGACATCAAGTTCAAATACCAGGGTTGCGCCCTGGAAAACCCAGAAGCAGCGGCTTTAATGAAAGCTGCTAAAGCAAAGCAACCTTTTGAGATCGACCTTGAAACTCTGATCGATGTCAAAATAATGGACAGTGACAAGCTGTTCAGCCTAAGCGTAGAGCAAAAGAGTTCCGCGCTGGCATCTCTAGCTTTTAAACTAGCTACATCTGAAAAAGCAACTCCTAAATATTCTGCTTTGGTTAAAAACAAACCAAGCACAAAAAAACTCGAAACATCAAAAGATCCTCTAGACATTGTAGAGGAAATAAATAAGTCTGTTAGTTACCGTAGTGCAGGCGCAGCTTTATTGCTCCACCTTTGTACAACAACAGATTATCGCGCAATACGCGATATAGCAGTGGAGTTTGTAAATAAGTGTTCTTCGGAATACCGAATCAAATCCACGTCAGCGGTGTATCGTGGGTTTAAAAAGAACGCTAGTAAAGTATTTGAACCAACTGAACTTTCTCCCGGAACCCCTCGTCGTGATTCTTTCTACGTCTGCCCTTTATACATCTCTCTTCGTTCGGGCTTGCTCTATTGCGACAGTAATGGGCTGCTGTCTCTTCGTCAGCAATATTCCTGTGGTTCACGACGAGAGGACGCTAGCTCCAAAGCTGAAGCGATGAAGCGGATGTTCTACACATTTAAACTAACCGACAAGGGAAATCAAGTTAAAGAAATGTGGGGAGACATTGAAACATACCTTGTAAACTTCTACAAATCTCGTCAGGCTTGATCGAATGGAGACTCTAAATTATCCTAGAACTTCGAAAACTCTCACTGAAATTTGTTTCGATGCCTTCAACGAAACTATTGGGGAGTTCATTGACGACTTAGAACCAGAGGAGATTATGGATTGTTTCCGAGGAGCAATCTGTCATAACATTGATTACCACACAGGTGAGACGGGGAAGTTTATGGAACTACTTTCTTATGTAGTTCCTGAACTGGAAGAAGAATCCGAAGAGCAAAACGACGTTTATTAACTTTTAGGTCTGCGGCGTCCTTGCGGTTTGCATTGCGGGGGCGCCTTTACTATTTTCTTTTAAACTTCTAATGCACATCAACTACATAACAACACCCGATACGTACACCGAAGCCATTGGAATTCTTACCCAACATAAAAAGATTTGCCTTGACTTCGAAACAACAGGGCTACAAGCAAGATTGGCTAAACCGCGTTTACTCCAGTTGTGTGACAGCAATCCAACTGATGAGGATCGTATTGTTTATGTTTTTGACTTATTTAAAGTTCAAGCTGACAGCGCGTTAAAGGAGTTAATAGAGTCCCGCGAAATGATAATTGGTCAAAATTTAAATTTTGACTTGCAGTTCTTATATGAGTTAGGAATTGATTTTAAAAACAAGATTTATGATACTTACATTGCTGAGCGTGTATTGCGTTCAGGTTTTAAAGAAAAAAAGATTAGTCCTCAAGCTCAAAAACCTTACTTTGCGGATTTGTCGTGCAGTTTAAAAGCCATCGCACTAAGGCGTCTTAACATTGAACTCGATAAAGAGCAGCGTCGAACAGATTGGTCTCAACCCGAACTAACGTTAGAACAAATAGAGTATGCAGCAAAAGACGTTGACGTACTGCCACGCATTGCCGCAGATCAACTGGAAGAGCTGCGTGAAGAAAATTTAACTCCTATTTATAGCGTCGAGTCGCAGTGTGTTCGCCCTGTGGCTTTAATGTGTCACACAGGATTTGGGGTTGATGTAACGAAATTAATGGTGTTGCGTAAACGTATTGAGGATGAACTGGTTGCAAAAACCGAACAGTTTATTAACGAACTTGACTCTAGACTTCCAGAAGATTGCAAACTTCCAAGGTCTAGTGACGGTTCTATTGCTGTTGGAAAAAAACCAAAGAAAGAATTCAACCCCGGATCAACAGCCCAGATTGTCAATGTCTTTAGTTCTTGCAATATCGAGTTGCCTAAAGATGCCACGACGGGCAAGACCACGCTTAACCAAATCGCCCTTTCTGAGTTTGATAGCGAAGACTCAACCTTGATTCTGTACCGAGAACGAACTAAAATTGAGACTCGATTAGAGCATGTAAATAAATTAATTAGTAATATAAACCCTGTAACCCACAGGATACACTCTGGTTACAACCAAGTTGGTGCAAACTCCGGACGTTTTACCAGCAATGGATCCCCTAAAACAACTAAAACACAGGGAAAAACAGTTTATGCAGTAAACATTCAGCAAGTTCCAAGGTCAAAAGATTTTAGAGAATGCTTTATTGCCGCTCCAGGTTATAAATTGGTTATTTGTGACTGGGCTCAAATCGAGTTACGCCTCGGTGCGGAGCTCATAAACATAGCTCAGATGAAAGAAGCTTTCGTTAAAAACATTGACTTACACACCTTAACTGCCAGCCTGATATATAAAATTGACATTTCTTCGGTTACAAAGGAGCAGAGGCAAGAAGGTAAGACTCTGAACTTTGCTCTCTTATACGGTATGGGTTACCGAAAATATAAAACGTATGCTGCTCAAAGCGGAAAGATGATTAGTTTATCAGAAGCTAAGATTGCCCACGCGGCATTTCATTTGGCTTACCCTCGTTTACGGGCGTGGCACCAAGAAAGAGCATCTCTGGTACAAGAAGGTTGGGCTTATATTCGAACAGCTTGCGGAAGACGACGTCTATTAAGTTACGATGATGCGACAATGATGTGCAGCGCCAACACACTAATCCAAGGAAGTGGGGCTGATATTTTAAAGTTGGCAATCGCGGATTTAAACAAACATTTAAATGAAGATGTTCGATTGGTCGCTGCTGTCCACGATGAATTAGTACTTGAAGTAAAAGAAGAATTAGCTGAGACTTATAAAGAGATTCTTGAGACAACCATGATTAAATCGGCTGAAACAGTTTTAAAATCAGTTCCTTCTTCTGCTGACGCTTCTGTAGGAAGTTCATGGGCCGCAAAATGACTAAACTTGCAGAGAAATCTTTATTTTCAACACAGGTTGAAATGGCTGCAAAACCTGAGTTAACACTTCGAGAGGCGTGGGTTATCCAAAACCTAGATGGAGACTACTTACGTTCATTTTTACAAGACAATACGGTCGTTAGTTACTGTTCCGAACGAGACGACGCAGAATGGTTTAATACTTACGAAGAAGCTTCTCTTCGTGCAAAAACTCTAGATATAGTAGTTCGTAAAGGACACAAACTACACAGATTTATGACCAGAAGAATTAGCTTGTAAACTTGCTAACATGGAACAGAACTAAAAAAAACCCATGCGCTTTGCGGGAGATACTTTTAGTCAGGCCGTAGAACAAGAAGAGGAAAACCCCTCTACTCTGACTCGTTACTTCCCTGACTTAAAAAATGTATATAAACCGTCTCTAAAAGTTAAAAAAGAGCAACCTAAGACAGATGCTACTTCTGTCTCAAGGACAATCAGCTAACTGTTAACCTTCTTCAAGTATTTATCTCGTGGCTTATTTTTTCGGTGGAAAACGATTAGAACCAGGTAAGCCTTTTTCGGCTGGGGATACAATGTTCCCAGAAAACTATTTAGATTTGTCCACGCCGGAAGAAAAAAAAGCTCTTGGTATAACAGAACAAGAAGATCCCGAACCAATTCGTATGGCTGGTGAAGGCCCTACCTCATCAGTAGAAGAAACCTCTCCAACAAAGACAGCCGATACAACTTCTTTTCCAGAAACAGATATTGATGATTCAACTAAACAATTTTTAGATTCTTTAGGACAAGATTTTTTTGATCAGTATGTTAAACCTCAATATGCAGGTGATAAATTTAATGTACAAGAAGGCAGACTTAGATACAACAAACCAGAGAACCAAAAAGGAGGTGTAATAAGATATGCAAGACCTGATGCGATTACTCCTCCGCCTACAGAGTTTTTACCTACTACAGGAGAAACACCCGCTAAACCTACTACACCTACTACACCTACTACACCTACATTTACACCGCCACCTGGCACTTCCCCTTCTATAACCTACCCTTCCGCACCGGATTTTAAAGCAGAAACTCCTTCTTCTGGAGGTGATGATGGCGGAGGTGATGATGGCGGAAGAAATAACCCTCCTTTAACTAAGCCTCCTTTAACTGAACCTCCAGGCAAAGAGCCAGAAGATACATTTAAAGTTCCAGAACCGACACCTACACCTACACCTACACCTGAAGCTACACCTACACCCAAGGCCACACCGCAAGTTATGGCGATGGAGAGATTTTATAAGCCTGGAGGGGGGCATTTACAAACATCGAACCCAAGTGTCGAAAATCTCGAAGGTTTTACGAGGGAAGGTCCCTCTTTTAACCTGTATAAGGATGAGAATTTACCCGAAGCTTCCGACGTATATAGAATATTTAACCCTTCAACAGGCAATCATCTACTGACGACAAATAAAGCGGAAGTAGACGCTGCAGTTGCGGGTGGTTATCAAGCTGAAGGAGTAACGGGAGAAGCCTATACTTCTCAGCGAGAAGGAACCGAAGCAGTTGAACGTTATTACAACGCAGTAACGGGTCACCACTTGTTAACTAAAGACCCTAACGAGATGGCCACTTTAGCGGAACTAGGGTATGGCTATGAAGGCACAGCTTTCTATGCACCTAAATAAAACTAGTGTTACTAAAAGAATATAATCTCGAGTTTACTAAGCAAGATAAAAAAATTCAACTTCACATAGAAGCTAACAATAATAACCACGCGGTAGCTCAAGCAGAGGATATCTGCCGGGCACTAGATACAAACTCTTATTTACTAAACTACGGAGATTGTAAACAGACCAACCTTTCTGAACTATTTAAAAAATTAGCTTTAAACTTATTTGACTATAAAGTATGTGAGCCTTGGAATGGTACATTTAGCAATAATGTTCCGTGTCTCTACGTATTTAAACAGCGTTACTATGTAAGAAATTTAATTTTGAAATACCTAGACGTTCCGCGAGAAGGTGCTGTAGCCCGTCCAAGTTGCAATTGTAAGTCATGTATAAACCCATATCATTTCTCTTACAGAACCGGAAAAAACTCGAAATTAACTGGCGGAGATACCAATATGCTACTAGCATTCATAAGCCAAGGTTCTGGCGTAAGCCAAGCAGCCAAGGCACTAAAGGTGCATCGCTCAACCATTTATCGGAAACTAAAGCATGAACATTTTTCTGTTGGGTCTGAAAATAACAGACACCGCGCAGGATAACGAAGGCGTTATTAACGTCTTAGCTGATGCTCTCCCGTCAAACGACAAAAGAGTTTCAACAAAGGTCCAATTAATCCAGGACAAAAATCACTATGTAGGTAAACTACTACAACAATTAAGCAAAAACGATTCTGTTTTAGCTATTGGTCCTACACGAGCCACGGTTGATGGTGTGCTTCAAATGCAACCAATGCTAGTTATCTCAAAAGATAACTTCGATGACCTGCTGGCAATCAACTTGTTTATTGCTGCGGGTGGTCTGGGTCCAAAAGCCGATGAGGTTGAGCTCTCAGACACCACCGTCACGAATCGTTCCCTTGCTTGGCAAGCGGATAACGCCGAAACGTGTTGGTTTAAATTGACAGCATGGGCTGAATTATCAAAACAACTATCAGATTTAGCACCAGGCACACCGACTATTGCGGTCGGTAAAGTCTCTACTAGCGAAAAAGATGATAAAAATTACTTAAATTACACCTTGGATAAGATTCTTTATCTTCCCAAGTCATCGAAGTCCGCCCCTAAAAAAGCAGTGGATCCTGAAAAAGGTAAAATTGCTGCGGCGGCTATTGGTTCAATCGATTTTTCCCTTTAATTTAGGTACCTAATCATGGTTTTTATTGCCGGTAAATTTTCCGAAGACGAAATTCTCGCCAACGTTCCTCCCCACACACTACGAATTGACCTTCAAGCTCGCCGTTGGAAATCTGATGTAGACTCTGACTCTGCAATTATCGATGCAAACGATAACGGCATTCCAATTGAATTTATCCTTTTAGGGTTTACCCCTTATTTTGGAAATCTTGGAATGCGGAACCAAGAAGAGTTCATGCGTATTGCTTTTATCGGTGTAACTCCGAAGCACCGGCTTTTGCCGCCACGCTGTGTAACTACCGCGATGATCTCAGGTAAGTCCAGTCAAAAGAATTTTATCTCTTATTTTCAAACCCTGTACAACAACAGGATTAACTGCGCTTCAGTTATCACGTCTAGTAAGTTTGTGACTCGTTCTTTTAACGAACGGGATCCTGTAACGGGAGCAGACGGTGCCAAGATTAATTTTAATGCCTTGGAGTTTAAAGACCGTCCGGCTCAAAATGAGCTTGAAGAAAAATTGGTCGAGGACGTTATCGCGTGGCTCGATTCGACGGGAACTGAATCTGTAGTGCATTGCTTGAAATCTCACATCCCTGGTTCGGACTTGGTAGAGCTGCCCCTTGGCTCAGATCATTCTGAAATTAAAGCTCAGTTTGCCGCTGCAAGGCCGCAAGCTTTAGAGGGAACAGGAATGGCTCGTATGTTTGCTCCTGTTGCTGCTCCAGCAGCAGAGGATGTAATCGTAGTTAAACCCGAACCCCCGCAGCCGAAACGAAAAAAAGCTGTTGAGCTTACAGAAGAACAGGCCAAAGCTTTAGGAGTTGACTTTTAGAGTACAGTAAACAAGTGAAGCCAATCGAGCGTCGGTACTCCCGGCGCTTTTTATTTTAAATTTTTACAATGTTTTGCCCGAACCCAGACTGCACCAGTATTGTTACTAACGTCTTGAATGTCCGTCAGAAAAAAAACGGAAAAACAAGGCGTCGCATCTGCCCCACGTGCGGCTTGAAATTTTCAACAGAAGAGATTCTGTTAATAAAAGATGGTCATAAATTAATAAACCCTTATAAAAAAGAAAACAGAAACAGACAAGGTTCATGTAACCCAGGGGCAATATTGACAGATACCAATGTTAGAGATATGAGAAGATTATATAGAGAAGGCAAGACTCAAAAAGAATTGAGCATCAAATACGGTATGAGCAAAACTCAAATATATAGAATTATTCATCGCTTGAGCTGGAAGAACATTTAGTAGAGTTTCGTTTTAACGGATGGTCAACTTCACGTGGAGTTAAAAGTTCCGTTAACGGAGGAAGCATTACGCCAGAGCGAACACACCAAGAAGACAAAGCCGAGAATAAACGTTTATGTAACAAATGCTGTCTATGTACCATTTCAAAAACCTCTATAAGTTGTTCTTTATTCAGCTTCCTAGCGTCCATGAGAACTCGCTGGTGTAAAAAATTCTGTTCTGTATCGAGCCACTCAAGATTTAACATTTAATAAACATGGAATATGACGACTATACCCACTCTTCAGTAGACAGGCAACCTTCCTGTCAGTACACTATGAATCTCCACATGATCCTCATGACCGACTTTTATGTAGTTCCAGATGGGGTGACCCATACGCTGATTAAGCACACGTTTATATCGGGAAACATCTTAGTTCCTTACGATCCGCAACACGTTTTAAGCACACAACTTCAAAAACATAAATATACAGTCACAACAAATGAAGACCCGAATAACTTATTAGATCCTATCTGGTGGGTGTCCATGCGAGAAAAAAAATACGATTGGGTCGTCTGCTCAACCATGGGTTTAAAAGACTACAGTGAATACATAATGGAATACGGAATGTCAATAGCGACTAATGGCATTGCTCTTTTAGATAGGTTATCTTTCTTAGAACCGGTGTTTAAACGAAGAACATTCCTTCTAAAGAATAAATTATCGAACATGGTTGTTTTGTCGCCACGGCCAAAATTTCGAGCTGTAGGTTCGACTAAAGACTCTGTAACAGCTTGTTGGTTTGTTTTCCAAAAACCGGACAAGTGGATGGATGGCACGATGATCAGTTACGCAGTAAATTGGGAAAACATCGGAGCCCTTCCGGAACTTCCAACATGACATCACGTAGCAGAAAATTCGAGCTTTTTCAAAAGGCTGTTGTAGACAACCTGACAAAGCTAAACGAAAAACTAGATAAGCTCTGTGCGCTAACCGTTTCGAACCAACTTCTGCAAGAGTGCGTTGGTCCAGACGGTAGCGTCAGATCAGCAGAAGAGTGTGGTGATATTGTCGTAGAAAGTTTTATGGCGGGTATCTGTTTAAACGAAGATTTAAATACCCGGTCTAAAGAATTTGATTATCAAAAATCAGAATTTTTTATTAATGGTGTAGACGAAGACGAGGAAGATGAAGAGGACGAAGATGAAGGTGATGATCCACAGGATTTTAATGCGAACAGGTGTCCTGTTAATGCGTTTTAATTAGGATACGCTAGAGTTTAGGTAATTCGACACAAACTTGTGTCCCAAACTCGTTTAACAATTGATGGTTTACGTCATTACGTTTGTGATGGAGTACATAGACCACTACCTTCAGTAACTAGTGTCTTATCCGCTACACAAACGGAAGATACTCAACGGAAATTAGCTCACTGGAATGTATTAAATCCGGGTGTAGCAGATGCAGCGGCGGCAAGAGGTTCGTGGGTACACGGTGCAGTCGAAAACTATATCCGAGGTCTAATTGTCAAACCGCCTCAGGATTTACTTCCTTTTTGGCAAGATCTTCCAGAAAAATTAGATGAGCTTTTAGAAAACAGTAAGGTGCTGTGGTCTGAAAAGCCATATAATCAGCCACAGTGGTCAAAATATGTGGGGGACGACGGTATTGGCAGAATTCATTATTACGACAATACTACAGGCCATGGTTATGCCGGTTGTCCCGACATAATTTATAAAGATCAAAACGGGGAATGTATACTCGCAGACTTTAAAACTTCCGCAGGTCCTTATAGTTATAGATTTCCAAAACCCACTATGGACTTAGACGAGAAAACTCGTAAGGCTTTAGTTAGTGGTGTTTTTAAATTAAAAAAGACAAAGTTACAGCTAGCTGCATACTCTATTGCTGCAGAGCATTGTCTAGGAGTTAAAATCGACAAAACTCGAATAATTGTGTCTACTCCTGTTCCCGAGTATTCAGTTCAAATTTTTACTTTTGGTGCTAACGAATTAGATATAGACAAGAAACAGTGGATGGAAGTTTTAAAGAAATTTTACTCGAAAGTTTAACCTGAGCTTTCGAGTCTAACCGTGGTCTAATACGGGACATCGTGCCAAAATAGTAAGACGGAGCTAGCCCATGCAATTTGTCTGTTCGTTAAATTCTGAAGTTAAAAAATATGTAAACCCTAAAACAGGGAAAATAAGTGCAGGTGGTAATTTTAAGTCATTCAATGAGAATTGGATTCCTGTTACCGAAAGCATTACTTTTATATCAGAACAAGTAAAAGAAGGCGAAGGTCTTTGTGCGTGGCATTTAGTAGATGGCAAGCGCATTAGGGATAAGACTGGATGTATTCAAGCAGGCTTGATTATTATTGATATAGATAATCAACTAGACGGAAAAACAGAAGAAGGTGAAAAAATACAGAAGCAAGAGTTAACTCCTGATCAAGCACTCGAATTAGATCTTTGTAAAAACTATCTATCATCCGCTTATTACTCGCCTAGCTCCACGGTAGATTGGCCTCGATTTAGATTGGTATTTGGTTTAGAAAAACCGATATTAGACCCAGATTTTTTTCAATGGTTTACAAGGCAGATTTCCCAACAGATTCCGGGCTCAGATCGTAGAGCGACATTAACGGTAAATCTTTTTTACGGTTCAAAACAAGGAGAAGATCTTATATGTGTTACAGAAAAATTCATACCAGCGGTAAAAATTGACGAAGCTTATATTGCTTACACACGAATCCCTAAAGAAGAATCTACAGAATCAGATCCATTAGAAGCGTTAAATGTTGAATATGCCGACGAAGGGGTAGAGATCAGCAAACTGGTTAGTAACTCGGTTAAGGAGATACTCGAAGGCAATCAAGTCGAGGACAGATCGTTTGCCATGGCTATGGTTCTCAAAGAAATCATAGGGTGGAGCAACTGGTTACGAGACTCGCAAGTCCCAACACGAGAAAAACCACTTGACATAGCACACCGTGCGTTCTATGCTCTGTATGACTACGCACCTGAGCTTGATGGCAAATTTAACCGGATCTTAAACAGCATCACTGATGCTTCTTCTTTGAAGCCAGCTATTTCGCTAGCTGTAGAGAACGGAGAATTATCCCCGTGGAAAAAGTTAAAGTCTCACTATAAGAATCTCTTTGAGACCTTGTGCCCAGATCAAGTTAAATCAGACATCAAAAGCAAAAAAGCAAAACCAGTAAATTCAATATTGGCTTTTGACATTTTTTCGGAAGATTCTTTCCAAACAACATCAACATCAACACCTTCACACTCAATCGATTCAATGGCTACCACACCAGCAACACCGGCCCAGCTAATAAACTTGCAACAAAACAACAGGCAGTTTTCGGAGAACGACATTGCCGATGTTATTGTTAACAACTATGGTGATCGCTTTTTATTCGACTCGACCTTAGACGAGTTCTTTACTTACGACGACGACCAAGGTATTTGGTATCTCCAAGACGATCAGCACATTAAACGTAGGATTGTAAAAACCCTAGACACTTTTGTTGTAGCTGGTGTTCTACCGAAATACAACTCAGCTACCGTGGCTTCCGTTTATCAAATACTAAAAGCTAAAATGTTACGTTCGATTGATGGTGGACGTACATCCATATGGAACAAAGGTCGCCGTTTTATACCATTTAAGAACGGTATTCTAGATCCGGACACACAACAATTTAACGCTGGTAACCATAAGGATTTGTTCTTACGAACAAAGCTAGGTTATGACTACGACAAAAAAGCTATGTGCCCTAAGTTTATTACTTGGCTAGAACATGCTGTCGGAACAGAAAAGGTAGTTATTATCCAAGCATTTCTACGTGCGTTGGTAACAGGTTATGTCACAGGAGAAAAATTTCTTCACTTAATTGGTCCGGGCGGTACAGGTAAATCCACGCTGCAGCAAATTCTTATTGCCCTTGCTGGATTTGGTGGGACGCATACGAGCGATTTAGAAACAATTGAAACCAATCGGTTCGAGACGCACAACCTCATCGGCAAGCGGTTACTGCTTTTGACAGACGAGGCTTCTTTCTCAAAACGTTTAGACACGTTAAAAAAACTTACTTCCTCCTCTGACACTTTGCGGGCGGAGCGAAAGTATGGGACACAGACGATTAACTTTAAACCGGAGTTGTTGGTTTGTATTGCTTCTAACGAACATATATCGTCCTCCGATATTAGTAGCGGATTGGAGCGTCGTCGTTTGACGATTGTCATGGATAAAGTTGTCCCTCCTTCTCAACGTAAGAATCTTATAAATGTGTATGAAGATCGCATAGAAGGTGAACTAGCTCCAGAATTATCGGGGATTGTGAGTTGGGCTTTAGCAATGACGCGGGATCAGATGCGCGATGTGCTGAGCAATCCGGTTAAGCATTGCCCCACGCTGAATGCTACGGATATCGAAGCTCTGGTGTTTAACAATCCAATTTGCGCGTGGCTTTCGGACTGTTGTTTGTATGCGCCTAATTCGACTACAAGTATCGGAGGAGGTGCTTTCCGACCTTCTACAGATGAAAGCGAACGTGGTTTGTATGTTAAAAACGCATATGTTGAGCTGTACGCAAGCTACGTTAACTTCTGTAAATCAAATGGATACAAACATGCCGCTAAACAAAGATTTGTAGATCGCTTAAAAGAAACAGCACAGAATGTCCTAAAGATTGAGAAGGTAGATCCTCGATTAATTGGAGGCAAAGCAGTGGTTACTGGTTTACAATTGAAGCCGTATGATGTCACTACAGATCGTGCGTCATACGGAGACACTCGTCTCCCGTCGCCGATCGAATGGGCATCAAACCCAACATATGATCTTTGGAAAACTGCTTTTGAAACTCATGACACTAAAACAACCTAGTTCTTTTTTTGGCGTTCTTACCGGCATAGGTGCAGCAGCAAGTATTGGAGCAGCTTGGTTCCAACCCACGGCGTTTGCACCTATATTGGCTGCCTCCGGCGGTGTTCTGTTCGGGGCATCCGTTTTATCGGAAAAGAAAAGACAAGAGGAGATTGAAATTACAGAGGCCACGAACGTAGCGTCAAACTTTAGTCGTTTATACGACACCAACAAAGGAATCGTATCGGCAGAGCAGCTTGCGATTAATTCGAACGTAAATATAGATCGGATTAATGAGTTTCTCGGTAGGTTACTTGAGGAACAAAAAGGGCAGCTAATTAAAACAGAACAAGGAATAGTCTATTCTTTTCCTCACCCTGCTCACGTACTCACTGAATTAACAAATAACGCTAAAAATTGGGCATTTGCTCAACAAGAGCAGTTACTTCAACAAATTAGTGCTCTACAACAACAAACTGCCATGATTGCTGCTCAACAAGCCGCAATGCGAGTTCCGTTACAACCCTTAGGACCAGATCAACAATCCTTAAAAAATAATGAAGTTGCTAAGCCTGGTGGTGACTTGTGGAATAGTTTACTATAATTAAAGAATGCGAACGCAGAGCGACTTAATGGCGGGCCTAATAAAGCCCGCCTTCGCTTTATCTATAGTTAATATTTAACCAACCACGCAAACTATGGTCGTCATTAGCGGCTGACATTACTGCTTCTGTCGTAATAGGAAGTATTGTAGATAAACTAAGTCCAATACCCGAGGCAATTTTTCGATGTTCTTTTTGAGTTTCGACAGACGCTCGAAGCCCAACGTAATGTATAAAAGATCTAATAGTCCCAGTAATGTATATTTTTGTAGGAGAGCACATCATTAATACGTTTCTAGCACACTCTTTAGCTACACCTTCATTAATCATATCTTTATATAATTTTTTACTTTCATAAAAATGATCGTATATACGTTGTTTAAACTTTGCAACCGTCTCAATATCCATATTTTCAGTAGAGTTTTGTCTATTTGTTGGATCTTGTTTCCGTAAATCAAAATCCCAACAAATCGACTCTGATTCTTCTAAAAGATCCAACGGATCACAATACCTTTGACTTAGCTCTTGAAAATTAAAAGATTTATGCCTAATAATCTGAGCTGATATAGCTCTTGAAGTTATAATCTCAAAGCTTGCCGATGCTTGCTCAAAAATACTCCAATGGCTATGCCGAATACAATACTTTAAAAGTTTTGTAAATTCAGCTTTATCAGGGTTTTTTGCGCTAACTCTGGCATGACGAGCTATAACTCGCTCAGCATCAGGTGTTACCCAATCAAGTTGGACTTTATGCACAAGAAGCTAAGCAACTTCATCTACATTAAAGCCACGTGGGGATTTTTCAAGTACGAGGAAATGCTTCTTGGTATCTAAGCCGCTTTGTAAGTTCGGACGGCGTGATACCTGCGACCCTCATGGGAGCAAGACCCAACCTTGAACCCGCCATACGGACTGGAAAATCGTTATCCATTACTTACCCATCTGCTTCATTGCTTTAACTTTAGCCAAAATCATTAAGTTTGTTGGCGTATTGTGGCTGGTTACTATCTTATTATCACTAATTTCTTGCGTATTTAAAAAGTACTGGTTCGGGTTTAGCATTTCTTGCTGGAGTAATGCTCGTTGTTCCGGAGTATTTTGAGCAATAGAAGCCATGTACTGCATCTGACTCATATCATCAGCACTGTCTCGAAACGGAATCTCTTTCTGGTTGTACCCAGCAACCCCAGTTAACTCGGTGCTTTTCTTAATGTTTCCTTCACTGTACTCAACAGGACCAACGGGTGGTCTTGTGTAGACGCCACGGTTGTGCTGGATTTGTGCTGCTATCCGACTAGAGTCGTCCATCTGGACACCACGACGGATCCCAATCTCCAAAGGAGTGTTGGCCGTCATCAAACCGGGAGGCAGAGCCGCCAACCCACCTAACGGCTTTAGTTCCGCAGGCATTTTATTTTCGCCGGGACGAGGAAGAATAGCCATTAGTGTTTAGATCTGTTGGCGCTACGGGACATTACTCTAATGTTAGCAGGGCTATTATCCAGAGGGTTGCCATTTTTATGATCCACATCTTTTCCGTCGTGTTTACGTACGCGCCCTTCCTTCTCTAAATGACGCCTGGCTTTGTTGCGGGCCGCTCGACGTTTTCTTTGCTCCTCGGTCCCGTGATATTGTTTGTATTCTTTGTCGTAATCTCTCTCTCGATCAGCCATGAAAATTAAGTTATTACTTTAAGTTTACACAAGGAACAAGTGTGTAATTAATAATTGACAATCTGGGATACTAAGGAAGTCAACTCCCATCCTGGAAGCAAGTAACCATAATCACGTGGTTCTGTAACTGTTTTTGTTTCTAAACACACGCCGCAAACACCTTCGTGATAAGTCGAACACCTTTTTTGTTCGCGACTCAAGACTTCTTTTAGTTCTAACTGGTAATAAAGTCCGTACTGTTCACCACAAGACCAACAAACCCATTGGGGTTGATTTTTTGCAATTTTTATCTTCATAAAACTAAAAAACAAAAACTCTACAAAGATTCTTTTTCTAATTCAATTAAAATTTGTTCCCTTACCATAAGAGCAGAATCTGATTTAAATTGTTCCCATAAACCAGTAAAGCAATGGTTTTTAGGTTTATATTCTTGATATAAAAACTCCATAAAAGTAGCCTTGTCTTGTTCCTCTAAATAATTTAATGTGCTGACTGTTTGAGCTGAGTCCATGAAGAAGACCTAGGTAGCCTTGATCCTAGTCCAACACACCTCAGTAAAACAAAGTAAATTGTTAAAAATTACTTAATGGCTTCGATATACCAGCCAGTCCCTGGACCTTCCACGAGCCAACGAGGTCCTAGATTTTTTTTAGAGTACAGCAGATGGGATCCGTTAGAGTTTTGATATCCGCCATTGATGAGATCCATTTCCCCATAGGGGTCATTGACTACATATGCCGTGTTATCTTCGTTCCGTCCAATAATAGTAAGCCAATGTCCTCCGCCACTTGGTTTACTTACAGGGCCATGATGAAGAACCCCGATAGGAATAGGAAATCCTTTAGCTAATTGTGAATCAATATCACTCCAGCCACCATCTTGTCTGAACTTTACGTCCAATCCATGCTGCTCTAAAGCAGTCACTTGAGCGGAAGGTTCTGTAGTATCCCCATACTTATAAACAGTAACCATATACTCATCGTCGCTCGTTATGCTATTTGGTTTCACATATTTAAGAAGCATTGCACATGCACTTGAAAAGCAAGAACGTAAAGGATCTTTTTTATTATCTCTTTGGGAATAATAAGGTACGTCTAAGACAAGTTTTTTAGGGTGTTTAAATTGAGGATCGACAGAAGTTACTTTAGGATCATTTATAATTTTCCAATGGGTTGGATAAAACCACCAGACTTGATTAGGTTGCGCTTCTAATGTAATTTTGTAATCTACTTCACCAGGAACAATTGAAATGTTGGTCCAAGCATGAGCACTTCCTTTAGGCACAAACAACTTCTGCTCAGGCGTCAGATCAGAAGTCTGACCTGGTTTACGCTTTAACCACGTGTCACGTTGGGCGAGGATTGTATGAGCCAAAACATCATTCTTTGTGCCTTTTAAGAATAGCTCACTCTCAGCTTTTCGCCTGCTGACCAACCCAGGTAGTGTTTGATTTCCCGCTTTAACCCACTTAGAAAACTCAGCGGCAACAACCTTTTTATCTGTTTTTTCGTTAATTAAGTTTAAAAGAGTAGATGATCTAAAAGCTGAAACTCCGACGTTATAAGTAAAACTTACAAGGGCATCAAATTGGTTCTGATTTACAGGTACTTTTAGAGATTCTGTGACAGCTTTTTCAAAAATAGCGAGGTCAAAACGTAAATATTCTTCCGCTTTAACTTGCGATATGGTCTGACCTTCTTTAACCCCGGCGGTGGTACCGAACCCAATAGTCCAGACGCCCACGGAATCCTGATACGCAGTAAGTCTGCAGCCTTCGAACTGTTTAAGGAGTTCAATACCAGCTGCAGAGATTTTCATTACTGGTTGTAAATATCAACACCTATACGATACTCACAACCACTGCGTCCGTTAAGCTCAATGTACATGTAATGAGTCCCAGAAGCACTAATTCTTTTTTGAGTTACAGAGTTAGCACGGGCGCTTAATTTAGAAGGCTTTGCAGACATAATTTCGGTTCCTGAACCGTTCAAAATTACAACGTCGCGGACTCCGTTTTGATTCCTGATATTAACTTGCAGAATACCAGTACCATTAATCGTTAAAGGGTAATAGTCCGAAAGAGCAAAGTATCCCTCCGCTGTATATTTTTTAGAGTTTGTTGTGTTGACTACCACGCCGCTGCCGTTTACTTGTCGACGTTGGTCAAAGTGGCTAGACGTGGTGCGTTGGGCTCCACTTGTCGAAGTCCCACTAGCGAGAACAACGTCCAGTTCTAGGTTTTTAGACAGTTCAGACATTTGACAAGATACCCAATAACTATAGTTTAGCCTAAAAAAATTTAAAGGGCTGAGTTAGAATATATTCGTTGGTTTGGAGACGATAATGGAAGCACTTGTTGCCTCTCTTGCGGGATTACTGGCTTTTTTTACCTGGTTGCATGAACAGAGGCAGCGAGTTACGGATAAAAGATTTGAAAATATAAAAAAAAGATTAGAGTCTGTGGAAGAAAAAATAGAAAAACTACCGATAGACTACGTTTTAAAGAAAGATTTAAATAACGATCTCCACGAAATAAGAACATGGTTACGTTCAATTAACGACAAAATAGATACTTTGATCCTCTCTCGTTAACTACATGCTATTATAAGGGCAGAAATTAATAGAATCATGCTCGTTTACCTCACAGCTAACTGGTCGCAAATTTTAACCGCAATCGCTGCTATCCACGCTGCAGCCCTTGTAATTGTAAACTTGACAAAAACACCAAAAGACGACGAGTTATTGACCCGCGTTTACCGTGTTATCGAAATATTGGCTGGTGTAGTTACAAAACTAGTTAAGAAGTAGAAGCTTTTTTACTCTTTGTTTTTTTAACGACTTCTTCCGTTTCTGTCGGGGGAAGGCATAGAGGAAGTTTGCATATTTCTTCATACTCACGAGCCGCAATACTTTGTTCGTGGTTATAACTAAGCCATTCCCAAATAATATCTTCTCTTTCTTGATTCCAAAAAGTTTGAGATCTATACCACAGCAGCCAGTCAATATCGGACTTTGCCAGATTGCAGGTAGGGCAAGCGGCTAACAGATTACCTCTTTTCGTAGAACCTCCTTTGGCTCTAGGAATAATATGATCTAAAGTATGCGCTCTTGTATCTCCGCAATATGCACACTTATTGCCCCAGGCTTCAATTATGTCTTTTCTAAACTTTTTACGGGCGTTTCTCCGCTGAAGACAACTGAGATTAAAAACAAGCTCATTCTCTTCGGAGGCGCTCACGCACAAGAAGCGTCTAAGTATATTTTACTCCAAACAAAAACACAAAATTTAAAAATGTAAATAAATAAGACACAAGGTAGCGGCTGCGCGTTCTGTGCGTTAGAATAAACCTGATTTATTAACATTAATGTCCACAACACTTCAACTTGCCTGGGTCCAGTTCAAAACCGAACGAGCTGTCACTCTTTGTCCTACAAGTTTAACCGCAGATTATAAGCAGGTAGAAAAGTGGATAAACCGATGTCCAATCACAAATTTAGAAGAAGGTCGTCAAGTTATGACTTGGGTACTAGGACAAAAACCGATTAAATCAAGTCGCAGAGTCGCTATGTACGTAAAAAGTCTCTACAAGTGGGCCGCTAGCGAAGACATTGCTTTATTAACAAAAAATCCTATAACAACTTTTAAAATGCCAAAACCTCCTCAAGAGGATATCGATGTTATCGTTATCCCTCAGAAAGAAACTTCAATAGTTTTAAGTGCTTTAGCTTCACGTTTTACAAGAAATGGGGCTAATTGGGCTCACTATGCAGAATTTATGCTTCAAACAGCAATGCGTACAGGTGAAGTCCGAGCCTTAAAGTGGGATGATATAAAAGAAAATAAAATACTAGTACATTGCAACTACACTTTAACCCACGGGCACAAAGATTCCACAAAAACAAACCGTAAGCGTTGGGTTCCCCTGAACTCAAGGGCTCAAGAGATCATACAACAAACTAAAAAAGTTGAAGATTATATATTTCCTTGGAATAGACTTGCTTTTCAAAGTTACTTTTATGACAGGATGTGTGAATTACATTCAACAGGTGCAATTGAAAACAGATACAGACCTTATGATCTGAGACACACGGCAATTAGTCGTTGGTTAGAGGCACAAATCCCGGTGGCTCAAGTTGCAAATTGGGCAGGTAACAGCTCCGAAATTATCTGGCAACATTATGTAAACGTCACTAAAGAATACGAAATGCCCCTTTTATAGAATTATTGTGTCTTCGCCACTGCTGCCAAATAAAACTGAACTACTGATTCCACCTGTGCTGCTTACACCAATAAATACGGCATCTGTGCTTACTCCGGTAAGCCCGGAACCAGAAGTGCTACCTGTAGAGGTCTCACTCACAACTACAGGTTGTTCTTGAGGAGGCCAAACAGGATAACCAGAACCGGTGATGTAAGTCGCTAGTTCGTCAGTAGTTGTAGTTGTGGTTATATAAACTACTTTTTCGTTACAACATGTACGTACAGTTTGACGCCACGATTGAACCCCGCTTGGAACAGGTGTCCCGTTATCAACCATACGAACCACGGCCCAATCGGAAGGGCTTAAAAGAGTATTTGCGGTCGTTCTTGTTTGATCTACCCAACCTGAAACTAAGACACCGTGATCTTTTGGAATTAAAGTTCCGCTGGCGGTATAACCCCAATAAAAACGCTGATCGAAATAAGGACTAGGAGGATCAGGAACCTCAGTTATACCTATTGCTGTTCTTTCCTCAGGAGAAGCTAAACGCAACCAATTTGCAGGGTAAAGAGTATTCCCTGCTTCAAAAGGAACATCTAGAGGTAAAGGGTGGCCGTTTAAAACAAACACGATAACGTATTTTTTTACGTACTTTAATTATAATCAAATTCAGGGCAGTCAGAAACCCAAGAACCGCACATTCTAAGTTCACCACCTAGTAGCTCTTGAGCACTACTTTCATCTGGTGGTTTTTCGGAAGAAAAAGAAGGACTTAATCTAACTTCTTTGTCCTGTGTGGACTCTTCGTATTGCCTAATAGCTTCATCAACGTCACGAACTATTCTTCTATTTAAAAGAACAGGATCATTGATTATAAAGTCGTTTAGAGGTTTGCTGGGAATATTTCTTTGGATTTCATCAACGGCATCATAAATTTTATCTTCGGGTATACCCGTACACTGTGACACCAACGTTACAATCGTGGTAAATAAAACGCCTATAAAAGCGTATGTGTAAATATTTTTTGTTTTTTTACCAAAATTAAAGTTCATTTTACAAAGACATAATAACTGATTAGTGGATTCAACTACTCTTTATATTCATCTTCAAAACAAAAGATATTATCTAATTCGAGCCAAATAGCATCTTCAATTGCCACATGGATTGAGTCCTCGCATGGATTTTCGGTGTGTTTATGAGCTCGACGATATCCCGCTCGAATGCCTCTCTCTATTGCATCTTCAAGCACTACACGCATTTTGACTTTCATTGGGATTTTATTGGCAAAAGTTAAAAATTATTGTAACTCTGCGTGATCAGAGATTGGTCCTCCATAAAGCCACGCATCGCAAGTATCGCTCGCCAAAGCCAATTAGGCATAATTAACGTCCAAATAACAGTTCTGATAAGCCAAATTCACCTTTACGTGGGTTAAATCTTTCTTTAACTAGATCTAGCCTTTTTTCGAGTTCATTACGGTTTTGTCTGCGAGTCATTTCGGCTTTACCTTGAGCTGATAAGGGTTTTATTTCAGCTGTTAAGGGTGCCTCAGCCATGCGTGGTTTACCCGCAACGTTAGTTCTGGGTGCTGTTCCTATAAATTGGCGTACTTTAGGTACTATACCTTCTCCTGTTTCTTGTCGGACAACTTCATTTGCAGCATTAACCGCAGCTGATCCAACGAAACCTAACCCCACGCCTGGAGCTAACGGAGCTAAAGCAGGAGTAGATAGAGCTGAGGCAAAAACTGCGCCTGCGGGTAAACTTTGAACAAATTCACGACCCATTTGTTTACCCATCGCAGCAGGTCCTTGCTTATACCCTGTTTGAATTGCTTCTGGACTTGGGATTAGATCCGAAGCTCCAGGTAGTAGAGAGGCTGGTGTTTTCTTAATTGCACGTCCTAGGTTAAGTGCTCCCAACGCAGCTCCAGTTACTGGATCACTAGAAAAATATCGCGGCGTAGAGGAGAAAGGTAATGTACTTTGAGTTACTTTAACTTTATCAGGCGTTATATCTACTTTTCCTTTTAGACCGGATTCTGGAGAACTTGCTTGTAAAGCAAGAACCTTTCCTTGAGGGGTAACAAAAGCATGTTGAGTTGTTGAAAGTCCAAATTCACCTACAGTAGCTGGCCCAAAACCTCCTCTGGAATAACTAATAGCTCGAAGATTAGGTAATTTTTGACCTGATTCTACAAAAGGTTTTAATTTTCGTATAGTGCTACTTTGTTCCGCTGTAAGTCCCTCTTTAAGACGAGATTCGTAGAGATCCGTTGAAGAAACTGGATTGTTGTAAACAATTGTGTTTGGCCGTAGATTTGCAAAAGATTGTTGTTTAATTTCTTCTTCCCAAGCTTGAGTGATTGGAGCAGGAATATCTGTTTTAGCCTCGAAACTCCTACTCTCTCCTGGTCTAGAAGAAGTGAACATAATTCCTCTTGGACTTGTAGCAGGGTTTTCAACCAAAAAATTTACAAAGTTAGAAGAAACTTTTTCGTTATTAGTAATATCATATGAATTAGCAAGAAAAAATTCATTAAATCCTGATTTAGATACTTGTATGTCATAAGTGTTACTTGAAGGTAATGTACGTGTAACTTGTCCTGTTTCATCATCGAGAAGAAACCCAACAGGGGCTTCAGCAGCGTTTAACGTTCTTTTAAGGCCAGGATAAATAGAACTAAGGTCACTAGATTTCATTTCGGTGTAGAGGTTTGATAATGCCTTGTTAACCTCTGCAGCTCTAGTCTCAATAAACACAAGTTTTTTTCTTGTTTCTGGATCCGATGCATCTACATAACCTCCTCCTCCAATTACTGGTCTGTTAGGTCTAAAAGCAAGTTTTTCACTCAAAGCTAATACATTCTGCTTACCTGCAAATTCGTTTACTTTTTGACGAGCTTCTTGTTGCAACAAAGGATTTCCACTTGTGTACTTCTCCTCTATGTCCACGAGGCTTTGTGACAAAGAAGGGCGAAGCTCAGGTTCTACATCTAGTAAAACATTTTCATATAGTTGTTTTCTTATTTCAGGAGTAGAAAACACTTGCTCTTGGTCCGCATATTTTAAATAAGGCTTAAACTCTTCTTCTTTAATAGGCACAGCCCGCTCTGATTTTATTTCTTGCCTTAGTAAATCTCGGACTTCCGGATATTTATCTAGAACTTGTTCAAAACGAGCTAAAGCGTCTGTAGGTCTTTGTTTAAATTGTTCGACTTTACTTTTTCGTAGGTCCTCCACTAAACCAGGAACAACTAATTGATCCCCTTGCTCTAAATCTATAAAATCGCGAGAAAGAGGGTCTATTATCTCTCTTTGTTGAGGAGAAGTTAAATCAGCATATCTATACCTCTCACGCTCGCTTGGAGGTAATCGTCGGTAATTTCTAAGATTTTGTAAAGCCGAGGTGTCTGCTGCAAACCTTTGGTTTTGTGCTGCTAAATTTCGATTCCCCCTTATTATTGATTCTTGTCGTTGCGCTGCTTCAAAAGCCCCCTGTTCGCCTAAAGCTTCTCTAACACTAGGAAGCATTTGATTTAGAATAGCGTCAACTTTTCTTTCTCTAGAACTTGATGGTCCATAACGTGCGTTCTCTATGTCACTCGATATTTGTCTAATGTCCCTACTTCGTGCGTTAAGATAAGTTGGGTCGTTTAATCGTTCTGGTGTACTAGGTGTAAGTCTGTTTTCTAGCTCATTTAAATTCTCTACTTCTTGATCATAAAAACTTAACTGACTAGAAGAATTTGGAGTTGCTCGAACGTTTGCTAGTCGTTGACGTATAGGGGAACCAGGAGCTTCTTCTTGCTCTATTAGCTGACGAGAAGTTAATAAATTATCTAAGTAACTTACTTTATTACTTAGCTCATTAAAACCAGGATACATATCCCTGTTTAACCCACGGCTGTAGCTCCTCGTTCCTTCTCTTTCAACAAAATCAGCTGTACCAAACTGTCTGTCAGTTGGAAAACTATCAGGACCAGGCTCTAATACGTCAGAGCTAAATGAGTTTCTTAAATACTCCAAGTCTCTTGGAGTTACTAAACCTTGGGAGTAATCCTCTAAGAACCTTTGACCTACTGCTCTTTGATTTCCTGAATAAAGATCAACGTCTGGCTGAGATAAAAAACTTCTTAGTTCAGGATTTTGTTGTGCTAAACGATACCCTGTGTAAACCTCACGATCTGGATCTACATCAAGCCCTTGGGGTGAAGGCAGATAATCTCGAAAATCAGAGACACTGAGGTATGCTTCAGGATCCACTCTGCCTTCACTTATATCATCGAAGTTGACCCCTCGCCTCTCTGCTGTTTCAACAGCTTCATCATATAAATCTCCTCTTTCTAAAGCTTCTTGAAATAAAGCTTCTCGTGCGTTTCTCGAAAAATCTACTGTAGCTCGCTCCTCGTTTTCAATCGCCCTCGCGGCTTTCCGAATGTTTTCTGGTCGATAAGAAGGGGAAAAAGACACTTCTAGGTTAAGCCACTACCTATACAACTAAGTTTAGTTGAAATTATAAGAAAAAAAACAAAAAAAACAAAAGAGGGTTACCCGTACACACTGAGTACCTGTATTAGCCTACAGTACTTTAGTCTTCTTGGTTTAATCCTGTGTCAAATTCAATGCTCGTGTTAGAAATGTACCGCCACGCGGGGACTTGGGCC
>Ga0304730_1000573_pt1 | contig 31324 bp, 22 predicted proteins | sample M_130628_MF_Meta_FD_190474 | JGI IMG/M metagenome (GOLD analysis project Ga0304730, IMG submission 190474) | Freshwater microbial communities from Lake Montjoie, Canada to study carbon cycling - M_130628_MF_MetaG (v2) (version 2) | ecosystem: Environmental > Aquatic > Freshwater > Lake | place...
AGAAGCAATCATTTGGGATATTCTTGAAAACATTTTGAAAGGACATCCGGTAATGTTGAACAGAGCCCCAACCCTTCATAGATTGTCAATTCAAGCATTCCAGCCAAAATTGATTGAAGGAAAGGCGATTCATTTACATCCATTGGTAACTGCCGCGTTCAATGCGGATTTCGATGGAGATCAGATGGCGGTTCACGTTCCATTAAGTAACGCTGCAATATTAGAGGCTCAATTATTGATGTTATCATCACACAATATCTTGAACCCTCAAAATGGTACGCCAATTACCCTTCCTTCTCAGGACATGGTTCTTGGATTGTACTACATCACAAAAGGAAAGAAAACAATTGGCGACGATATCGTAAAAGGTGAAGGAAAAGCATTTTATTCTGCTGATGAAGTGATCATTGCGTACAATGAAAAACAAATCGACCTTCATGCAAACATTAGAGTTAAAGCAAATTTCCGTAACCCAGATGGTTCATTAACATTCAAGTTGATTGAAACTACAGTTGGTCGTGTAATCTTTAACCAGTTTGTACCAAAAGAAGTAGGTTTCGTAAATGCATTGTTGACTAAAAAAGCATTAAGAGAAATCATTGGTGATATCATCAAATGGACAAACGTTCCTGCTACGGCTAAATTCTTGGATGACATTAAAACACTTGGTTTTAGAATGGCATTCCGTGGAGGATTATCGTTCAACATTAATGATTTGATCATTCCAGCGGTTAAAGAAGAATTGGTAGAAAATGCACAAGTGGAAGTTGCTGAAGTATGGGATAGTTACAACATGGGTTTAATCACCAACAATGAAAGATATAACCAAATCATTGATATTTGGAGTCGTGTGGATACAAAAGTTACTGAAACGTTGATTCGTGAATTGGCTATCGATAAACAAGGGTTTAACTCAGTTTATATGATGTTGGATTCTGGAGCTCGTGGTAGTAAACAACAGATTAAGCAGCTTGCTGGATTAAGGGGTTTGATGGCTAAACCAAGAAAATCAGGTTCTTCAGGAAGTGAAATTATTGAAAACCCAATCTTGGCGAATTTTAAAGATGGATTGAGTGTATTGGAGTATTTCATTTCTACGCATGGTGCGCGTAAAGGTTTGGCGGATACGGCCTTGAAAACAGCGGATGCGGGTTACTTAACTAGAAGATTGGTTGACGTTGCTCAAGACGTAGTTATCAACGATGAAGATTGTGGTACATTACGTGGAATTGCAACTTCAGCATTGAAAGATAACGAAGATATCATCGAACCATTAAGCGATAGAATAGAAGGCCGTACTGCATTATATGATGTAATCGATCCAATCACTGAAGAAGTATTGGTTGCAGCTGGAGAAGAAATTAGTACAGATACTGCAAAGAAAATAGAAGATACAGGAATTGATACCGTTGAAATTCGTTCGGTATTGACTTGCGAAAGCAAGCGTGGAGTTTGTGTAAAATGTTATGGTAGAAACTTAGCATCAGGTGCACTTGCTCAACGTGGTGATGCAGTTGGTATCATTGCTGCTCAATCAATTGGTGAGCCGGGTACACAGCTTACATTACGTACTTTCCACGTGGGTGGTGTGGCAGGTTCTGCTTCAGTAGAATCTACTTTAAATGCTAAGTTTGATGGTACACTTCAATTTGATGGCTTACGTACAGTAAGTGCAGAAAACAATGAAGGTAAAAAAGTATCGGTAGTTATTGGTCGTACAGGTGAGATTAGAAATATAGATGTTAAATCCGATCGTTTATTAAACACCATGCACATTCCTTACGGAGCGGTGTTAAGTGTGAAAGATGGTCAAAAGGTTTCAAAAGGCGATGTGATCTGCACATGGGATCCATTTAACAACGTAATTGTTGCCGAAACAAATGGAAAGATTAAATTCGATGCCGTTATTGAAGGTATTACTTACCGTGATGAAGCTGATGAACAAACAGGCCATAGAGAAAAAGTGGTTATCGAAACAAAAGATAAAACCAAATTGGCAACCATCATCGTTCATGGTAAAGAAGAGAAAAAATACAACTTACCAGTAGGTTCTCATATCGTTATCGAAGAAGGAGATGAAGTGAAAAGCGGACAAGTATTGGTTAAGATTCCAAGAATTTTAAGCAAGTTGAAAGATATCACTGGAGGTCTTCCTCGTGTAACTGAATTGTTTGAAGCAAGAAATCCAAGTAACCCTGCGGTTGTTTGCGAAATTGATGGTGTGGTTAGTTTTGGTAACATCAAACGTGGTAATAGAGAGATTACAGTAGAAGCAAAAGATGGTGTTAGCAGAAAATATCTTGTACCATTGAGTCGTCAAATTCTTGTACAAGATGGCGATTTCGTAAAAGCTGGTGCTGGATTAAGTGATGGTCAAATTGCGCCTGCAGATATCTTGTCAATCAGAGGTCCTTTCGCAGTTCAAGAATACGTAGTAAATGAAATTCAAGAGGTTTACAGACTTCAAGGGGTACGTATCAATGACAAACATATCGAGGTTATCGTACGTCAGATGATGCGTAAAGTAACGATTGAAGATGCTGGAGATACTAAATTCTTAGAAGGAGATACAGAAGATAAATTAGACTTTAACATTGAAAATGATTACATCTACGATAAGAAAGTAATCACAGAAAGTGGAGAAAGTACTAAATTGAAATCTGGTCAAATTGTTACCTTACGTGATGTAAGAGAAGAGAATTCTATTTTAAGAAGAGCCGATAAAAAACTTGTTGAATATCGTGATGCAAGTCCGGCAACATCTTCACCGTTGTTGTTAGGTATCACTAAAGCTTCTTTAGGAACACATAGCTGGATTTCTGCGGCTTCATTCCAGGAGACTACGAAAGTATTAAGTTCAGCAGCTATATTGGGTAAAACAGATGAAATGCTAGGCTTGAAAGAAAACGTAATTACTGGTCACCACATTCCTGCAGGTACAGGTTTGAGAGATTTCGAAAACATGATTGTAGGAAGTAAAGAAGAATACGAATTATTGATGACCACCAAAGAAGCGATGAGCTTTGATGACGAAGAATAAGATAATTCAAATAAATTAATAAAAGACGAGTACTCAAAAGGTGCTCGTTTTTTATTTTGGGATAATGCTAAGGGTTTAAATCGCTTCGCTGGTTTAATAGTTTAACGGTTTAATGGTTGTAAGAATTCTCTATTTGGGTGTTTCGTTCTTGAGAAAGTTTTTAAAAGAAATAAATCTTGTTGTTTGATGATAAGGGTTTAAATCGCTTCGCTGGTTTAATAGTTTAAGGTTGGAAGTATTTCTAAAAAGCATGGGCTATAAAGAGTACGATAGCAATTATTGAGTTCATACTTTCTGCTTCATTCACATTCTGTTTTTCGCTTGATACGCGATGCTATTTTTGGGAAAAAGGATAAACTCCCCTTTCGGGGGAAGGGTTGGGGATGGTGGCTTCAAAAAGTCAGAGTGAAAATGAACGTGAGAGCGTAAAATTAGTCCTGAATTTTATCATCATTCACATTCTGTTTCTCGCTCTAAACAAAACTTCGCGTCTTTGTCCTGACTTCGTCACTTTTTTAAAAGCCTGAAAATAATCTTCTGTAATGCCTACAAATGCTGCATTCTTGTTTTCGGTTTGGGTGTCCCAGCTATGTTTTTTAGTTTTTCAAAATGTTCATTTGTCAAAAAAAGAATAAGAGAGAGGTTATCAGTATTCAAGTAATTGATAAAAGTAATGGTAAGTATAATTTGCTCAAAACCATTAGTAGTTTATCAGATCAATTAAAAATTAATCAATTAGTAATTGATGCTGAATTCTTGATTAAAAAGTACTATTGCTTATTGTACTATTATTACAATTAAATAAACCTCAAAAGCGCCATTTTAAAAATACGAATGCTAAATATTGAGTATCATATTTTGTTGAATGAATTTTATCTTTTTAAATGGGTGTCCCAGTGACGAAGTCAGGAGTCAGAGTAAAAATGAGCGTGAGAGCGTAAAATTAGTCCTGGCTTTTATCACCATTCACATTCTGTTTCTCGCTCTAAACAAAACTTCGCGTCTTTGTGTTTTGGGGTTGGGGGCTCTCATTTCGTGCCACAAAAACCCCACTTCGTGCCACATTTAAAAAGTTCGTTCCACAAAACTACCATTATTTGCCACGAGCTAACATTTTTCAAAATATTGTTTTATACTTGTAACGTTTTTAAATGAGTTAGCTTAAAAATATTAAACTAAAAAATTACAATGAAAAAGTTTTACCTATTATTGACACTTATCGTAGTTACAGCCATTCAAATGGCAAATGCGCAAGCGCCTCAGGGAATCCCATACCAAGCGGTGGCGAGAGACAATGCTGGCAACCTCATTAAAAACCAGTATATCTCTTTGCGTTTTAGCATTCATGATGGAACGGCAAGTGGCACTGTGGTTTATAGCGAAACCCATTCGGTAACTACTGATGCCTTGGGTTTGTTTAGTGTAAATATTGGAGGTGGAACCGCTACACTTGGTACATTGGCTGGAGTGAATTGGGCTTCTGGTGCCAAATTTACACAGGTAGAATTGGACTTAACCGGTGGAACTAATTTTGCTGATATGGGCACCACAAAAATGATGAGTGTGCCTTATGCTTTATATGCGGGAAGCAGTGCTGGCATATCCATGGGAGCTATTGCCGATACTGGTACAATTAAAGGCGGAAAAATTGAAAGTGGCGTTTTGATACTATCGCCTGCTGATAGCCTAAATGGTGGAATTGTTACCGCTGGCAATCAAACCCTAAGTGGTGCCAAAAAATTTACTTCAAACATACAAATAAAAGACATAAAACTAGGAACCGTAAAAGGATCATATGACTATGACTATGAAACTTTTCCAATCAACAACATGGTGATGGGTGATGGTTTGCAAAATGGGGTTTATAACATAGATATGGATTACTATTATAATACTGGTATTGCTCCTCCTCCCTCTTATGACTATAACACAGCCATTGGAATTGGGGCATTAAAAAACCTTGCTACTGGCACAAAAAATACAGCCATTGGAAATGGGGCGTTAAATAGCCTTGTTACAGGAATAAACAATACAGCTATTGGATATAACGCGTTGAAAAGATTACAGACGAGTAGCTATGGCGGTAACATCGCAATTGGCTCTCAAGCTTTAGAAAACACCACAACAGGTGGAACCAGTGTAGCGATAGGAATGCAGGCATTGTATTACAATACCACAGGAACCGCAAACACTGCAATTGGATTTAATGCAATGAATTATAACACCATCGGCATAGGTAATTCAGTATTTGGAAATTCCGCATTGATATCTAACACAACTGGAAATTACAACGTGGCAACCGGATTTAGGTCATTGAGTTATAACACAACTGGAAATTACAACGTGGCAACCGGATTTAGGTCATTGAGTAATAACACAACAGGAAATAACAATACTGCAATAGGGGATTCTGCAGGTATTTCAAATACAGACGGTTCATACAATTCGTTCTTGGGTTATAATGCTAGGTCGGCATCAAGTAATTTAATCAATGCAACTGCAATAGGATCTAACGCTGTTGTGGATGTCAGCAACACCATTCAATTGGGTAGTGCAGAGGTTACCAATGTAAAAACAAGCGGATCAGTTACTGCGTCAGGGTTTAAAACGCCATCTGGGACATCTTCTCAATATTTAATGGCCGATGGTACTACTTCAGCAGGAACCGTGGCAACAACCATGGGATCAGTTGGCGTTTCGTCTACTGCTAATGGTGGTACCATCACATCGGGCGTATTAAGTTTAGCACCAGCAGATGGCACCAATGGAGGTATAGTTACAGCAAGTGCACAAACTTTCGGTGGTAAGAAAACATTTGCAGATAGTGCCGTGGCAAAAGGCTTCAGAGCAACGGATAGTGTTATAACAAAAGGTTTCAGAGCAACGGGCACAGCAACCGCCAACAGTTTTGTAAAAGCGGGTGGAACTTCTTCACAATTTTTAATGGCCGATGGTTCTACTTCTGTAGGAATAACAGGACCACAAGGACCTACAGGACCTCAAGGTCCACAAGGACCACAAGGGCCTCAAGGACCTGCAGGTACTTCCAATCCTTCAGGTCAAAATACTGGTGATATGCAATACTGGAATGGAAGTTCTTGGGTTGTGTTACCTGCCGGTGATTGTGGTCAGTCATTAAAAGTCATTAATGGGATTCCATCATGGCAAACAGATTATGGAACCCAGGCTGCTCTGAATAGTTTAACCGTAGGTTCAAGCTTTGGCGGAGGTATAGTTATTTACATTTTACAACCTACCGATTATGGATACTGTGAAAATGTGAAGCATGGTTTAATCGCAAGTTCTGCCGACATTACTATTAGTGGCATGCAAGTAATTAGAGGTGGTTATGGACCTGCCACCTCCGATGGTTTCGGCGCTGGTAAAGGTAATACCCTTAATATTATTAACTATGTCAATGCAAATGTCCCTGCAACGAACACAACTTCCTATGCAGCCCAATATTGCGCTGACTATTCGGCGGGAGGTTACTCTGATTGGTATTTACCTTCGAAATGGGAGGCTGAAAAGCTCGTGTACTATGTTGATCGCTATGTTTCAACTACTAGTTCATCAGGAACTTACGTTAGCTCCTCGATAGATCCAACAAGTTATGATTATTTTCGGGACGCATTTTCAAAATCTATTGGTGTAGAAATTCTTGTTAGATATCCAACTTCTACAGTTTATAATTATATGAATTTACGCAATACCGACAATGTCGCGAATTCGTCGACAAGATTAAGGCCCGTTCGTCTATTCTAAGTTTTTAAAAATAAACACATCGCGGTTGATTTTTGAAAAACTGTTAACACGTAGTATTTGAAAGTTTTGGAATAAATTAAAATCCTTTAGGGGCATATAAAAAAATGAAAAATATAAAAACACTCATACTGCTTTTGCTCATCGCCTCTAATGGCTTTACGCAATCGCTTAGTCCTCGTGTAACAGCTACGGCTGGGGGCAGGGCTACAGGCGGCGGTGTAAGTTTGAGTTATACCACAGGAGAAACTTTCAATACAAAACTTTCTTCCAATAACAAACAACTTACCCAGGGCCAGCAACAACCTGAGATAGATTTGCGTTTGAATATTTCGCAAGCTACTGTTTGTGCGGGTACAAACATAACTGTTCCGTTTTCGGCGGCAGGTTATGTAGATGCTTCCAATGTATTTACCGTACAGCTCAGCGATGCCAGTGGCAGTTTTGCAAACCCTGTTACAATTGGTTCGGTTACCTCGATGGTGTCGGGTAGTATTGTTGCAACGGTTCCTGCAACTTCAATTGCAGGTTCAGGTTATAAAGCAAGATTGGTATCGAGTAAACCAAATAGAACAACAAGTGATGTGTTGAATGTAACCATCAACAATTGTACAGCATCAGCCACATTAAACCTGACCGCTTTCTTAGAAGGTTTCTACATTGGCAACGGAACCATGATTGCCAATCTATATAATTTAGAAATCAGCACAAATGATAACGAAACAGATAGCATAGAAGTAAACTTATGGAGTGCAAATAATTTATCTGCTCCAACGCCAGATTACAGTGTAAAAACAATCATACATACCAATGGCTCAATTGCTGCGGAGTTCCCTAGATCTACATTAAACAACAATTATTATGTAGCTTTAAAACATAGAAACAGCATCGAGGTATGGAGCGCAGAACCCATAAAAATAATTCCAATTACCAACTACGACTTTAGTTCTAGTATGAGTTCGGCTTATACCGAAGGCTTCAACGATCCAATGAAATGGGTGAGTGGCAACAAATATGCCATGTATGGCGGAGATGTAAATCAAGACGGAACCATAGATTTATTTGATGCTCAAATTTCAGATAATGGCGCAGCCAATTTATTATTTGGCTACGATGCAAGCGATTGTAATGGCGACGGTTCTACCGATTTGTTCGATTTGCAGTTGATTGATAATAATAGCATACTATTATTGTTTTACGCTCGACCTTTTTAAATAAGGTTGTTTTTTCTTTAGGGTTCAATGAGTTCAATTGGTTCAAGAGGTTGGAAGTATTTTCCGTTTTTAACATCTTGAACCTTTTGATACCAGGAAAGCCCCCCTCAATCCCCGAAGGTGGAAGTTTTGAAGTGTACAAAATATTTGTATTTGTAGATAATCAAACTCCCTTCACCTTTCGGGGAAAGAGTTGGAGGCTATCAAACCCCAAACCCCAAACATCCCTCATCTATATCATACAATAAAATTTTGAGAAAGATTTACTTTACATTAAATTGTGTACGAAGTAAAATTTATCAAAAAAAGAAAATCTGTGCCATGAATTTCAGACAATTTAAAGTTCCGTATCCCATTAATGATTTGTATTCAAAATCAGTTGCTTATTTTTCAATGGAGTTTGCGGTGCATCAGCCTTTGAAAATATATAGTGGTGGACTTGGGTATTTAAGTGGTTCGCATTTACGCAGTGCATTTGAATTAAAGCAAAACCTTATTGGCGTTGGAATCCTTTGGAAATATGGTTATTATGATCAAGCCAGAAATCAAGATCAAACCTTGCAAATACAATGGAATGAGAAATTGTATAGCTTTCTTGAAGATACTCAAATTAAATATCAAATTGAAATACACGGTCATCCAGTTTGGGTAAAAGTATATTACTTGAATCCCGAAACGTTTAAGACCGCGCCATTATTTTTATTAAGCACGGATATCCCAGAAAATGATTACGTGTCTCAAACGATAACACATCGTTTGTATGATGCAAATGTGGCAACAAAAGTGGCTCAATTTATTTTATTGGGAATAGGAGGTGCGAAATTGATAGATGAATTAAATTTTAATCCCGAATTATATCACTTGAATGAAGCGCATGGAATAAGTGCTGCATTTTATTTACACAAAAAATTTGGCAGTAAAGAAGAGGTAACCAAACGTTTGGTGTTTACTACACACACACCTGAAGAAGCAGGGAATGAAAAACATGATTTGCATCTATGTGAAAAAATGGGTTATTTCTGTGGAATGAATCTTGATGAAGTAAAACAAATTGCTGGTGTAACCGATGATAAATTTAACCACTCATTAGCTGCTTTGCGTTATGCCAAATTAGCCAATGGGGTAAGTCAATTGCATGGAGATGTGAGTAGGAATATGTGGATGCATCAAGAAGGAATTTGCGACATTACCAATATTACCAATGCTCAAAATTGGAAGTATTGGGCAGATAAACAATTGTACAAAGCAATGGACGAAAATGCACATGATGTATTTGCGGATAGAAAAAATTACCTAAAGCATCGTTCAATGGAAATCATTGCAGATCAAACTGGTAAATTATTTAAATCAAATGTTTTTACAATTGTATGGGCGCGTCGTTTTGCAGGATACAAAAGAGCAGAATTACTCACTCGAGATAAAGCAAGATTTACTGCATTGGTTAATAATTCAAAATATCCTGTTCAATTCGTTTGGGCAGGAAAGCCTTATCCACTAGATTACCCAGCAATTAGTGATTTCAATTTCTTGGTCAATTTAAGTAAAGAATATAATAATGTAGCTGTTTGCATTGGATACGAATTAACGTTAAGCAAGCAATTAAAACAAGTGTCTGATGTGTGGTTGAACAACCCAAGAGTACCAAGAGAGGCGAGTGGCACAAGCGGCATGACTGCAGCTATGAATGGCTCTGTAAACTTCAGCACCAACGATGGCTGGATTAGAGAATTCATCAAACATGGCGAAAATGGATTTGCAGTACCAATGGTTGATTATGATAACATGTCTACACAAGAACAAGATCAATACGACATGGATAAATTGTTTGAGATTTTGGAAAACGAAATACTCCCCATGTATTACGACCACCCCGAAAAATGGCGTGAAATTGTACAGAACGGAATGAAAGATGTTCGTGTACAATTTGATAGCAACCGAATGGCGAGAGAGTATTACGAGATATTATACAAATAAAAAAATGCCATTGCCAAGGTCGAAATTGTCAGTACTATGATTTTTTTGATTATTGAGATTTGGGTGATTTGAATTTTTTATTCGATGAACAATCATAGCTCAACCGATAATTTTGGAATTCAAGTCGGAATATTTGTATTATTCGTTTATCAAAATAATCATTTAATTGTCTTAACTGTAATTCATTTGATTTGTATGATTAAGCTGATTTATATTTCATACTTTAATCAATGCCATCATATGAATTACAAAAATCATAGTTAAGACACTTTCCACAATTTTAATTTCTTCTTAGGCAAGGTCGAAATTGTCAGAACTATAATTTTTTTGATTGTTGAGATTGGAGTGATTTGAATTTTTTATTCGTTAATCTTTTGAAAATTAAACTATTTTCTCCAAAGTTGATGAGTAATCCGATTTCTAAATTGTAAGCCTCCAAATAATTAATAGCCTGAGCAAAATGAACATCCTCTAATTTAGTCTTCGCTTTTAATTCCACCGAAATAATTCCTTCTACCAAAAAGTCAACTCGTCTCGTACCTATTTGCTCTTCTCGGTAAAAAATGGGCATTTCAAATTCTCTTTGAAATGCTATTCTAGCCAAACTCATTTCAATCGCTAAGGCTCTTTGGTAAATCACTTCCTGAAAACCATTGCCAAGTAGCTTATGAACAGTCATAGCACAACCAATAATCTTGGAGGTCAACTCAGAATATTTGTATTGTTCGTTTATCATAATAATCTTTTAATTGTCTTAACTGTAATTCATTTGATTTGTATGATTAAGCTGATTTAAACTTCATCCTTTAATCAAAGCAATCATATGAATCATAAAAATCATAGTACAGACACCTTCCACAATTTTAAAGGGATTACTTTACTAATTACATCTTTTAAATAATTTTTCGACCCAAAAAAAGGCAATAAAGAATCGTCTTTATTGCCTTTTTTTATTAGTATTATAACTAAAAATTCGAATTAAAAATTAACCGTAGTAACCGTACTTGATTTTACAGTCATCTCCATTTGTTGACCCATCATATCCATTGAGTTTGTTCCGTCGGTGGTATTGTTAGCTTTTGTAACAAGTCCCACATTGGTATTTACAAGAATTTGTTCTGTAAACTTATTATTCATTGTAATACTCATTGTCATACCATTTGCTTCTTGTTCTTTTGTACCAGTTATTATTCCCATTACATCAATTGTAGCCACATCTTGTGCAATGCTTTTTAAAGTGTATGTTTTTTTAGTGGTAATGCCTTTATTCGAAGTAGAATCAGACCATGAATCGCCAATTTTTTTTCCTGTAGGTAAAATGAAAAATGCTGCGTTTGCTACACCATCTCCGTCTCCAGCACTAAACATTCCCATTCCGCCTGCTTCTTCTTCATCACCTTCTTTTTTTACTTTTGTTGTCTTTCCTGTTTTTTTGTCAAGAATGTAGGTGTCTACTTTTTTTATTTTATCGCCCATAGCTTGTCCCATTTGAGAATCTTTGTCCTCTGGTTTTTCTGAATCATAACTCATGTTTTGACCCATTCCATCCATATTCATTTTCATTTGTGCAATAGAAGAACTAAGTGTATAGGTTTCTGCATTTTCATCAACTACATTTAATTTAATCGTTGTATTGATGTCATTTTTCATAGCACCCATTTGCATTTCGGTTTCGCTATTTACCACTGAATTTAAGGTAATGGTTTGACCTTTTTTTAATTTGATGCCGTTTGAAATTTGTGCAAATGAAATTCCACAATTAAGTAAAAGGGCAATCGATAATATTTTTTTCATGTTTTTTTAATTTTAGGCAAATATAAAAAAAATAGGCTATCAATAATGATAGCCTATAATAAATTAAATGACGGTTATTTATCCGATAACTGTTACATTAACAGCGTTCATTCCTTTTTTGCCATTTTGCAATTCGAATTCAACTTTATCGCCTTCTTTAATCTCATTGATTAAACCACTAACGTGTACAAAGGTTTCCTTGTCTGAATCGTCATGTCTGATAAAACCGAATCCTTTTTCTGCATTGAAAAACTTTACGGTTCCTTGATTTTTTGTGTCCATTTTAATTTGTATTGTATTTTAATAAAGGGTGAAGATACTTTATTTATTTGGAAAAATGAACTTGTTTACATATTTATTATTAATAGATTAAAAATTAAGCAAAATTTAAGCTTCATTTACATAACTGCTTACGGGTTCGCAAGTGCATATCAAATTTCTATCGCCAAATGTATTGTTTACCCTTTTTACGGATGGCCAAAACTTATTTTGTTTTACATATTCAATAGGAAACACTGCTTTTTGACGTGAATATTGATGATTCCATTCGCCTTCTATTGTTTCAAATTGAGTATGTGGTGCGTTCTTTAACGGGTTGTCTATTTTATCTGAATTGCCTTCTTCAATAGCTTTGATTTCTGCACGAATTTCAATTAACGCATCGCATAATCTATCTAACTCTGCTTTGTCTTCACTTTCTGTCGGTTCAATCATAATCGTTCCAGCTACAGGGAAACTCATCGTTGGCGCATGGAAATTATAATCCATCAATCGTTTAGCCACATCTTCTGCTTCAATTCCAGCAGTATTTTTAAATGGCCTTAAATCAACAATAAACTCATGTGCACAAGTGCCATTTTTGCCCGTGTATAAAATGGAATAATCATTTTCCAATCGACTCTTCATGTAGTTTGCATTCAATATCGCAATCTCTGTACTTTTTTTCATGCCTTCAGCACCCAGCATTTTTATGTAAGCATAACTTATAAGCAAAATGCTTGCACTTCCATAAGGAGCGGCACTAACTGCAGGAATAGCAGTTGCACTGTTTTTTAAACTAAAATGTCCAGGTAAATAAGGTGCCAATTTTTCGTTTACACAAATCGGTCCCATGCCCGGTCCACCACCACCATGCGGAATGGCAAAAGTTTTATGCAAGTTTAAGTGACAAACATCCGCTCCAATATTTCCTGGAGAAGTTAGTCCAACTTGCGCATTCATATTCGCGCCATCCATATACACCAAACCGCCCAATTCATGAATTAAATTACAGATGTCGATTACACTTTCTTCAAACACACCATGTGTACTTGGATAGGTAATCATTAATCCTCCTAAATTATCTTTATGTTTTTCAGCGTGCATCCTCAAATCATCCATGTCAATATTACCTTGGTCATCGCATTTGGTGACCACAACTTTAAATCCAGCCATAACCGCTGATGCAGGGTTTGTACCATGCGCTGAAATCGGAATCAAAATAATGTTTCTATGCGTTTCGTTTCTATGCTCATGATATGCACGGATGGTTAATAATCCGGTGTATTCACCCTGCGCGCCACTATTGGGTTGTAATGAGGTTGCTGTAAATCCGGTAATATTGCTCAACCAACTTTCCAATTCGCTGATGATCTGTTGATATCCTTCCCATTGGTTTGCAGGTGCAAAAGGATGTAATCCTCCAAACTCAGGCCAACTCACTGGAATCAACTCTGTTGCCGCATTCAACTTCATGGTACAGCTGCCTAAAGAAATCATCGATGTATTTAAACTTAAATCTTTGTTTTCCAAACTTTTCAAATAACGCATCATTTGCGTTTCGCTGCGATGGGTATTGAAAACATGATGGGTTAAAAATTCGGATGTCCTGGTAAGTTCAGTTGGAATATTTGAAAGTATTTCAGTAGCCTCATTAAGATTAAAACTATTATCCTTGCCAATTAAAGTTGAAAAAACAAGTAAGATAATTTCAATGTCTTTTACACTCGTAGTTTCGTCTAATGAAATATTTACTTTGTTTGCATGATATCCAAAGTTTATTCCTTTGTTTTCTGCTATTTCTTTTAATTTTTCTACTTGATCAACATCGATTTGAAGGGTATCGAAATAAGAAACATTTTCATTTTTAAAGCCCAATTTGCTCAAAGAATTACTCAGCATATTTGCCAATAAACTGGTGCGTTTTGCAATGTTTTTCAATCCGCTTGCACCATGATACACTGCGTAAAATGCTGCAATATTTGCCAAAAGTGCTTGTGCGGTACAAATATTACTGGTTGCTTTTTCTCTTCTAATGTGTTGTTCGCGTGTTTGTAACGCCATCCTTAAACACCTGTTTCCATTTGCATCAACACTAACACCAATGATTCTTCCTGGAAGATTTCTTTTAAATGCTTCTTTTGTGGCAAAAAATGCAGCGTGAGGTCCGCCAAAACCCATGGGTACGCCAAATCGTTGTGAGTTTCCAATGGCAATATCTGCGCCCAATTCACCGGGAGGCGTTAATAAGCATAAGGCAAGCAAATCCGTTGCCATTATAACTTGTGCATCTTGGTTATGCGCTTTTTCAATAAAGGAACGGTAATCTTCGATTTGCCCATTTTTGTTGGGATATTGAACGATAGCTCCAAAATAAGTTTGGTCTAATTCGATTGTTTTGTAATCGCCAAAAACCAAATGTACTTGTATTGGTTTTGATCTTGTAATTAAAACTTCTTTGGTTTGTTCTGAAATGTTTTCATCTACAAAAAAGTTTGGCGAAATAATATTGTCGGTGTGTTTGTTTTTATGGTTAAACAACATCGCCATTCCTTCTGCAGCTGCGGTACCTTCATCAAGTAAACTGGCATTTGCAATGGGTAAACCCGTTAAATCGGTTATCATGGTTTGATAGTTCAATAGACTTTCCAATCTGCCTTGTGCTATTTCTGCTTGATAAGGCGTGTATTGTGTGTACCATCCTGGGTTTTCAAACACATTGCGTAAAATCACGCTAGGCATTATGGTGTTGTAATATCCATTGCCAATATAGGATTTGTATACTTTGTTTTTTTGTGCAATGGTTTTTAGTGTAGTTAAATATTTAAACTCACTCATGCCGTTTCCTGTTTGCAATGGTTGCTTTAATCGAATAGATGCAGGGATGGTTTTTTCAATCAATTCTTCTACACTGTGCATTTTTATTTGCTTCAACATTTCTGCTATTTCAATAGCATTAGGTCCAATATGGCGACCAATAAATTCGGATTGTTGTTGTTCAAATAGATTCATGATGTAAATTTTTAGAAAGAAAAAAAGAAAATTATTTTTTGCTGCGCAAATTTACAAGATGTAAACCAAACTTTGTTGATAATAGAATCTTAGTTTTAACTTGTGGAAAATAATTTAAAATAAAAACTTATTGCTTCAACAAATGAGTAAATATGTACTTCAAAACTGGCAAAAAAAGTCAGAAGAGCACCAGAAAATCTACAAACAGTATTTGCAAAAAGCAGATAAAAAAGCTTTTTTGAAAGCTTTGCCCGAAATTCATGATGCGGTTGTAAGCAATGTAAACTGCTTGGATTGTGCTGCTTGTTGTAAAAATTATTCACCTCGATTTAAAGTTCCCGATATAAAAAGAATATCTAAGCATTTATCGATGAAAGAAAGTGCTTTTATTGATAAATATTTAAACTTAGATGAAGAGGGTGATTATGTGGTGAATTCAAAACCTTGTCCATTTTTAAATGTGGATAATTATTGTAGCATTTATGAAAAACGTCCTTCTGATTGTGCAAGATTTCCTTATACGGATGAAGATGTTTTATTAAAACGACCGACTTTAACTTTGAAAAATTCTACATTCTGCCCGATAGTACATTTTGTGTTGGAGGAAATAATGCAGAAAGCGCCCAAATAATGTGAAGATTAGTATTCCATTTTTCTTAAATTGGGTGCTTTTATCCAAGTGGCTATTACAACACCTATGGTCATGATACCTCCAAAAACAACGGATGGAACGATGCCCATAATTTTAGCCATAACACCACTTTCAAATTGTCCCAATTCATTTGACGAATTGATAAACATGCTGTTCACCGACATCACGCGACCACGAAGTTCATCGGGTGTTTTTAATTGTAAGATGGTGCCTCTTACTACAACACTAACGCCATCTAAGCAACCGCTTAGCATCAGCGCTAAAAACGAAATCCAGAAAGTAGTAGACAAGGCAAATACAATGATGCAAATGCCAAAGCCAGCAATTGAGTAGAATAATAATTTTCCTTGTTTGCGTTTTAATGGGAAAAAAGTAAGCGCACTAACGGTGATGATTGCACCTATATCTGTAGCCGCATTTAACCAGCCAAATCCGTGTGGCCCAACGTGTAAAATGTCTTTGGCATAAACAGGCACCATTGCAGCAGCACCTCCAAAAAGAACAGCAAATAAATCAAGCGACAATGCGCCTAAGATTTCTTTAGATTTAAATACATAATGAACACCTTCTTTTACACTTTGCCATGTACTTAAAGCCGATTCTGAATTTACAGCTTTTGGTTTTAAATTTCTCAATAATAAGTAACCTGCAATGACAAACATTAGTACCACAATAAATGTAAAATGAATGCCTATGATTGCGATTAAAAAACCACCCATAGCATGACCCAAAATCGAACCCGTTAGCCAAGTTGCTGAACTAATGGTAGTAGCTGAAGGCAATACATTTTTAGGTACGACTTTAGAAATAAGGGATGAAAATGTTGGTCCAGAAAAAGCGCGAATTATTCCTGTACAAGCAATTACTAAAAATACACAACTAGCGGTAACCCAAGGATGAAGTGTGTTAATGGATTTGTCGGATAAAAAAAACAAAATGAAAATACAACCCAAATAAAATAAAATACAACTTAAAAGCAGTTTTCTGTTTTCATTTCTATCAATATAATGTCCTGCATAAAGGGCAAATGAAAGCGCTGCAATGACTTCTGATAGCCCAACTAATCCTAATGCCAATACACTTTTTGTAAGGGTGTAGATCCACCAGCCAATTATGGTGCTTGTCATTCTTAACCCCATGATAAACAAAAAACGTCCTGTAATAAAGAATTGAAATTCTTTTATTTTAAACGCTTCAGTAGGTTTGATATTTTGTCTTGTTTTATTCAAATCGTTTTATGTCAAGCTAAAGTAATATAATGTTGTCCATTTTCATAATTATTTTCCAGCACATCTAAGATTGCTTTTAAATGAGATTCATTGTTTATGAAATCTGCATGGGTTACATCTACAAAAACGGTTTTTATATTGTGTTGCTTGATGTATTGGGTGTAGTTTTCTTGAATAGAAAATAAATAATCATCAGAAATGCCTTGTTCAAAAGAGCGGTTTCGTTTTTTTATGTTTTGTTGCAGTTTTGAAACTGGGCTATGCAAATAAATCAATAAATCGGGTTGAATGATTTGAGGGTTTATAATGTCAAATAATTTTTGATAAAGTCTGAATTCTTCAGATTGTAGATTAACTTTTGCAAACAGCAAACATTTAGTAAAAAGGTAATCGGAGATGGTTAGTTTATGAAAAATATCTCTTGTTGTCAATAAGTCTTTGAGTTGTTTGTAGCGTTCAGCTAAAAAAAACAATTCAAGCGGAAAGGCATGCTGCTCGGGGTTTTGATAGAATTTCGGTAAAAATGGGTTTTCTGCAAATTCTTCTAAAATTAAGCGTGCGTTTAATTTTTCGCTAAGCAAATTGGCTAACGTCGTTTTTCCTGCTCCTATATTTCCTTCAATCGTAATAAAATTGTAATTCATTCTACATGCAAATTAAAGACAAAGGAAATTTATATGATGTCTTTTTTTTGCACATCTAAATTATCTGTACAAATTTCCAATAATTCTTGGGTTGTTTTTAAAAGAATAGGGTGTATGAAATCGGGTGCAATTTCATTTAATGGGATAAGTACAAATTTTCTTTCTTGTAAAAGCGGGTGGGGGATAATTAATTCAGGAAGATTAATGATATCATGGTTAAAAAATAAAATATCAATATCTATCTCTCTTGGTGCATTTTTTTGAGTTCTAATTCGGCCCATATTTTCTTCAATTGTTAATATGGTTTCCATTGTGTAAGAAGCCGAAAAATCGCTTTGTACAATGATCACTTGGTTTAAAAAATCGGGTTGGTTGGTATTTCCCCAAGCAGCAGTAGCGTATAGAGAAGAGGTTTTTATTATTTTTCCAATTTCAGCAACAATATGATTTCTTGCTACAGACAATTGTTGTTCAGGATTTTTCAAATTACTTCCTAGTAAAAGATAGATGGTGTTCAATGTGATTTTTTTTGCGAAATTAAGGAAAGGAGATTAAAGAGGTTCAAGAGGTTTGAGATGTTTGAGAGGTTTAAGAGGTTGGGGATATCGTTACGGCTTGAGGAGTGTCAACGTAAAAAATTAATTTCAAAATCTTTCGGTTGGAAACCGTAATTCTTTTACTGACACCGGTTAGGAAACCGGCGCCAAGAACCTCACAAACCTCTTGTAAGGGTTGAAAATATTCAACCCCTACCTCCTCTAAACTTCCCAAACCTCCCAAACCTCCCAAACCTCCCAAACCTCATAAACCTCACAAACCTCACAAACCTCACAAACCTCACAAACCTTTGAATTTAATATTTGCAATCCAAACCTTTGTAATTATCTTGCTAAAAATCAAAAACAAAATATGAAGCATTTATCATTGGTATTAAACATTGTATTATTTATTGCAGTGGGAATTTTATATTATCTGCATTTCTCTTCGGCAAAACCTAATGAAAAAAAGAAAAAAAATCAAATTACTCAACTGGTAAAATCAAATGGAAATTCGCCTTTAATTGGCTATGTAGATTTGGATTCTCTAAATGAACATATTGCATACATAAAAAACAATAGAAAAATATTGGAAGGCGAACAAATTGCCATTGAAAAAGAATGGGAGAATGCATACAGAAACTTACAAGCGCAAAAAGATAATTTTCTAAAAAGAGGGAATTCAATCACACAAGCTGAAGCAGAAGAATTTCAAGGAAAGCTTATTCAACAACAACAAATTGTAGATGATAAAAAACAAAATTCAACGCAAGCACTGAATGATAAAAGTTTTAAATTTTTGGATGATGTGCAAAAGAAATTAAAAGCGTTTTTAGTTGATTACAATCAAGACAATAAATTCAACTACATATTTACAACAGGTAATGGTTTGGAATACATGGTGTATAAAGACAGTGCACTTAATATTACAGATGATGTTATTGAAGGGATGAACGAGATTTTGAATACAGAGAAGAAATAATTTTTTTAAAAGTAAAAAGTAAAAATTCAAAATTTAAAAATAAAATCGCATGAATGATCAACCACAGGAATTTAAAGCATCACTCGGATTGGTTGATGCGACCATGATTGTAGCCGGTTCCATGATTGGGTCGGGTATTTTTATTGTTAGCGCTGATATGCTAAAAGATCTTGGGAGCTCTGGCTGGTTAATCGCTGTTTGGTTGATTACCGGTTTTATGACCTTAACTGCAGCGCTTAGCTATGGCGAATTGAGTGGGATGTTTCCAAAAGCAGGTGGACAATACGTTTATTTAAAAGAAGCATATAATCCATTGGTTGGTTTTTTGTATGGTTGGAGTTTTTTCTCTGTAATCCAAACGGGAACCATAGCCGCTGTTGCAGTTGGTTTTGCAAAATTTGCTGGTTACTTTTTTCCTGCTTTAGCTTGGGAAGATATAAATACTTTTGACCTTTTGGGGTTAAAAATTCATTATGCACAGCTCGTTGCGATTGTGTTAATTGTAATACTAACATACATCAATACACGCGGTATAAAAACCGGCAAGCTAATTCAAACTTTCTTTACCTCAACAAAATTGATTTCTTTATTTGGTTTGATAATCGCTGGTTGTATCGCTTTCAATTGGGATGTTTGGCATGCCAACTGGAACAATGCTTGGACGATTCAGCACCTTACAAAAAATACAGATGCTAGCATATCATTCGAACCGCTTATAAATGGTGCTATTTTAGGTGCAATTGCCAGTGCAATGGTGGGCAGTATTTTTAGTAGTGATGCATGGAATAATGTAACGTTTATTGCAGGTGAAATAAAAAATCCAAAAAGAAATATTGGGTTGAGTTTGTTTTTGGGAACACTAATCGTAACCTTGATTTATGTAATGATGAACGTTGTTTACTTAGCAACGGTTCCTGTTAACGAACTTGCTTTTGCAAAAGACAACCGCGTAGCTTTAAGTGCATCCGAAGCCATTTTTGGAAATAGTGGAACAGCAATTATTGCCATCATGATTATGATTTCAACTTTTGGTTGCAACAATGGTTTGATACTCGCAGGTGCAAGGGTGTATTATACTATGGCAAATGATAAACTCTTCTTTAAAAATGCCTCAACTTTAAACAAAAATGCTGTTCCAGAATGGGCGCTGTGGATTCAATGTGCGATGGCTTGTGTGCTTTGTCTTAGCGGCAAATATGGTGATTTGTTGGATATGGTTTCTTTTATCGTAGTGATATTTTATGTGCTCACCATCATTGGTATTTTTATCTTAAGAAAAAAGCAACCCAACGCAGATAGGCCTTACAAAGCATTTGGTTATCCAATATTGCCTGCAATTTATATCGTAATGGGCATCAGTTTCTGTGTATTGTTAATGATGTACAAGCCTCAATTCACTTGGCCAGGCTTAGTCATAACGTTAATCGGTATCCCATTATACTACATTGCTGTAGCGTCTAATAAAAACAAACACTAACGGACTTTTCAAACACTTAATAAAGGTTTATGTTTTCAGAAAATTGCAACAATATATTCAATCAAAGCATTTCAGACTATCATGAAACAGATGATGTTGATGCCCAAATAAAAAATCCTTTTCCGCCTTCAACCATCGAATTTTTATTGTATCAAAAAAATTGGATTGATACCGTACAATGGCATTTAGAAGACATTGTTAGAAATCCAAACATCAATCCTGTAGAAGGGTTGGCCATTAAAAGAAGAATCGATTCAAGCAATCAAGAACGTACAGATATGGTGGAGTTTATCGATAGTTATTTTTTAGATCAATTTAAACATGTTGTGGCTTTATCTAATGCCAAAATAAATACAGAAAGTCCGGCGTGGGCAATTGACAGGTTATCTATTTTAGCCCTAAAAATTTACCACATGCATGTAGAAGTGAATCGAGAAAATGCTTCTGCAGATCATATCGCTTCTTGCACAACTAAACTGAATATTTTATTGGAGCAACGCATTGATTTATCTACAGCTATAGATGATTTGTTAGAAGATATGAAGACAGGAAATAAATTTATGAAAGTCTATAAACAAATGAAGATGTACAACGATCCTTCATTGAATCCGATTTTGTATCAGCAATCTGTGTAAATAATTTGAGCAATATCAAACATATTCTAATCATTCGTTTTTCTGCAATGGGAGACGTGGCTATGACCATTCCTGTAATAAAACAACTGCTCCAACAACATCCCGAATTAGAAATATCATTTGTTTCCAACAAATCATTTAAGCCAATGTTTTTTGGCATTGAGCGACTTCGTTTTATAGAAGCAGAAACCAAAGGGAAGCACAAAGGCATTTTGGGTATTAATCGTTTGTGTAAAGAAATAATGCACAATGGAAAGCCAATTGATGCCGTTGCTGATTTTCATGGGGTGTTAAGGTCTTTTATGATGCAATTTTTTTTGAAATTGAAAGGCATTCCAATTGCTACAATTGATAAAGGACGAGCAGAAAAAAAGAAACTTACGGCCAAAGAAAATAAGCAAAATATACCGCTAAAAACATCTTTCGAACGATACGCAGTTGTAATTAAAAAATTGGGTTTACCTTTTGTGCTAGAAAAGAAACCGCTCGAAAATATAAAACAACCTTTACCTATTTTAGCTGAAAAATGGTTTAATAATAAATCAGTAATTGGAATTGCTCCTTTTGCCAAACATCCTGAAAAAGTATATCCTCCCGAGAAAATGAAGCTGCTCATTCAGCTTCTACAACAAGAAAATGCCGTTGTATTGCTGTTTGGTGGAGGCAAACAAGAGACAGCATTATTGGCTGAGTGGGAAAAGCAATTGGGAGGGAATGTTTTCAATCTTGCCGGTTTGTTTAATTTGTCGGAAGAATTGAGCATCATCAGTAATTTAAATGTTATGGTGAGTATGGATTCGGCAAATATGCATCTCGCTTCAATTATGGGTGTTCCGGTTGTAAGTGTTTGGGGTCCCACACATCCCAATGCTGGGTTTTATGGCTGGGGACAATCAACGGAAAATATGGTAAGTATAGATTTATCATGTAGGCCATGTTCTGTATTTGGCAATAAAAAATGTTATCGTGGTGACCATGCTTGTATGGAAGAAATTACGAATCTTGACATCTATAAAAAATTAATTCCATTTTTGAAAAACAACCAACGTTAACAGGTTATACATATCCGTTGAAAAAAATTGAAGGATAAATCGTTTAAAAAAAGATATTTTTGCGAATAAAAATCAAATTCTAATCAATGCATCCATTATCATTAGTAATACACGGAGGAGCTGGAACCATTATTCCAGAGGATATGACACCTGATTTAGAGAAGGCATATATCAATGGACTTACTCTAGCGTTAGAAAATGGGTATGCGGTATTGGAATCTGGCGGAACAGCGGTAGATGCTATACGAACGTCAATCAAAATACTCGAAGACAATATATTATTCAATGCAGGAAGAGGCTCAGTGTTTACAAAAAAAGGAGTTCAGGAAATGGATGCTGCAATTATGGATGGAAAAGATCTTAAAGCTGGTGCAATAGCGGGTGTAAGAAATGTACGAAATCCCATTGAATTGGCTTATGAAGTAATGGAAAACAGCAATCACGTTTTTTTAAGCGGGAAAGGTGCCAATGATTTTGCCATCAAACGAGGATTGAAATTGGAACCGGATGAATACTTTTTTTCTAAATTTAGATACGATCAATGGAAAGAATTAAGGGATAGCGACAACTATTCACTTGATCATACCCATCAAGATCTTGCAGAGTTGATGAAAGATAAAAAGTTTGGAACTGTTGGCGCTGTTGCATTAGATCAATTTGGAAATATTGCTGCTTCTACAAGCACAGGCGGCATGACCAATAAAAAATACGGCAGAATAGGAGATAGTCCAATTATTGGATCGGGTACTTATGCCAACAATAAAACTTGTGCCATCAGTTGTACTGGTCATGGAGAACTTTTTATCAGAGCCGTTGCTGCTTATGATGTAAGCGCATTAATGGAATATAAAGGATATAGCTTACAACAAGCCATGGAAGAAGTTGTACATCACAAACTCATTGAAATAAAAGGTGAAGGCGGAATGATTGGTGTAGATGCTCATGGAAACACAGCAATGGTTTTCAACAGTGCGGGCATGTATCGCGCCATGAAAAATAGCAAAGGAGAATTTAAAGTAGGCATTTATAAAAACGAAAATAACTTGTAGTTCATTAATTTAAGTGAATGAAAAAATATGCAATTTTAGTGGCTGGCGGTAGTGGTACTAGAATGAACACATCTACACCCAAGCAGTTTTTGTTGTTAAATAACAAACCACTAATTTTTTATACCATCAACACTTTCTTAAACACTTTCAGCGATATCGAAATTGTTCTTGTTTTACCAGAAGAACATATAGAAACAGGTTCTTCGATTATATCAACTTATTTCCAAGATAAAAAAATTACAATAGCCATCGGCGGAAAAACCAGATTTGATTCTGTGAAAAATGGCTTGAAACTGGTAATTGATAATAGCATCGTTTTTGTTCATGATGCGGTAAGGTGTTTGGTAAGTGTAGACCTTGTTACAAGAAGTTATCATCAAGCTGTAGAGAAAGGAAATGCCATTCCTGCCATTGCGTCTAAGGATAGTGTTAGAATTGTGGAAGGAGAAACAAATAAATCAATAGACAGAACCACAGTTAAACAAATACAAACCCCTCAAGTATTTAAAAGCGACATATTATTGCCCGCATTTGAAACAGCATTCCAATCTTTTTTTACAGATGAAGCTTCTGTAGTTGAGCATTTTGGACATCCGATTTTTTTAATAGAAGGAGAAGAGAATAACATTAAAATTACACATCCCATCGACTTGCTGATTGCAGAAAAACTTATGGTTTAATCAATTTGATTATTTTGGGTAAGTTATTCCATTTAATGGTATAGTATGGCTGATTTTCGGTTGCCAATTTTTTATAAAAGAAATCTACACCTGGAAGATCAGATCCTTCCAAATCAATGATTAGCGGCTGATTTGAAAATTCTCTTATCAACGAATCAAATAAGAAGTAATTGGCTAAACAGGTTCTTCCGTTGGGGAAAATGCTTGAAGCGAGATTGTATATTCTGTTTTCATCTTTTAGAAACAAAGCAGTTGCCAATAGTTCGTTGCTTTCTTTGTTGTAAACTTCTCTGATGATTACGCGGTTTTCTTTTTGTAAATCAACACAAAGCTGCTCAAAATTTTTGTAATCATTTTTCGAAAGCGTAGAGAGTCTTTCTCCGTATAACTTTTTATAGGTTTTAATGCATTTTGTAACGTCGGAGGATACAAGATATTTCAAATTGAATTTTGACGCACGATCAATTCTTTCTTTGAGATATTTGCTCGTTACTATTTCTTCATATTTTTTATCCAAATGAATGAGGAAATTGTTGTTGATTTTTTTCTGATAAAAACTATTTTCTGCTGATGGATTATTTGAATAGTTAAGTGAAAATTCTGCAAATTTAAAATGCGTAGATGCCAATGAGATAAAGGCTTCAGTGATTTCTTCAGTTAAATGATAAGGACTATAAATGCCGGCTTGTTGTAAAAAAGCAGGTTGGTATACATATCGAATGCCCATTTTTTTTCGCCAAATCAATGGCATCACAGCATCGTAATCATTTAAAACAATAGCATCCCAATTGCTAGCGATTTGATTTAAATATTTTGATTCAACATAAATCAATTTGTTGGCAGACCTGGCAATACAAAAATCCCATTTTGTAAAATCAATCTCCTGATATGATAGATATTGAATGTTCAAATTAAAATGGAATTTGAGGAAATGAAGAAAAAGTTTTAAATGAAATTTTCTGAATATCGATGTTAAATGAAATGGTTTTTAATAGCTTTTTTTCAGTAATGGTTGAATTGACATAATTCTTAAAAGACTTGCTATACATCAACGGCAAATAAATTTGTACAATTTCTTTAAATAAAGAAAACTGGATACCTGCATTGAATAATATTTTTTCGGTTGGTGGATTTTTTTGCCAAGCCGCTGCATAAGTGCCAATGTCAGCAAATAATTTCATTGGTATTTTTATCGGAAGTATTTCCAAAGGGTTTATTCTTTTTGGGATGCTCGTATTTAAATTTACAGCAAACAACCAGTCATCCGTTTTACCAATTTTACTGCTGAGTAAATCCGTTCTGATTTTAAAAGCACCATCCTTAATCATCATTTGCTGATTTAGAAATCCTTCAAATTCATTTCTATCTGCAAAATAATTGCTGTAAGTATAATCCTCGTAACCATTGGCACCACTCATGTTTAAATGATATCGTTCTGTTTGAAATTGTAATAAATTTGTTTTGGATTTCGTGTATAAAAATTTTCCGGCGAAGAATCTGATGTTTAATCCTCCTTCTTTTACATAATTGAAATAGTAATTTCCAGTTGCGCCAAACTTTAAAAATCCATCACCGGATTCGGCATTTATATTCCATTGGTAAGGATAAAGTTTTCTATTTTGTTGATACACAATTTGTAGTTGATGCAATGTTCTTTTTCGATTGGGATAGGTAATTACATCCACATCCAAAATGGTATCTCTGTAAAAATTTAAATTGGTTTCTTTTATAAAAAAAGATTTCAATTGAACAAACGCATTTGTAGTACTTCTTGGATGTGTTTTTCGAAATACATATTTTATAGTCGGTACAAATTTTTCAAACGTAAAAAAATTAGTCTTGCTTCCTTCGGGCGTAAATCTATTGTTACTAAATTTTCCAAAAGCCAATGCCAATTGGAGTTTGTCGCCATTTCCTGTTAAATAATTGTCATAAGAAATTCTACCTAATCCATTTGCTTTTTTTGATGTAAATGAAACCATCGGCATTAATAAAAACTGAATTTTAGATGTTGGCAAAGTGTAATTATGAATCATCAATCCGGGCATCAATTTGTCGTATTTGTTAATGCCTGCAATCGGTAAAATGCTTATCAATTGTTTTTTATCCGCATCTTTAAAAGAAAAGAACGGCGCTATTTTTATTGATTTTTTTTGTTTGGTATAGATACTTCCTTTTGTGTTTAATGCTTCAAAATAAATACTTAAATCTTTTTGTGATACAGATTCGGCAATGGTTTTGAAGTCATCGGGGTTGGGATGTTTGAATTTCCATTTGTCAAAATAAACTTTCATTATTTCATCAAATGTTGTTCTGCCCAATGAATCCTCCAGCCATTGCATCCATTGTGCTGTTTTGTTGTAAGCAATCATCGCATAATTCAATTCTGTAAAATCAGCTGATTTTGTTGAGATGGATTGATCAGATTTTATTTTGCAAACGGCTTCTGTAATTGTATTTTCTATATCTTTTGGAATGCGATTGGTTAAAAATCGATTTGCGCTATTCTTTACTTCAGGATAATACAATTGCTCATATCGCTTGTCGTAATAACTATTCATTCCTTCATCCATCCAAGGGTAATCTCTTTCATTGCTGGCTAAAATGCCATAAAACCAATTGTGGCCAACTTCATGATTAATCAAATTGTCTAATGATTTTTTTGAATTTACTTGGTCAATCAATGTGATGGTTGGGTACTCCATTCCGCCACCACCATCGCTTTTGCTTTCCACCACCGAAACAATTTTGTATGGATAATTTCCAATCCAATTGCTTTTTGTACGAATGGCATTTTTAATTAAATCAATCGTATTTAATGTGGTAAATATTTTTCTTGGATAATGGTATGCATACACTTCAATACTTTTATTGTTTAATTCCATCGTATCATGTTCTATAATAAAATTCTTATCTGCAAACCAAGCAAAATCATGAATGTTATCTTGCTTGTATTGTAATGTTTTTATTTCACCATTGGTAGTTTCGGATTGTAAAATACCGGTAGCGACTACTTTGAAATCCTTTTGAATGCTGATGTTGACTTCGAAATTTCCAAACTCACTATAAAATTCTCCTTGATCTAAATAAGGCATTTCGTGCCAACCATATTTATCATAAACGGCTGGCTTTGGATACCATTGTGTAATTTGAAATGCACTGTCCATATATCCGCCTCTCGAAAAGTTATAAGGAAGTTTTACATGAAAGGGCGTTTGGATGTTTATGGTTTGTCCAGGAAAAATAGGTTTGGGTAAATTTAATTTGATGATGTCTTGATGCTTTAGATGATTGTCAAACGAAGCATTTTGCTCATCAATTTTAAAATCCAATTGGTTGATGAATCCCCTTTTTTCTAGATCACTAAAATAAAAATCAGTACGATCGTTTTCAAGCAATTGTTCACTAAAAGCGGTTTGATCATTTTTATATGCATTGGGCCAAAGATGAAACCAAATGAAATTCAAAGTATCTGGTGAGAAATTGCTGTAATCAATTGAGATAAACCCGTCTAATGTTTTTTGCTTCTCATCTAATCGAACATCAATTTTATAATTTACTTGTTGTTGCCAATACGAATCCTTCTGTGAGAAAGCAATGGAGCTAAAAAAAACAAAGTAAAATATTAAGATGATGTACTTCAACTGATTTGGGTTTGTTCAAAAATACAAAAATTAATAGGCAGATAGTATTTGTGTTATTTACCTTTCCCGGCAAAGATAATTTGAATGGTGTACAGCATGATTTTAAAGTCGAGGGCTAAAGATACATTTTCGATGTAAAGTAAATCGTATGGCATACGCAAAATCATTTCTTCAACAGAAGCCGCATAACCATAATTGACCATTCCCCAGCTCGTAATGCCAGGCTTTACTTTTGACGTGAAATTGTATTCGGGGTGTAGTTTGACAATTTGATCGATATAAAATTTCCTTTCAGGTCGAGGTCCAACCAAACTCATTTCGCCAATTAAAACATTCCATAATTGAGGCAATTCATCTAATCGCCATTTGCGCATCGTTTTCCCCCATTTTGTAATTCGGATATCGTCTACAGAACTGAGTTGTGGTCCATTGCTTTCAGAGTTGATATACATGGAACGAAATTTATACATCGTGAAAGATTTGCCTTTATATCCAATTCTTTCTTGCGAATAAATTACTGGTCCTGAAGAAGAAATTCGAACCCTAAACCAGGTGTAAATCATTAATGGTAAAAGTAAAATAATGGCGGTTATAGAAACGAAAACATCAATGACTCTTTTGATGTTTTGTTGCCATGGCGGAAGCAAACCCGCATGAATATCAATTAGTGGAACACCCAAAACGTTGTTGGTATGTAGTGCACCAGTTATAATGTCGACTGTATCTGGTGTTATTTTGATGTCGATATTTTTGTTGCTTAAAAGTTGCAGGATTTTTGTGATTAAATCACGATCATTTTTTTCGATGGTAATGATGATTTCTGCAATGTTTAAATTGGAAATAATTTCTTCAATTTGAACAATGTTGTTATAGTTTTTAATATTCGTATCGAGGATGATATTTTCATTAGCAGATGTGTTTAAAAATCCAACAAATCGATAACCTGAAATCGCTTTAGATGCTTTGAAATTTCTATAGAACTCAACTGCTTTTTTACCTGATCCAATGATAAGTGCGTTATAAAAAATATCGCCAGATTTAATTTGTTTTTTTGCATAGGTTAATAATGTAAATCGTGCAATAGAGGTTAAAAAAAATATGGGAATCAATAAGCTTATAAATTCTAAGTAGTAAGAATTATTGTTTTCGTGTGGGTTTTTTAAAATGAAGAAAAATAATAGAAATAAGCATCCTATTAAACTCACTAAAAAAGTTTTGACAATTTCTGTTAATCTTGATTTGTGGTAAATAGAATTGTAAAAGCCGAATAAAAAATAAAGCGTCAACCATCCTAATACATAAAGTATCCAGCCCAAATAGAAGCCTGGCGGGATTCTAAAATTGTAATTGTAAATGATAGTGCGTAAGTAATAAAAGCAAAGCCAAGTAAAACAACAAATCAATAGATCAGTTAAAATAATCCAAATGATATTTAATCTGGGTTGTTTCATTTGTGAAAAGTCAAAATTCAAAATTGAAAAGTCAAAAGTCAAAATTTGAAAAATCAAAAATCAATGAAAACCCTTTTTTAATTTTTAATTTTTACTTTTTACTTTGAAATCAATGCTGTTTGCTGTTTATTTTTTCTAGAATCAGATGTGCTATTTCCATTGCCCTAAATCCATCAATAATGGTAACTGGTGTTTCGTGGTTGTTTACTATGGCATCTTTAAAACATTCCAATTCCATTTTTATAGCATTCACGGCTTCAACTTTTGGGTTGGAAATGCCAATTGATTTTGTGCCATGATTGGTTTCTATGTCGAAGCTAAAATCATTTTTATCATCTGCTTGGTTGAGGCGAATGATTTCTGTTTTTTTATCTAAGAAGTCAATGCCGATGTATGCATCTTTTTGAAACAATCTTATTTTACGCATCTTTTTGAGAGAAATGCGGCTGCTTGTTAAATTGGCTACACATCCATTATCAAACTCTATACGCACATTGGCAATGTCGGGTGTTTCGCTCATAACCGCTACACCATTAGCAGAAATATAACTTACATTGCTATTTACGAGGTGTAGAATAATGTCTATATCGTGAATCATTAAATCCAATACAACACTAACATCGGTACCGCGAGGGTTGAATTCAGCCAGGCGATGCACTTCAATAAACATTGGTTTTAAAGTGTAATCCTTCAAAGCAAGAAAAGCAGGATTGAAACGTTCAACATGTCCAACTTGAAATTTTAGGTTTGATTCTTTAGCCAGTTTCACCAGTTCGCGTGCTTCGTCCATGGTATTCGCCAATGGTTTTTCAACAAAAACGTGTTTGCCTTTGCGAAGTGCCATTTTACACAATTCGAAATGATGAATGGTAGGTGCTACAATATCAACAGCATCACAGGCATCCATAAGTGCTGCAGGATCTAAAAATCTTTTCAGCTGATATGTTTCTTCTATGAATGTTGCATTTTCATCGTTAGGGTCAAAGAATCCAACCAATTCAACATCTTCAATTTCTTTCCAATTGTTTAAATGAAATTTTCCCAAGTGGCCAGTACCAAACACCGCAATTTTTAACATGTATAAAATTTATGCTTCTAGATTTAATGATAGTGATTTTTATTAAACGGTTTTTTCTTCCCAGAATCCCATTTTTCCAAATTTCTCGATTCGGTTATTAATTCTTTCTTCTGCTGGGATTTTTTCCAATTCATTAATCATTGGAATTAAGTAGTCTTTTACGATTTGTGCAGACTCATCATAATCCCAGTGTGCGCCACCAAGAGGTTCGGGTAATACTTGATCTACAAGCCCGAAATTAAGCATATCGGTACCGGTTAGACGAAGTTGATCTGCTGCGGTTTCTTTTTTGTCCCAAGTACGCCATAGGATACTGCTACAGCTTTCTGGAGAGATTACCGTGTACCAAGTGTTTTCCATCATCACTACTTTATCGCCAACGCCAATGCCCAATGCACCACCACTTGCCCCTTCTCCTATGATTACACAAATCACAGGAACTTTAAGTGAAATCATTTCGTAAATATTTCTGGCAATGGCTTCACCTTGACCTCTTTCTTCGGCTTCGATTCCTGGAAAAGCACCAGGGGTATCTATTAAAGTAACGATTGGCTTATTGAATTTTTCGGCAAGTTTCATCAAGCGAAGGGCTTTACGATATCCTTCTGGATTGGCCATGCCAAAGTTTCTGATTTGTCTCGTTTTGGTATTGTTGCCTTTTTGTTGCCCGATAAACATAACTGTTTTGTCGCCCAATTGCGCAAAACCGCCAACCATGGCTTTATCGTCTTTTACATTTCTATCGCCATGAAGCTCAACAAAATTGGTACACATTTTTTCAATGTATTTCAATGTGTAAGGTCTATCGGGATGTCGGCTCAATTGCACGCGATGCCAAGGCGTAAGTGAATCGGTGATTTCTTTTTTAACGAGTTCGATTTTTTGTTCTAAAGCCAAAATCGAAGTTGACATATCGGTTTCGGATTGTTCTTGTGTATTTTGTAATTGTTCGATTTGATCGTAAAGGTCTTTTACAGGTTTTTCAAATTCGAGATATTGTCTGTTTTTTAACTGAGGCATATTTTAAAATGTGTTCGTTTAATAAGAATTTGGTTTGGCAAGTTACTTGTAAAATTAAGTGATACAAATTTTTTTAAAAATTTTTGTTTTTAAAAAACAAAACTCCTTATCTTTGCCGTCCTTTAAAAAGCGAATCAAATT
>Ga0304730_1000575_pt1 | contig 31166 bp, 28 predicted proteins | sample M_130628_MF_Meta_FD_190474 | JGI IMG/M metagenome (GOLD analysis project Ga0304730, IMG submission 190474) | Freshwater microbial communities from Lake Montjoie, Canada to study carbon cycling - M_130628_MF_MetaG (v2) (version 2) | ecosystem: Environmental > Aquatic > Freshwater > Lake | place...
TTGTCGCGGGGGGGCGTCAGATTTGTCGCGGGGGGGGTGTCAGATTTGTCGCGGGGGGGTGTCGTGGTTGTCGCCCCTAATGTTTCAGGGTTAAATTCTTCCTCAATTATATATAAGTTTCTTTTTACCCCAGGTGTAATAATACGACTAACTAATCCTACCTCAATTAAATTTGTAATAGAACGCTGAATTGTTCTTATGCTTTCATTAAATTCTTCTGCAAAAAACTCATTACCAGCAAAGCAACCCTGTTTCAAGTTATTTTTATAATATATCTCACCATATATTAGAATATCCAAGTGAGATAATGATGGATATTTTTTTCTTAATTCCTTAAAATAAGGCACAAATTGTTGATTTTTTAGAGTTTTATTACTATCTTTATTCATATTTATTCATACTTTTTTATGATTTATGGGGGGATAGATTTTCTTCCCCCTTTTTTTATTTGTGTTAGTTAAGCACAAAATACCTAGCACGGCTTAAACCAATTCGTTTAATTAAATTATAACTAATAAGACCATTTAGTAATCTGGTAATATCTTTCACCCCAACTACTTTAGCAAATTCAGAATTGGTTAAATTACATTTGCCGTATTTTTTGCAATCTTCAACTATCATCGCATAGATGAAAATGTGTTCAACTTTAAGATTTTTATGCACACCTAATAATTGCATATAACCTTCAATAAATTCTTTTTCCATAATTTTAATATTGTTTTTATAATAAATAGTATAAAAATGAGCAAAATCCATATTGGGTATAGTTAAAGTTTTGTTAATGAAAAAACCCCCTACCGTAGAGCAGGGGGTAAATTTGGGAAACAATATTAAAATCTAATTTTTACAAGTTATGTTTTTCCATAAATTGTTGATGTATATCCGATTCTGGGTTATAACCCAATAGTTTATAAAATTCTTTTAACGCTTCTTGATCGACACTTTCTTCGTGGATATTTATAACATATGGTCTATGAGGATATGCATGACTTTTTTTATCTGGTTTTAATATTTTCATTTCTTCTCTCCAATTTTTTAACATTTTTACACAACTGACACAAATTTTAACATTTCTTGGTCGATGTCTTATTTTTTTTCTATCAAAATATTGCTCACAAAATTCACACATCTCCTTTTCAAGGATATCCTTTTCTATATCACCCATATTATTTATTTAATTTCAATCTCAATTTTTCATTTTCCTTTTGGAGATTATCTATTTTCATTTCTAAATCAGTAATTTTCACATTTAATTGGGCGATTTCTGATTTTAAATCATCAATTATTTTAGTATAAACCATAATTGATTTTTCTAAATTTGAAATAACATTTGTGTCAATTTCTGCATTTTGTTTTCTTTTTGAAAACAGAAATGTAATTACCGCAACAACCGTATTACTACCCAAAACCATCATCAAATTTTCTGTATTCATTATTCTTTATTTTTTAATTACAACAATTTTCAGGCCCCCTATATGTGGGCAAATTCCTCCACACAGTGCGCCTAGGAGGATATCTGTTACCAGGTTCAAAGTGTATGCCAGACATGTACGTCTCGCGCCGCGGAGGCATACCATCGGTTGAAGTATATGCAAAATATAATGGATATAAATTTGGTCTATTTCTTAATTGGTCTTGCAATCTTTGTGCATAAAAATTGAACCTTGATTGGTATATGTCCCTCATATAAGCCATTTCTTTTACAGATATTGCTTTTCCCTGCTCCGTATCCCCCACCACAATAGACTTATTCATCATTCTTAATAGAATGTCTGGGGTTGATTCAAATATTGCGGCATGGATTAAATATGGGCTAATCCATTCATCTAAAAGTTCCTTATAAACTGCTGTGAGTGTATTTGTTCTAACTTGATCGTAGATATCATTTATAAATCTTGTTCCAATTAAATTTTGCAAATGTAAATCTTGTGCAATTTTAATATTATTTGCTAATAAAGCAGTATCAACATTCTGATGAATGCTACTAAATGCTTTTAATTTTGTTTCTGATACAAGTAAAACTGATGCCATTATATTACAGGTTTTTCTAAATCGATTATCTGAACTTGCTCAACCTTTAAGTCGTATTGCTTTTTATCTCTCAAAAATAACAACTTATTAAAATGTTCAATTATTTCATCTTGTATTGGTTTAACCACAATATTCTGAAATAAATTATATGATTCCTCCAATTCATTTCTTCCCCCTAATTGTCCAGCCGTTTTTATACCAATTAAGGCAGGATTTGTAATCCTATGGGCAGTTAAAATTGTTTCCTCAATATTTGTATATAGCCCTGTATAAAAATCATCTGATCCATTATTTTGTATTGGGGTAATTGTTGGTGCTGATTCTGGGGTATCACTAAAAAATAAGAATATCTTTCCAGCATTATTTGAACTGGTATATTTATCAACTAATTGCCTATAAATTATATCCTTTTCCTCGTCTGATGGAATACCATTATTAAAAGATATTGCCATACTTGGTAATAAACTATTTTGTATATTATTTAAGTGGAAGTTTTTAACCTCAATATCTAGTTGAATTGTGCTTACTGCCGCAAAATAATCTGGCACACCATAATAATTATAATTTGGTGTATAAGTTTTAACAAAATATAATTGAGATGCTTTATCCCTATTTGTCAAATCAAAAGCAGGTATTTCAATTGGCACAAATTTATTTGGAAATCTCCATTCTGCACTTAAATAATAATTTTGAACATTATTAAATTCATCAACTTTACCACTTCTAATTTTAGAAACATCGGTATGGTATAATTCTGATACATTTCCAGCATTATCTAAAATAACATTTACTGAAAATACCCCAAATAAAACTCTGTCAATAACACATTTCTTATAAACTTCATATAAAGTTTCTCTACGATTAGCCATCAATAATTGCTCTGTGTCGATAGTATTATATATAGACCTTCCTTTTACACCATAACTAATTGCATTAGCACACGCGCGATGTATGGGACTATTTTGGTATAATGCCAATAGATGATTAGGGAAGTAATTGTCAGCCCCCCAATATACCCATTCTTTTTGTTTTATGATTTCTTGGTACTGGACTACTTCAGCGGCCATAAAATCAATTCTATTAACTATATTTTTTGTCATATAAATAAATATCTATAATTTTAGTAAAAGCCACTAAAATTGTTTGTTAATTACAACATCATCTTCGGTTGTTAATAAATTATCATTTTGTCCCCTTATAGCAAATGGGAAAAATGGTGTTGGTGTAGGTGTTGGTGTAAATGATGGTGTTGGGGTTGGTGTTACTGATGGAGATGGACTAGGTGGTGGATTATCACAATCATCAACATATATGTCTCTCTCATTTATTTCATCATCACTTATGTATTCATCATAATAACAATCTTCATCATTATTATCATTTATAAGCCATGCTCTACCTGATTCTAATTTTGAATAGGCATTTAAAGGGTTTGTTGTCCCACTTGACGCCATTTCATATATGGAGTAATAGTATTGCCCCAAATATGGAAAACTAACAGCAGGTGGCACACCAGATAGGTTCTGATTTCGGTCTTCTATAAAACTAATTAAATCATATCTGGTATTACTTGATAATACCGTTGGATAAAATCTAACAAAATCATTTGAAGCAATATGTTGAAATGAAAATAAATAAAATGGATTATTTAGTGTCCTATTCATAGACACAGTTACCACCAGGTTATTTGTTTCATTCCTCCTTACTATTAGCATATTTTTAATTTTTAACCTTCGCCAGAAACAGAACTTGATGAAGGTGTTGGTGTTGGCGTGTTTGCTATTGGTGTTGCATCAATATCACAATTATTAACATTTGTTGGTGTTATTGAAGGTGTTGGTGTAGTTGTTTTAGTTGGTGTTATAGTTTGAGTTGGTGTTTCTGTTGGTGTAATAGTGTTAGTAGGAGTAATTGTTGTTGTTATACTTGGTGTTGGTGTATTAGTGTTGGTAGGAGTAATGGTAGGGGTTGGCGTTGATGTTGGTGTTATTGTTTTAGTTATACTTGGTGTTGGTGTAATAGTCCTTGTTGGTGTAACAGTCCTTGTTGGTGTTATAGTATTAGTAGGTGTTGGTGTTATTGTTTTAGTTATACTTGGTGTTGGTGTAATAGTATTTGTTGGTGTTATAGTGTTGGTAGGTGTAATAGTATTAGTTGGTGTTATAGTATTAGTTGGTGTTGGTGTAATAGTCTTGGTTGGTGTAATAGTATTAGTTGGTGTTATAGTATTAGTTGGTGTTGGTGTAATAGTCTTGGTTGGTGTAGGTGTTGGAGTATTTGTTGATGTAGGTATTATACTAGATGTAACTGAAATTGTTGGTGTAACTGAAGGTGTTACCCCAGTAAAAGAATTTTGACCCCCTACAATAAATCGTGGTATTAAATCAATCCTTACAAAATCATTTTTATTTGAATTATATGGCTCAAAAGATGCAGGTGTTTCTTTTTTTTCTTGTAATACAGGCTGTGCAGTATATACTTGTTGCTTCCCTAATACCCCCCATCTTATGCTATTTTTACCTTTATAATTGTTAAATTTCATAATGATTAAATTAAAATTGGGGGTAAGAATTACCCTACCCCCTTAAAATGTATTTTATCTTACGCACATTCACTTATTCCACCAAAACCAGCAAAAATTTGTGCTTTTGTTAGTGTTGTGTCAAATGCAGGTGCCGCATCTCTTTCGAAACCAGTTAAGGTTACAGTATATCCATTTCTATCCCCAAAGGTTAAACCTGTGCCTGCACTACCTGCTGATACTGCCATACCAAAATCATAACCTAATAAGAAGAATGTTCCTTCATTTGATTCAACAACAACCCTCAAACTTGTGCACTGGGCTAATTTTGTCAGTTGATTTTGAACCGTTTGACGTAATTTATTAAAAACCATTACCAAATCTTGTTGGTAAAACACGGTTCCGTTTTCTAATGATGGTGTAATTGTTTCAGTAAAACTTGCTGTGTTTTTCTCTAATTGAAATTCATACCAAGTTCCAGTTCCATCCATATTAGTAACACTACCCGTAGAGTAGGTAATACCTGTGATTGAACCTGCTAAAACATATGCATTTTTTAAACCACCAACCGTATCTCTACACCCCCTGCAAATTGTAGATGTAATAAGACAATTAGTACAACTCATATTATATGTTTTTATTTATATAAGGGGGCTTTTACACCCCCTTATTATTTTTATTTATTGTTTATGCTATGCTAAACCATTAGTGATTATAAATTGTGGGAAAGCAACTTGTGCCCCTACTTTGAAATTTGCTCTCAATCTAACCTCATCAAAATCTTGTGAATAGAACATTCTCAAACTTTCTGAATCAGAAAGCAAGTCAGTTCCCATAAACATATATGATGCTTTTGATAATACCATCAAGTTAGAACCATTTAAACCTCCAACTGGGTGTACTAAAATGTTAGTTGCTGGGTGGAAAGTTCTCATTTCTGCAAAAGACTGGTCTGGGGAGAAGTGGAAGTAATTTGCAGTTCTAAAGTTGATTAAGTATTTTCTATAGTTAGCGTGAGACATGAAGATAACTAAATCATCAGCATCTGCAATATCATCAGGTATTCTAACCACTAAATTATCAACTTGTGCTAATGCAGTTGTTGCATCTAAAGCAGTTTGACCAGTTACAACAATATTACCAGAAGCACCAACTCCAGTTGAACCTACTTGTGCCAATAATTGCTTAAAACCAGAGAAACAAGTTGTTGCAGATGATGCACCCCAAATTAAATTCTCAATATATTGTGAAATTTGGGCAGTCTTCAATTCAGAAATTTGTGCTTCAAATGGAACAGTCTCGTTATATGATCCTGGCTGTAATAATTGTCCTAACCAATAATCATTTAAATCACGTGGGCATAATGATTCATTTACTTTTAAATCACATACTGTGATGTCCCTTTGTGTAAAAGTTGTTGCACCAGATGTGTTCCATCCACAACTACCTTCTTGCACCACGAGGGTGCTGTCTAACAAATTTATTGCCTGCGTTCCTTTAATACCAGGTTGCACACGAATAATCTTTGCAGTTTCACCTTCCAAGATAGCACGTCTAATTAACTGACCCCCTAACTCATCGGTATATGTTGCTAATGTTGCTAAATCAAAAGCAAAATCATATTTTTTGTTATTACTCATTTTATTTAATTTTATTGTTTATGTTTATTTTTTATAAGAGCCATTTCTGATTGCCCTTAATTCTGAAAATTTATCATACTTCATAGCATTTAATTCTGAACCAATATTTTTTGGCTGGATAACTGGATTTCCTGCTGGGGTTTTTGCAAACTTTTCAACTTCCTTGGACATATTTTCATAATTACTGCCCATCTCGTCTAATCTTTTTTGCATAGCACTTAATGCAGTCATAACCTCCTCCATAAATCTTTCCATATTTGGGGTATTTTCAGATAAGTCAGCCATCTCCTCAATAACTGTTTTTTCCTTAATAACACCACCTTCTGTAGTAATTTTAATTGTTTCTTCACCAATCATAATTTGATGATCTCCATCAGGGGCAGGGGTCTTATTACCTTCTGCATCAACAATTTCAACTGTATCCCCAATTTCAAAAGTTTTTGCTTCCAATATTGTGCCATCTGCTAATGATGCTTTCATAAAATCATTAGTTTCATTTACATCAACTGTTTCTTCTTCCATATTATTGTCTTCTTCTTTATAGGATAAATCCTTGATTATACCATCCTCAACTTTTATAATTGTGCTATCCTCTAACTCATATTCTCCAGTAGCAGCGGGTAATTGTCCATCACTTGTAATAGCGTATATTTCAGAACCTATTTCTAATTCATCTTCACAAATTAGTTCCCCCCCTCCTACGGTTTGATAAGAATTAAAATTCAATCTCAAAAGTTGATTAAGTTTTTTTATTATGTTTCTCATAATTGTTTATTTATATAAATATATAGTTTATTTTTTTTATACCACTTTTTTTTCTGAAAAGTAGCCTTGAACTGAAAAACCTTTTAATTTACCATCTTTCACATTCTCCCAGATATTATCATTATTTATTTTCATCATGATCATCCACGTTCCTACGGGGTTATTATAACCATACTTTTTTTGCTTATCATAATTTTCATCTTCCACAATCCAACTTTCAACAACTGTAACATATTCTAACATTTTTTCTTTATGCTCCACATTTGTTGCGTCTATCAATTTATCGGTCATAAATTTTCTTTGCAGTTTTTCTATTGTTTCAGATGAAAAATAAACAAAATAAATACTATCAGTTGCAAAATCTTTTCTTGGCATCATTTTATTTGGTATCATAGCAGGACCAACTAATATTCTTTTTTCTGTATCAACTATTGAAAAGGCATTCATATTGCTTGCATCTTCATTTTCTATTCTATCAATATAATTTGTTGCCCAATCTAATGCCTCAATTCCCCCCCAAGCGTCAATTGATAATAAACCACAGCCATCTTCATAAGACTTGGAGGCTTGCAAATCCTTTTTATGCCTTGATAAAAATGACTTCATTCTTTTTATTGTGTTGATTGATATGGGCTCCCCCTTGGCTAACTGGTTCATTCTAACTTTCCCCACTTGTGTCATACAATTATTGGGGTTATTATTTTCATCAAACCATTTTAAGGCTTTTTTTGCATTATTTTTTATATAGTCTGGGTAATCACTTACACTTTCCTCAAATTCAAATAATTCATCTGTGAATGCATTTCTTGGGGGTGTATTACCAGCAGTAATTGTGGCATTTGTCCTTGTATCAGGTCCTGGCACTCCATCTTCTGTTATAACCCCCCTTGTTACCTTTCCACTATTTATAATAGTCCCCTCCTTTGCATATGTTAATTCAACCCAAGCGTGTCTGCAATTATATGACCCCCTCCATTCAAAAATATCATATCCTTCTGGTCCAATTTCATTTGTGTTGGTATTTGACATTTCTATAATATCCTCACGTCTAAAAACCCTATTAAGTTTCATCATCTCACCACAGAATACTCTATTCTTTTCATCTCTAGGGCCAACATATTTATATCTAATTCTTACAGTAGGGGTGTCCTCAATATTACTTTCCTTATTTGGTTCGGCTAAAATTGAAAAATCTTTTCTGGCTATTTTTTTAACCTTAACAATTTTAAACCCCTGCTTAATCAAATCAGATTGTGTTTCCCCAAATGATGCAAACATCTGAATAGCACTTGATACTTTATCCTCGGCTAATACATAATAATTTTCATTTGGGGCTATATCACCCTTATTAAAATAATGAAAATCCACTTCGATTGCTGGCTTATTTACTAATGCAATACCATCTAACCCAGCCTCGTTATCATTTTCATCAATTATTAGTTCTATAACTTCGTGTTTCATATCTTTATATTGTTAATTTTTTATACACCTAACAGATGCGCCAGAAGCAATATTTAACCCATAAATACTTAAACCAGAATTAAACGTTGTAAAACCAGCAGTAGAAGAACTTGTCCCTCTGTGATATGCGAAAAACTTAAAAGCATCCCAAGCATTTCCAACAAATCCACCACTACCAATTAAATTAAATCCACTTTTATTTGTTCTTGCAGGTGATGCATCACCATTCCAATACTCATTTCCTGGATATTGAAACCACGTACCATCAGCAGACCAACTTGGTAATGCATTAAAATCAGCATCAGTTGGCACTCTATATCCAACTGGACATATATTTGTTGTGGTATTTGCTGATGTGCTAAATTTTACCGCTTCATTATTGTATAGTAATCCATGTATTTGAGTATTACCTGAATTATTATTAACAAAAGTATATAAAGGGGTTGTTGATGCACTTGTTGTCCAAGACCCCCCAGTTGTGGCAAAATATATTGGCGATCCATCTTGGAATTTGGTTGTCCTTAAATTTTCTGACATCCATACTTGATTGCCAATCTTAATTGTATTATAAACATTACCATCTCCATCTGGTGGTGTTAATAACGCACTTTCACAAGTCTTATTTGTCCCAGAAAAATATAATTCAAATACCCCATATTCCATAGCCGGGTTTTCATTTTGATAAGTAAAAGGTAATACTTTTTGACCAAGATTTATACTTGTGCCAGATGGACTATTAAAAGGTATTGTATGCCCTGTTGGGGCGTATAGTGTAACACTTGCTGTTGCACCACTATAATTAGTTGTTTGTATTAAAACTGCCATATATTTTATATTGTGCTTCTTTCTCGTTGAACCCTATCAAATTGTTGTGCTGATGACATATCAGTTGAAACAACATAGGTTTTTATTGGTTGATTATTTTGATTATTAAAATTTATTATTTGATTAGTTAATAATTCTTGTGATGATAATGAATTATCACCAACAACCCCCCCACTTGCAAATCGTTTTCCACCACCAACAGTATTGATTGCTGATAATAAAGGCTTAAATATTGCTGTTGAACGTGCATTTATAACACTTTCTCCATTAGATAAATATGCAGGAATACTATCACTTGTACCAGTTCCTTCACCTATTACTAATCCCCCACTTGCATAAGTCTTTAAAGTTGGCTTGGGGACTTGAACTGAATTGATTTTTTCTATATTTTTTATACCTGCTACCCCAACTAATGCGGCTTGTATAAAATTTAAAGGGGGTGCAGATGACGCTAACGCTTTTGATATTGCTAACCCCGTGCTAATCGCAGCACTTGCAGATGCTAATGCTTTTCCAGCATTTGTTTCATCCCCTGCTAATGATGCGGCTTGTGATAATATATCAGCAATTTGTGCAAATTGTTCATCTCTAGCCTCCACTTCTTTTTTACCGATTGTTATTCTGGCATCAGTTAATTGTTTTTGGTTTTCATTAAATTGTGCCTCCAAGTTTAATTGTGCTTCTTGATCCTCATAAACAAATTGTCTTTTATACTCATAATCTTGTTCTAACAGCCTTTGCTTCTTATCTAATAGTTCTCTTTGTTTTTCAAAATTCCCCTCATTAGAAGCAAACTCATCATCATTAGCCTTAATTGCCAAATCTCTTTTTGTCTGGGCTAAACTTCTTGCTTTTTCAATATTGTCTGCAAATGTTTTTGTTGCATCATCATTTGCTTTTTTATCACTCTCATCTTGATCTTGTTTTCTTTTATCATTAACTTGTTTGTTAATATCTGCTAATACATCTGCTACTCTTTTCTCCTCATTTATAACATTATTTGAATTTTCTGCTTTGTTCTTATTATTTTGTTCCTCTAACTTATTTAATTCAATTTGCAAATTTTTTGCTTCATCACTTCCAACCTTTTCTAATTTTAATAAGTCAAAAATTCTTTTCTTTTCCCTTTGAAAATCTTCCTCCCTTTGTGCATCTTTTAATTTTAAATTTGCAATAACATCATCCCCTGCCATAATAGTTGAACGTGCTAATTCAGTTTCACTTTGGGATAAACTTTCATTAAGGTTAATTGTATCTTGCTTTGCTTTTTTAATTTGTTCAAGTCTTGCTTTTTCTTTTTCATTTGCTTCTTTTCTATCTGCCTCTGCTTGTTTAGCCTTATCTTTTGCATCTTTTGCATCTTTTTCTGCATCATCTTTTGCTTGTTTTTTTATCTTTTGTTGTTCCTCATATCTATCTTTTAATGCTTTACTACTATTCCTAGATGCTTCGTTAATTTTATCTTGTGTATTACGAAAAAAAAGTGCTAAATCATTTATACTTTTACCTACATTTTCTATTATCCGTGCCCAACCGTTAAATAGGGGGATTGCTACTGCTTCTAACATCTTCAAAATAGGTCCAAGTATTTTACCATAAGCCTCGGATAATCTATTTAAAACTTTTTGCCCTTCAGTAGTTGCACCTAATGAATTTTTTAAAGCCATAATTCCTGCCACGATTAACCCTATTATAGCGATTGCAGGGTTCGCAGCGAATAGTTTAAATACCATATCCAACCCCTTCATCGCTTGACCAACTCCACCAATTGGACCAGGTAGTTCAACTAAAACATCATCTAATTGTTTAGATTTTAATTTGGTTATCTCCAACTTATCCTCCAAATCCTCTAAATCACCTTTCAATTTATTAAAAGTTAATTTATCCCCAGCCTCCTCTGCCTTCTGTAATGCAATCCTTGTTTCCCTTATTTGTAATTCTAATTTCTTAAATTTTTCATCAGTTGAAATAGCATCATCACCTAATTTTTTTACACTATCCCCGGCTTTTTCAGATGTTTGTGTTAATACCTTTTCAGCCTGGGCAGTCTTTGATATTTCATTTGCTAATTCTTCAAATTGCTCTGCACCTAAATCAGCATCATTTGCTAGTGCTTCTAATTTCTTTATGTTATCTTGTAATAATCCAATATTAGCAGAAGCATTTTTAATGTTATTTACTGCATCTTTTATATCGGCTATTAGTTTAAAAGCAATTTCTTTTATATTAGACATCTTATTTTAATTTATAAAAATATAACAAAGAAAAAACCACCCATAAATAGGGGGTTCTTTCTTGTTATTTTATTTGTGATAATTTAACCATCTATACTTGTCTTGGAATAGTAGGTGGTAGTTCATTTATAATGAAATGATTTCTCGATAAAATAATATTATAAGCGGTATCATTTCGTAGATTTTGATATATTGAAGGACGAATAGTATCACCTACATTTAATGATAATACAATTCTTGTTGTTGTTGTTGGAATTTTAATAAGTGAAGTGCTGTATGGCCAAAAGTTTGAAACATAAATAGCGGTACTATTATTATAATTGATAATAGTTGCAAACTCTCTATCTAGTGATAAAGGAGTAACATTATCAAGCATCATAGCAAATGAAATATCATAAATACCTGCACGAGGACAAGTAAATGTTCCTGTTGCACTATTCCATGCACTAGGTGTATTATTAACAACTGAGTCCCAATTAACTACTGTTGTTTCTAAATTATAGGGGATTGATTGTGCTGTGGATTTATTTAATGATAAATAAACTGGTGTAATCATAGTAGAGCCTGTAATAACTCTGCCAGCACTTGAAATACCCAAATTGGTTATAGATGTCCCTGAACCTATTGTGGTTATGTTTAATGTTGTTGCAGTTATAGCGTTAATATTTGTGTTACCTGTTGCAGTTAAGTTATTTATGTTAATTGAACTAGTCCAAGAAGTATCATAATCTGTGCTTGAATTTTTAACTAATAGTTGGTTAATTGTTCCTCCTGTTTTTGCAAAAGAAGTCCCAGATGTCCCACTTGTGCCAGATGTCCCTGATGTCCCGCTTGTGCCAGAAGTACCTGACGTCCCAGTTGTACCGCTTGTGCCAGAAGTCCCGCTTGTGCCAGATGTCCCTGTTGTCCCCGAACTTCCACTTGTGCCAGTTGTCCCGCTTGTGCCAGTTGTACCGCTTGTGCCAGAAGTCCCACTACTTCCACTTGTGCCTGATGACCCCGAACTTCCACTTGTCCCAGCACTTCCACTTGTTCCATTTGTCCCACTACTTCCACTTGTGCCTGCACTTCCACTTGTGCCATTATTACCAGATGTCCCACTTGACCCCGAACTTCCACTTGTCCCAGCACTTCCACTTGTTCCATTTGTCCCACTACTTCCACTTGTGCCTGCACTTCCACTTGTGCCAGAAGTACCATTTACACCACTTGTCCCAGATGAACCTGAACTACCACTTGTGCCACTTGTCCCGCTAATACCACTTGTGCCAGATGTCCCAGTTGTCCCAGAAGTGCCATTTCTACCACTTGTCCCAGACGTCCCTGTTGAACCTGTAAGAACACTAATAATATTATTACTATCCAATACAAGTGTCCTTGTTGAACCTGTTGATGATGGGGGATTTATTAACCTTATTGAATCACTAACAGTAGCAGTTAATAATCTTGCTTGTTCTGCTGTTGCTCCTTGTGATTGTAAAAAAGTTTCATATTTTATTGCAGAGGGGCTAATACTTAAATTATAACCCGTAACATTAACTAATGAATAAATTACACCAGCACCAATTGTAATAGTAGAACTTAAAGGAGTTCCTTGTATTGAGTTTGCAACAAATAACCCTGAAGTAACAGTTATGGAGTTTGTAGTTGTATTCTGTAAATATAATAATTGCGATGATGAAGTAATAAGGGATCCATATATTTGTGAATCATATATATATGTTGGTGCATTAGTAATACTTAAATTACCGCTCAATTTACCATTTTGTATCTCGTGGAAAGTTGTGCCTGATAAGTTTAATGTTGATAAAAACTCTAAATTGGTATAATGACATCCATTTGGCCCAGGATTGCTTACTGATGTTGCACCAAGAAATGTAAGATCAGTAAATTTTTGACCTGATGTAGTTGAAGTTGTTGTGCCTGAAATAATAGTATTTGGCCCCCTACCAATAGTAGTAATATTATACTTATTAAAATTAACATTTTCAATATACTGACCCCTAACAAGGTTAATTACATCACTTGGGGTAACCGCAGTTAATGTTGCTGTAATGGTTTTTTTGGGGGCACCAAAAGCACCACTATTATTGTCATTTCCATTAACAGGATCCACCCACCATTCTAATGAGTATTTGTAATTACCTGCACTTGTGCCACTTGTCCCAGCAGTTCCACTTGTCCCAGCACTTCCACTTGTTCCTGCACTACCACTTGTGCCATTTATCCCAGAACTACCACTTGAGCCAGATGACCCTGAACTACCAGATGTCCCTGAACTACCAGATGTCCCTGAACTACCAGATGTCCCCTCTGTGCCACTTGTGCCAGATGAACCACTTGTGCCAGATGAACCAGAACTACCACTTGAACCAGAACTACCACTTGAGCCAGATGACCCTGAACTACCAGATGTCCCCTCTGTGCCAGATGAACCACTTGTGCCACTACTTCCACTTGAGCCTGATGAACCACTTGTCCCCTCTGTGCCACTTGTGCCTGATGAACCACTTGTCCCCTCTGTGCCACTTGTGCCAGATGACCCACTTGTGCCACTTGAGCCAGATGACCCTGAACTACCAGATGTCCCCTCTGTACCACTTGTGCCTGATGACCCTGAACTACCAGATGTCCCCTCTGTGCCACTTGAGCCAGAAGAACCACTTGTGCCATCTATACCACTTGAGCCAGATGACCCTGAACTACCAGATGTCCCATCTATACCACTTGTCCCAGAAGTCCCAGAGGCACCTATAAAGGTTTCTTTTGTTACCTTATATGTTATTGTTTCACCACTATTATTCATTATAATAAAAGTCCCCGCAGTATCCCCTGTATAAAGGGGTAAATCTGAAATTCTTGTACTTGACATATTGTTATTTTTTTTTAATTGCTTTATATAAATATAGAAGATTATGAAAAAGTTGTGGCTTCTACACCACAACTATCTCAATTTATACCGATATCTTTTATATAGTGGTAAAAGTTATTGATGTTGTTGCTGTTATTCTATAAGTTGTTGTGCTTCCAACTTGGAATACATTTGAACCCGTTATTTTATAACCTTCTGGCACTTGTATAAAAACAACCCCTGAACTACCTGATGAACCAGGATAACTTGGAATACTTCCTCCATTACCCCCATTACCACCTCTACCTAAATTGGGGGAGTTTGCTGGCTCTGCACTAGATGATTCATCACCTCCAATTCCACCAGCAGAATAACATTTTGGACAGACTGTTAAAGGTAATGTGGCACCATCACCAGCAATAGCACCACTTGCCGAGCCTCCAAAGCCAGCACCTCCTCCACCTCTTGTAGTTTGTCCATCTGCACCAGAATATCCATAAGGGGCAACTGAACCACTACCTATTGGGGTTGATGTTAGAGAGCCACCTCCACCACCATCAAATCCATTTTTATTTGCTTCTGATGCACCTCCACCTCCAACATTATTTGTTATTAGTAAATTTGTTGCATTATAACTTAAAATTGACCCTATACCTTCACCACCTTGACCACCATTAAAAGAACTAACCCCACCAAAACCACCAGAACCAATAGTTATACCATAAGTTTCATTTAAATTTACATTAAGGTTGCCTATAACAATATCACCACCAGCACCAGCACCACCAGCACCACCAGCACTACCAGCACCTCCTCCACCTCCACCTCCAACAAGGTTGGCAGATATTACAATACTTGAACATAGAGTGCTACCAGTTATTGCACCTGATGCATTTATACCATAACAAATTCCATTATTTACAAATATTCTTTCACTACCCCAAGCGGAAGGGTCAGTATTATTACAAGATGTTAAACTTGGATAATAAATTGCTCCATTACCTGAATTAAATGTAGCATATCTACCAAAAACATAACCATTTGCTGAACACGCTGTTTGACAACTATTATTGCCAGATAAATCTCTATACCCTTGATAAATTCTACACGCTTGAATTGGGCTACCTGTTGGTGTTGGTGTTGCAGTATTTGAAGGGGTTGTAGTAATTGAAGCAGTTGGTGTAATTGTTCTGGTTGGTGTAATTGATGATGTTGGTGTTGGTGTTGGTGTTGGATTATTACTTGGTGTTGGTGATGGTGATGCAGGAGATGGACAATTTGTTACTGTAAATATTTCATTATAGTTATTAGTAACAAACCAAGCATAACAAGCAAACTCATCTGTAAATGTGTTTGCAGGATCCCCATCATTTGCAAATTGTAACCAAGTAAATCCTGGATTTGGTGTATTATTTAAACAAGCACTTTGTGAATTTGCATCTGTATCCATATAATATACTCTATCATTAACTGATAACGCCCCTGTGCTTTTTCTAACATATGCAGTAAATGTTGCACCACTTGCTGGACAACCATAAGTACATGTTGCAGGCACATTTGATGATGCTTTAAATTGTCTTGCATAACAGAAAACTGGTGTTGGTGTTATAGTTGGGGTTCTTGTATTTGTTGGTGTAATTGATGGAGTAATAGTTGGAGTTATTGTATTTGTTGGTGTAATAGTTGGTGTTTGTGTTTGAGTTGGTGTTATAGTTTCTGTTTGAGTTGGTGAAGGTGTTATTGTATTAGTTATACTTGGAGTAATTGATGCTGTAATAGTTGGAGTTTTTGTATTAGTTGGTGTTGGTGTTGGTGTTACTACTGCATTTGTTGATGATGGCGTTGTTGTTGGAGTAATAGTGTTGGTAGGTGTTATAGTTGATGTTGGTGTAATTGTATTTGTTGGAGTAATAGTGTTGGTAGGGGTTATAGTTGATGTTGGTGTAATTGTATTTGTTGGAGTAATAGTGTTGGTTGGAGTTTCTGTTGGTGTAATAGTATTAGTAGGGGTTATAGTTGGTGTAATTGTGTTGGTAGGAGTTGTTGTTTGTGTTGGGGTTGGTGTAGGTGTTGGGTTTATAAAACATCCAACAATTCTACCATCAGAATTTAATCTTGTAAAGTAATTTGCTGATATCCCATTATATGTGGTAAATTGACCACCTACAAGTATTCTATTATTATATTCAATTACTAATGATAAAACCGAATTATTAAAACCAGTTCCAATAACAAAACTATTATCTCTACTTCCATCAGAATTTAATCTAATTATTCGCCTTGCTGAAACTCCTTGATATGTAGTAAATGGACCACCTACAAGTATTTTACCATCTGATTGAATTGCAATATTGTCGCAACCAAAATCAAAACCAGTTCCCATAACAAAACTATTATCTATACTTCCATCAGAATTTAATCTAATTATATCATTTGCTGATATTCCACTATATGATGTAAAACTACCACCTACAAGTATTTTACCATCAGATTGAATTGCAATAGCAAAAGTAGCAGAATCAAAACCAGTTCCTATAACAAAACTATTATCTCTACTTCCATCAGAATTTAATCTAATTATTCTATTTACTGAAACTCCTTGATATGATGTAAAATCACCCCCTACAAGCATTTTACCATCAGATTGAATTGCAATAGCAAAAGTAGCAGAATCAAAACCAGTTCCCATAACAAAACTATTATCTCTACTTCCATCAGAATTTAATCTAATTATTCCCCTTGCTGACACTCCTTGATATGTTATAAATTCACCAACTACAATTATTTTACCATCTGATTGAATTGCAATCTTTAAAATAGTAATAAAACTATTAAAACCACTTCCACTATTAAAAGTATTATCTATACTTCCATCAGAATTTAATCTAATTATTCTATTTGCTGATACTCCTTGATATGATGTAAAATCACCACCTACAAGTATTTTACCATCAGATTGAATTTTAATATTAAGAACAAAACTATCAAAACCACTTCCTATAACAAAACTATTATCTCTAGTTATATCAGAGTTTAATCTAATAATATTATTTGCTGATACTCCACTATACGATGTAAAATCACCACCTACAAGTATTTTACCATCTGATTGAATTGCAATATCAAGGGGAAGACCATTAAAGTTATAACAAGATGTGTTAATTACTTCTGCTGATGGTGTAATAGTTGGTGTAATACTTGTTGTTGGAGTTGTAGTATTAGTAGGGGTAATAGTTTGAGTTGGTGTAATAGTATTAGTAGGGGTAATAGTTTGAGTTGGTGTAATAGTATTAGTAGGGGTAATAGTTTGAGTTGGTGTAATAGTATTAGTAGGAGTTATAGTTGATGTTGGAGTAATTGTATTTGTAGGAGTTATAGTTGATGTTGGAGTAATTGTATTTGTAGGTGTTTCTGTTGGTGTTGGAGTTTCTGTTTGAGTTGGTGTAATAGTGCTGGTTGGGGTTATAGTTGGTGTAATGGTATTAGTAGGAGTTATAGTTGATGTTGGTGTAATTGTATTAGTAGGGGTTATAGTTGGTGTTGGTGTTTCTGTTTGAGTTGGTGTAATAGTTCTGGTTGGGGTTATAGTTGGTGTAATTGTATTTGTAGGAGTTTCTGTTGGTGTTGGAGTTTCTGTTTGAGTTGGTGTAATTGTATTTGTAGGGGTTGGAGTTTCTGTTTGAGTTGGAGTAATTGTATTTGTAGGGGTTATAGTAGGTGTAATAGTTTGAGTTGGTGTAATAGTGCTTGTTGGTGTTTGTGTTGGTGTTATAGTTGATGTTGGTGTTGGGCTTGGCACTACATTCACAAATTCAGTTGTAACCCTTGATACAAATATATTATTATATTCTTCAACTGATAAATTTAAATTACTATATGAAGAAGTCTGTAATAAATTTGAAAAACTTTCACCACTTAAAGTTACAACTTTTGTTGCACTTGTTGTCCCCCCTACCATAGTAATAGTTTCATTAACTATAATAGGTGTTGTTATTGTGTCAAATGTATGAGTAAAATTTAAATCATAAGTAAGTGGCTTTGCTTCATTTGCTAATAATGTATATGTAATAACAACTGAACCAGGTTCTACCACTCCATCTAAATCTAATTCTAATGTTGGCTCTGTTTGTTGAACCACATCAAATTGTGTTCTACCTGTGCAAGCGCAATTTTCATATACCCCTACCCCTACTCCAAGTTCGCCTGGAAAGGGGTTTAATGGATCGTTGGCGTTGGCTGAACCAATATATATTTTCTCATATACATGATTGGCATTATAAGCCACTTCTGATACACTATAACACCCTAATAATGTCAGGGGATAAACTGACCCCCTATATACCTTTACATACTTATTTATATAAGCAAATAAGCCATAGTTAATATCTGAATTTGTATATATAATATCCCCACTTGAACAGCCAGATAACTTATAATACAATACTGGGTGGGGGGTATAGTCTCTTGTTAATTTTATTAACTCCACATCACATAAACCAATTTCAACTAAATTATATGACAACTTATTTATCCTATAATAATTGTTTTCTATTAAAATCTTTTCGTTGTATTTTAGATTGGCTATTTCATAGGGGTCTAAAAATATCTTTAAATTTATTATTTTATTCTCATCACTAATTAAATCATCTATATAATCTTTATAATATATAGAATACATATCAGCCGCCCAAGGGAATATAGTTTCTAAATTATCAAAAGCATCACTTCTAAAATTTGTATAATGGCTAAACTCATTATAATTAAAAGGATAAGTTGTAAATCTATTTAATAATTGTATTTTATCAAAACTTTTATTTTCAATATAATATTTTAATAAATTTGATGGTCCGTTTGAATAGTTATCAGATGGATACATAACCCCCCTAAATATTATTCTGGCTAATGACTTAAAAGGTTCAAATAAATTCTGGGGTTGTCCATTAAAGTCTTTAACTTTAACCGCTGATATATTTGGTATTGTTATCCTTGGGGGATCATTCTTTGTGCCATCGATTGTAATATCAATACTTTGTGCAAATACCCCCTCAATTTTTGTAATATTATCCTTATATTCTTGGCTTAATTGAATATTCCTTGACCCAAAAACTCTATTTAAGTTAATATTAAATTGCTGATTAGACCAGTCCTTATCTAATCTACTATTAAAAAATAATGTTCCGTTAATATAATTTGTAGTTGGTTCAACTTTAATAGGACTATTATAATCCACCCTTGATGTCCAATCTAAAATATCCCCCTTGCCTATATAATCCACAATAGGTTCAACTATTAAAGTCTTTGGTTTATCTGGTGATGGTATTACAACAAGGTTAAATAACTTATTTACAGATGATATAAAATCTATTTGCTTATACTCATCTTCGGGGAATTGTGCTGCGTAGTTAAAATCCCCAACATAACTTGAAGGTGCATCAATTATTGTAAATGTAATATCTCTAAAAGCATTTATACCATAACTACCTAACTCAATAGTAATAAATGTTCCCACATTACCATTTATATCAACCGTAACAGTTCCAGCAAATTGAACAGCCTCGTAATTGCCAGGATATTCATCACACATCTGTTGTGTTAGCATATTATAGACAATAGGATTGTTTCCTGTGTTTGTAACTAAATTGATTGTAAAATCTTGTGAGGGGCAAGTTTCATATACCACATCGGCAGTTAAAATAACATTAAATGTATATCTACCATTTAATATGGAAGGTATTAAAAAACTATCTGTATTTGCTAATAAATTAAAATTATTACAAGTTATGCCAGATGATGGATTGGTAGTTTGTATATAAACACCTATATTTGAATTTGTATATGTATAACATACTTTTTGATCCCCACCTGAAAGAACACTATCCTCAAATTTTAAGGGTAAATAATATTTTTTAAAATATGCTGTATCAAAAAACTTACTTTCAATTGTATAACCAGCCTGATTACATATTTGATTATATAACTCCCTAACTTGTAAAGATGGCTTTAAATAACTTGATTGAACTGGTGTCCCCGAAAAACTAAAATAATTTGGTATATCATTCCTTTCTGCAAATTGTAATCTTGGGGTTGTTACATCAGTTAATATACCAGAGGTAGATAAATATAATCCTATACCCCAAGTATTATCTGAACCAGTTCCTAATTCTGATGTAATGTTAAATGTTAATTGTAAAGTGTCTATATTAAAACTTATAACTGTGCCAATTATAAATCTATTAGGATTACTATTTGATATTAGTATAACTTGATCTCCAGCAATCCAAGGGGTTGGTGAAGTTGAACTTAATAAAACACTTTCAGTCCCCCCTACCCCAAATGTAATTTGCCCAAATGCTTGACCATTATAAAATTCTTGTATATTTGATGCTGAAGTTGTATATTGATAACCTATATTATATAAACCAAAAAATGTTCTGCCATCTTCATAAGGATATGATGGTCTTTGATCTGTCACATGGAGCAAATATAAGTTGGGGTCATATTGTGATTTTTCTATAACTACTGAATTCATAGGGTGCGTTAAACCAGATAAGTTTAAATCATATAAAAACTTATCCTTAATATTTGCAACCAAGTCCCCTACCTCATTATAAAATGTAATTGAATAGACTTTTTCTAATTTAGTTATATTAACTGAATTTAATCTAATATAGCCAGTTGCTATCTCATAACCATTAAGTAATATCTCTGCCTCAAATTTAAGTTTGGGGTTAAAATCTGTAAATGTGGAGGAGAACTCATAAAAGTAATTAAAAACATCATTATTATTTTTGGACCCCGGCAAATTAAATTGCTTTGAATATGCAGAGTTCTTTTTTGTAATGTCTTGTATTTCAGCAAATGAAGTATTTATTTGCATAGTTTCGTTGGGGAACATATCAACATACCTTTGATTGCCCTCAACATAACATCTTATTTGTAATCCTTCTGTCATTTTATATTATTTAACCTTGTGTTCTATACCTTTTACCCCCAGCATACTCAAATGTAAATTGGTATTGATATAATTTTTGATAATTTTTATTATACTGAACAAAACTTTTATCCTTCATCATCACGGGGATAAGGTATTGGAACAATTCATCATTCTCAATTTGGGTATTTTTAATTAAATAAACATCTTGGGACATAAATAATTCTTCATATATAACCATATCATTCTGTGTTATATACCAAGAAGTTGCCTTTACCTCATAATTTGCTTCACTATCATAAACCCTTTTGCCCCTATTATATGATGCACTTGTATATGTTGTCTTATTTAAATCCATTCCCTGAAAATAAGTTTCCTTATTTACGTTAATTGTTTTTTCACTTTTCTTATCTAATGTGATTGTGTCCCACATACCCCTAGCATTCATAAATAAAAAGTGTTGGGGTTCATTCCTGCAATCAGCACCCTCAAAAACGAATTCTAATATCTCTGTTGTTGCACTAGATGGATTTAATCTGTTATCTATATCTGCACTATAACTTGTCCCAAAAAATGCAACACGGCTAACGTCTGGGGGTATTACGTTCAATCCACTATTTGTATAATTATATGGTGTATAAAATGTCAGCATTCTAAAAGTGCTATCAACCCCCTCCTTTACACTTGGTAATGATGATGAGTTTCTATTTCTGGCTTCTGCCTTAAATTGATAAGTGCTACCACTTGCCCCCCATATACCTATTGAATAGATGTCATTTGTAAATAAATCATTCTTTCCATTTAAAAATGATAATATAATAGGACATTCTCTGTGGTGTTTTCTTGTTCTGCATTCACCAAGAACCGTTTGTGGGGGGCCACTAAAGGTATAATTGGTATTTGTTGTTATAACACCACCACTTGTAACATCATAACATATTCCATTTCTTGTCCATTTTAATTCATGTTCAAAATCTGATGTGGTATTTGTTTGGCAATCTGATAAATATTTATAATATTGTTTTCCAATTTCTCCATTAAAAGAAGTATATTTGCCAAAAACCCCCCTTGTATTACCTTCTAATGCTATTTGACCACAATTTAAACCTTCATTTTGAAAATCAGTTCTAACTATATAAACTCTACAAACTCCATCTGTTGCACCAGTTGGCACAGGATTTAGTGTTGCAAATGGATATTTATCTGGCCCGGCTGAATTTAAAAACTCACCTGGTGATTGTTCGTTAATTGTTCCAGCCGAATAAACGTGTCTAAATAAATCATAATAATAATGATTATAACCTAACTCTGAATAAAATTGTGATGACCCAGAATAAGTTGTGCTTAATTTAGCATTTGTTAAATTTGGTTGGGGGATTAAAGTATTATCCACCCCAGGAAAAATAAGTATAGGGTCAGGTTGTGTTGCACCTGTAATAATATCTACAACAGTAGTATTACCACTTGTATATGTGCATCCAACTTGAACTCCATATTCTTCAATATGCCATAAATCATTTAAAGTATAATACTGATTATAGGCATTATAATTATGTGTAATATAAGAATTTACATTAGTAACAATAGTATTTGCAAATGATGCAGTTTGTCCAGTTGGGTATAATTGAAAAGGTGCGGCTAATATAGCACGTGGATTGGGGTCTAAAAAGTTTCTAACAACTTCTGTTATATTAAATGTGGCAACCCCAAATGAATTTGGTCTGGCTAATAACCTTGCTTTTTTAACATTTAGATTGTTGGGGGAAAAATATATGTCTAATATATATTTAAAATTTGTCCCTAATGTTGCACCACTTAATGTCCATATGTGATCATTATTTGTGGGTGAAATAGCCAACGGCTTTTGTAAAACTGCTATTGTATTTGGCATATTACTGATTATTATTTACTGTAAAAGTATTAAAGAACTCATCAATCCCTATCCCCCACTTTTCAGTAAGTTCAGTTTCAAATTCTTCAATTAGTTTATCTGTGGCTATGGTGTCAAAAAACTGGCTACCATTATAACCAAATTTCTGTATATTCTTTGCTATACCCCAAGCCATATTTTCATCTAATCCCCTTATTTTAGCCCAACGTTTGATGGGGGCTATTGGTGGCATCTTATCACTTGACTTTCTGCCCCTATTTACCCAATACCAATAATAAGCCATCTCTATATTTAACACTTGTGTTTCGCGGTCAAAATTGCTTTTGATTGAATTATATAAATTGCCAGATGCTACTTTATCTGCCATACCAAAACTACCCCTTTTTCTATTATACCCAATACCAAAAGAATACTTTTGTTTAAGTGATTGTTTAATAAGTTCAACAAACCTATTGCCAATAACCACCATCGCTTCATTATTCTTATCCAGTATAAAATTAAAATCACTCATTATTATTTGTTTTCAATACAAGGGCCAAATGATTCAAAAGGTGCATCACATAAATTAAGGGCATCAGGTATAACTAATTTGATTTCAAGGTTCCACCCCGATAAATAATCATCAAATCTTTCTGAAAAGGGGGTAAATGAAACAGGAAAATTAACGTCCCAATTTTCATAACACTCTTCCAAATTATATCTTAATGCCGCCGCAATATCTTTACATATTTCTAATGTATCACTCCAAATATCAGTTTCAATATCAAAATTCTTAACATTTAATATATCCATAACCAATATGTTAAAAGTATATATTGTTTGTCTTCCATCATTTGTTGCTGTGGCTGGAACAACATACATTAAGGGGTAATGTGTTGCCAAATTGTCAGTTGTATTATTTTGCTTTAATCTTTCTTCTGTATAATAACCAAGTTGGTTCAAATCCCCAATCGAATAAGAATTAAGTTGTTTGTGCTTATTTGCTATATTTTTTAGCAAATCAGTTATCTTTTTAAAGTTATAAGTTCCTAATGCTGTATTACCCATTTCTATTATATTTAGCCATCATTTTATTATGTTCCTTTTTTCTTATTTCATTTATATCAGCCATATATGCCAAATGATTCATCACAAATAAAAAATCATATTCTATTATTTTGGGGATTTTGGTAATATCTTCCCCAGAAATAATTTCAAGCGCATTAAACCAACCCCAGTGATTGTTAAAAGACTCGTTATCATCGCTGTTATCTTCGGCATCTTGATCCACATTACTTTCCACAAATAGTTTGGTGAATTTTTGCGTAATTCCTGTTTTAAAAGAGTTAAAAAAAAAACAGCACCAAAATAATACTCAATCGAAATTCTGTTAAAAATCTTTGCCCTTTCCATTACACTATCAGATAAATATTTACCTCCATCTTTTTTTGGCAGATATAATAGGGCAAGATGTATATTTAATTCATTCTTTCTTTCAGAGGGTTTCTTTGAAAGAAAATTGTCTAAATCCATCCAGTGCCCAAATGATATTTTGTTTAAATCACAAAACTCATACTCAATATTTTCAAACGTAAATGATTTGTGAAACTTTTTTGATAACCCCATAATAAAATTTAAAACTTCATTACCAACTTTGAGTATATCTTGGTAGGGGCATTCTTTGATTGACGCCTCACTCTCATTTGTTAAAACACTTAAAAGTTTAACACAAATATTTAAGTTATCTTCCTCTTTATCAAAAGAATCAATCCTATTAAATCTCATCCATTCTTTTAATGTGGGGGCTTTTATGTTATAAACATTATCCCCAATTTTTAATTCTGCCTTCATATTTTATTTGATTGAATACTGACCATAATTTAATTTAGTTTTGAATGATTGATTAGCAAAGGCTAATGACATCACACAATCATCGTGGAAGCCCACAGGAGCCCCGTAGCGCAACTTTCTTGTTGCTGGTGAATAAGTGAATGTAAAAATGTTTAACTCATTATACAGCGGCTCAAATAGCGTTTTAGAGGGTAATATCAATTTCCCCTCATTTAAAGATATTATCAACTCCTCAATAATATTTGCTTTGCTATCTTGTGTTGTTATAAAAGGTTTAGCCGCTGGATATGCTTTTTGTATTCTTTCAAATAGGGGATCACCCACACCATTAACTTCCACTAATAGTTGGGGCTTATACTTTTTAACAATAGTTAATACATCACTAATAATATTTTCATAGGTATTCTTATTTGTCCTAAATATCTCACATACCTCCCCATCTTGGTTTAATATTGTTAATACAGTATAATCATTTTGCTTTGCAAGGTCTAATCCTGCATAATATTTGTGGCTGGGGTTATAACTTGCAAATGCTTGTAATTTGCAATAGTTATCCATATTTGTAAAAACTTCCCCACCATTATCAAGGAATTGAGCCATAATTTCTTGGTTAAATATATGCTCTGGTAATGTCTTTTTGCTTTCCCAAAGTTCATCTGGGTTTATAAGGGGATTATCAAAAGATGTTCCATAACTGCAATCATATTGCCCATCTTTTGTATCAATCATAGCCAACTGATATAGATTATAAAACCAATTTTTACCTTTGGGGGTTGATAAGAATAAAACCCTTTTACCTTTAACAAGGGTTGCTGGCTTTAATACCTCAAACCAGACTTCTTCTTTTATAAAAGCCGCTTCGTCGATGATGAGATAATCGAGAGTATAGCCCCTTAATCCATCAGGTCTTTCACCACTTTTGAAAGTTATGATGCTTCCATTTATAAATTTTATATACAAATCACTTTTGTTGATTGTTGTTGTTAAATTTGTTTCCCCCAGATAATTAACCATTTCATCAAACACTTTTCTACCTTGAGCATAGATGGGTGAAACCCACATACAAGTGCTGTTATTTTCCTCTAATGCCCACTTCAACAATAGATTGATGCCCAACATAGTTTTACCAAATTGTCTCCCCAGAGATAAGATATGGTATTTCTTATTTTTGTTTAATATTTTATCAATTATAACCTGTTGTGCATGATGGGGGGTAAAGCCTTCAACATTTATTTCCATAGTTATTTATTTTCTTCCTCTACCTTTGGGGCTATTTGCCCAAAATTAAGTTTGATGGCATGATGTGTTACATCTAATTTATCTGGCGAATTTAATCCTACGAGTTTGGCGATATCATTAAGTGCATTTCTTGCATTTGTATAATCTTTTGACGCCAAGGCATCATCATGGATATTCCACAATTTAATAAGATGTTTTTTAATCATCTCGTCTTTTGAATGTGTAAATTTAGCCTTAATTAAATCCCAAGACTTTCTCCAATACCTAGAAGCATCAACCCTTTTGATATCATATTTTTTAACAAGATAATTGAATACCTCATTTTGTGAGTAATGCAAATCTAATGATAATCTAATTACTTCTTTTAGTATTTCTGTTTGTAATACTAGGGGTTTTCGTTCGGCCTTGGTCCCCTCCGGTAATTTTGGTCGTCCCTTTGGTCTAACAACATCAATTGGCACATCAATTGGGGCTATTTCAAATTCCATTTTTTAATAAGTTATATTGTTGTGATAATTTTCCAATCAAATTTTTAACACAACTTTTGCAAGTGGTTGTTGGTTTATTTGTTTGGAAAATTTTATTATAGATTTTTGTCAAAAAGTCTATTTGACTAAATTCTAATTTATGAGATGATACTAACCTCCCCACTTCATCCCACTCGATTGGGGTAATTCCATTTGCATCAGATTGTGATTCGATATGCGGGAGTTCCGATATCACTTTTGGTTTCTTGCAGTTGCACATTTATACTAAATTTAATTTGTTTATTTCTTTCTTCTTCGCAAAGATAACAATCACTCCATCGTTTCCCGTTCCTTATATAATTTATATGTCTGGTATTAACATTAAATTTTTCAGCAATTTGTCTATCACTTAAAATATCTTCCTTAATTAAATCTTGTATTTCAAGTATCGAATGTCTATCTAATTTAATTTTTGCCATATTATTTATACGTTTTTATATCTATAAATATACGCTAAATTGCAAAAAAACCATTAAGAACAAAAAAAATGTATAAAAATGTTGTTTTATTTGAAAAAAAGTCTTATTTTTATAAAAAAAAAGATATGAAAACAACTATTAAGTCCCCTACCAAAAGAACGTTGAATAAATCAGATTACTTTGAATTAAGTAAGCCTGTATTAAACACAGTAGTAAAATTAAAAGAATTAGATTATTGGGTGAATGTATCAAAAAGATAAAAAAAGAAAGGGGGAGCAATAGGACACTGCACCCCCTACTTGTGGAGATTAGAGAACTCCTTTTGATGTGTAAGATTCGTTTTTAATTAAAAAATATTTTACGTCATTATCTGACTGCGCCTTTAAACCATAATCAATTATGGCATTTTTTGCCCAATCAGGTATTGGTTTTTTTAAATCTTTAATCAAAAGTTTTTTATCATTTTCTAAAACTATTTCATAATTGTAAGTCATGCATTCCCCCTCACTTCGTGTAAAGTAATTCTCTGTTGATAATAATGTAATTTCTTTAATCTTCATTCTAAACTCTTTTTTTGGATATCACACTCCATACAGTTCCAATAACAGTTACAACTGTGCCCACAATTTCATTTGCAAGTTCGGGGTCAAAAATACCTTTTGTGATTAACGTACCCCCAACGAATGTTAAAATGTGCCTGAATACTCCTAAAATTTGTTCTTTGTTCATAATTTTTAATTTTATTATAAATATATTTAATTTTATCAAAAGACAATTTAATTAAATACTATTTTAAATTTTTAAATATATGTGCAATTACATCAACAGTCCAAGCATTACCTATCATCTTATACCTTTGTGTATTTGATACCCCTTCTGTATAATTGTTAGGTATTGTCTGTAATCTTTCACATTCAACTGGTGTTGGCACTCTTATATAATCATCAGATATTTTTATAGGTAACCCATTACCCCCTACGTTTCTAGGATTTGTTAATAATGTCTTTGCTTTTTGTTCTGGTGTTCTCATACTCATCCTTGATTTTTTATAACTCAATGTCCCTTGTTTTTTCTTATAAAAATTCTGTGTAAAATTATATTTATTATCAACACTTTCCTCCATTATATCCTTTAAGTATAATCCTAGGTCATCTGGTTGTGTTATATTAGGTATATTTGTCCAGTATAATCTTTTTCTGTTTTGTGCTGATACAAGACTTGAATTTATCATTATTGGTTCTACCCCCAATTCATTTGTGATAATATCTTTCCATTCTTTTTTCATAACAACATTCTCTAATAAAAAATAAGTTGGATTAACTTCCTTTAATACTCTAACATACTCCCAAAATAATCCACTTTTTCCATTAAAACCTTTTCCATTACCAGCACTTGAAAACGACTGACATGGACTACCACCAAATAATAAATCAATCTTTGGTAAAATATTAACATCTAGTTTTGTTATATCCCCTAATTGAATTGTGTTGGGGTAATTCTTATTTGTAATCTGCATAGCATACTTATCAATTTCACAAGCATAATAATTATCATAATTAACCCCAACCTTATTTAAGGCAATTTGCCCACAACTCATTCCATCAAATAAACTCAATACATTCATTTCTTTCATATTTTAATTTTAAGGAGGGGTAATATATCCCCCTACCTTTGATATCATTTTTATATTATAATTCATTCTGGCTTAAATAAACCACTTCCTTTAGCGTGTTCTATTCTGGCTTTTGCAATATCAAAATATTCTTTTTCTTTTTCTATACCTATAAAATTAAAATTATTCTTGATCGCGGCTTTTCCAGTACTCCCGGATCCCATAAAAGGATCAAGCACGATCCCTCCTGGGGGTGTAATAAGTTTGATTAAATACTCCATAAGTTTTGTTGGCTTTACAGTTGGATGGATATTCTTCATAGTTGGGGCATTTTCATCATTTGTCTCTAATCTTTTTTCAACACTTGTTTTTCTACCTATACCCCCAGAGTTCATTTGTGATGCCTTATCCTGGAAATTCTCAAGCCCCTCATTGCGGTCTTTTTTGCTGGCTTTTGCACAATAGAAGAATCTGCTTGCACCCCCTTCATCTTGTATAGTATTTGGATATACTTTATGTTTATGTCCTGTTGCTTGTGTTCCATCTTCTTTTAAGAATACACCTGAACCTTTATTTTCTATATTTCCTTGTTTTGTATTTGATTTGCTATAACCTGATTGAGAATCAAGTGCGCGACCAGCCTCCTCATCAAAAATCACGTTGGCTGGGAAGCGACCTTCATTATTAACAATATATGTTTCTCCACCTTTAAACCCATAACCTAATTCTTGTAGTCTATTTCTATTTTCATTAAACCTTTTAAGACCTTCTGTATTTTTTTCTTTATCATTTTCATCCTTATAATCAATCCTACTCTCCTCAATATTTATACCACCAGTTCGCCACTCTAAAACATTATTTGCAACCGATCCAGAAAATGGTTTCCTTGCCATCACAATTGGATTGTGATTTGTTGATGTGTCAAAATCTTCATCATCTGTATTTTCAACATTTAAAAAATATCTGCTTGCACCACCTTCATCAGTAAAACCCCTAATATTATCTAATGATTTTTTTGGTTTATTATAAGTATTACCTACCTTTAATCCGGCTATGGACTTATATTTTTCACTATCAAATACAGCACTTTTGCTGATTCCACTTTGTTCATCTAATATTTTACCAGCCTCCTCATCAAAAATCACGTTGGCAGGGAAGCGACCTTCTGGTTGAATAAAATCTTTATTTGTTACTGATGTATAAAAACTTGGAGCATTTTCTTTTTGTTTTGTTGGATTTTTAGCATATGCTCCCCCATTTAAATTATCATCAGTTGGTATTCTACTCTTATCTATGTTAATCCCACCTGTGCCCCACGCTAAAACGTTTTGGGCCACCGATCCAGAAAATGGTTTCCTTGCTAAAACTAGGGGTTCGTGCGCGGGTTTCATCGCCGTGCCCCAGCCCTCCCATTCACTTTTTCCTTTTGTTATATTGGCTTCATATCTCTCTATACCTTTTTCATTAAGACCAGCCAAATAATTACCACCTCTAATATCTGTTAATGTTTGTTGTCCAACAACCTCACTTGTATTACCCCTTATTTTATCCACGGCTTTTCCAATATTGTATGACTTGGGGAATCCACTACCATATATCCATAAGATCTGATCACGTATTGAAAATCCCGCGTCTTCTATTGCAACAGCCATTCTGTGATAAGTTCTACTACCACCAAAGGATAATAAATGACCCCCTGGTTTTAATACCCTTAAACATTCTTCCCATATTTCAGTTCTAAAGGATATATCTCCTCCATCCCACTCTTTACCCATAAAACCTTTAGATGCCCTTTGAAATGCCCCATCTGTGCCAAATTTGGCAGGTGCTGATCCATCTTTACCAAATCTTTTTGTAATTGAGGTTAAATGATAAGGTGGATCCGTTACTATACTATCGACACTATTATCTGGTAATGATTTTATTGCTACCAAGCAATCTTCGTTAAATAATCTTATTTGTTCCATATTTTAATTTTAATAATTTAATGCATTATATATTTCATAATCTGAAAATTTATCTTCAATATTTCTTTGAGGGATATCAAATTCCTCTTCTTTAATTGAAGAAGATTTAGTTTTTACTTTTTCTATTTTTTCCTCAAGGGTTTCTTCCACTTCAATTCGTAGGAGGGAATTTAAATATTCTTCAATTTCTGTAGAATGCATATCCCCCCCCGTTGGGTGATTAGTTGAAGTATTAGAAACAACGCTTTTAACTTCCTTATCTATACCTTCAACTAAATCCAAATTTTTGCTTATATTATTATTATATTCATTATTATCTTTATTCTTTTCTTTATTATTCTCTTTATTCTTCTCTTCTACTATGACGCTGGTGTCGCGGGGGGGCGTCGTGGTTGTCATGGGGGGGGTGTCAGATTTGTCGC
>Ga0304730_1000579_pt1 | contig 30993 bp, 24 predicted proteins | sample M_130628_MF_Meta_FD_190474 | JGI IMG/M metagenome (GOLD analysis project Ga0304730, IMG submission 190474) | Freshwater microbial communities from Lake Montjoie, Canada to study carbon cycling - M_130628_MF_MetaG (v2) (version 2) | ecosystem: Environmental > Aquatic > Freshwater > Lake | place...
TGCTGTACCGCTCTGTTTAGGCATTGCACTTGCTTCTGGTGCGCCATTATTTGCCGGTATCATTGCAGGTATTGTTGGAGGTATAGTGGTAGGATTCGCAAGTGGATCTCCATTAGGTGTTAGTGGTCCAGCAGCGGGTTTAGCCGTAATTGTATTAACCTCCATTGCAACTTTGGGGGGTTCATACCAAGCATTTTTAACCGCGGTGGTGATTGCCGGTGTGATACAATTGGCTTTGGGTTATGCTAAGGCTGGCTTTATTGCCTACTTTTTTCCAAGCTCAGTCATTAAAGGTATGCTTACAGGTATTGGTCTATTAATTATTTTAAAACAAATACCACATGCACTGGGCTGGGACAAGGACGCTGTGGGAGATGATGCATTTTTACAAGCAGATGGTCAAAATACTTTTTCTGCAATAATGAGTGCATATGAATTTATAACGCCTGGTGCTTTATTAATCGCTGGTGTTTCGCTTGCGATATTAATTTTATGGGATACGGTACTTACTAAAAAGCATAAAATTTTTCAACTTATTCAAGGTCCAATCGTAGTAGTGGTATTAGGTATACTTTTTAACCTTGCTTATACCAATGGAATTTTACCATTTAGTTTAAATGCGCAACAAATTGTATCAGTTCCTGTACCTAATTCTATTGGAGATTTCTTTGGTCAATTTACCTTCCCAGATTTTTCTGTCATTAGTAATTTTGAAGTTTGGAAAATTGCCATTGTAATAGCAATAGTGGCTAGCTTAGAAACTTTATTATGTGTAGAAGCTACAGATAAATTGGATCCAGATAAAAGAGTTACACCTACTAATAGAGAATTAAAAGCACAAGGTTTGGGTAATATTGTATCTGGCTTAATTGGAGGATTACCAGTGACGCAAGTAATTGTAAGAAGTTCTGCCAATATTAATTTCGGAGGTAAAACAAAATTATCTGCCATTTTGCATGGTGTATTCTTACTAATTAGTGCCATATTTATAGCAAGCTTATTAAATTTAATTCCATTAGCTTCTTTGGCTGCTATATTATTAATGGTGGGCTATAAATTAGCAAAACCTAGTTTATTCAAAGATATGTATAAGCTTGGTTGGGAGCAATTTATACCATTTACTACAACTGTTATTGCAATTATCGCAACAGATTTATTAAAAGGGATCACAGTGGGTATCTTATTTGGTATTTTTTACACACTAAGACATAGTTATCGTAATTCTCACTACGTGAAGGATAATGTAAGCGATGAAAATGGTAAAACGGTGCATCATTTAGTGCTTGCTCAAGAAGTTTCATTTTTCAATAAAGCAAGTTTGCTAACCACTTTTGAATCCATTCCTAATAATAGTAAAGTGATTATTGATTGTACAAATTCTAAATCAATTGCCTATGATGTGATTGAGATTATTAAAGATTTTGAATACAACGCAAAAACTAAGTCAATTGAAGTGGAGAAAATAAATTTTAAGCCATAGTATAAATAATATAAAAATAATTAAAATGAAAACATTAACAAAAGAAATGCAATCAGCTATTACACCAGCACTTGCATTAGAAATTTTAAAAGACGGAAATAAGCGATTTGTCAATAATCTTAAAATAAATAGAAATCTTTTACAACAAGCCAATGACACTTCAGACGGTCAACACCCATTTGCAGTTATTTTAAGTTGTATTGATAGTAGAACTTCTGCTGAATTAATATTTGATCAAGGATTAGGGGATGTTTTTAGTGTAAGAATTGCTGGCAATGTAGTCAATGAAGATATCCTTGGAAGTATGGAATTTGGTTGTAAAGTAGCAGGTGCAAAAATTATTGTGGTATTAGGACATACAAATTGTGGTGCCATTAAAGGAGCTTGTGATAAGGTTGAATTAGGTAATTTAACTGGTTTGATCTCTAAGATTTTACCAGCGGTTGATCAAGAAATGTCTACACAAGAAAACAGAACTTCGAGCAATGCAAATTTTGTAGAAAATGTGGCTGAATTAAATGTTGGTTTATCTGTAAAAAACATTTTGATAAAAAGTCCAATTATAGCGGAGATGGTGAAAAATGGTGAAATTGGCATAGTTGGTGGTGTGCATGATATCAGTACAGGTCATGTGAAATTTTTTGAATAGCGTCTACTATTCAATATACGGAGAGTTACACCAGCCCTATACAACAAGGACTTACGTTAAATCGTAGGTCCTTTTTGTTTCTGCGAATTATTTCTCTTAAATTGAGTCATATGAAAGCAATTCAACCTCTTCGCTTTAGTTATACGGGATGTGTAACAAAGCTCCTTATCATTGCCTGTATATTTACAGCCAATCCTATTGCTGCACAAACAGTTATAGAAAAAATAGTACAGGAAGAAACTAAGAATTCCCAATTACAAACAATGGCACACGAGTTATTAGATGGCATAGGGCCTAGACTTGTGGGCACCCCTCAAATGAAAAAGGCCAACGATTGGGCAGTAGAAAAATATACAAGTTGGGGCATTACTGCGCGCAACGAACAGTGGGGTGAGTGGAAAGGATGGGAGCGTGGTATCACACATATCGATATGCTTTCTCCAAGAGTAAAAAGCTTAGAAGGAACCCAATTGTCTTGGAGTCCTTCTACAAAAGGAAAAGCTGTTAAAGCGGAGATTGTAATGATACCGGATGTAGCAGACTCAATTGCTTTTCAAAATTGGTTACCAAATGTAAAAGGCAAGTTTGTGATGATTTCTATGAATCAACCAACTGGAAGACCCGATGATAACTGGCAACAATTTGCTACCAAGGAGTCTTTTGAGAAATTAAAAAAAGAACGCACAGAACTAACGGATGCTTGGCGCAAGCGTATCAGTAAAACTGGCTATTCAACAAGAATGCTTCCTATCGTTTTAGAAAAAGCGGGAGCGTTAGGCATCCTAACCAATAACTGGTCAAGTGGCTTTGGGGTAGATAAAATATTTAATGCCTACACTACAAAAATTCCAACGGTGGATATTGCTTTAGAAGATTACGGTACTTTATATCGCTTAGTAGAGGCTGGAGATAATCCTATTATTAGTATTCAAACAGATTCTAAAGATTTAGGTACTGTTCCAAACTTTAACACCATTGCAGAAATTAAAGGCACCGAAAAACCAGATGAATATGTGATGCTTTCTGCGCATTTTGATTCTTGGGATGCAGGTCAAGGTGCAACCGATAATGGAACAGGCACTTTGACGATGATGGAAGCAATGCGTATTTTAAAGCTAGTCTATCCAAATCCTAAGCGTACCATTTTAGTAGGACATTGGGGTAGTGAGGAACAAGGTTTAAACGGTTCAAGAGCATTTGTAGAAGATCATCCCGAAGTGGTTGGTAAGTTACAAGCATTGTTCAATCAGGACAATGGTACAGGTAGAGTTGTCAATATTTCTGGACAAGGATTTAAATATGCGGGTGAATTTATTACAAGGTGGTTAGCTGCAGTGCCTAGTAGTATGAAAGATTCTATTAAGACAACTTTTCCTGGCACACCGGGTGGAGGAGGAAGTGATTATGCTTCTTTTGTAGCAGTGGGTGCACCAGGTTTTTCATTAGGTGCATTAAACTGGTCTTACTTTAATTATACTTGGCATACAAACAGAGATACGTATGATAAAATCATATTTGATGATTTAAAGAACAATGCGATGCTTACAGCAATGTTGGTGTACATGGCTTGCGAAGACAATGCAACCTTCCCAAGAGACAAAGTAGATTTAGGAACCAATAAACTTACTGGACAGCCTATTCCATGGCCAGCCCAAGGAAAAGCGATGCGTAAAGGACCTATTGCGCCAACGAATTAACAAGGATGATTCAATAGCCAACAGGATATAATAAAAAAGGACTTACATTCAATTGTAAGTCCTTTTTTTATGTAACAAGTTTTTGTTTATTGTACAAACACTTTCTTTAAATAATATCCATTTGGATCAATGATGGGAGGATGTTGGCTCGTAATTTTCAATCCTTCTTTAGTAAGTATTTTCTTTTCTATTTTATGGTTCACCATCATATCAACCGGCATGTCCATCACATAATTTGCTGGGGTAATTTGATATTGTTGGTACCCTATTTCTTTTACATTAAAATCTAAAGTATTGGTTGTTCTTAAATAGAAATCAAAAAATGGTTTTAATGAATACCCAGCTGCATTCGTAAATAATTCCTCTACATCTTTTGAGGTGACAAAATTATCATAAGTGTATTGAGGGTCTGTAGCTAATTTTTTTAAAGTCGGAAAGAAGATTTCATCTCCAATGACATAACGTAGGCTATGCATAAAAAATGCACCCTTTGTGTAAATGTCATTACCTGCGTAGGTTTCATCCTCAGATAATTCTTCTCCACCTACCATTGGTTTTTTAAATTTAATACTCTTTTTAAAAGCAGCCATTTTTGCAGCATAGGCTTCTTCCCCTCCTAAATCATAATAGGCAAGGGCTTCGGCATAAGTCCCAATCCCTTCCTGTATCCACATATGCGCCCAGTCCTTATTGGTTACTTTGTTCGCCCACCACTCATGCGCGTATTCATGAAACAAGTTATCGGAATATTCTTGACCTCCTATATTTTGGTATTTAAATTTATTATCAAAAGTAATCATGGTTTGATGCTCCATTCCTGAATTAGGCACTTCAGCTATGCCAATTTTTTCTTTATACCAAGGGTACTCCCCAAAATATTTTTCTAAAATTTTGGTATCTCTAATTTTAGTTTCAATTAATTTTTTTGCATGCATCGTATCTTCTTCCAATACGTAAAATTCAATTGGAACGATATTCCCATTGATGGTGGTATACGTATCTTTTGCCACCTTGTATTTACCAATATTAAATACCACACAATAATTACTAATGGTATAATTTGTTTTCCAGAAATAGGTTGCTTTATTATTTTTGATAGTTGTTTTTTGTAATAATCCAGGACCAGCTACGACTAAACCCTTAGGTACGGTGATGTGCATGTCAACGCCTTCATTAGGCTCGTCACTAGGGTGATCCTTGCAGGGGAAATACATTCTGCCCCCTTCTTTTTGAATATTAATTGAAACCCAATCGTTGCCTATGCTGTCTTTTGCCCATGTAAATCCTCCTAACCAAGGCGGCCTCACTGCAACTGGTGGAGCGCCTCCGTAATGAATAGCTACCAATTGCTTACCTACATTAAAACCAGCATTAGAAGTAATAAATATTTTATCATCTTTTTGTTCGAAACCAACTTCCTTTTTATTGACCAATACTTTTGTCACTTTTAATAAGTGCACCAAGTCCAATAAAATAGTATCCGTTTGCTTAGATAAATTGAGGGTGACAATGGTGTTTCCCTGAATCGTTCTTTGCTCAATATTGACATCCAAGTTGATATCATAGTGTCTAATATCCATAATGGCTTGAAGCGGCTTAAGCTTTCCTCCAGAGGATAAATAACTAAGATCCAAACTGTTTTGCGCTAAAAGGGCATTTGTAAAAAGAATACAAAACAAGGCAATAATATTTTTCATAGTTGTAATGTTGTTTCTAAATCTAATTCATTTATAGCAACTCGCAAATTCTTACTATATTTAAATACCTATTCTTAAGGTCATTTATGATAACAAAAATCAAAAAGTACGCATTCACCGCAATCCTATTGATAGGGACTTGTGGCCTTTTAAATGCCCAAAATACAGAAACTAAATTAGTGTTATTAGGAACGGGCAGCCCCTTCGCAGATCCTACTAAATCTGGCCCTTCATTGGCCATTGTGGTTAATAATACCTCCTATATCGTGGACGCTGGTCCGGGTGTGGTGAGAAGGGCAGCGCAAGCAAAAGAACTTGGGTTTCCATCATTAGATGCAGCGCAGTTAAAAACTTTATTCATTACACATTTACATTCCGATCACACCATAGGTCTAGCGGATATCATTTTAACGCCTGCTGTTTTAGATCGCAATGCGCCTATCGCTATTTATGGACCTGTTGGCATAAAAAAAATGATAGTCGATTTAATGAGTGCTTATAAGGAAGACATAGCGATAAGAATTAATGGATTAGAAAAAGGAGATGCGATTGCTTATCAAGTATATACAAATGAAATTAAAGAAGGGGAAATATATAAGGATAGTAATTTAACAGTAACCGCTTTTAAGGTAAAGCATGGTCAATGGGAGAATGCATTTGGTTTTGTGTTTCAAACCAAGGATAAAAAAATTGTGATCTCTGGGGATTGCACTTATAGTGAAAACTTAATAAAATATGCAAAGGATTGTGATATTTTAGTACACGAAGTGTATTCTGATGCTGGATTAAAAAAACGTACGCAAAGATGGCAGGATTATCATTCCACATTTCATACTTCTACTTTCCAATTAGCGGATATTGCCAATCAAGTAAAACCAAAACTACTTGTTCTGAATCATCAATTAACTTTTGGCACAAGCTTGCAAAGTCTATTGGATGAGTTGAAGTCAAAGTATGCTGGACCCGTTGTGAATGGGTCGGATTTAGACGTATTTTAGAACAGTTATTTTCCAATAAAATCCTTAATTTGAGCATCAACTATATTCAATTTTAAATAAAAAATTATGTCTATTTTATCTAATTACAGTGATGGCTTTTTTAATGTGAGTGCTGCCCATGGCTTCCTTCCAGTAAAAGCGCCAATGGTAAAATTACCAAGTAATTATGCTGACTTACAGGCCGTGTTGGACAATATGCCTGTTGTGTTAAATGAAACTGAGTTTGGGTATTTAAATACAGAAGATGGCATTGTGGCGCCTACTTTAGCAATTAAAAATCATGTAGCTGCCATTGAAAAAGAGGAAGATATTTTTGTTTTACAAGCCTTATTTAGATCCTATAGTTTTTTAGCCTCTGCTTATTTATTAGAACCTTCTTTTCAACAATTTAGAAAAGATGGGAAATACGGAAAAGCAAGAAATTTCTTACCTGCAAATATTGCACAACCTTTTTGTAAAGTAGCTGATAAATTAAATGTATTTGCTTGGTTAGATTATCATTATGCCTATTCATTAGGAAATTACCAAAAGTTAGACGAAGCTGGCGACTTGAATTGGGAAAATATCACCATGTGTAACCGTTTTTCGGGACAACCCGATGAGGTTGGTTTTATTATGTTGCATGTAGATATCAACAGGTTTTCGGCCAATTTAGTTGGCACTGTGATGCAGACCATTCAAGCCTTAGATGGTGGAGCAAAATCAGTGGGTGATTTACTAGAAAAGAACTGGTCCACGATGAAGCAAATGAATGAGCGCAGAAAAGAAATGTGGAAGGCTTCTAGATGGCAACGATACAATGACTTTAGAATCTTTATAATGGGTGTTAAAGGCAATACCGATTTGTTTGGCGATGGGGTGGTGTATGAAAATGTATGGGATGAGCCAAAAGCATTTAGAGGACAAACAGGTGCACAGGATGATATTATTCCTATGCAAGATATTTTTTCTGGGGTGATTTTTTATTATCCAGAAAACGAACTCACAAAATATTTATTAGATCTTAGATTATACCGTCCAACCTGCGTCCAAGACTTTTTCAAAGACCTTGAAAATTCAATGAAGACCTTGCATCCAAAAGGCTTGATGGGTAAATTAGTAGAAAACAAAGATGTCACTGGGCTTTGTTATTTATTAGGGATTTTAGAAGAAATATATCATTTTAGAAATGGACATTGGCAGTTTGTTCAAAAGTATATCATGGCCAATACGAAATATGCAATGGCTACAGGTGGCACGCCAATTACATCTTGGATTCCAAATCAAATTTTATCTGTTATTCGTCAAATGGAAGATGTCATTGCTGCCATTCATACAATTGGTATCTCAGATCAAGCAGAGGCTAATTTTATTTTAGAGAACAATTCTAAATTATTGCCTACTAAAAAAGGGTTAATCAATGGACAACTTGAGTTAATTCATAAAAACGACTTTTCTGCAGAAGCGGTATTTGCTTTGAATCAAAAGTTTGGTTATGATGATACAAAATCCAACTTATCTTTGTAAGACTAATATACAGTTATGCTTGATGCAATCATTCCTTTAATTTCCTTAATTTCTTTAGAAGTTATCTTAGGCATTGACAATGTCATTTTTATCTCTATTCTATCTGATAAATTACCAGATAGTCAAAGAAATAAATTAAGGTATTGGGGACTGGGCTTAGCCATGGTCATGCGATTGATTTTATTAACCTTGATTTCTTATATTTTAAAATTAGATCAAAATTTATTTACCTTATTTGACATTCATTTTTCTGGCAAAGGATTGATCTTAATTGCAGGGGGTCTTTTTTTAATTTATAAAAGCACAGTGGAGATTTACCATAAAACGGAACTAGCAAATCAAGCCGACCAGCCAGTTGTTCCAAAAAGTAGTAGTTTTAAAAGACTTTTATTAGAGATCATTTTATTAGACCTAGTTTTTTCAATTGACTCCATCATTACAGCGATTGGAATGGCACAGGAATTGTGGGTGATGTATACATCTGTGATAGTGGCTGTGGTGATCATGATTTTTGCTTCACAGCCCATTAGTTTTTTCATCAAAAAACACCCTTCCTTTAAAATATTGGCATTAAGCTTTTTGATGATGATTGGATTGTCATTGATTGCAGAAGGCTTTCATTTAGAGATACCTAAAGGCTATATTTATTTTTCGATGGCATTTGCTTTTGTAGTTGATATCATTCAAATGAAGACGGTAAAGTAAGCATATGCAATCTCCTGTATTTTTAATCACGCCTCCTTTTACACAGTTAAATACCCCTTATCCCGCAACGGCTTATATCAAAGGGTTTTTAAATACCAAGGGCATTCCAAGTGTACAAGCAGATCTTGGGATCGAAGTCACATTGGCGATGTTTAACAAAGAAGGTCTTTCGAAATTATTTAATACCATCAAATCTAAAGAATGGGAGCTTAGTCCAAACTGTCAACGGATACTAGCGCTAGAAAATAATTATATCAACACCATCAATCAAGTTATTTTATTTTTACAGGGTAAGTTAGATACCATTGCACACCTTATATGTTCAAGAACTTTTTTACCAGAAGGGGATGCATTTGATCAAATGGATGATTTAGATTGGGCATTTGGTGCTATGGGTAAGCAAGATAAGGCCAAACATATTGCCACCATGTATTTAGAGGATTTGGGTAATTTAATTAAAGAGACCATTGATCCTTATTTTGGATTCAGCCGATATGCCGAAAGTCTTGGTCGTTCTGCCAATTCATTTGATGAATTGTATGCTGCACTCAATACCCCACCAACATTTTTAGACACAATTTTATTAGACATTTTTGAAAAACATATTCAAAAAATTCAACCCAAATTAGTTTGTATTTCGGTGCCTTTCCCAGGTAATTTGTATACTTCTTTAAGATGTGGTCAGTGGTTGAAGCAACATCATCCAACTATTAAAGTGGCGATGGGTGGGGGTTTTGCCAATACAGAATTGCGTTCTTTGTCTGATCCTAGGGTCTTTGAATTTTATGATTTTATAACACTAGATGACGGCGAAACACCTATCGAATTATTGATTAAGCACATTGATGGTAAAATAGAGGTACAGGATTTAAAGCGTTGTTTTACTTTACTCAACGGCGTGGTTACCTATATCAATGAATCCATCCAGCCAGACTATAAGCAACATCAATTAGGCACCCCAGACTATGAAGGTTTATGGTTGGATCAATATATTTCTGTGATTGAATTGGTGAATCCAATGCATAGTTTATGGAGCGATGGAAGATGGAATAAATTAACCATGGCACACGGATGTTATTGGGGTAAATGTACTTTTTGTGATATCTCATTAGATTATATCAAGACTTATGAACCAGCTACAGCTAGTTTATTGGCAGACAGGATGGAATTAATGATTGCACAAACTGGACAAAACGGTTTTCATTTTGTGGACGAAGCTGCACCACCTGCATTGATGAAAGCATTGGCAATTGAGATCATCAAACGCAAACTAGTGGTAAGTTGGTGGGCCAATGTGCGTTTTGAAAAAAGCTTCACTCAGGATTTATGTCTTTTATTAAAAGCTTCGGGATGTATTGCTGTGAGTGGAGGATTAGAAGTGGCATCGGATAGATTACTAGAACTTATTCAAAAAGGAATTACAGTGGCACAGGTGGCGCGCGTAAGCAAACATTTTAATGACGCGGGAATTATGGTGCATGCTTACTTGATGTATGGCTTCCCTACTCAAACGGTACAAGAAACGGTGGACGCCTTAGAAATGGTGCGTCAATTATTTGAAACAGGCGTTTTAAAATCTGCATTTTGGCATTTATTTACCATGACTGCTCATAGTCCTGTGGGATTGGCGCCAGAAAATTATAAAGTCAAAAAAGTATCCGATACAGTGGGAACTTTTGCAAACAATGATATTGCACATATTGATGCTTCTGGAGCCAATCATGAAATTTTTGGATATGGTTTAAAAAAAGCCATCCTAAATTATATGCATGGTGCTTGTTATGAATTTCCATTACAAAAATGGTTTGAATTTAAAATTCCAAAAACAAGTATTGCACCAAATTATATACAAACACAGTTGGATGCTGTAGAAATTGGCGCTGCTAATTATAAAGCAATTTGGATCGGCTTAATGCCATCCTCAACAATGGTGCAACGTTCCAAGAAGGGCAGTAAGTGGGAAGAAATGAACCTGTGTTTTGAAACCAATCAAAATACGATTTCAATTCAAGTAGCACCTCAAAAAGGAACCTGGTTCATTCAGTTATTAGAAAAGATAAATGTGCAAACCAATGCAGGAATGCCATTGGCAGATATCAAAGCAGATTATTTAGCTGCAGGATTGGAAGACTTTGATTTGTTTTGGGACAATAAACCAATCAACACTTTGCACAAAGCAGGGCTTTTAAGAATTTAATTTTTCTATTTTATAAACTACGGAAAGATGCACGTCGAATGGGTAAGAGATTTTTGCTTGAGCTTTGACGATGTCGAAGAGTGTCAGCCATTTGGTCCAGAAAATTTGGTGTATAAAATCAAAGGAAAAATGTTCTTATTAATTTCTTTAGATGATATCCCCCCTAGAATCAATATCAAGACAGACCCAGATAAATCCTTAGAATTAAGAGAAGCCTATCCCGATAATATCTTACCAGGTTTTCACATGAATAAAAAGCATTGGAATACACTCATATTAAATACAAGACTAAGTCTATCACTAGTGCAAGACTTAATTATTGAGTCTTATGAATTAGTCAAAAAGTAAAGTCTAATTCATCCCTTTTAAATGGCAGAATAAACAATTATTCCTATTTTTGAGTCAAATACAAATTATATGGGATTCGCAATCAATAAAAAAGTAGCCGATAAAAAAACCGCCTCTAGCGCAAAAACCAATGTTCAAGCAGGGGGTAGTTCAAAATTTATCGCAAAGGCAAGCACCAAATCTTCTGGGGCAAGTAAAAAACCAATTAAAACAGGCGGATCAAGAGGTAGTTGATCCATAGAGTTATATAGACTGAACACTATAAAAAAAGTGGATCTCCTTGAGATTCACTTTTTTTATGGCCAATATAAGGGAAACTTATAAATAATTTTAACATAAATATAAAATTATTATAATGTGTATTTTATTAAAACGCCTTTTATTATCTATTTAATTTAACAAAATTGATGGAAACTACTTTTAATGTTAAGTTTTTGTTAACGAAACTTAGATTTTTTTCATACCTTGAAGGCTTAAGTAAAACAAAAAACATATGAAGAAAATTGTAACATCTCTTTTCTTTGCTGTTTTGTGTAGTATCATAACAGCTAATGCTCAGGTTCGTCCAGTAACCGGTACGGTGAAAGATGAAAAGGGTAGAGCTGTTGCTAGCGCAACAGTAAAAGTAAAGGGCCAAAATTCAGCCAGCGTTGCTGATGAAAATGGCGCATTTAAAATTAATGCAAGTGCCACTGCAGTATTACAAGTAAGTGCTGTAGGTTTCAAAAGCACTGAAATTGCTGCTAAAACTACCGTTGTAAACGTAGTTTTAATGAGCGAAGCAAGTGAATTAGAAAATGTAGTTGTCACTGCACAAGGTATTCGTAAGAAATCTAAAGAAATTGGATATGCTTACGCAAAAGTTTCAACTGATGAAATCAACGTTGGACGTTCTCCACAATTAGCACAAGCACTTTCTGGTAAAGTGTCTGGCTTAGCGGTGTATAACGTGAATAATAGTGTTGATCCTCAAGTGAAAATTGTATTACGTGGTTACCGTTCTTTAACTGGTAACAACGAAGCCTTGATTGTATTAGATGGTATGCAAACTACCTCTACAGTATTGTCTTTGATTAACCCTAATGACATCGAAAACGTAACAATCTTAAAAGGTGGTCAAGCGGCTGCTTTATATGGTTCTGCGGGTGTGAATGGTGCAATGATCATCACCACTAAGAAAGGTGCAAAAGGCAAGTTGAAAGTCGCTTTCTCTAATTCAACAAACTTCGAGCAAATTAGCTTCTTACCTCAGTTCCAAGATCAATACGGTTCTGGATCTCACTATGCAACATCTTATGGTGGTGCAGGATACAAGACAGATTATTTAGCTAGAATGCAAGATAACTGGAGACCTTTTGAGAACCAACAATTTGGTGATCCTTTTGATGGTAAGGATCGTGTTGTTGGTCGTGTTGCAGAATCTGGAGATAAATTAATTCTTCCTTATGCTGCTTTGGACAATCAAAGGAGAAATTCATTTGATATGGGTGTTTCTACCAACAATCAAGTAAGTTTCCAAGGTGGAGATGAAACTAGTACTTTCTATCTATCTGCAGAAAATCAAAAAATCAATGGTATTGTTCCTGGTGATAAGAGTGAAAGAACAGGTATTCGTTTATCAGCTACTAAGAGTTACAAAAAGTTGACTGTAGGCTATAACGCATCTTATTCTCAAGCAAAATATGATAGAACGACTTCTGACTTCTATTACAATATCATGAACACTGCTGCGAACATTCCGATGGATAGAATGAGAAATTGGAAAACAGATCAATTTGCGAATCCTAATGGATACTATAATGACTACTACCAAAACCCTTATTTCTCTGCTGATAACTACCGCACTTCATACCAAGATGCAAACATCTCTGGTGCGATTGAATTAAATTATAAAGCAACAAGTTGGTTGAACTTTATGGAGCGTGCAGGTATCATGAACAACTCAAGAATTCAAAAATCTTGGACAGGTAAATTCATCTATTCTGATTGGGCTAAAAACTCAGCATATGTTCCAGCTCCTTGGGATTGGGCAAATGATTATGATGGTATTGACCGTGCAGGTACAGATATCTTAGGTGCTGTAAGTGATTATTCTAGAACTGAGAATGTATTGAACAATGAATTCCAAGCTCAAATGAACAAGGAATTAGGTAAGTTTTCAAACAAATTAGTTTTAGGTTATTCTACCTACCAAAGAAAAACAAAAGATATCTCTGTTGGATCTAGTTCAGTAGTTGTTCCAGATGTATACAACGTATCTAATAGACAAGGTGAATTATCTGGTTCTGAATCAAATTCAACTGAAAGAAAATATGGTTACTACGCAGATTTAACATCTTCATTTAACGACTATTTGACTTTAGAAGGAATCTTCAGATATGACTATTCTTCTCGTTTCTACAAATCAGATCGTGAGTTAAGCTTATATGCATTCCCTTATTATGGTGTGTCTTTAGCTTTCCAAGCGACTGAAGCTTTCCCACAAATCAAAAGCTGGGTATTGAACGATGCTAAAGTACGTTTGTCTTACAATAAGAATGGTAATGACAACATGACTTTGTATGGTTTAGATTTAACATATCCTAACGCTTCTGGTTTCCCTTACGGGAATAATGTGGGTTTAACAGTAGGTAATACTTTACCTGATAATGGATTAAAGCCTGAGTTTGTAACTTCTTATGAAGCAGGTACTGAATTGTCTATGTTCAATAACAGAGTCAATTTAGAATTAACAGCTTATAGCTCTCAATCTAAAGGTCAAGTAATCACTGTTAAAGTGCCTAACACAACTGGTTTCAGTAACTTGTTGATCAATGTTGGTGAAACAAAGAACTGGGGTTATGAAGGAGATTTAAAAGTTCAAGTCATCAGAAAAGGTGCATTGAAGTGGGATTTAGGTCTTAGATATTCTTACAACGATAACAAAGTGGTTAGCTTATATCCTGGTATTAAACAATTCTTGATGAGTGGTTACTCTTATGCATCTACCAACGTAGAAGAGGGTAAGAGCTTCCCATTATTGAAATCTACTGGTTACTACTATAGTGCTACTGGTGCTAGAAGAGTGGATCCAACAACTGGTTATCCATTACAAAATACTGCGATGGTGGACAGAGGTAGTACTTTGGCGAAGCATATGGCAGGATTTAGTTCTAAATTAGGTTACAAAAACTGGAACTTATCTATGAACTTAGAGTATCGTGGTGGAAACGTAATGTATTCTGGTATCGGTCGTGATATGACATTTACTGGTTCTGGTAAGTGGACAGAAAACAGAACACCTCATGTATTCGAAAATTCTTACTACTTAGTGAATGGTGTTGAAACGCCAAATACAAGTTTGAATGTACGTGAATCTGAATATAGCTTATGGGTAGACAACTATCGTTTTATTGCTGAGAACTTTGTAAACAAAGCTTGGTTTATCAAATTGAGAGATGTAAATCTTTCTTATAGTCTTCCAGCTTCTTTAGTTAGTAAAACAAAGATTTTCAGTGGAGCTAATGTTTCAGTTTATGGTAGAAACTTATTTACAATTGTAGATAGCAAAAACTTCTTTACAGATCCGGAGTTTAGCTTTACGACAGGTAACGGTATTGGTATTAACACATCATTACAGACACCTCCAGTACGTCAATTTGGTTTCAACGTAAACTTTACATTCTAGAAATTAAATTAAAATGATTAAAACAAATTATATGAAACTTAAATCATACTTACTTGTTGCAGTTTCAGTTTTGGCATTTGTTGGTTGCAAAAAGGATTACTTGGATGTGAATACCAATCCTAACCAACTTACGTCAGCTACACCTAGTTTTGTATTAACTGGTGCCCTGAACACAACAACACAGAACTTAGTACTTGCCAATGAGACAGGTAGCTATTTCGCAGGTCAATGGACTCAATCTAATTCTTATATATTGAGTGCAACAACCTTCTCTTACAACATTACAAACAATGATTTCAATTACTGGGATGGTATGTACGATAACGCACAGGACTATCAATATGTAATTGACAATGCAACTGCATCTGGACAACCTTATTTTAAAGGTCCAGCAAAAATCATGAAAGCAATGTTGTTCCAATACATCGTAGACATGTATGGTAATGCACCTTACACAGAAGCTTTTAAAGGAACAGCTGCTTTAGCTCCTAAATTTGACGATCAAAAAGCAATCTATGCGAATTTGGTGACTTTGTTAGATCAAGCCATTGCGGATATCAAAGGTTCTACTTTTGATCCTGCTTATGCTTCTTCTGATGTGGTGTTCAAGGGTAACACAACCAACTGGATTAAATTAGCAAACTCTTTGAAGTTGCGTATTTTAATGCACCAGTCTCGTGTTACTTCTTTACAATCTTATGTAAAGACCGAATTGAATAAAATTGCTGCTGATGCAACTGGTATATTAACTGCTGATGCAGGTGTTAACCCAGGCTATATTGCTACAGACGGTAAAACAAGTCCTATATACAATCGTTTTGGATACACTCCAGCAGGTGCGGCTCAATCTTATGGTCGTTTCCCAAGAGTCACTAAGAACTTGTTTGATCAAATGGTAGCTACTGCGGATACTTTTAGAATTAAGCGTTTATTGTATGCTGTTGGTGGTGAAAATGGATCTAATCCGGGTGTAAGTGTAAAAGCTGAAATCATGGATAACTACAAGGCTGTACCTTATGGTGTGTCTTCTGGTTATACTGCTCCTTCTACTTCTAACCTTGGACCTTCTATTATTGTAAAAGGTAAATTTGATGCTCCTTATATTTTGTTTACTGTAACTGAAGCACAATTTTTATTGTCAGAAGCGAAGCAACGTTTTGGTGCTGATATTACCTTTACTGGAACAGCACAATCTTACTACGAAGCAGGTGTGAAAGCCTCTTTCAAATTAGTAGGATCAACTGATGCTGCTGCAACTGCTTTATTAACAAGTGGTAAGCAAGATGCTGATTTTACAGCGTCTACAGATAAGTTAAAAGCAATTGCCACTCAAAAATGGATTGCTTTAACACACTATGCAGGTATTGAGTCATGGACAGAATACAGAAGAACAAATCTTCCTGTAATTCCTCAAATGAATACAGTAACTGATCCAAATAAGCGTCCTTTACGTTTCTTCTACCCTGGAACTGAATTTGGTTCTAACGGTGCAAACGTAACTGCGCAAGGTACAATTGATATCTTTGCAACTAAATTGTTCTGGGATGTTGACTAATTGATCGACATCAAGTATATGAAAATGCCCTCCGGTTTCGGAGGGCATTTTTTTTATAAGCTATTCAGTAATATTGAATAGCTGCCTACTTGTGATTATATTTTTTACTTCTATTTATTTCTGAATCACTTCGCCTTCAATGGTCAATTCCAATGGTAATTTTTGTCCTGCAAATTTTACGTTTACTTTCTTTCTGAATGCCCCAACTGCAGGAGCGGTATAGGTAATTTTGATGGTTCCTTTTTGTCCTTTTAAAATAGGCTTCTGGTCGTATTCTGGTTGAGTACATCCACATTCTGCATTGGCAAATTCTATCACTGCAGGTCTTGCATCGGCATTCGTGTATGTGAAGATCACAGACTTATTTACGCCTTTTGAAATCTTCCCAAAATTATGGGATGCTTTATCAAATTTTATACCCGATTGAGCAGCACAAAATAAAGCGGCAAGAGAAAAACTTAGGGTCAAAATGTACTTCATATGGGTATTATTTTAATTGTGTTTGGCCAGCCAAAGGTTTAAAATTTAGGCCTTGGCTTTGTAAAATCTTGCTCTAAATTATTGAAATTTTGTTAATTATCTGTTTTTATGTGTTTCTTGATTTTTATTGCATTTTACCCCTATTTTTGTCAAATGGAATCCAATTTAGAAGCTGTATCTAATCAGGACATGCTCTCGTTTGAAGCATTTCGAAAAACTGTATTAGAGGACTACCAAACTGCACTTGCAAGTAGAGAAGTGAGTTTGTTGGGTAGACGTGAGGTATTGACAGGGAAGGCTAAATTTGGCATCTTCGGCGATGGCAAAGAAATTGCTCAGGTAGCACTTGCAAAATTTTTTCAAAAAGGTGATTTTAGAAGTGGTTATTATCGAGATCAAACATTCATGTTTGCATTAGGCACTTCTAATATAGGCGATTATTTTGCGCAATTATATGCCGACGTAGAAAATGATCCTTATAGCGGGGGTCGAAATATGAACTCGCATTTTAGCACGCCTTTTGTCAATGAAAAAGGAGACTGGTTACCACTAGCAGAACACTACAATGTATCTGCAGATGTAGCGCCCACTGCAGGACAAATGGTGAGGGGTCTTGGGCTGGCTTTTGCTTCTAAATTTTTTAGAAATGCAAATCCGGAACCTGCATTTGAAGGTTTAACGAACCAAGGAAATGAAGTTTGTTTTTGTACCATCGGTGATGCTAGTACATCGGAAGGACATTTTTGGGAAACCATCAATGCAGCAGGTGTGTTACAAGTTCCATTAGCGGTCATTGTCTATGACGATGGCTATGGGATTTCTGTTCCAACTGAATTACAAACGACCAAAGGATCTATATCAGAAGCATTGGCTGGATTTGAAAAAAAACCAGGCACCAATGGGATTAAAATATTTACGGTGAATGGATGGGATTATGCTGCACTTTGCGAAACCTTTGAAGAAGGGATTTCTTATACGCGTACAACCCATACGCCTGTTGTGTTTCATGTAAAAGAAGTCACACAGCCTCAAGGTCATTCAACAAGTGGAAGCCACGAAAGATATAAGTCTGCAGAAAGATTAGAATGGGAAAGAAACTGGGATTGCAATAAACAAATGCGCGCTTGGTTGATTTTAAATGAATTGGCAACTGCTGAATCATTGGATCTTTTAGAATCAGAAGTCAAGCAAGATGTTCGAGATCAAAAACAAGCTGCATGGGATAAATATATTTTACCAATTAAATCAAAAATTCAAGCAGCAGCCGATTTGGTATTTTCTGGTGTACCACAAGATGCGCCATTGTATCGCATGATGCAAGAATTGGTATCCAACAAAGAGCCTTTAAAGAGAGAACTATTTAGACTTTTAAATATTGTTTTAGAGCAGATGCCACAGCATCCTCAAGCAAATGCAATTGGTCAATTATTAGCAGATTATCATAAAGAGCAAGCACCTTTTTATAGTAAGTATTTATACAACGAAGGTCCAAAGAGCGCATTGAATGTGCCGGTGGTCCCAGCTGTGATGGATGCCAATCCAAAACAGATGAATGGGTATGAAGTATTGAATCAATACTTTGATCACTTGTTTGCGAACAATCCTAAAGTGGTTGCTTTTGGGGAAGACTTAGGCAATATTGGGGATGTGAATCAAGGCTTTGCTGGATTGCAGGCCAAGTATGGTGTGAATAGAATTTTTGATACAGGTATCAGAGAGCAAACCATCATGGGTCAAGCACATGGCTTAGCTATGAGAGGACTAAGACCAATTGCAGAAATTCAATACTTAGATTATTTAATGTTTGGTATACAAACTTTAAGCGACGACGTGTCCACTTTACATTACCGAACTGTGGGAAGACAAAGTAGTCCTGTGATTATTAGAACAAGAGGACATAGACTAGAAGGGATCTTCCATAGTGGCTCACCCATGGGTATGATTGTTCATGCATTAAGAGGGATGTATGTTTGTGTGCCAAGAAATATGGTGCAAGCAGTAGGCATGTACAATACATTATTGAAAGCCAATGATCCTGCTATTTTGATAGAGTGTTTAAATGGCTATCGATTAAAAGAATCAGTGCCATCCAATATCAACGAATTCACTGTGCCATTAGGAATGCCTGAGATCGTAAAAGATGGTGAAGACATCACCATTGTGACTTACGGTTCTACATTAAGAATTGTAGAAGATGCAGCGTTACGATTAGTAGCATTGGGTATTGATTGTGAAGTGATAGATGTACAAACGCTTTTACCATTTGATATCAATCATCAGATAGTGGCTTCACTTAAAAAAACCAATCGAATTTTATTTGTGGACGAAGATGTACCTGGAGGTGCTACTGCGTATATGTATCAGCAAGTGATCGAAGTCCAGGGTGGATATAAATGGTTAGATGCAAGTGCGAGGACTTTATCTGCTAAAGCACATCGTCCTGCTTATGCAAGTGATGGAGATTACTTCTCCAAACCAAATACCGAAGAAATTATTCAGGTAGTGAAAGAGATGATCGCAGAGTAAATGCTTTTTTCATTGATTCAATAGCCTTCTAATTGTTCCGTGTAGCTTAAAGAGCCCAGTCTAAATCTTAAAGGAATTTTAATTTTCTTTTCCAACGCGCGCTCTTGATTGCAAAAAAATCCTGTTTGTGTGGTGTAGTAGTTTGGCGCAATTTTATTTTGAATTGTAAACGAACTTTTTGAAATAGTTGCAACGATAGGCGTTGCTAATTTATTTTCAGTTTTCCAATATGCTTTTACATTCTTTGTATTCAATTTTTGTGCAGCAATTGTCTGCGCAAAAAAGAAACTTAATATCGTAATTATAGTTTTCGTAGTCGTTGAATTTATCCCATGTTATGAAATACCTTGTTCACGTCTTCATCTTCTTCTAGCCTTTCAATCAATTTACTAATATCTTCTGCTTGTTCGTCTGTTACAGGCACCGTGGTACTTGGTATCCACTCTAGTTCCGAAGAGATAGCAATGATATTTTTTTCTTCTAAAGCTTTTTGTAAGTTTCCAAAGTCGGTAAACGCACATCTTAATACGATGATTGGGTTGTCATTGTCGTCGTTACTTTCTCCTAATTCATCTAAACCATGGTCAATCAATTCTAATTCTAAATCATCCATCACTAATCCATCTGGGTTTAATTTAAACACGCCCATTTTCTTAAATTGAAAACTTACGCTGCCACTATTTCCCATCGCACCATTTCCTTTATTAAAATGACTCTTTACATTGGCCACAGTTCTTACATGATTGTCCGTTGCTGTTTCTACTAATAAAGCAACACCATGTGGTGCATAGCCTTCATATAAAATCTCTTCGTAGTTAGAAGTGTCTTTACCCATGGCTCTTTTTATCGCTGCTTCTACACGGTCCTTAGGCATGCCCACACTTCTTGCATTTTGATAACATCTTCTTAAAGCAGGATTATCATCAGGGTTAGGACCTGATGCCTTAACGGCAATCACAATTTCTTTACCTATGCGGGTAAATTGCTTTGCCATACGATCAAAGCGTTTAAACATCGTTGCTTTTCTTACTTCAAATATCCTACCCATAATTGTTCTTTTAAGTCTGTAAAAATAACACAAAAAAAATAGTCCCGAAAGTCGGGACTATTTTAATTTAAGTACAATCGGGATTATTTATTCAATTTACTCGTCTTCCTACTATAAAAGAAGTACACAAATAAGCCTATAATCATCCAAATAAATGCCACTTTAAGGGTTTGCATGTCTAACGCAAAAATCATCGCTAAGCAAATCACTGCACCTAAAATAGGTACCAATGGCACCAATGGTGTTTTGAATGGACGCTCCATATCTGGTGATTTACGTCTTAAGATCCAAATACCTAAGCTAACCAATACGAATGCAAATAGGGTTCCAAAACTTGTTAAATCACCTGCAACACTTCCAGGTACGAAAGCAGCAAATATTCCAACAAATACAAATAGGATCCAGTTAGATTTATAAGGCGTTTGGTATTTAGGATGTAAATCGCCAAATGCTTTTGGTAATAATCCATCCTTACTCATAGAATAAAAAATACGGCTTTGTCCCATTAACATTACCAAGATAACAGACGAGAAACCTGCTAAAATCGCTACTGTCACTGCAGTTGCTAGCCAGCCATATCCAGTCATATAAGTCGAAATGGCGTAGGCAACAGATGCTTCTCTACCTTTTTCTGGATCTACGAAATCCGTCCAAGGGGCAACACCTGTTAATACGTGTCCAAATAAAATATACAATATTGTACATACCACCAAAGAGCCTAAGATACCAATTGGCATGTCTCTTTTTGGATTTTTTGCTTCTTGCGCAGCAGTTGAAACTGCATCAAAACCAATAAAGGCAAAAAATACAATGGCAGCTCCACCCAGGACACCACCCCAGCCATGCTTAAAGGCGCCAGAATAATCCGCTATCACTTTACCAGCACTATCTTTAAGAGCAGCTTGACCAGCAGGGATTAAATAAGGAGTGTGGTTTTCAGGCTTGATAAACTGCCAGCCTATCACAATGAATATGATTACAATCGCCACTTTAATAAATACAATCACTGCATTTACGATAGCAGATTCTTGAGAACCTTTGATCAATAATAAAGTTAAAGCTAAAAGGATCACCAATGCAGGGGCATTCATGATTCCAGAGTGTGCCACACCCAAGCTATCTGTAAAACTTTCAAACGGACTATGGCTCCATTCATAAGGTATGGCGCCTCCCGTCAGCTTATTGAGGTATTCACTCCATGCGATAGATACTGTAGCAGCACCTAAAGCGTATTCCATAATCAAGGCCCAGCCAATGATCCAAGCCACTAACTCACCCATTGTCACATAAGAGTAGGCATAAGCACTACCTGCAATAGGGATCATAGCCGCAAATTCTGCATAACATAAACCTGCAAAAGCACATCCTACGGCTGCAATGACAAAAGATAAAGTCACCGCAGGTCCAGCTGCTTGACCAGCTGCTGCAGCTGTTCTTACAAATAAGCCAGCACCGATAATGGCACCAATACCTAAGGCAATTAAATTACCAGCGCCTAAAGTGCGCTTTAATCCTTTTCCACCATCATCTGCCTGTACTAACATGGCGGATAAGTCTTTCTTTCTAAATAAACTCATAATATAATTGGTTTCTATTTAAGATGAAAAGTAGCATTTTTTTCTCAATTATGGAGCTGTTTTAGCTAAAAAAAAGGGGCAAAGTCAAATTTTATAGACGTCTATTTTTTTAGAACTAAATTGGTATATTGCAGCATTAAGCATCCTATGAAAAAATCTAACAAACTAACCATATACATTGTCATCGCGATGGTGGCAGGTGCCATTTTGGGCTACTTTATTCATGAAGGGAAGGACCAAGCAACCATTGATGGTTTTGCTAAAAACATCAAGCTACTCACTACCATCTTTTTAAGATTGGTTCAAATGATCATCGCACCATTGGTGTTTACAACATTGGTCGTTGGGATTGCCAAGTTGGGTGATATTAAAACAGTAGGACGCGTTGGCGGTAAAGCTTTATTGTGGTTTATATCTGCCTCCTTAATTAGTTTATTGATTGGACTGGTCTTGGTGAATTTATTAAAGCCAGGTGAGGGATTGGATTTAACAGTAGGAGATACCTCGGGCGTGAAAGATTTAATGGGTAAGACCCAGTCCTTTAGTGTGATCAATTTTGTGGAGCATGTGTTTCCAAAGAGCATGTTCGAAGCCATGGCCACCAATGAAATTTTACAAATCGTCATCTTTAGTATTTTCTTTGGGGTTGCTGCTGCAGCGATTGGAGAACCTGCAAAAGGTTTTATTAAAGCATTGGAGACAGTCGCGCATATTATTTTAAAAATGGTAGGCTATGTAATGAATTTCGCTCCATTGGGTGTTTTTGGTGCCATTGCGGCAGTCATTGCAACAAAAGGCTTAACCATTTTCATTTTTTATGGTAAATATTTATTGTACTTCTTAGTAGGGATTGGAACGCTATGGGCTGTGTTATTAGGCGTTGGCTATTTGATTTTAAGAAATCGGGTACCTTCCTTGTTAAAACATATTACCACACCACTAGTGATTGCATTTAGTACCACAAGTAGTGAAGCTGTATTTCCAAAATTAACCGAAGAGCTAGAGCGATTTGGTTGCAAGGATAAAATTGTTTCTTTCATTTTGCCTTTGGGTTATTCCTTCAACTTAGATGGCAGTATGATGTACATGACATTTGCGAGTATGGCTATTGCGCAAGCTTATGGCATCCATTTAGATATCGGAACGCAATTAACCATGTTGGTGGTGTTGATGTTAACGAGCAAGGGGATTGCGGGTGTGCCAAGAGCTTCATTAGTAGTTGTTACAGCGACTTGCGCGATGTTCAATATTCCTCCAGAAGGCATTGCATTAATATTACCTATTGATCATTTTTGTGACATGTTCCGTTCTGCAACCAATGTGTTGGGGAATAGTTTAGCAACCACTGCAGTAAGCAAATGGGAAGGGGAACTAACGGAACCACAACAAGTTTAATTTTATACCATCTAGCATGATCACATTATTAGAAGCTTTTCATTGGAGTCAATTATTACAGCCGCAATTTTATATTGAGCATGGAGGATTGTGGCTTCTTTTATTAGTTGTTTTTGCAGAGACGGGATTGTTTGCTGGCTTCTTTTTACCTGGGGATAGTTTATTGTTTGTAGCAGGCATCTATTGCGCGCCGTTGGCTGCCGAAATTTATGCTTCGAATAACCATTGGATTAATTTAGGAATTCTTTTTATATTTATTTCTACTGCGGGTATCTTAGGAAATTATGTGGGGTATCTTTTTGGGCACAAAGTAGGTCCTACTATGTTTGATTGGAAAGAGCATCTTTTTTTCAAGAAAAAATATTTGATTCAAGCAGATGAGTTTTATCAAAAACACGGTGGAAGAGCTATCGTCATCGCAAGATTCATTCCTATCATAAGAACATTTGGCCCCATTTTAGCAGGTATTGTAAAAATGGATAAAGCTAAGTTCATGTATTATAATGTGATTGGCTGTTTAGCTTGGGTGGGCAGTATGCTCTGTGCTGGGTATTTTTTACAGTCATGGATTTTGGCTCGTTTTAATTTTGATTTAAAACATCATTTAGAAGTCATTGTGTTGGGGATTGTTGGTATCACCACATTGCCTTTGATCATTCAAGTCATTTCACATCGCGCTAAAAAAGCCTAATCAATCAATTTCTTGTATGAATAATAAGCAAATTGGACTTTTTTCTTTGCCAGTATTTGTAGCAGCATTAGGCTATTTTGTAGATGTCTATGATTTATTATTATTCACAATTGTTCGTCAACCAAGTGTGCTTGCAGTTGGATCCACATTAGAAACCATCATTGTAGATAGTGCGCATATCATTAACTGGCAAATGTCAGGATTATTAATTGGCGGTATTTTATGGGGGGTGATTGGCGATAAACTTGGTAGATTGAAAGTGTTATTTGGATCCATCCTTTTATACTCTGTGGCAAATATCGTTACGGGCTATGTGCAAACAGTAGACCAGTATGCGTATTGCAGATTCATTGGAGGGATTGGACTTGCAGGGGAATTAGGAGCAGGTATTACTTTGGTTTCAGAGATGTTACCCAAAAATAAAAGAGGGATTGGTACTTCTTTGGTGGCAGGCATTGGGTTGTTTGGTGCCGTTTTTGCTTATTTTACTTTTAAGTATACGCAGGATTGGAGATTGTGTTATAAAATTGGCGGAGGATTAGGGTTCTTTTTATTGATTTTACGCGTGCGTGTTGCCGAGTCGTTTATGTTTGAGTCTGTTAAATTGAGCAATGCTGTCAAGGGTAATTTCTTTATGTTTTTTACTTCTTACAAAAGATTTTCTAAATATGTTAAAGCCATTTTAATTGGGTTGCCAACTTGGTTTGTAATAGGTGTAATGGTCAACTATAGCAATAAATTTGCTACTGGTTTGTATGGTGCTAATTTAATTGATTCAGGCAGATCTGTGATGTTTGCTTACATAGGTATTGCTATTGGAGACTTATTAATAGGCTGGGTGAGTCAATATTGTGAAAGCAGAAAAAAAGCTTTGTTTGTATTTTACATGCTCAGTATCGTTGGGATGGTCTTATTTTTTAGTGCCTTCAATAATAGCGATACTAGAATGTATGCCATATGTGCTTTCTTAGGCTTTAGTACAGGTTATTGGGCCATCTTCAATCAAATGGCAGCAGAACAATTTGGCACCAATTTAAGAGCAACAGCGGCAACGACTATTCCTAATATGGTGCGTGGAGCTCTACCTTTGATTAACTTTTTATTTTTAGACATATTGCAAAAGTCAATGGGGTGGACCATTGTGCAAAGTGGTATTGTTACTGGTATGATCGTAATGGGTATCACCATGCTTGCATTTATTTTTACAGAAGAGACCTACCATAAAGATTTAGATTTTCTAGAACAGGACCACCCTTTACCGTAGTTGATATTTTTATACGTAGCAATCGATTAAATTGTTAAGCATTATGCGCTTATTATTCATACGCTTTTCTTCTATAGGGGACATTGTATTCACCACGCCTGCTATACGTTGCGCCAAGGAGCAGATACCGGGTGTAGAGATTCATGTTTTAACGAAGGCTTCTATGAAAGCGGTGACAATCGCCAATCCATACATCGACCATTTCCATTATTTTGATAAAGATTTGAATGCGACTATCAGCAATTTAAAGGCATGTAATTTTGACTACATCATTGACTTGCATAAAAATTATAGAACTTACCAAATTCAAAAAGCATTAGGCGTTCCTAGTTTATCCTATGAAAAGCTAAGCCTTCAAAAATTTTTATTGACCAAATTGCATCTCAACTTCATGCCAGTGAGGCATATTGCAGATCGCTCCCTAGACGCATTATCAAGTTTAGGTGTTGTGAATGACGGCAAAGGATTGGACTACTTTATTCCAAAAGAATCAACACTTTCATCCAATGCACTGCCAGCAAATTTTGAGTCTGGCTATATTGCATTGGTTATTGGTGCCTCTTACACAAGTAAAAAATTACCTGTTGCATCATTGCAAGCACTTTGTCATAAAATTCCTTATCCAATAGTTTTAATTGGAGGAAAGGAAGACCAAGCAGAAGGCACAGCAGTGGAGGCAATCAATCCAATTAAAATTTTCAATGCATGCGGAAAATTTAACTTACACGAATCTGCATTATTGGTAAAGCAATCGAGGACGGTCATCTCACATGACACCGGTTTTTTATACATTGCTTGCGCCTTTCATAAAAAGACAGTGGCTATATGGGGTGCCACTTCTCCTGCTTTGCAAGTAGAACCTTATTACCCAGTAGCGCAACAAGTCAATCAAACAACTTTGAACACAGAAACTACAATTTTCAATAAAAACGAATGGTACTATAATGCGATTGTGCCCAATCTGCCATGTCAGCCCTGTTCCAATTACGGCACGAACCATTGTCCGCAAGGGCATTTTGCTTGCATGCAACAACAAGATCTAAAAACCATCGCAGATAAAGCGATTGCTTATTTTAAAGAGACGATTGTTTAATCACTATTAAGTAGTCACCTGATTAAATAACAAAGCCTCGCATTGCGAGGCTTTGTTTATTGGTAGTTAAGTACAAAGATTATAAAGTCTTTAATACATCATTCATGCTTCTAACAGCATCTGCACTCTTGTTGAATGCAGCTTGTTCGTCTGCAGATAAATCCATTTCAACAATCTTTTCCCATCCATTCTTTCCAATCACAACTGGAACGCCTAAGCAGATATCTTTTTGGCCATACTCGCCGTTTAAGCTTACGCAACAAGTGAATAATTTCTTTTCGTCACGTACAATGCTTTCTACCAATGCAGCGCCTGCAGCACCTGGTGCATACCATGCCGAAGTGCCTAATAATTTAGTCAAAGTTGCGCCACCCACCATGGTATCATTGATAATTTGTTCTTGTTGTGCTTCGCTCAAGAATTTTGTTACTGGAATGCTATTCCAAGTAGCATGTTTTACTAAAGGAATCATTGTGGTATCGCCATGTCCACCAATGACAATGGCGTTTAAGTCTGAAGGGCTGCAGTTTAAATGCGCACTTAATTGGTATTTGAATCTAGCACTATCCAATGCACCACCCATTCCAATGATTCTATTTTTTGGTAATCCAGTAGACTGCAATGCTAAATAAGTCATTGTGTCCATTGGGTTGCTAATGACAATTAAGATGGCATTTGGAGAATGCTTTAAAATATTTTCGCAAACACTTTTTACGATACCCGCATTGGTGCCAATTAATTCTTCTCTTGTCATGCCTGGTTTACGGGGTAAGCCAGAAGTAATCACAACGACTTCTGAGTTGGCTGTTTTAGAGTAGTCACTGGTACTACCGATAATGCGTGTATCAAATCCTACTAAAGCAGCTGTCTGCATCATGTCCTGTGCCTTGCCTTCGGCAAAGCCTTCCCTAATGTCTAATAAAACCAATTCAGAAGCCAATTCTTTACGTGCAATATTATCTGCACAAGTTGCTCCTACAGCACCAGCACCTACAACAGTAATTTTCATATCTTTTAATTTAAATTTTGAACTTGATTAATCGGGGCAAAGTTAGTTATTTAGCTCCTATTATTTTAAGTAATTCAGGTACTTTTACCCCTTGCTCGTATACTTTTAACAATTGACCCTTGTCATACATTGCTACAAATGGGGTCATACGAGGTCGAAAGAATACCGGGATGGCAAATTCCGGATCCCTTCCTACGACTACATTAGATTGCTTGTCCAAGCCATATTTAGTTGCAAAGGCTTTAATATCAGCCATTTCCTTATAACTATTCCATATAAAGAAGACCGACTTAAACTTGTCTGCATTTTTTGTTAACTCGGTTGCTTCATCTTGACAATGAGAACAGTCAGGGCTAAATATGATGATACAAGTAAATTTTGTCTTTGGAATTTGCGTATTGCTAAAAGATTTCCCTGTGGTCAAATTAAGGGTGAATTTTGGAATGTTTTTATCTTTTAAAAAAGGGGCATTGGGGTCAATATTGTTTTGAGCAGACAAAGTTATTGTAGCAAATAAGCTTACCATGAATACACTCAATAGAGTCGTTCGTTTTTTCATAATTTATTTTTTTTGTGCCATCATACGCATGGCTTTTGCGTCTTGTAAAAATCCAGAAGCGAAGATAAAATCATTTAATAATTTATTTTGACTAAATATGATATCTTGATTACTGCCTTCCCATTCTTTTTTTCCTTTATTTAAGTAGATGATATATTCCCCAATTTCCATCACACTATTCATGTCATGGGTGACAACAAGGGTGGTAATATTGAATTCCTTTGTTAATTCTTGAATCAATTGATCTATGACAAGAGATGTTTGAGGATCTAATCCCGAATTTGGTTCGTCACAGAACAAATATTTTGGCTCTAATACTAGTGCACGTGCAAGACCAACACGCTTTTTCATCCCACCACTTATTTCCGAAGGGAATTTTTCATTCACTCCAGTTAATTGTACGCGTCCTAAAATTTGGTTGACTTTTACTAATTTTTCAGCCTCAGTTAAATCACTAAACATATCTAAAGGAAATTTGACATTATCTTGGACAGTCATGGAGTCAAATAAGGCATTGCCTTGGAATAGCATACCGATGCTATTTCTTAATGTCTTTTTTTGATCTTTTGTTAATGTAGTAAAATCATCCTGATCAAACATAATTTTACCCTGATCTGCTTGGATTAAATCTACAATACATTTTATTAAAACGGTTTTACCACTACCGCTTGCGCCTATGATTAAATTGCACATACCTGGTTGAAACTGGGCACTCACATCGTTGATAATCACTTTATCGCCAAAGGCTTTGTAGATATGTTGAATTTCTATCATGAGGTTATAAAGGTGTTTGTAAAGATAAGAGATCTTCAAACTGATCTGCTCTACTAATTAGTTTTGCATCACCATCTTGGAATAAAACCTGTGCTGGTTTGAATCTGGCATTGTAATTGCTCGCCATTTCGTAACCATAAGCACCTGCGTTGTAAAAAACTAATAAATCACCTTCTGCAATGGCAGGAATAGCCCTGTCCCAAGCAAAAGTATCTGTTTCACAAATATTACCTACCACTGCATATTGCTTCAGTGGATTGTTAGGACTAGTGATATTGTCTATGTGATGGTATGCGTCATAAAACATAGGACGAATTAAATGGTTCAGTCCTGTGTTCAAACCTGCAAAACTAATCTCGCCCGAAGTTTTTAAGACGTTGACTTTGGCAATAAAAAATCCTGCTTCGCTGACAATATATTTACCTGGCTCAAACCATGCGGTAAATTGACGTCCGAATTTCTCTGATAGCTGCTTCATCACCTTATTTACCTCCGCACCTAATTGGGCCATATCAGTACCCTGTTCACCTGGTGCATAAGGCACTTTAAATCCACCACCAAAATCTAAAACGTTTACCGTAGAAAAATGAGGAAGTAGGGTGTCAAAAACGGCTGCAGATTTCATAAAAACCTCCACATCTTTTATTTCACTTCCAGTATGGATATGTAAAGTATGAATATTGATCTTGTATTTTTCTTGAATCAATTTTAATGCATCCAATTGAGTTAGTGGAATACCAAATTTACTTTTACCATGTCCGGTAGATATTTTTAAATTACCCCCTGCCATGACATCGGGTCTAATGCGCACCCCTATGGCTTTTATCCCGCCAAATACTTGACCAAATTTTTCTAAATTAGACAAGCTATCAATATTCACGTTCACACCTAATTCAACAGCAGTGCTTATTTCATCAAACCCAACACTATTGCTTGTATATAAGATATTGTTTGGCAAAAATCCTACATGCAAAGCCAATTGAACTTCATTGATTGAGCTGCAATCAATATTGCACCCCATGTCTTTAATTACTTTTAAAATATGAATATTGGTTAAAGCCTTACATGCATAAAAAAATTTTGTTTGAGTAGACTCAAACTGCGCGCATAAATTTTGATATTGTTGTTCAATTTTTTCTGCATGGTACACATACAACGGTGTGCCAAATTTTTCTGCTGCAGTATTTAAAGTATCGTAAGAAAGACTTGCGTTCATGCTATAAAGATACGGCCAGAACTAGGTTCTGGCCGTATCTTAGTTCAATATTTTTATGAAAAATCCATGAATGGGAAAGCAGTATACTTATGCTACTGGACTTTCTGGAGTAAAATCTTCCTCGTTTGATTCTGGAGTATAGTCATCTGTTTCTTCCTCAGCATTAGGAGTTTCTGCTTGTTCGTTTTCTTCAGCTAATGCTTCCGTTGTTTGCTCAAAAACGCTATTGTCTGTAAAGTCTTCTGGCTTAATCACGGTCGCTTCTACAATTTGTTCTGCCAACACTTCTTTAATCTTTGGTAAATCTTCTGTTGAGTTGATGCCAAAGTAATCCATAAAGTTTCTAGAAGTAGAATAGATCAATGGCTTGCCCGGGAGCATTTCATTACGACCACTAATCACAATCAATTCCTTCTCCAATAATTTCTGCATAGAATAGTCGCTGTTCACACCTCTAATGGCTTCCACTTCACCCTTTGTAATAGGTTGCTTGTAAGCAATGATGGCTAAAGATTCCAATGCGGCGTTGGATAAACGTTTTAAAAACTTATCACCGTTCAATTGTGCTATGGTAGAGTGGAAAGTAGGCTTGGTTAAAAACTGCCATCCGCCACCGCTTTGCTTTAATTCAAAAGGGTAGTATTCGGTGCTATATTTTTCTTGGATGCCTTCTAAAGCAGCTTCAACTTGCTCAAGCGAAATGCGCTCTTCTAGAAAACCAAAAGCAGTATTAACTAATTCAGTGATATCATTCGCATTCAATGCTTTATCACTTGCAAAAACTAAGGCTTCGATATGCGGAATGATTTGACTTATTTCCATAATACTTTTGCTTATCCGTTTAATGCAGCTGCACCACTTT
>Ga0304730_1000581_pt1 | contig 30936 bp, 27 predicted proteins | sample M_130628_MF_Meta_FD_190474 | JGI IMG/M metagenome (GOLD analysis project Ga0304730, IMG submission 190474) | Freshwater microbial communities from Lake Montjoie, Canada to study carbon cycling - M_130628_MF_MetaG (v2) (version 2) | ecosystem: Environmental > Aquatic > Freshwater > Lake | place...
CCATCAACCTCACCGCTGATTTAGAGTTGGCTAAATCCTATGAACCAGGCCCCATTGAAGCCTATTGGGGCCCTGAATGGGAACGCCGTGGCATTTCAGAAACTACTTTAGACGACCAGAAACCCAACTTCAGCATCCAACTGCCGCCTCCCAATGTCACGGGTACTTTGCATATGGGGCATGCGTTTAACCAAACGATGATGGATAGCCTCATTCGCCATGCCCGCATGCAAGGTTGTAATACCCTCTGGCTACCGGGCACTGATCATGCTGGTATTGCCACGCAAATTGTGGTGGAGCGACAACTAGATGCGCAAAAGGTCTCACGCCATGATCTGGGTCGCGAGGCTTTTCTAAAAAAAGTTTGGGAATGGAAAGATACTTCTGGCTCAACCATTACGCGCCAAATTCGTCGTCTTGGTGCATCCATTGACTGGTCACGCGAATATTTCACCATGGACGACAAAATGTCAGCGGCCGTGGTTGAGGTCTTTGTGCGCTTACATGAGCAAGGTTTAATTTATCGGGGCAAACGCCTAGTCAATTGGGATCCTGTCCTCGGTACCGCCGTTTCCGATTTAGAAGTTGTGAGCGAAGAAGAGTCAGGCAGTCTGTGGCATATTCGCTATCCATTAAGCGATGGATCCGGCGAATTAATCGTCGCGACAACGAGACCAGAAACTTTACTGGGCGACGTTGCGGTGATGGTGAACCCAGAAGATGAACGTTATCGTCATCTGATTGGACAAATGGTGAATTTACCCTTGTGTAACAAAACCATTCCCATCATTGCTGATAGCTATGTTGATCCTGCCTTTGGTACTGGCGTTGTCAAAGTAACTCCTGCACACGACTTTAATGACTACGCCGTTGCCCAACGCCACCAATTACCGCTCATTACGATTCTGACGCTCGATGCCAAGATTAATGAAAACGCCCCCAAAATCTACCAAGGCCTGGATCGCTTCGCCGCCCGTAAGCAAATCATTGCCGACTTAGAGGTTGCAGGTTTAATGGCGGAAGTAAAACCACATACCTTAATGGTGCCCCGTGGCGACCGCACTCAAACCATTATTGAACCGATGCTGACCGACCAATGGTTTGTTGCCGTTTCTAAACCGAGCGCTGACAACCTCTATCAACCTGGTGCGTCAATGGCCAGTGCTGCATTACATGCCGTTACGAGCGGGGCAATTCAGTTGGTGCCCGAAAATTGGGTCAGTACGTATACGCAATGGCTGGAAAATATTCAAGATTGGTGTATTTCTAGGCAGTTGTGGTGGGGCCACCAAATTCCCGCCTGGTATGGCACTGACGGACAAATATTTGTAGCCCGTAATGCAGCTGATGCGCAAGCCAAAGCCAGTGCAGCCGGATACTCCGGACCACTACAGCGCGACCCTGATGTGCTTGATACCTGGTTTAGTTCGGCACTCGTACCCTTCAGTTCATTGGGTTGGCCGCAAGCAACTCCGGAGCTGAAGCACTTTTTACCTTCCTCGGTCTTAGTTACTGGCTTTGACATTATTTTCTTTTGGGTGGCGCGTATGGTAATGATGACTTGCCACTTTACGGGGCAAGTACCCTTTCATACGGTCTATGTGCATGGCTTGGTACGCGATGCTGAAGGCCAAAAAATGAGTAAGTCAAAAGGGAATACCTTAGATCCAATCGACCTCATCGATGGAATTGAATTAGCGCAGCTCGTAGACAAGCGCACTGCTGGTCTCATGAATCCGAAACAAGCGGCAAGTATCACCAAAAAAACCAATAAAGAATTTCCTGATGGCATTCCCGCTTTTGGTACCGATGCCTTACGTTTTACCTTTGCCTCTCTAGCATCGCTAGGCCGTAATATTAATTTTGATCAAAAACGCTGCGAAGGTTATCGTAATTTTTGTAACAAACTCTGGAATGCCAGCCGCTTCGTTTTAATGAATTGCCCCGGTGATGATGCAGCCAATGGCTTTGCGCCCTGTGACAATGAATGCGGTCCCGATGGTTATCTCGATTTTTCACCGGCTGATCGTTGGATTGTGTCCCAACTGCAAACCACTGAGGCAGAAGTTGCCAAAGGTTTCGCGATGTATCGCTTTGACAATGTGGCCAGCGCGATTTATCAATTTGTTTGGGATGAATATTGTGATTGGTATCTAGAGCTCGCAAAAGTTCAGTTACAAACTGGCACGCTTGCCCAACAACGCGCTACACGGCGTACGCTCTTACGAGTCCTTGAAACTATCTTGCGTTTAGCTCACCCGCTTATTCCTTTCATTACCGAAACCCTTTGGCAAACCGTTGCCCCTAAATCTGGCAAAGAACTGAGTCAGCAAGCAAGCCAATCAATTGCTTTACAGCCCTATCCCATCAGCCAGCCTGAAAAAATCGATGCAGGTAGTGAAGCGTGGATGACGCAAATCAAGGCTATTACCGATGCCTGCCGGAATCTCCGTGGTGAAATGCAAATTTCACCGGCACAAAAAGTGCCCTTGTGGATTTGCGGACCGTCAGCTTTTTTAACCCAAGCAAGTCCCTATTTAATGGCGCTCGCGAAATTATCTGAAGTGCGCATCTTTGCCGATGAAGCTAGCCTCGAGCGCGAAGGTGCGGGTGCTCCTATTGCCTTAGTTGGCGAGATTAAATTACTACTTAAAATTGAAGTCGATTTAGCTGCTGAGCAAATACGCATTAGCAAGGAATTGGTGCGAATTGCCAATGAAATTGATAAATGTCGCCAAAAATTGAATAATGAAAGCTTTGTTGCCCGCGCCCCAGACGAGGTAGTCGCACAAGAAAAACAGCGTCTTGCAGGCTTTGAGCTCAACCACGAAAAATTAGCTGCCCAACTGGAGCGCTTAAAATCATCTTAAATCCTTTTTAGAATCGAACTTTATGAGCAATGCCAAGTTAAAACCCGTTAGCAAAGCAGTATTTCCAGTTGCCGGCTTAGGTACGCGGTTTTTGCCTGCTACTAAGGCCAGTCCTAAAGAAATGCTCAATATTGTCGATAAGCCGCTGATTCAATACGCGGTTGAAGAGGCGATAGCTGCCGGGATTACTGAAATGATTTTTGTCACCGGCCGCAGTAAACGCGCCATTGAGGACCACTTCGATAAGGCCTATGAACTTGAAGCCGAGCTGGAGGCTAAAAATAAAACGGCTTTACTCGAAATTGTGCGTAATGTGAAACCGAGTCATGTCGATTGTGTATATGTGCGTCAACCTGAAGCTTTGGGCTTAGGTCACGCGGTACTTTGCGCCGAAAAATTAGTACGCGATGAGCCCTTTGCTGTCATCTTGGCAGATGATTTATTGGTTGGCGATCCAGCAGTATTGACGCAAATGCTCGCAGTGCATGATCAATATCAAGGCTCTGTTTTGGCGGTAGAAAAAATTAATCCTGCCCAAAGTAGTTCTTATGGCATTGTGGCTGGCACTCTTACTAGCCCAGGTGTGCATCGCTTAACGGGCATTGTTGAAAAACCGCTACCGAAAGATGCGCCGTCAAATTTAGCCGTGGTGGGTCGCTATGTACTCTCTTCTAATATATTTAATTACATTCGCAATCTTCAGCCTGGCGCTGGTGGCGAATTACAACTTACCGATGCGATTGCCGCCTTATTAAAAGCAGAACCTGTATATGCCTACGAATATCAAGGCGTACGTTACGACTGCGGAAGTAAACTAGGCTATCTCAAAGCAACTGTAGATTTTGCTCTCCGCCATCCTGAAGTCAGTAGTGATTTTGCCGCGTTCTTAAAACAACGCTAAGTTTCTTACTGAACTACTGGCTTAACCTCGACCGCTAAAAAATTTAGCGGCGCTTGAGGTAAAAAACAAAGGTATCGTTCACTACCTCAGTAGCGATCAGTTGGTTGCCAGTTTGTTTGGCAAACGCTGGGAAATCATGTTTTGCGCCTGCGTCGGTGGCGATAATTTTGAGAATTTCTCCGGACTGCATATCGGCTAAGGCTTTTTTGGTGCGCAAGATTGGCAATGGGCAATTCATCCCGACGGCATCAACCTCACGATTGGCATGGGGCAATTCGGTGACGGTGCTCTCATTAAAAGTGACTTGATTCTCGTTCATGCTATTTAACCTGCAGTTTTTTCTGCAGTTTTCTCCCTAATCCATTGTTGTACGCTTGCTAAAGCCGCCGGCAAAGCACTTGGCATTGTACCGCCCGCCATCGCCATTTCGGCTTTTCCGCCGCCTTTTCCGCCCACCTGCTGGGCCACAAAATTCACTAAATCCCCTGCTTTTATATGGCTTATTTTATCGGCTGTCACGCCTGCGATCAAGCCGACCTTATCCCCTTGTACAGAAGCTAAAACGATCGCGGCAGTTTTCAGCTTGGCTTTTAAAGCGTCTAAAGTTTCACGTAATATCTGCGCATCAGCACCATCAAGGCGGAGCGCTAATACCATTAGACCATTTACCTCAATTGCCTGCGCTGCAAGTTCATCGCCCTGACTAGCGGCCAATTTTGAGTTCACTCGCTCAAGCTCGCGCTCGGTTTGACGCAAAGTATCTTGCAGCTGGGTAACACGAGTTGCTAGCTCTTGCGGATTACTTTTTAATACCTGCGCTACCGCATTTAGCTTATCTTCTAAATCTTGTAAAAAATGTAAGGCGTTATTTCCAGTGACCGCCTCTACCCTACGAATACCAGCAGCTACTCCAGACTCTGAGGTTACCTTTAAGCTACCAATGTCACCAGTGCGACCGACATGAGTGCCCCCGCACAGTTCTTTGGAGGTGCCAATTTCTAAAACCCGCACTTCAGCGCCATATTTTTCACCAAAAAGCATCATCGCCCCGGTTTTTTGGGCATCTTCGAGTGACATCACTTGGGCTGAGGTTGCGGTATTAGCAAGAATTTCTCGATTCACGAGCGCTTCAATTTGTCTTAACTGGGCTGGGCTAATAGGCGCATGGTGAGTAAAGTCAAAACGGGTTTTACTGGCATCGACCAAAGATCCTTTTTGCATTACATGATCACCCAAGACTTCACGCAATGCTTTATGCAGTAAATGGGTGGCGCTGTGATTGCGCATAGTGTCTTGGCGATGCGCAATATCGACCAGTGCTTTTAACGAATCGCCAACGCACAGTTGTCCCTCTAAGACCTCACCTTGATGGCCAAATACATTGGCTTGAATCTTAAATGTATCGGCAACTTCAAAGCGGGAGCGCTCATTACGTAACTCGCCACGATCGCCAACTTGACCACCCGACTCAGCATAAAAAGGGGTGTGATCTAGAACCACTACGGCGTTATCCCCAGCGGCGACAGACTGCACAGGCACGCCATCAAGATACAACGCAGTAATGGTGTTGCTATCACGTTGCAGTTGCTCGTAACCATGAAATTCGGTTGGCTTACCAGCGTAAGTCAAGCCTTGCGTCATTTTAAATTGCCCTGCCGCACGCGCTTGGTTACGTTGCGCCTGCATAGCCAACTCGAAGCCAGCAACATCGACAGTAACGCCTCGCTCGCGACAAATGTCGGCAGTTAAATCTAAGGGGAAGCCAAAGGTATCGTGCAAGCGAAAAGCAGTTTCACCATCAATATTGGTAGCATTATTTGCTAAAGCGGCTTCTAAAATTTCCATGCCATTGGCAATCGTTTGAAAAAAGCGCTCTTCTTCTTGTTTGAGAACATCACTGACTTTATCTTGCGCCTGACGCAACTCGGGGTAAGCATCGCCCATTTCAGCAACTAATGCAGGTACCAACTGATATAAAAATGGCTGCCGCGCACCCAGTTTAAAACCATGGCGAATGGCCCGTCGGGCAATGCGTCGTAAGACATATCCGCGACCTGCATTACCGGGAATCACACCATCGACAATGACAAAACTACAAGCGCGAATATGGTCAGCAATGACCTTCAGTGAGGGGCTATTGGAATCGCAATTTTGGCCACCTGCGCCATCGACTGCGGCTTTGGCAGCCTGTAGTAAATTGACGAATAAATCAATTTCATAATTAGAATGAACTTTCTGCAAGACCGCTGCAATCCGTTCCAGACCCATACCTGTATCAACACTTGGCTTAGGCAGAGGATGCATATTACCCGCTTCATCGCGATTAAATTGCATAAAAACATTATTCCAAATTTCAATAAAGCGATCGCCATCTTCATCGGGACTTCCAGGTGGTCCGCCAGGAATGTGGGCACCATGATCATAAAAAATTTCCGTACAGGGGCCACAAGGGCCGGTATCACCCATCATCCAAAAATTATCGGATGCATAGCGCGCACCCTTGTTATCGCCAATGCGGATAATGCGTTCTGCAGGAACACCAATTTGTTGATGCCAAATATCGTAGGCCTCTTGATCTTCTGCATAAACCGTAATTAATAATTTCTCTTTCGGCAATTTAAATACGACAGTTAATAATTCCCAGGCAAATTGAATTGCATCTTGCTTAAAGTAATCGCCAAAAGAAAAATTACCGAGCATCTCGAAAAAAGTATGGTGCCGAGCGGTGTAGCCCACGTTGTCTAAATCGTTGTGCTTACCCCCCGCCCTAATACACTTTTGCGCCGTGGTTGCCCGACTATAAGGGCGCTGATCAAAGCCCAAGAAAACGTCCTTAAATTGATTCATCCCAGCATTAGTAAATAGTAGGGTGGGGTCATCGCCCGGAACCACCGGACTAGATGGCACGATTTGATGCCCTTTGCTAGCAAAGAAATCAAGGTAAGCTTGGCGGATTTGGGTGACTTTCATAACAATAATTATCGCATTGGCACTCAATTAGGGCAAACCCTAGATTTTTAGACTGGCAAGGGCTATCAGCCTAGCTTACAATCGCTCATCAATATTAAAAAATAGTCAGTCTGTAACTAGACCAACTTGGAGCGAACTTTGAAAATACGCAATCAACAAGACTTTGCCGCTGGCTTTATGTATATCGTCGTTGGCTTATTTTTTGCCAGCCTAGCTACCGGTTATCAAATGGGTACTGCCGCCAAAATGGGGCCTGGCTACTTCCCTTTTTGCCTTGGAATGCTCTTAGCTGCAATCGGCTTAGTTGTTTTGCTTAGCGCAATCACTAAAAAAGCAGCTGAAGTCAAACTAAAAAAATGGGATCTGAAAAGCGTCATTTGGATTACTGGCGCGGTAGTACTCTATGGCGTACTGTTAAGCACCATGGGATTTTTTGTGGCGCTTGTCACCTTAGTTTTTGTTTCAGCCTCGGCTAGCCATGAATTTAAGTGGAAAGGCACGATCGTTAATGCGCTCGTTCTGCTGGTCTTCACTTATCTCGCTTTTGTAGTTGGGCTCAAGCTACAGTTCCCGCTGTGGCCTTTCTTTCTTAATAATTAATCGCTAAAGCCTAGGACACTGACATGGATCTGCTGAATAATTTAGCGCTGGGTTTTTCAACCGCCCTGACTTTTCAAAATTTAATTTACTGCTTCCTGGGATGTTTGTTGGGCACCTTAATCGGTATTCTGCCCGGACTTGGGCCGATTGCTACTATTGCCATGTTATTACCAGCAACGTATGCATTGCCACCCATTGCCGCCCTCATTATGTTGGCTGGTATTTACTATGGTGCGCAATATGGCGGCTCAACAACAGCTATCTTGTTAAATATTCCCGGAGAAACATCTTCCGTAGTCACCGCAATTGATGGCTATCAAATGGCCCGACGAGGGCGAGCCGGGGTAGCGCTCTTTACCGCTGGTATGGGTTCATTTTTTGCCGGGTGTGTTGCTACTTTTATTTTGGCTGCCTTTGCCGCGCCCCTTTCACAACTAGCCTTTAAGTTTGGTCCGGCTGAATACTTTTCACTAATGGTGTTGGGTTTAATCGGTGCAGTGGTTTTGGCTTCGGGCTCACTTGTTAAAGCCATTGGCATGATTATTTTGGGTTTGCTCATGGGCCTTGTCGGCACCGACGTGAACTCAGGCGTTTCTCGCTATGCTTTTGATGTACCTGAACTCAGTGATGGTATTGGCTTTGTCAGTATTGCCATGGGTGTATTCGGCTTTGCTGAAATCATGGTGAACTTAGAGCAAAAAGAAAAGCGGGAAAGCTTTCTAAATAAAGTGACTACCCTTATTCCTACATGGAGTGATATTAAACGGATGGTTCCGGCAATCTTACGGGGAACGACGATTGGTTCAATCTTAGGGATTTTGCCTGGCGGTGGTGCTGCTTTAGCTGCTTTTGGTGCTTATTCAGTTGAAAAGAAAACCTCAAAACACTCTGCTGAATTTGGTCAAGGCGCTATTGAAGGTGTGGCTGGCCCAGAAAGTGCGAATAATGCTGCAGCTCAAACCTCCTTTATTCCTTTGCTGACTTTAGGTATTCCACCAAATGCAGTTATGGCATTAATGGTGGGCGCAATGACCATCCATAATATTCAACCAGGTCCACAAGTGATGACCAGCAACCCTGCTTTATTTTGGGGCTTGATTGCGTCGATGTGGATTGGAAACTTGATGTTAATTCTGCTCAATTTACCGCTCATTGGTATGTGGGTGCAGATTTTGAAAATTCCGTATCGGTTTCTTTATCCCGCTATTTTAGTTTTCTGCTGTATCGGCGTTTATACCGTTAACAATACGGTATTTGACGTCTACATCACCGCCACCTTTGGCATTATTGGCTACCTCTTTTTTAAGCTGGGTTGCGAACCCGCACCGCTTTTATTGGGCTTTGTATTGGGCCCGATGATGGAAGAAAACTTCCGCCGAGCCTTATTGCTCTCGCGAGGCGATTTTTCTACCTTTATTACCCGCCCGCTTTCGCTTGGCCTCTTGGCAGCGGCAGCTCTAATGGTGGTGATTGTGGCTTTACCTGCAATCAAAAAAGGACGTGAAAAAGTCTTCGTCGAAGATCAATAAATCCTTTAACGCGCTTTTGCCTCATGAGGAAGCCCGCAGACGATGCGGGCTTTTTTCTTTCTCGTGCAGCGATCTTCTCTACAATTAGCGAATGTCAAAAGAAAGCCCTAAAAATCTAGTCCCCAATAAGACTAAAGCGCTAGCCGCTGAACCTTCTAATTTTCTTCGCCAAATTATCGAGCATGATTTAACCCAGCCTTTATACCAACAGCGTCCACTACACACCGATGCTGACGGCAACGCCCTACCCCCCCTGATTACCCGCTTTCCACCAGAGCCCAATGGCTATTTACATATTGGGCATGCTAAAAGTATTTGTCTCAATTTTGGTCTAGCTGCTGAATATCAAGCACGCGCTGGTGGTGCCCGTTGCAATATGCGCTTAGACGACACCAATCCTGTAAAAGAAGATGTTGAATACGTTGATAGTATTTTAGATGCAGTACGCTGGCTTGGTTTCGATTGGGAGGCAAATGGTCAAACCCATCTGCATTACGCCAGTGATTATTTCGCACAGCTCTATCAATTTGCGGAAATCTTAATCGAACATGGTAAAGCGTATGTCGATAGCCAAACAGCCGATGAAATACACACTAAACGGGGTAACTTTAATCAAGCAGGACAAAATAGTCCTTATCGTGAGCGCAGTGTGGAGGAAAATTTACAACTCTTTCGCGCGATGCGGGCGGGTGAGTTTAATGATGGACAGCATGTCCTGCGTCTAAAAATTGATATGCAACACCCCAATATCGTTATGCGCGATCCCGTGATTTACCGTATTCGTCATGCGCATCATCATCGGACTGGTGACCAGTGGTGCATATATCCTTTGTATGATTTCACCCACTGTATTTCAGATGCCCTCGAATTCGTATCGCATTCTATTTGTACCTTAGAGTTTGAAAATAATCGACCGCTCTATGATTGGATTCTGAACGCCCTAAAAGAAGCTGGCGTCTTTAGTGAGCCACTTCCGCATCAGCACGAATTTGCGCGCCTCAATTTAACTTATACCCTCACTAGTAAACGTAAATTATTACAATTAGTCGAAGAAAAATGTGTTGATGGCTGGGATGATCCACGTATGCCAACCATTGTTGGTATTCGTCGCCGCGGCTATACCCCTGAAAGCCTCCGCTTATTTTGTGAACGTATTGGCGTCTCGAAGGCTGACAGCTGGATCGATATGAGTACGCTAGAACAGGCTTTACGAGACGACCTGGATGCCAAGGCGCCGCGGGCGACTGCGGTAATAAAGCCGTTAAAACTGGTAATTGAAAACTTTCCTGAGAATGGGTCTGAAGCTTGCTCGGCCCCACGGCATCCGCATCATCCTGAATGGGGTAAGCGAGAATTTAACTTTACCCGTGAAGTTTGGATCGAGGCCGATGACTTTATGTTGGAGCCAGTAAAAGGCTTCTTTCGGCTTTATCCCCCCAATAATGACCAAGCAGGAGGGCGCGTGCGGCTTCGCCATGGCTTTGTAATTGAATGTACTGGAGTTGAGTTGGATAGCAATGGTCAGGTCAAGCAAGTAAACGCGCGTTATTTTCCCGATAGTAAGAGCGGTACTCCAGGCTCAGATAACTATAAAGTGAAGGGCAATATCCATTGGATTAGCATTGCTGAGGCTCTCGCTGTTGAGGTACGTCTTTATGATCACCTGTTTACTGAACCTCATCCCGATAGCGGCGAAAATAATTTTCTCGCTCACCTCAATCCAAATTCAAAACAGATTATTACTGCATACCTCGAACCCAGCATGAAATTAGTCCAAGCCGGCGAGCGTTTTCAGTTTGAACGTCATGGATACTTTATTGCGGATGCCAGCGACTCACAAGCTGGAAAGTTAGTCTTTAATCGGACGGTGGCACTAAAGGATGCTTGGAAATAAAGCTGGCAACATTGGGATAGCGTAAAGCAATCTTTAACTCTTTCAGGCGGGTATTACTCACCCGCCGTGACTCACGCATAAATGACCAGAGCATTGGGCTTACTTTTTCTTTTACGGCAGCAGCCGTTAAACGAGGCGGTCGCTCAAGCTCATAAGCATCAGCAACTTGATCAAAATAATCGCCCATTTTGAGCTCTTCACCATCACAAGCATTGACGATGCGCTGGGGACGCCCACGAAATACTGCCGCGCAAATCAGGCGGGCTAAATCATCGCTCTGAATATGGTTGGAATAGGCATCTTCAGCGGCTAATAAAGCCGGCGTTCCCGCCTTCAGGCGTTCAATCGGCAAACGATTGAGGTCATAAATGCCGGGCACCCGCAAAATTGTCAAACTTGCTCGCTGTGTTAAAGCAAAGGTCCGTAATACCTGCTCAGCATCGACGCGGCGCTGCGCGCGCTCGCTTTGTGGGTCTATAGGCGTTGTTTCATGGACCCAAGAGCCATTAGCGTCACCGTATACCCCTGTGGTACTGACATAAATCAAGCGCCTGACGACACCGCCACCTTGGGCTAAAATTCGCAGTAGATTGCGGGTTCGGCGATCTTGATTACCTGAGTTAGGTGGTGGTGCTAAATGAATGACGGTTGCTGCTAATCCACTCAGACGCCATAGGCTCTCAGGATGATCAAGATTACCCAGAATAGGTAGTGCTCCAGCCTCTCGCAATGCTGGAAAACGCGTTAACTGAGAAGTCAGTGCAAAAATATGAAAAGCCGGTGCTAACTGCTCAACAACTCTTAGCCCTATATCTCCACATCCCACAATCAGGAGTCTAGGCTTAGCAAATAGGTGGGTGGTGTTACGCATTAGTTATATCGTACCGATTTATTGAAAGGAATGGGTTTTGGGGCATCGAGTCACACTGAAGGCTAGCGGTAAGGAGTTCACCGTCAACACCGATGAAACTATTTTAGAGGCCGCCCTGCGCCAAGGAATTAACTTGCCTTACGGCTGCAAGAATGGTGCCTGCGGTTCTTGTAAAGGGAAAGTGATTTCAGGCCAAGTTCAGCATGGCGAGCATAGTGAGAGCGCCTTGAATCGTGCTGAAGAATTAGCCGGTATGAGTCTATTTTGCTGCGCACAAGCTACCGCCGATCTCATCATTGAAGTGCGTGAAGTACAAGGGGGCAGCGATTTGCCGGTGCGTAAGGTGCCCTGTCGCGTGAACTCAATTACTCGCCCCACTACTGATGTGGCAATTTTGCAATTACAACTGCCTGCAGCTGAACGTTTTCAGTATTTAGCTGGGCAATATATTGAATTTTTACTCAAAGATGGTCAGCGCCGCGCTTACTCATTGGCTACCGCGCCCGAACACGATGGGCCCCTCGAAGTCCAAATTCGGCATTTGCCAGGCGGCATTTTTACTGATTTTGTTTTTGGGCATCAGCAAGACAGTAGTAATGACTACTCCAGCGGCATGCCAAGGCAATTTTTACAAGAGAAAGCAATCCTCCGTTTTGAAGGACCACTGGGTAGTTTCTTTTTGCGTGAAGAGTCGACTAAGCCCATCCTCTTTTTGGCTGCAGGCACCGGGATTGCGCCGATTAAAGCGATCATTGAACATATGCTTGCCAAAAAAATTCAGCGGCCCATCAGCCTCTATTGGGGCGGCCGTCGACCCACCGATCTTTACCTTGATGCACTATGCAAAAACTGGGCTGGCACCATCCCCGACTTTCACTATATTCCGGTAGTGTCAGATGCAATACCTACCGACCAGTGGCAAGGTCGAACGGGTTTTGTTCACCAAGCGGTGATGCAAGACTTTCCCAGTCTAAAGGCTATGCAGGTTTATGCTTGTGGGTCGCCACTGATGGTTAATGCTGCACGGCGTGACTTTATAGGCCAATGCCAATTACCGGAAGCTGAATTTTTTGCTGACTCGTTTACCAGTGCCGCAGATTTATCTCGCAGCTTAGATGAAACCGTTTCATAATTCAGTTTTATTTAATTTAATTACCATTCTTGCCTCATGACCAATAAAACGCTGAATACCGACGCCATTATGTTTATTACCCCACGCCCAGAATTGGTGATGGTGCAGGGTGAGGGTTCTTGGTTAACTGATCAAAATGGCAAGCGCTATCTCGACTTCATGCAAGGGTGGGCTGTAAATTGCTTAGGGCATGCTAACGCTGGCATGATTGCGGCGCTAAATACCCAAGCCAAATTATTAATTAGTCCTAGCCCTGCGTTTTACAACGAACCCATGCTGCGTTTAGCAAATCTACTGACTGCGAATAGCTGTTTTGATAAAGTTTTTTTTGCTAATAGTGGCGCCGAAGCAAATGAAGGGGCGATAAAGCTAGCGCGTAAATGGGGGCAAGTTAATAAGGCGGGGGCCTTTGAAATTATTACTTTTGATCATGGCTTTCATGGTCGTACTCTAGCTACTATGAGTGCTTCTGGCAAACCAGGCTGGGATAGTATGTTTGCACCACAGGTTGCCGGCTTTCCGAAAGCCAATCTTAATGACCTAAGCTCGGTCATTGCCTGCATTACCGATAACACTGTGGCGGTAATGGTTGAGCCAGTTCAAGGTGAAGGTGGCGTTATTCCCTGTACGCCAGAATTTATGCAAAATTTACGCCAACTCACACAAGAGCGAAATATCTTATTGATAGTTGACGAAGTGCAATCGGGAAGCGGACGTACAGGCAGCTTATTTGCTTATGAACAATTTGGCATTAAGCCCGACATCATGACCTTGGGTAAAGGTATTGGTGGTGGCGTTCCATTGGCAGCCCTATTAGCTACTGATGCAGTAGCTTGCTTTGTAGCTGGCAACCAAGGCGGTACTTACAACGGCAATCCCCTCATGGCAGCAGTAGGTATTAGTGTTGTTGAGCAACTCTTAGCCCCCCAATTTTTAGCCCAAGTGCAAGCTAAGGGCGAATTATTGCGTAATGAATTACGCCAACTGGTTGCAGAATTTCATTTAGAAGGAGAGCGGGGAATGGGCATGTTGCGGGCCTTAATGTTAGGTCGCGAAATTGGCCCTAAACTCGTAGAAATGGCTCGTGAGCAAAATCCAGTAGGACTTTTGATTAACTCACCACAACCCGATTTATTGCGTTTTATGCCGGCCCTAAATACCAGTGACGATGATATTCGCCTGATGGCTTCAATGCTACGTGGACTTCTCAAACAATTAGTCTAATCTCTATTCACCTAAGTAGGCCTTGCGAACCCTTGCGTCAGCCATGAGTTCAGCGCCAGAACCAGCCAAGGTAATCAGTCCACTTTCCATGACATAAGCGCGCTGTGCAAGCTCCAAGGCTAAACGCGCATTTTGCTCAACTAATAAAATTGTCATGCCCGCTTTAGTTAAGGAATGAATAACATTAAAAATGGTTTCAACCATCAGTGGCGCTAGCCCCATTGAGGGCTCATCTAACAATAATAATTTCGGTTGCGCCATCAGCGCCCTACCCATTGCTACCATCTGCTGCTCTCCCCCCGAAAGTGTGCCCGCCATTTGTGTGCTGCGCTCTTTTAAGCGTGGGAAAAAAGTGTAGGTCTGATCTAAAAGACGTTTGAATTCAGCTGGGTTTTGCTGCAGAAAAGCACCCATTTGTAAATTCTCAAAAACAGTCATGCGCTTAAATACGCCACGGCCTTCAGGCACTAAACTTAAACCGCGCTTGACCAATTCATAAGCAGGTAAATGGCTAACAGGCTCGCGATTAAATTCAATCTCACCAGCACTTGCGGAAATGATTCCAGCTAAGGCATTTAACGTCGAGCTTTTGCCAGCGCCATTAGCACCAATTAAAGCGACTAACTCGCCAGAGTTAATCTCAAAATTAATTCCCTTAACTGCTGCTATACCGCCGTAAGATACTTTTAGGTCTCTGACTTGTAAAATATGCATTAGCCATTACCTAAATACGCACGGATTACTTCCGGATTATTGCGAACCTCACGTGGGCTTCCAACTGCAATAGTCTTGCCATAATCTAATACCGTGAGGCTATCGCATATTCCCATTACTAAACTAACGTCGTGCTCAATCAATAAAATTGTTTTGCCATCACCGCGAATTTTTAAAAGTAATTCGCGTAAGTCTAATTTTTCAGTCGCATTCATTCCCGCAGCAGGTTCATCAAGCGCCAATAACAAAGGATCGGTAGCCAAAGCACGGGCAATCTCTAAACGGCGTTGATGCCCGTAAGATAGATTGATCGCAGTATGATCAGCAAATTCGCCCAAGCCAACATAGTGCAAGAGCGCAAACGATTTTTCTCTGATGTCGCGTTCTTCGCGCTGTACCCGTTTACTCCGCATAACTGCACCAAAGACACCGGTATGCGAGCGGCAATGGCAGCCCACCATCACATTTTCTAAGGCAGTCATCGCCCCAAACAAGCGGATATTCTGAAACGTACGGGCAATACCCGCTTGGGTTACCTGGGCAATTGAATGGGGTAAATAGTTTTTGCCATTAAATTGAAATTGGCCGCTTTCGGCAGGATACAAACCTGTAATCACATTAAAAAAAGTGGTTTTGCCTGCTCCATTCGGGCCGATTAAGCCAACAATACTTCCCGTTGGCACGTTTAAACCGACATTATCTAAGGCATGTACGCCGCCAAAAAATTTCGATACATTAGCAACATCAAGTAATGCATTCATGAGGTTGATGCCCCCCGTTTTTGCCAAATTCCTTTGGGACGATAGAGCATGATCAATATTAAAGCTAAACCATAAATTAATTGGCGCAAAATTTCGGCATCAATAATGACCTGACCAAAAAGCGCATGTTGGATTGGTTGGACCACTCCACGTAGAACCTCGGGAAAAATGGCGAGCAATATGGCGCCAAGAATCACTCCGGGAATATGGCCAATACCACCCAAGACGACCATCGCTAACACCACAATCGATTCCCAGAGAGTAAAAGACTCGGGCGACACGAAACCTTGAAACCCGGCAAATAAAACCCCAGCCACCCCAGCAAATGAAGCGCCAATCGCAAACGCCAGTAATTTCATATTACGGGTGTTGATACCCATTGCTTGGGCTGCAACCTCATCCTCACGAATTGCGACCCAAGCGCGGCCAATCCGCGAATTTTGTAAGCGCATGCAGATCACCGTAGCAAGACATGCTAAAAAAAGAAAAAGATAAAAAATTAAATATAAAGCGGGCACTTGGATAAATCCAAGGTCTAAGGATTTGGCAAAAGAAATTCCAAAGAGCTCGATTGAGTCAATTGCGCGGATACCTTTAGGTCCATTCGTGAGATTAATGGGTCGATCTAAATTATTTAAAAAAATACGAATGATTTCACCAAAACCGAGAGTCACAATCGCTAAATAATCTCCCCGAAGTTTCAGCGTTGGTACACCCAAAATGATGCCAAATGTCGCTGCTAGAAGAGCGCCAATCAAACAGGCAAGCCAAATTGGGCTATGCAAACCCGCTGGAAAGAGCGCGGCGATGGCCGCAAAAGATTGTGTCAGGTGGGGCGATGCTAGCAAGGCAAACGTATAGGCGCCCAAGGCATAAAAGGCGATAAAACCCAAATCGAGTAAACCGGCAAAACCAACGACAACATTTAAGCCTAGTGCTAAAACAACATAGAGCAAAGCAAAATCCAGAACGCGCACCCAGTAATTACCGCCCGCCGCGCCAATACACCAAGGCAAAATGAGCAGGCTTAATATTGCTAACAACAAAACCATACGGCGCTGGGAAATAAAATTAAGCACGATCAGAAACCCGTTCGCCAAGTAAACCGCTCGGACGTAATACTAAGACCATAATCAGCACAATAAAAGCAAAGATATCTTGGTAATTAGAGCCCAATACACCACCCGTTAAATCACCAATATAGCCAGCTCCTAACGATTCAATTAGGCCTAACAACAATCCCCCTAACATTGCCCCGCGAATATTGCCAATACCGCCTAAAACCGCCGCTGTAAAAGCCTTGAGGCCAGGGATGAAGCCCATATAAAAATTCGCATTGCCATAGTTAGTCGCAATCATCACCCCCGCTAAGCCTGCCAAAGCACCACCTAACATAAAGGTAATCGAAATGACCCGATTGGGATTAACCCCCATAAGCGCAGCAATTTGGGTTTGCTCAGCGGTTGCGCGCATAGCACGACCTAACCGAGTGCGCTCAACTAAAAGCAACAAAGCGCACATCACCAAAAAAGCGACCGCAATAATAATTAATTCTTTGCCAGTAATTGTTACGGCACTGTTAAATAATTGAATCGGCAGTGAAGGCAGCAACTGCGGATACATCAACGGGTCTCGCGACCACACCATCATGGCAATCGTTTGCAACAACACCGACATGCCGATAGCGGAAATCAGTGGTGCAAGCCGTGGGGCATTTCGTAAGGGCCGATACGCGACCCGCTCGATCGTATAACTAAGCGCGGCACAAACGGCCATCGTGATTGGCAAGACCAGCACCAATATCAGCCAGCCTGGTAAAAAAGGAGTGAGCATCATCATGCCCTGAATGAGGGTGAGAGAAACCAAAGCGCCAATCATCAGCACTTCCCCATGCGCAAAGTTAATAATGCCTAGTACGCCATAAACCATGGTGTAACCCAAGGCAATTAAGGCATAAATACTACCTAAAACTAGACCATTAACTAGCTGCTGGAGGAAAGTTTCCATCCGCCCATTTACATCTTGACGACGTCAAGCACGGATTTCTTTTTGTCTTTGTATTCGTATAGAGAAATAACACCATGCTGCAAATCGCCCTGTTTATCAAAGGCAATATTCCCAGTCAGGCCATTCATTTGGGTTTCTGGCATGACCAACAAAATTTTGGCTGGATCAGTCGATTTGGCCCGCTTCATGGCATCGACTAAAACGTAAACTGCATCATAGGTAAAGGGAGAATAAATTTGTACTTCAGTATTGAAGCGCTCTTTGTACCGCTTCTGAAAATCATTACCATTGGCCATTTTGCTTAAAGCCATACCCGCCTCTGAGCAAGTAACATTGGTAACCGCATCGCCCGCCAAATCGGCCAGCTTTTCAGTACACATCCCATCGCCACCCACAATCTTGGCAGTGATACCTAACTCCTTAGCCTGCTTAGCCAACGGCCCACCAGTAGCGTCCATGCCGCCATACATAATCACGTCTGGTTTTGTGCCTTTAATTTTAGTCAAAATAGCTTTGAAATCGGTAGCCTTATTATTGCTAGCTTCACGCGCCACAATTTTGAGGCCGGCAGCTTTTACGGTTTTCTCAAACTCATCAGCTAACCCTTTGCCATATTGAGTTGCATCGTCAATAATTGCGACCGACTTAGCCTGCAGTTTTTGGGTTACATAATTAGCCAATGCGGGCCCTTGCTGTGCATCTGTCGCGACTAAACGATAAGTCGTTTTAAACCCTTGCTTGGTATATTCAGGATTGGTTGCCGAAGGCGAGATTTGGGTAATACCAGCGTCACTATAAATTTTTGACGCCGGAATGCTAGTGCCAGAATTAAGATGGCCTACTACCGCAGCTACTTTAGTGTCGACTAATTTTTGCGCTACTTGGGTGGCAGTCTTTGGATCTTCCGCGTCGTCCTCTGGCACCAAAGTGAGGAATATTTTTTTACCATCAATCATTAAGCCAGTTTTATTAATTTCTTCAATCGCTAAACGTGCGCCATTTTCATTATCCTTGCCTAAGTGTGCAATTGGGCCAGTTAAAGGCGCAACGTGACCAATCTTCACTTCAGTGGCATCAGCTGGAACTGCTGCAGCCGGTTTTTTATCACTTTTGCCGCAGGCGCCAAGAAGCGTTACTAAAACAATGGCACTGACTGCGATACTGATTTGGCGCAAATTAAAGCGCTGAAATAATGCCTGCATATTGTTCACCTCTGAAATGAAATTAATCGACTAAACTTTTTGGCAAAGAAAAAACGGTATCTTCAACTATTCCAGGCAATGAATGTACCTGCCTAGGACCAAACTCTTGAATACGCTGCACAATTGCCTGCGCCAAAGTTTCTGGTGCCGACGCTCCAGCAGTAAGGCCAACGCGCTTTTTACCGACAAACCACTCCGCTTGTAATTGCTCGGGGGCATCAACCATGTAGGCTGGTACACCAAGTTTTTCAGCCAATTCACGCAAGCGATTCGAGTTCGAACTCATCTTACTTCCCACCACAATAACAACATCGACTTGCGGGGCCATAAATTTAACTGCATCTTGGCGGTTTTGTGTGGCGTAACAAATATCTTGTTTACGGGGTTTTATGATTTGCGGAAATTTTTGCGTTAAGGCATCAACAATTTCTTTCGTTTCATCAACCGACAAAGTTGTTTGGGTAACAAATGCTAATTTAGTATCGGCTGGAAAACTGAGTTTCGCCACGTCGCCTAAATTTTCAATTAAAAAGATACCAGTATTCGCTTGGCCCATCGTGCCCTCGACCTCAGGATGACCTGCATGTCCAATCATCAAAACAGTGAAGCCATCTTTACACATCTTGACAACTTCAACGTGGACCTTCGACACCAAAGGACAAGTGGCATCATAAATTTTCAAGCCTCGCGCTGCAGCATCTCGGCGTACTTCTTGCGAAACACCGTGTGCACTAAACACCACGATTGCACCCTTAGGTACTTCGGCCAGCTCCTCGACAAAAATGGCACCTTTCGTACGCAGTTCTTCGACCACATAAACGTTATGCACAATTTCATGGCGCACATAAATGGGGGCACCAAAGCGTTGCAAAGCTTCATTGACAATATTGATAGCGCGATCAACCCCGGCACAAAAACCGCGCGGCTGGGCCAAGATAATTTGCTCGAGATTGGAATTCATAACCTAAAGAATAGCAATAATTTGTGCTTCGAAGGTAATAGGCTTTCCTGCCAAGGGATGATTGAAATCAAACCAAGCTCCTTCTGCGTCAATCGACTGCAAGACACCGGCATATTGGGCACCATTCGGGGCATTAAATTCAACCACATCTCCCGCGGTAAATTCGGGTGAGTCTGCTTTGGCATTTTTCTGCAATGCCGCCAAAGAAACCCATTGCACTAAATCTTCGTTCCGCATTCCAAAGCTTGCTTCAGGGGGAATAACTGTAGTTTTTTGTTCGCCCACTTGAAGTCCGATTAACGCATTTTCAAAACAAGGTGCAAATTGACCCGAACCCAAAAGCAAAGTCGCAGGCCGATCTCCAAAGGTGTTTACAAAACTGTCCCCATTGGGCAATCCCAAACGGTAGTTCAGGGTCAAGTAGGAATTGGGCAATACCTGGGTCTTAGTCATTCTGCAATTGTAGCGAGGCCTACCCACAGTGTGCAGGGGGCGATTAAGGAGTGGCCCAAAGCACTACAACCCCGTGAAAAACTACGCTTGGAAGGCGCTCGATCCTTAAGTGATGCTGAACTACTGGCAATTTTTTTACGGGTTGGCGTACGCGGAAAAAGTGCCGTAGACCTAGCGCAGGACTTATTACAGGCATTTGGAAGTCTCGCCGCACTGTTAACTGCCAGTCTCCAAGAAATTTCCCGTCATCATGGCATTGGCCTCTCAAAATGGTCACAAATACAGGCGGCCTATGAATTGGTGAAACGGAGTCTTGAAGAAAATATTCAAACGAGCGCCGCTCTGACTTCGCCACAGCAACTAAAGGCCTTCTTACAAACCCAAATTGGGCGCCTGCCGCACGAAGTTTTTCTCTGCCTGTACCTAGACTCACAAAACTGCCTGATTGAGTGCCAAGAGCTCTTTCGAGGCTCAATAACGCAAACCGCAGTCTACCCCCGGGAAATTTTAAAAGAGGCTTTAAACCGCAACGCTAGTGCTCTCATCGTCGCCCATAACCATCCTAGCGGCAACCCGTTGCCGAGTGCAGCCGATATTGCCCTGACCGAATCGCTGCATACTGCTTTGCAATTAGTTGATATTCCCCTTCTCGACCACTGCATTGTGAGTCATGGCGGATTTTTCTCTTTCTTTGATTCAGGCTTGATTAATCAAGCCAAAAATGAAAGTGATTACTAACTTATTACAGTTCTGAGCGGCTGAGCGGTGGCTCGCCTGAGATTAAAGCAAGAAGGGACTAGCCCATATAGCCCTTAGCCTGATACAATTTATCCTTTTCGCAATTAAGGAGTCGTGTCATGGCAAAAGTTTGCCAAGTCACTGGGAAAAAGCCGATGGTTGGCAACAATGTTTCCCATGCAAACAATAAAACGAAGCGTCGCTTTTTGCCGAATTTGCAAAATCGTCGCTTTTGGATTGAATCAGAAAACCGCTGGATTAGCTTACGCTTGACCACTGCTGGTTTGCGCTTAATCGACAAGAACGGCATTGATGCTGTACTCGTTGATTTACGTGCACGTGGCCAAATTTAAGGGAGTTCAAGATGGCTAAAGGCGGTAGAGAGAAAATTAAGTTGGAGTCTTCAGCTGGTACTGGACACTTTTACACCACCACTAAAAATAAACGCACAAAACCTGAAAAATTGGAGATCTCGAAGTTTGATCCCACTATTCGTAAGCATGTGCCTTATAAAGAAACAAAACTCAAGTAATTTAGTTCAAACATAAAAAAACCCGCTCAGTTCACTGTGCGGGTTTTTTTATGGGTATTACCTTAATCTACTTACTTAAGCATAGCGGCGTAGACGCAATGAAAACTCACGCAAGCTGGTTAAACCACTAGCTTCTGCTTGATGACACCAAGCGCGCAATTGCACAACTAATTGTTCGCCCGTCGAATTTGAGCGCTGCCAAATCGCTTGTAAGTCGCGACGCATTTCAATCATGATACGTAATTGCGCATTGGTTGCCATGAGCTCTTCCAGTTTACTTTTTTCTGCCGCACTAAGACGAGCCTCGTCTTTGCCTACCCAGCTACGAGCATCTTTTAAATGTGCAGCAACGATATGCATTTGTTCCATCTCATAACTAAAGAACCTCCGCAAGGTCTTGCTATAACGGGCCATTACCTCGTACCGATTCGCAATAATGGCTTCTAGAGTGTCTTGGTCGGCAGGTCGAACTGGCACCAGCAAAGGCTTTGGCGGTACTTTTTTTACTGTCGCCAGACCCACTGCACTGAGCATCTGAATATAAAGCCAGCCAATATCAAACTCGTACCATTTATTAGAAAGCTTCGCACTTGAAGCAAAGGTATGGTGATTGTTATGCAATTCTTCGCCGCCAATTAAAATTCCCCACGGGACAATATTGGTTGAAGCATCCTCGCAATCAAAATTTCGGTAGCCCCAAAAATGGCCAATACCATTAATTACGCCTGCGGCAGTAATGGGAATCCACAGCATTTGTACAGCCCAAACAGTCGCTCCAATGGCGCCAAATAAAAATATATCGATGATCAACATGAGGCCAACGCCCTGCCAAGAAAATTTCGAGTAGAGATTTTTTTCGAGCCAGTCATCAGGAGTGCCGTGCCCATACTTGCTTAAGGTTTCGGGTTTATTCGCTTCCACTTTGTAAAGCTCTACCCCGCGTAAGAGCACAGTTTGGATGCCTTCAATTTGAGGACTATGGGGATCTTCAGGAGATTCACATTTAGCGTGATGTTTGCGATGAACGGCAGCCCACTCTTTAGTAACCATACCCGTTGTTAACCACAACCAAAGGCGAAAGAAATGCGCTACCGCCGGATGCAAATCGAGTGCCCGATGCGCCTGACAACGATGCAAATAAATAGTGACGCCAGCAATGGTGATGTGGGTGACGATTAAGGTAAAGACAACAATTTGCCACCAAGCCCAGTTTAAATAGCCATGGGCAAGCCCAGCGAGTAAATTGTCAGAAAAATCGAGTAAATAGCTAGAGTTCAAGCGTATATCCTTGGTTTATATAGTAGTTACCCTAATTTTACGCCTTGCGCCTAAAAACAGCAGCAAAGAATCCATCTGTACCATGCAAATGAGGCCAAAGCTGCCACCAGGGGTTGTCTGGACTAGTTCCCAGGGGTCTTTCCCCATCCATAAAGTGGTCTTTTAGGGCTTCAGCGGCTGGAATAACCTCAAATTCTGGGTGTTTAGCCAAAAAATCTTCAGCAATGGCTTGATTTTCAGCAGGCAACAAACTGCAAGTGCCATAAACCAGGCGTCCCCCTGGTTTTAATAGTCGACTAGCCGAAGCCAAAATACTGGCTTGCTTAGCATTTAATTCGGCAACGCCAGTTAAGCTTTGGCGCCACTTTAAATCGGGATTGCGGCGCAGGGTACCAATGCCGCTGCAGGGTGAATCAACCAAAACGCGATCAATTTTGCCGGCGAGACGCTTTATCTTGGCATCGTTTTCACTATCAATCCACACTGGATGAACATTAGATAAACCGCTACGTGCTAAGCGCGGCTTTAAATTCGTGAGCCGTCGTTGTGAAGTATCAAATGCATAAAGGCGTCCGGTTGAACGCATGATCGCACCAAGTGCGAGCGTTTTGCCACCCGCGCCAGCACAAAAATCAACCACCATTTCACCTCGTTTGGGAGCAAGTAAATAGCACAGTAATTGGCTGCCTTCATCCTGTACTTCCAAGTGACCAGCTTTAAACCAAGTTGAATTTTGCAAAGCAGGTTTACCTTTAATCCGCAAGCCATCCGGTGCGAATGGAGTGGGCTCAGCTAAATACCGTCCGCCCAGCGCATTCATTTCAGTCAATAACTTGTCCCGCGTCGTTTTCATCGTATTCGCCCGCAAATCTAAAGGCGCGGGTTTCATGAGCGCTTGGGCTAAAGCTTCACGCTGTTCTATACCAGGCGACGTAGCAAAAGCCTGCCACAACCAGTCAGGTAAATTATTACGCACCATCGGTGCCAGTGTGCCATGATCGAGCTGTGCATAACGTAATAGCCATTCATATTCGCCAGGCTGGAGTACAAAAGCTAAATCGGCTAAGGCACTTTCAGCGCGGTTAGCGGAGCCTAAGCCACCTTCAGAAAGCGCTGACATCATGCCTAATAAAGCTAAGCGTCGCGCTAATGATCCACTGCCGCTAGCAGCAAATTGCGCCATTTCATTTTTTCGCCGCAACACTGCAAAAGCACTTTCAGCAATTAAAGCGCGGTCGCGATTTCCTAAGCGAGGTTCAGCGCGAAAATAACGGCTCACTAAACGGTCGGCCGCCTCATCAAATTTTAGAAGCTCAGGTAATAGTCGCTCTAAATGCAAGGCGTGCTGTGGCAGTGCTTTTGCATGAGAAAAATTCTTTTGTCCAACGGGGGCTGCAGCGGTCTTGGCATCTTTACGTTTAGCTCGATTAGAGCGCGCATAAGATCCTGAATTATTCCAATCGGCCTTCACAAAGTGCCGCTGGCAAAAAATTGGGTTTCGGGGGGGGTTAGTTTCACTTTATTACCTTCTAAGCGCAAACGGTCATCAATGAACCATTTTACGGCCCGCGGATAAATCTGATGCTCTAAGCGCAAAACCCGAGCCGCTAACTGTGTCTCATTCTCGCCATCCACTACAGTTAACTCCGCTTGAGAAATGATTGGGCCTTCGTCAACGCCTGTGGTCACAAAATGAACTGTGGCTCCATGCTTGGAAGCCCCTGCGTCAAGCGCCCGTTGGTGCGTATGCAGGCCAGCAAAGCTGGGTAACAAAGAGGGATGGATATTCATTAAACGTCCCTGATACTGATCAATAAAACCGGCGGTAAGAATCCGCATAAAGCCTGCCAAAACGACTAAATTTGGCTTTAATTCATCAATTGTCGCGATTAAAGCGGCATCAAAAGCCTCCCGACTGACAAAATCACGATGATCAATAATAAATGTGGGAATGCCGACCTCACGAGCAAAATCAAGGCCTTTGGCTTGTGGATGGTTGGCAATCACCCCCGCAAAATGGGCTGGCCAAGCCTCTTTTTGAGCCATTTTGACAATGGCTTCAAAATTAGAACCCCGGCCGGAAATTAAGCTAACAATTGATTTCATGAGCACCAATATAATTCAAGGTTACCTTGAAAGCGACTAGTGAACGTATTCCGTGGCTCAACCCAGTTTTCCGCAGGTCCCCCTTGCGCCCTTACCATTGGTAATTTTGATGGCGTGCATCGGGGTCATCATGCCTTATTGAGCGAACTAGTTCAAGGTGCCAAGGCCCGCAAGCTGACCTCCTGTGTAATGACCTTTGAACCGCATCCCAAAGAATTATTTGCACCGGCAAAAGCACCGCCGCGCATTTTAAATTTACGCGATAAATTAGAGGCATTTGCAGCAATTGGCATCGAACGGGTCGTGGTCGAGCATTTCAACTCCGCTTTTGCAGCCTTGACGCCCGATCAATTTGTCAAACAGATTTTGGTCGAGCGATTACGTACGCGCTGGATTTTAATTGGTGATGATTTTTGTTATGGCGCTAAACGTGCAGGAAATTTTTCTAGTCTCAAAATTGCAGGGGAGCGTGATGGGTTTGAAGTATCTGCAATGCCCACGATTGCCGACAAGCAGGTGCGCATTTCAAGTTCAGCCCTGCGTGCAGCAATTGCGCAGGGCGATTTACAACAGGCAAATAATTTACTCGGTCGGCCCTACTGTATTTCTGGGCATGTTTTATATGGACGCCAGTTAGGTCGAACCTTAGGTTTTCCGACTTTGAATATTGCAGTCGCCAATCATTTGCATCGGCGTCAAGCAGCCGCAAGTGGTATCTTCGTCGTACAAGTGCATGGCTTAGGGCCACTGCCCTTGCCAGGCGTAGCCAGCTTGGGCATTCGCCCAACGGTTGAAGATGCTGGGCGCGTACTCTTAGAAACGCACGTCTTTGATTTCAAGGAAAATGTCTATGGCCGTATTGTTAAAGTAGAGCTCCTTGAAAAAATTCGTGATGAAGCTAAATACCCTGATTTATCCGTCTTGCAATTAGCAATTCAAGCTGATGCAGCGCATGCACGCCATTATTTTCTGAAAAAAGTCTATGTCTGAAAAATCTTCTGCCTACCCTGTTAATTTACTAGAAACTGCATTTCCGATGCGCGGGGATTTACCCAAACGGGAACCGCAATGGGTGGCGCAATGGCAAAAAAATAAACTCTATGAAGCAATTCGCCAAGCGCATGCTGGGCAGCCTTTATTTATTTTGCATGATGGCCCCCCATACGCTAATGGTGATATCCATATTGGCCATGCCGTCAATAAAATTTTAAAAGATATGATCGTTAAATCGCGTTGGCTCATGGGCTTTGATGCTGCCTATGTACCCGGCTGGGATTGTCATGGCATGCCAATTGAAATTCAAATTGAAAAAAAGTTTGGTAAAAATTTACCGGTAGCTGAAGTACAAGCAAAAGCGCGCGAATATGCCAGCGTGCAAATTGCCAAACAAAAAATTGATTTTGAACGCTTAGGGGTATTAGGTGATTGGAATAATCCATACCTCACCATGGACTACCAAAATGAGGCTGATGAAATCCGAGCCTTGGCGGCAATCTGGCAAAAAGGCTATGTCTATCGCGGATTAAAACCGGTTAATTGGTGCTTTGACTGTGGTTCTGCTTTAGCTGAGGCCGAAGTGGAGTATCAAGATAAAACAGATCCGGCAGTTGATGTTGGCTTCCCCTTTGATGATGCGCAGCTACCCCAGTTAGCTAAAGTCTTTGGTTTACCAGAGCTACCTCAAAAATTCGGTATGGCTGTAATCTGGACTACAACCCCTTGGACCATTCCCGCCAATCAAGCGCTCAACGTCAATCCTGATTTAACTTATGCCTTAGTTGATACCAGTAAAACGCTACTTATTTTGGCTGCCGACCGGGTCGGCGCTTGCTTAACTGAATATGGTCTTGAGGGCAAAATTTTGGGCACTTGCCAAGGCAGCGCCCTAGAAGGTATTTCTTTCTGGCATCCGCTCGCCACACTCGATGAGGGCTATCGGCGTCTGGCGCCGGTTTATCCAGCAGATTACGTCACTTTAGAAACGGGTACAGGTCTAGTGCACTCTGCCCCCGCATATGGTGAAGAAGATTTTAAATCGTGCAAAGCGCATCAATTAGCGGATGATGCAATTTTAAATCCTGTGATGGGTAACGGCGTCTATGCCTCTTGGTTGCCTCTATTTGCTGGGGAATTTATTTGGAAAGCGAATCCAAAAATTGTGACGGCTTTAGAGCAAGCAGGCACTTTACTAAAACATAATGCCTATACGCACTCCTACATGCATTGCTGGCGTCATAAAACCCCGATCATTTATCGCGCTACTTCCCAATGGTTTGCTAGTATGGATAAAAAGCTGCATGGCGAGGCGAAGGCTCACCCGCTGAGTTTGCGTGAAGCGGCGTTACTGGGAATTGAAAATACCGAATTTTTTCCAGCATGGGGCAAGCAACGCTTGCACAGCATGATTGCAAATCGACCCGATTGGACTTTATCCCGCCAACGCCAATGGGGCGTACCAATGGCCTTTTTAGTCCATAAAGAAACAGGCCAACCTCACCCACGTACCCCCGAATTACTAGAGCTCGTGGCAGAACGCGTTGCCCAAGGGGGCATTGAAGCCTGGCAGACTATGGCAGTTACTGATCTATTAAGTGATGATGCAGATCAATACGAAAAGAATCGTGACACCCTCGATGTATGGTTTGACTCTGGTACCACCCATTGGCATGTCATTCGTGGCTCGCATCAAGCACAGTTATTTACTCCTTTAGCTAAAGAACAATTTGGCAGCCCAGCGGGTCGCTTAGCCGATTTGTATTTAGAAGGCTCTGATCAACACCGTGGCTGGTTTCATTCCTCACTACTGACCGGCGTCATGCTCGACGGTAAGCCGCCTTATAAGGCGCTCTTAACCCACGGCTTTACGGTCGATGGGCAAGGTCGCAAAATGAGCAAGTCGATTGGTAACGTGATTGCGCCTCAGGAAGTAGCCGATAAGTTAGGTGCCGAAATTATTCGCCTATGGGTGGCCTCTACTGATTACTCTGGGGAAATGACAATCTCTGATGAGATTCTCAAACGCGTGGTTGAGAGCTATCGACGCATGCGCAATACCTTGCGATTTTTATTGGCCAATCTAGCTGACTTTGACCCAGATAAACATGCTTTGCCTGCGTCAGAGTGGCTAGAAATTGATCGCTATGCAGTAGCCTTAGCGAGCGCTTTACAAGCCGATATTCAAGCGTCTTATCAAGTGTATGAATTTCAACCCGTAGTTGCACGCATGCTCAATTTCTGCTCCGAAGATTTGGGTGGCTTTTATTTGGATATTCTGAAAGACCGTCTTTACACAATGGCACCCGATTCGCCTGATCGTCGTGCCGCACAAAATGCCCTCTTTCATATCACTCGGAATTTATTAAAGTGGCTTGCCCCCTTTCTTTCCTTTACAACAGAAGAAGCATGGCAAGCCTTTCCGCATGGTAAAGCGGGTGCAAGCGCATCAATCTTCATGGAAGCGTTTACCCCTTTACCTGAAATTGCCAATGCCCCAGCATTAATCGATAAATGGACTCGCTTACGTGAAATTCGTGCGGAAGTAACCAAGGCGATTGAAATCGAACGGAGCGCCAGTTTAATTGGTTCTTCCTTACAAGCCGAAATTCAAATACAGATCGCTCTGCCAGACTTTAGTCTCTTGCAGTCACTTGGTGATGATTTGCGTTTTGTCATGATTACTTCTAGTGCCCAGATTGAGCCAAGCAATGATCCCCTGAAGCCCTTAAGCATTCACGTCCAAGCTAGCCAAAATCCTAAATGCAGTCGGTGTTGGCATCATGTCAGTGATGTTGGTGCTGACAACAAACATCCCGAATTATGTGGACGCTGTATTAGTAATCTTTTTGGGGCTGGTGAAGATCGTCAATTTGCCTAAGGCAAGATAAACTCCCGTATGCGCACAACCCTAACTCCACTACATCGCTATTTAATTATTGCGAGTACCGTCCTGGTTCTGGATCAAGTCACGAAGATAGCAGCGCAAATCTATCTTCCAATTGCTAGCCCAGTTGTTATTAATTCCTATCTCAATTGGTTTTTAATTTTTAACCCCGGCGCAGCTTTTTCTTTTCTTTCCCAAGCAGGTGGTTGGCAACGTTGGTTTTTTACGATTTTGGGAATTGCTGCATCCATCGTCATTTTATGGTTTTTGCGGCGTAATACGGCTGACCAAAAATTATCATGGGCCTTGAGTTTAATTTTAGGTGGAGCAATTGGCAACGTGCTCGATCGGATTTTTTACGGTGCTGTCGTCGATTTTATTGACGTCCATTATGAAACCTGGCACTGGCCCGCCTTTAATGTCGCTGACAGTGCCATTTCAGTCGGGGCGGTGCTGATTGTGTGGAGCGAGCTCACTAGGCCTAAAATCTAATTTCTTATGCAATCGCTTACTAATAAAAAAATCATCCTTGGTATTTCGGGGGGTATCGCTGCTTATAAGTCAGCGGAATTAGCTCGCTTGTTAATGCAAGAAGGCGCTACTGTGCAAGTGGTGATGAGCGCTGCAGCACAACAGTTTATTACTCCAGTAACCATGCAAGCCCTCACGGGATTACCGGTTTTTACCAGTCAATGGGATGCCCGTATCGATAACAATATGGCCCATATCGAGCTCTCGCGTTCAGCTGACGCCATTCTCATTGCGCCTGCAACTGCCGATTTGCTGGCTAAGCTTTCGCTTGGCCTAGCCGATGATTTACTCACTACCTTATGTTTAGCGCGTAACTGCCCCTTATTGTTAGTGCCGGCGATGAATTTACAAATGTGGGAGCATCAGGCTACCCAAAGAAGTGTGCAGCGCTTGGTCAAAGATGGCAGCACTATGCTGGGGCCTGCTAGCGGTATTCAAGCCTGTGGTGAAATTGGTGCGGGGAGAATGCTTGAGCCAGTGGAAATAGTTGAGCACGTCTGCGCCTTTTTTCAACCCAAATTATTAGCAGGTAAACGGGTTCTCGTTACTGCTGGACCCACTTTTGAGGCCATCGATCCCGTACGTGGTATGACTAATCGTAGCTCAGGGAAAATGGGTTTTGCTATCGCCCAAGCGGCCCTTGAAGCTGGGGCCCAAGTGCATCTCATTGCTGGTCCCTGCGCACTACCAACACCCCTGGCGAGTGGCGGACAAATTTACCGCACCAATGTTACCTCCGGCCAAGAAATGTATGCCGCGGTCATGCAATCCCTCGATTGTGACTTGTTCTTTTCAGTTGCGGCCGTCGCAGACTGGGCCATCACCAATCCTGCGAAAGAAAAAATCAAGCGCCAGAGTACAAGTGTTCCGAGTAAAAAATCATCGTCCCCACAGATTCACTTTGCTGCTAATCCCGATATTCTGCAAAGTGTTGCTCAGTTCGCTAATGCAAATAAAACTGGTCCGAATAAATCCCCGCGTCCTTATTGCGTTGGCTTTGCTGCCGAAACCAGCAATCTAGAACAACATGCTAGTGAAAAACGTCAGCGCAAGGGTATCCCGCTTATGGTTGGCAACATTGGGCCCGATACATTTGGGGATGACTTAAATCAACTACTTATTATTGATGAGAATAGTAAGCTGCACTTACCGCACGCACCCAAACTAACATTAGCGCGCTTACTGATTAAAGCTGTGGCCAAAAAACTGGCATAAATCTCACGGGACTTACTTTATGCAATCGTTACAAGTCAAAATTCTCGATACACGTATGCGCGCACAACTGCCAAGTTATGGCACCCCTGGCAGTGCTGGTCTTGATTTACGTGCCTGTATCGATGAGCCGCTTGAAATTGCCAGCGGCCAAACTGTTTTGGTTCCCACTGGGCTGGCCATCTACATTGAAGACCCGCGCTATGCTGCACTGATTTTGCCACGCTCAGGGCTTGGCCATAAACACGGCATCGTGTTGGGTAATTTAGTCGGCCTCATCGATTCTGACTATCAAGGCCAATTAATGGTTAGCACTTGGAATCGCAGTCAAGTTACTTTCAAACTTGAGCCGCTTGAACGTTTGGCACAACTGGTAATCGTGCCAGTGCTGCAGGTTGCCATCAATATTGTTGACGAGTTCACTGAAAGCAGTCGCGGTGCCGGTGGCTTTGGTAGTACTGGTCGAAGCTAAAAGTAGCTTTTAGGTTTCTGCAACCGGTTCCGCATTAGATTTACCAGCCTTACTAGTACCAGGGTTGGTGGCTGTAATCGTTAATTTCACCTTACCCT
>Ga0304730_1000582_pt1 | contig 30936 bp, 26 predicted proteins | sample M_130628_MF_Meta_FD_190474 | JGI IMG/M metagenome (GOLD analysis project Ga0304730, IMG submission 190474) | Freshwater microbial communities from Lake Montjoie, Canada to study carbon cycling - M_130628_MF_MetaG (v2) (version 2) | ecosystem: Environmental > Aquatic > Freshwater > Lake | place...
GCACGAAAAGTTGGTGATAAAGCTACTAGAGATGGAAGCGCCTAAAATTGTTTATGTAAGTTGCAACACCGCAACCCAAGCCAGAGACCTAGCGCTTTTATCGGAAAAATATGAAGTGGTTAAAGTACAACCGGTAGATATGTTTCCACATACCCATCATATTGAATGTGTGGTTTTGCTTACGTTGAAATCAAATGATTAACGCTTAACTTTAAAAAATGGAATTTAGAAGTTTACAGAGAGATACTCCAATTGTTTTAAATCTTATCATCATCAATGCCATTGTTTATGTGGCGCAATTGGCTTTTGGCGGAATGGGAAATGATAATTCGGTAAACGATTTATTTGCATTGCATCACTATACATCCGATGAATTTAGACCTTATCAATTGGTAACGCACATGTTCATGCATGACACTAATAGTTTTTTTCATTTATTTTTTAACATGTTTGGTTTATGGATGTTTGGGTCTTTGATGGAAAAATTATGGGGACATAAAAGATTTTTAATTTTTTATTTGATTTGTGGCCTATTAGCAGGGTTTGCGCAAATGGCAAGCTATGCCTACAGCAACTGGAGTTTCGACCATAATGGATTAGGATTAAATCAAATGATTACACTTGTTGACGAAATGAATAATCATATAAAAATCGAATATGCTGATTATTTAAAATCAAGCTTTACAGTAGGTGCGTCTGGCGCAATTATGGGGGTTTTAGCTGCTTATGCATACACATTTCCAAATACACAATTGTATATTTTTCCTATCCCTTTTCCCATTAAAACCAAATGGGCAATAACTGCTTTAATTGCATTCGATATTTTTGGTGGTGTCACAAAAGCAAGTGGAGACAATGTTGCGCATTTTGCGCATGTGGGCGGTGCTATAGCAGGATTAATCATTGTAATTTTCTGGAACAAAACAAATAAGAAAACTTTTTTTTAAATGGGAGAATCAGATAGATACATAGAATACAAAAATCAGAAGAAAAGCATTTTACGATTTGGAAGCGACAACAATGCATTGGTTGCCCTTATCGTAACCAATGCCATTTTTTTTATGACCTTGCTTTTTTTGCAAGTCGCGTTTTTTTTCGATGATAAAACCTTGTCAGCCTTTTACGAAGGAATCATAAAATGGATTGAGCTTCCTGCAGATTTTAATTTGTTTTTAAATCGCCCATGGACAATATTAACATACATGTTTAGCGATACAAATGCAGGATTAATGCGCATAATAAGCAATATGCTTTGGCTTTGGGCATTTGGTTATATTTTTCAGCAATATTTGGGAAATGAAAGATTGATACCCACTTATATTTACGGTGGAATAATGGGCGCTGTTGTTTTTATTGCGGCTCATTATTTCATTTCTCCCCTCAAAGGAAACATTACACATGCTGGATTAATTGGCGCAAATGCAGCTATAATGGCGGTTGCTGCTGCTACAACCATGATGGCTCCTGATCATCGATTCTTCACCCAAATCAGAAAGGGTATTCCCATTTGGGTACTTTTGGCGGTTTATGTCATAATAGATTTTGCAGGTGTGGCAAGTATGGAAGCCGCACAAAGTTTATCACATATTGGCGGTGCTATAATGGGCGTTTTAGTTGTTTGGTTGTTGAAAAAAGACATAGACATAACCGTTTGGATGAACCAATTATACAATTGGATGTTTAGCCTACTCTCCCCACCTAAAAAAGATTCAAAAGAATCCATAAAAAATAAAGTTTTTTACAACACCGGAAACAGAAAGCCTTTTTCAAAAACGATGAATGTAAATCAACAAAAAATAGATGAGATTCTAGATAAGATAAACCTTCATGGATATGAATCTTTATCGGAAGAAGAAAAAACAGTGTTGAAAAAAGCGGCTGAAGAATAATAAATATAAAGCTCAGTAAATTTTATTTTTCTTTGCATGATTTATTTATAGGATTAGGTATTTAATTCTCAAATAAAGATAAGTGTTTGTTTTATACTAATAAAATTAGTAATTTAGCGCTAAAATTATTAGTTTATGGAAGATTTATTTTACGGTATTGATGCTATAAGTTTTGGAAAACGCTTTACTTGTAATGATGATTGTTATGAATATTTGTATTCAATTAAATGGGCTAAAGGATATTCATGTATACGATGTGGATTTACAGAAGATGTTAAAGGTAGGACACATTTTCATAGAAGGTGTAAGCGTTGCAGCTATGATGAAAGTGTAACCAGTAATACCCTTTTTCATAAAGTAAAAATGCCGATTTTAAAAGCGTTTCATATTTTATTTCGAACGGTAACAAAGAAAAAAGGCATGTCAAGTATTGAATTATCAACAGAGGTAGGGGTTCAACAAAAAACTGCTTGGCGATTTAAATTGAAGATAAAAAATGCAATGATTCAAGAAAATAAAAAAAAATTAAAGGGTAAAGTGCAAGTAGATGAAATGCTTATTGGCGGGTACTCTGCGGGGAATATAGGAAGGAGCTTAACTCAAAAAAGAGCTGTTTTAATTGCGACAGAAGAATTGGCAGACGGCAGAACTGGAGACTTGCAAATGCGTGTTATTGAGAATTTCAAAAAGGATACTTTAGAAATAAATGTAAAAGAAATGGTTGAAAAAGGAACTAGCCTTAAAACAGATCAGTTCAAAAGTTATGCTCAAATGAAAAAAGAAGGAATGGATATCGAAATGAATAAATCAGATAAGGGGAAGTTCTTAGAAGAGTTGCACAAACAAATTTTGCAATTTAAATGTTGGTTAAAAGGAACTCACCATAAATGCGAAGAACGATATTTACAAACGTACATAGATGAGTATGAATTTCGATTTAATCGAAGAAATCGAAGAGCCGATATTTTTAATTCGATAATTTTCAAAATTATGAATGCCGTTCCAAAAAGGTATAGTGATTTATTAATGCCTTGCGTTCAAAATACCTAATCCTATTTATTTAAAAACATAAAGCAATTGTTTTTAGATGCTTAACTTTAAGAATGGCAAAAAAATTCTTTCGAAAAGCCGGTAAAACAATTTTAATAACAGCAAATGTGTTTGTATCGATTTTGCTATTGTTAAGCTTTTACGGAATTAAAACGCCACTTGGAAATCATTGGATTTTTAACTTAATAAATCTTGCTTCATTTTTCTTTTTCTTAATAAATATATTTTTCTTTTTCTTTTGGATTTTCATAAAACCTGCTCTAAGTCTAATCAGCGTTTTAAGCATTGCCACTTGCTGGATGCCATTACAACATGTATTTCAATGGCGTTTGAATAGTTTCAATTACAAAAAAGAACGAGACAATATTCGGGTGATGAGTTGGAATGTTGAACATTTTATAATTCTTGAACACAAAACACATCCCGAAAAAAAAATCGAAATGATGGACATTATAAACTCATTTCATCCTGATATTGCTTGCTTTCAAGAAATGGTGGCCAACGACACCACTAGAAATGCCATTAATTACATCCCCGATTTTGAAAAAAAAATGGGCATGAAAAATTACTATTATGCTTATGATAAAAAATTAGATTTCGATAGAAACCATCATTTTGGCATCATTACTTTTAGTAAGTTTCCAATTGTAAATCACAAAACAATTGCAGTTGAAAAAAATAATTACAACGCCATTTATCAATATGTGGATATTGTAAAAGATGCCGACACATTTAGGGTGTTTAACATTCATTTGCAATCGCTTCGATTTTCACCAACCAATAAAATGTATATCGAAAATCCAAGCCTAACAGACGATTATAGTTTCTATCAAACTAAATCGGTAATTAAAAAATTAAAGATTGGTTTTATAAAAAGAAAAGAGCAAATTGAAAACATAAAATCAGAAGTAGATAAAAGTCCTTACCCTGTAATTCTATGTGGAGACTTTAATGATTTACCCAACAGTTATGCATACAACCTCATTGGAGAAAGCCTTAATAATACGTTTAGATCAATGGGCTCAGGAATTGGAAATACGTTTTCAGGAATATTGCCAACGTTAAGAATCGACAATATTTTTGTTGATAAAAAATTTGACATCAACCAATTCACAAGAGTAAAAAAGAAATTAAGCGACCATTATCCAATAGTTTCGGATGTGAAATTCATTCACGAAAAATAAGACCAAAATAACGAATAGGATTTTCTCTTAATCAGTATGTTTCTCCACCTTATCTTTGTACCTATATTTATAAAAAATGGCATTACATATTTACAATTCATACACTAGAAAAAAAGAATTATTCGAATCTATTACACCAGGTTATGTGGGCATGTATGTTTGCGGACCAACCGTAAGTGGCGAAAGTCATTTAGGACATGCACGTCCGTACATTAGTTTTGATGTGGTATATCGATATCTTACTTACAAAAAATACAAAGTACGTTATGTGCGCAATATCACAGATGCCGGCCATTTTGAAGAAGAAGGAAGAGAAGCTGAAGACAAAGTGAGCAAAAAAGCACAGATAGAAAAGCTAGAGCCGATGGAATTGGTTCAAAAATATACGAACCTGTTTCATTGGGCGATGAAGCAATTTAATTGTGTAGAACCAAGTATAGAACCAACAGCTACTGGGCATATCGTAGAGCAGATTGTAATGATAGAAGACATTATTTCAAAAGGATACGCTTATGAAGTAAATGGTTCTGTTTATTTTGATGTGAAAAAATATGCCGCTTCACATGATTACGGTAAATTGAGTGGACGTGTGTTAGAAGAATTATTGGATGCAGGAAATAGAGAAGAAGTTAGTCGTGAGCTAGATGGGCAACAAGAAAAAAGAGATGCTGCCGATTTTGCTTTATGGAAAGCTGCGCCACCAGAGCACATCATGCGTTGGAAAAGCCCTTGGGGCGAGGGTTTCCCGGGTTGGCATATTGAATGTTCTGCTATGGCAACGAAATATCTTGGTTCTAATTTCGATATACATGGAGGTGGAATGGATTTGTTATTCCCTCATCATGAAAGTGAAATTGCACAAAGTACCATTTGCAATCATTCTGCGCCTGTTAAGTATTGGATGCATAATAATATGATTACCATCAATGGAAGAAAGATGGGCAAGAGCTACAACAATGTAATTAAACTAACGGAAATGTTTAGTGGCAACCATCCACTTTTAAGCCAAGCATTTCATCCGATGACGGTTCGGTTTTTTATTTTACAAAGCCACTATCGCAGCACGTTAGATTTTAGCAGTGAGGCATTATCCGCCAGCGAAAAAGCATTGAAACGTTTATGGGATGCTTATGAGGTGTTGAAAAATCTATCAGTTTCTAATAATACAACGCCTACTGATACTGAATTGGATTTAAAAATAAACAACTGGCTAAATGAATTTGAAGTATTTATGGATGATGATTTTGGTAGCCCAAGGGTGATCGCCAATATGTTTGAAATAGCGCCAATCATCAATTCGCTAAAAGATGGATTGATTTCATTTGATGCCATTAGCGCTTCAACTTTACAAAAAATGAAAGATTCGTTTCATGTTTTTTTAGAAGATGTTTTTGGTTTAATGAACATCAATGATCAAAACAATGAATTGCTAAACCCTATTATGCAATTGCTACTAGACATTAGAAAAGAAGCCAAAGCCAATAAAGATTTTGCTACTTCCGATAAAATCAGAAATCAACTAACACAACTTGGCATTCTGATAAAAGATGATAAAGAAGGCAACACGACTTGGGGATTGGCATAAAATTCTGGATTTAAATATTATCGCATTTTGGAGCATCTCAAACATTTAAACAAAGACAAAAAACTGAAAGCAATTATTTCTACTCAAGAAATTATTGTTTTAAAAAAAGAGAAAAACATTTATTTGTGGATTTGTTTTTCAATCATCAGTCAGCAATTAAGTACAAAAGTGGCCAAGGTTATTCAACAACGTTTTTTAGATTTATACGATAGCAAAAAACCAAGTTTAGAAGAAATTATTGATACTCCATTTGATACATTAAAAGGAATCGGTCTGTCACAATCTAAAACCAATTATCTTTTAAATGTTTGTCATTTTTTCTTAGAACATAAACTTACAGATAGCAAGCTTAATAAAATGGATGATGAAACGTTAATCGAACTGCTTATCCAAATTAAAGGCGTTGGCCGATGGACGGTAGAAATGATATTGATGTTTGCTCTTGGTAGAGAAGATGTATTTGCTGTAGATGATTTGGGCATTCAACAAAAGATGTGCGCCTTGTTTGATATTGACAAAACGGATAAAAAACAAATGAAATCAAAAATGCAAGAAATCTCCGCCCCTTGGAGCCCTTATAGAACCTATGCTTGCAGATATTTATGGGGATGGAAGTCGGTTTAGTAGATTTAAAACAAATCTATTTGATTCCCATTTTTACGTGGAATCTTTCCGAGATGCTTATACGCTTTTTCAGTTACTTCTCTTCCTCTTGCTGTGCGCATGATAAATCCTTCCTGAATTAAAAATGGCTCGTACACTTCTTCCAATGTGCCGGGCTCTTCACCAACAGCTGTAGCAATTGTAGTAATACCCACAGGGCCACCTTTAAATTTTTCTATAATGGTACTTAAAATTCGGTTGTCCATTTCATCTAATCCATACTGATCTACATTCAAAGCACGCAAAGCATGTTCAGTTATGTTCATGTCGATAACGCCGTTGCCTAAAACCTGCGCAAAATCACGCACCCTACGAAGCAAACCATTGGCAATACGTGGCGTTCCCCTACTTCTTCGGGCAATCTCTCCAGCAGCATCGCTAGTAATTTTTGTATTTAAAATAGACGAACTTCTTAATAAAATATTTTTCAACGTTTCTGAATCGTAATATTCAAGACGTGATTTTATGCCAAATCTAGAAAGTAATGGCGCTGTTAGCAAACCGCTTCGTGTTGTAGCACCAATTAAAGTAAATGGATTTAATGTAAGCTGCACGCTTCTAGCATTGGGACCGCTGTCAATCATAATATCAATCCTAAAATCTTCCATGGCGGCATAGAGATATTCTTCTACCACAGTACTTAAACGATGAATTTCATCAATAAACAATACATCGTTAGGTTCTAAATTGGTAAGTAATCCCGCCAAATCGCCTGGCTTTTCAATTACTGGGCCGGAAGTTTCTTTAATGCTTACGCCCATTTCATTGGCCACAATTCTTGACAGCGTTGTTTTTCCTAATCCTGGCGGACCATGAAATAAAATATGATCCAAAGCTTCGCCACGCATTTTGGATGCTTTAATAAAAATGCTGACGTTTTCAATAATCTGACCTTGTCCACTAAATTCTTTGATATAGCCCGGACGAATATTATTTTCAAACTCCTTATCGGGAGATTGCAATATTTCCTTGCTGGTATTTTTAGTTTCTTTGGCCATTTAAAAATTGATGTATTGTAAAGCTAGCAATTAAAAAGTGAAAATAATCGTTTGTTATTTATCGTTCAAATCTGTTGGTATTGGCGCATCGTCTATCCATTTTTCTGCATATTCACTTTTATATGGCCATTTCCATCTACGGTGACTCCACAAATAATTATCTGGATTTTGGCGGATGGTTTCTTCCAATTTATCGCGGTACAATCGGGTTAATTCGCCTTCTTTTACATTCGAAACGTCTTCTATTAAAACTTCGGTTTCAAATCTATATTTGCCGCGTTTTATTTTTATGAGCTTCATAAAAATAACAGCCGTATTATTTTTGATTGCACCTTTTTCTGGACCTGTAACAAATGGTGCCGGTTTTCCAAAAAAGTTAAGCCAATAAGCGTTATATCCGTGAGCGGGGTTTTGATCGGCAGCCAATCCGATGCAATATTGACTATTGAAAAGTTGATGCATTTTATTTTTAAACTCGTGGGTTGATACCAAAATTGTTCCTTTTTTAGAACGCAGTTTATAGAATATTTTATTTATCGCAGCACTTCCAATCTTCATATAAATACCAATAAAAGGAATCGGCATATTTTTAGCAATAACCCAATTGGCGAGTTCCCAATTAAATTGATGCCCGGCGTGAAACTGAATAGATTTGCCCGTTTCAGCCATTTTAATGGCTTCAGATAAATCTGATTCAACCATTTTATTAAACGCTTTATCTGAAATGCTGATCATTTTAATGGTTTCAATAAACGTATCTGTAAAATTTTTGTAGAAATTTTTAGCAATTTGTTTTTTCTCTTTTAATGATTTTTCAGGGAAGGCAATGTCTAAATTATTCATCACTACATCTCGCCTATATTTTACCACATGATAAATAATAAAAAAGGCAAAATCACTGATTCGGTAGAGTATAAAAAGTGGCAGTAAAGAAATCAAATAAAAAAAGACATAAACGATATAGTACATAAAAAAATGAGTTGTATTAAAGTACGGTATTTTGTAACAAAGCGTTTTTATTTGGGTAATCTGTGTTGAAATGTAAACCTCTGCTTTCTTTTCGGAGTTCTGCACTTTTTACAATTAGATACGCTACGGTAATCATATTTCTGAGTTCACAAAGTTGAGGAGAAACTTCTGTTTTTTCATACAAACGTTCTGTTTCATCATGAAGCAAATCTAGTCTGCGATTGGCTCTTTGCAAACGTTCGTTATTTCTTACTATACCCACATAATCACTCATCAACAATTTAAGTTCCTTCAAACTTTGGGTTATCAAAATCATTTCTTTAGGCGCGGTTGTACCTTCCATATTCCAATCGGGGATATCACTTCTAAAAGAGATTTGTTCAATTTCTTTAGATGCAACCAAATAACTACGATGAGCAAAAACCATGGCTTCAAGTAAAGAATTACTTGCCAAACGATTTGCCCCATGTAATCCCGTGCTGCCACATTCTCCAGTAGCAAATAAATTTCTAATTGACGTTCTACCCCATTCATCTGTTTTTACGCCGCCACAGCTGTAATGCGCTGCAGGAGCAACCGGAATTAAATCCTTAGCAACATCAATGCCTATGCTTAAACATTTATTGGTGATATTGGGAAAATGTGCTTTAAAATTATCTTGATTCATTTCTCTGCAATCAAGATACACAAACTCGGTTCCGTTAATTTTCATTTCTTGGTCAATAGCCCTTGCCACAATATCCCTTGGCGCTAAATCTTTTCGTGTATCATATTTGTGCATGAAGGCTTCTCCATCTTGATTTCGCAGTATACCACCATCGCCCCTAACCGCTTCCGTTATGAGAAACGAATGGCCTTTTACACCGGCCTCATACAATGCTGTTGGATGAAACTGAATAAACTCCATATTTTCAATTCTTCCTTTTGCACGATATACCATGGCAACACCATCACCAGTAGCAATTGTAGGATTCGTAGTTGTTCTATACACTTGCCCATTTCCACCAGTTGCAAGCATGATAATCTTAGAAATTATTTTTTCTATTTTTTTATTTTCAAGATTTAAAACATAAACGCCATAGCATTCTATATCTGGTGTTGATTTTGTAACCAAATATCCAAGGTGATGTTGCGTAATTAAATCCAACACAAAACAATGGCTGATTAAATCAATGTTCTTATACTTTTTTATGGATTCGAGAAGTGCTCTTTCCATTTCCAATCCTGTAACATCTTTGTGATGAAGGATTCTATTTTCACTGTGGCCACCTTCTTTGCCTAATTTAAATTCTCCACCTTCATGCTTATCAAATTGCGCACCCCAAGAAATCATTTCTTCAATTCGTTCAACGCCTTCTTTAACCACCAATTCAACTACTTTTTCATTGCAAATTCCATCGCCTGCAATTAAAGTGTCTTCTATATGTTTATTAAAACTGTCTGCATCCAAATTCATCACCGCAGCAATTCCGCCTTGTGCATATTTGGTATTTGTTTCGTCGGAGTTGGCTTTGGTGAGAATGGTAATTTTTTTATCCGGAAAATCTTGTGCAATTTTTAGTGCATACGTCAACCCTGCAATGCCAGATCCAATCACTAAAAAATCAGTTTGTATCATTTGTATGTTTAATTATTATAGTTTGGTCGTTTCTACCCATGCATTATTCTCTTTCAACAATAAAATCAATTCTTCAACAGCCACATCACTATTTACATTTCGTTTCACAATTTCCTTTCCTTTATACAATGTAATTTTTCCAACGCCACTTCCAACATATCCAAAATCAGCATCCGCCATTTCACCAGGTCCATTTACAATACAACCCATAATGGCAATTTTTACGCCTTTTAAATGATTGGTAACAGCCCTGATTTTTGCGGTAGTTTCTTGTAAATCAAAAAGTGTTCTGCCACAACTCGGACAACTGATATATTCTGTTTTTGAAATCCTTGTTCTTGCAGCTTGTAAAATACCGAATGCAATAGAATTCAACAATGCCAGAGGTGTTTTCATTTCTGGATTTGAATAATGATAACCAAAGCAAACGCCATCACCAAGTCCATCAATCAACAATGCGCCGGTTTCTACCGCGTAATGTATTAAGCTCTTATCGGTTGTAGAATGATTGCTATCGCAAATGATTATAATTGGATTTTGTATATCGTCCTGTGCCAAATCCACAAACATTCTTCTGATGGATTGAACTGCATTGTCATTCATTGAACTCAAACAAATAACTGCCGTATCGTCTGTTTTCAATTTAGCAATAACGTCTTCAAAAATTCCAGTATGGAAATCATAACCATAACAATCTATCATTACAAAATTCATAACAGATGATTTCTGATATGAATCGCTTAAATATTCTATGTCAGAAAATAATGGATAGCATTTTAATTTATCAGTTGCCTGTTTCCATTCAACATAATTCAACAAAACTTTCAATGTTCCCGGCAATTTAAAATCAGGTTCTTTTTTACAAAATATATAATCTGCGGCAGTATCGGCTATCGTCCATTTGTCAGTAGCTTCATCATAATGATATCCAATTTCTTTTAAATCACTAGGATGTAATTCACTATGCTTATTATAATCAGCAATAACAACTGGAACATTTTTTGAACCAATATTACCAACTTGAAATGTTTTTCTTCTTGAGTAATTGAAAGGATCGAAATTCAATTTATCAATTTCAGGGACATTAGATGATAACTCATTTCTATTTTGATAGCGCTCAATCAAATCTTTACAAACCGGTATTTCAAATTCGGGGTCTTCGGTTAAGGATACCCGTATGGTATCGCCAATTCCATCTTCTAATAAAGTACCAATGCCAATCGCAGATTTTATTCTTCCATCTTCTCCGTCTCCAGCTTCAGTAACGCCTAGATGCAAAGGATAACATTCGCCAAACTCTTGCATCATGTGACTAATCAGCAATCGATACGCTTGAACCATAACCTGCGGATTGCTGCTTTTCATACTCAGCACAATATTGTGATATTCTTCACTTCGTGCAATTCTTAAAAATTCCATTGCGCTTTCTACCATTCCAATTGCGGTATCTCCATAACGACTCATGATGCGATCGCTCAAGCTTCCGTGGTTTGTACCGATGCGCATTGCGGTGCCATGTTCTTTACAAATCAGCACAAGCGGAGTGAAGCGTTCTCTGATTCTTTCTATTTCTTCGAGATATTCCTCATCGGTATAATCAATTTGTTCAAACTTTTTCTTGTCTACATAATTGCCCGGATTGACGCGAACTTTCTCTACAATCTTCGCGGCAATTTCTGCAGCGTTTGGTGTGAAATGAATATCCGCAACTAACGGTGTATCGTACCCTCTGCTTCTTAACGCATCTTTTATAAGTTGTAAATTCTCTGCTTCTTTTTTTGAAGGTGCTGTAATGCGCACCAATTCAGCACCTGCTTCAATACAACGAATGGTTTGTTCTACTGTAGCTTCCGTATCCATTGTATCAGTAGTTGTCATGGTTTGCACCCTTATTGGATGATTTCCACCAATGATTAAATTGCCAATTTTCACTTCTCGTGTTGGCAATCTTTTATAAGCAGTAAGCGATTCGCAATACAATTGCATAATATTATTTTTTACCTTTAAAAAAACCGTAATGACTTAAAATTGAATTCGTAATGTCTACGCTATTTTTATTCACTTCTTCTTTGTTCGATTTCAATAGCGTTACAAAAAAATACACATGTCTGTTCTCTTCAATCCAACCTATCATCCAACCAATATTTTCATTTTTTTCATTCTTGCCTGATCCTGTTTTGTATGATAATTTATATTCGGTGTTGTCATTCATCACCATCAATTCTTTCATACTCAATTGAACTGATTTCCTAAAAGGCAATTGTTCAAAATATAAACGTTTCATAAAGCCAAGTTGTTCATCTGGAGATATTTTTGTTGAATTGTTTATCCAAGCTTGATCAAATTGTTCACCAATGTTTTTATTCCCGTAAGAAACGCTATCCACCCAGCTTTGTAACGTATCGTGTCCGATGTTTTCGGCTAATTGTTGAAAAAAAGGAAGCGAGTTTGATTTAAATGCATCTGTAATGTTTACATTTTTTGACACATTATTCGAATCCAAATTCGAAATAGAAAGATTCATTTTTTCGTCTGTTAACACGCCTGTATGTAGCGCAATCATTCCGTTTAAAACATCAAAAGTTTCAGCTGGTAAAAAACGCATGGTATCTAATCCCATGTTATACACCGTTATTTCTCCGGTAGCATTATCAAGCATGGTAAAACATCCTTCAACTTTTTTCTCATCAAAAAATGATTTTAAATCGTTGTCTATTTTAGCTTTATTTACAGAGCAAGCATTTAAGCCTAAAATCACGAAGGTGAATATTGCAATTGGGAAAAGAGTTATTGTTTTTTTCATTTTTAAATTTTTGGAATGTATCCAATACGTTTGGTGTTTGTGGTTTGGTGTTTGGTGTTGGAAGCTTAAACCGTAACGAAATCAAATTCAGAATTAGATTTAACTCCCTTCACCTTTCGGGGGAAGGGTTTGGGGATGGGGGCTTCCTTCTTCTTTTTTCAAATGTTGTGCTGTAGCCTCAAGTGCTTCATAAAAATCTGCGCCGAATTTACGAACCAATGGTTCTTTTAAAAATTCGTAAACGGGTACTTTTAATTTTTTTCCAAGCGAGCAAGCTGCTTTGCAATGATCTTCGCGAGGCTCATAATTGGCGTATTCGGTTATTCCATCTTTACTTTTTTTGGCAATAATTGGAAAAAGATGGCAACTGATTGGTTTTTTCCAAGTTACTTTTCCATCTAGATAAGCTTGCTCAATCCCGCATTTTACAATTCCTGCGTCATCAATAATTCCGTAAACACAAACTTTACTTTTAATGGTTGGCGTTACCCATCCAAACTCTTTATCAAAAACAAATCGACCTTGAAGTTCGATTTCCTTTTTACTTTCATCATTTAAATAAGGATAAACCGCATCAAAAACAGCATCAATTTCTTTAAGTTCTTTACGGTCAAGTGGCGCGCCCGCATCACCATCAACACAGCAAGCCCCTTTGCATTTTGTAAGGTCGCAAACAAATTGTTCGCTTATTATTTTATCGCTTAGCAATACGTTGTCTATGGCTATCATGCTGCAAAAATACGTTGGATTAAGGAATAGAAACTAAAGTTTATTGGGCTATATTTTTTTAGCGGGCATTGTGTTATTATTTCCACTTTTCCATTTAAACGTATTGATAAGGTGTTCGATGTCTTTCCGTAAAAACTCTTGAACAGGCCTTATTGAATCAGCATTTGGACTGGCATCAAAATACAAGGCGCCACGAATAAAATTGTTGGTTGTATCCGTTAAGAAAAACTGATGTGCCGTAGCCGCGTTTCCACCCACTGTAAAAAATACCCCATTTATATTATTTGGTGTAACCATTGCACTATCCATAATTGAACTGGCTATTACGTCGTTTTTGTTGGTTAAATTAAATGCGTCATTTACCAATAATTGAAATTTATTAATCCCCATTGAGTCTTTGTAAGTGCCATCTGCTTGCTTTATTTTAAACAACGCATTTCCTCCAATCTTTTTATAGCTTAAAAACAAACGTGCATTATAATCGGGGAATTCAACATTTATCCAATATTTATTTTCGGGATTAACATCAAAATAAGTACTGTCTTGTGCTATTTTCCCATAAGTTGGATATTCAAAATCGTAAGGGAAATCGATCTTGTCAAAAGATTTATAGGTATGATTTGGAAGTGAAATGTCGAAATATCCTTTCTTTTTTGAAGTGTATTCTGAGTTACAAGCAATGGCAAAAATGATTACGCTCAAAAAATAAATTAAGTTACGTTTGTGCATCATGTATTTTTATTGAGCAGGTTGATTATTTAAAATAATAATTTTTACTTTATCAATTCTATTTTTATTGATTTCCATAGCATAAAAAGTGAAGGATTTAAAAACCAATGGCTCTTCAATTTGTGGAAACGCTCCAGCAATTTCAAGAATCAATCCAGCTAATGAATCACTTTCGCCTCTAACTTCATCAAAAGTATCTAAAGAAAGATTGAGCATTTTACAAACATCATTGATCATCGTTTTGCCTTCAAGAATAAACGTAAAGTCATCGATTTTTTTATTGATGCTTTCTTCGTCGTCAAATTCATCTTTTATTTCTCCAATGATTTCTTCTAAAATATCTTCAAGGGTTACAATGCCAGATGTGCCGCCAAATTCATCCACCACGATGGCAAAATGGGTACGCTTGCTCCTAAACTCTTGAAGTAAATCTTCAATCAATTTTTGTTCGTGTACAAAAAAAGGATTTCTAATTAATGGATGCCAATCAAAATTATTGTCTTCATTCAAAAAAGGCAATAAATCCTTGATATGCAACACACCAACGATTTCATCCAAATTGCTTTTAAAAACAGGGAGTCTAGAGTAATGTAAATCCTCTGATAATTTTACAATTTCTGAAAGCGACAACTTAGAATCAATGCCACTAACGTCTAATCGTGTACGCATCACTTGTTTTACAGCTGTATCTCCAAATTTTCTGATACCTTTTAGAATAAGTTTTTCTTCTATTGACGCTTCATTTTCGGGCAACAAATCTATTGCATTGTCTAGGTTACTTTGATTGCGACCTTTCTTTTTTTCAGGAGATATTTTAGTTTCAATATTGTCGCTGTATAAAATAAATTTTTTGCTGATTCTGTAAAACAAGCTATCTAAAATTTCAACAATTAAAGAAAAACTTGTGGCAAACCAAAGTTTGTGATGTGTAGCCCAAATTTTAGGGAGAATAACCGCAAACAAAAGCAATGAAACGCTTACTAATGCTACTTTTAAAAGAAATCCAATTATCCAAGTTAAAGCAAGGGTTTGAATCCAATTGTCGAGTAATAAATTGGAAATAATGATGATGCCAATATTCACAAAACTATTTGCAATAAGCATTGTTGCAGAAAGTATTTTGGGATCTTCCAGCAATTGTACCACCCTTCTAAATGATGGGTTTTTTCGCTTCTTTAAAATATTAATGTCTTTGTTGGATAATGAAAAAAAAGCCACTTCACTACCTGAAATAATAAAAGAGAATAAAAATAAAATCAATACCGTTATGAGTAAGATTGTTGTAGCCGTTTGTGAGATGCTTAAAAAACAAACAGACATAACATTAATAACAGACAAATAATCCAAAATGATTTTTTTAGTTAAAAATTAATTGCTTCAAAAAGGCAATTTTGATGATACAAAGATGCTTGAATTTTACAAAAAGTAAAGCCATCAATACTAAATAAAGATACATTATAAAAATAAATTTAACCCGTTTTCTGAAAATTTTTCGATTGAATAAATGCTGCAATAATTTTTGGGAAAGGCAATTTTTTTATACCCTTTAAGTTTACGTATTCAAATTGATCAATTTGAATTTTCTTATTCAAACCAACATCAATGAAGCAAGCGTGAATCTTCTGATGTGTGAGCAATTGAACCTGAAATAGAGGAATCTCCGAAATGGTCAACCCCATCTTTTTAAGAAAATTATCATGTTCTGCATTTTTCAACAGTTCCAAAGTGGGCTGCTCATTTAATTCTAGTTTTGGAAATTCATATAAGTTTTCCCAAATGTCTTTTTGTTGTCTTTTTCCTACTAAAATCTGATTTTTATATATGGGCAAGAAATACATTAACCATCGATTTGTTTTGGATTTTGCTTTTGACTTTTTGGGAAATTCATCTGGAGAAGAATAATTAAACGAATGACATTTTGGGGATAGCAAGCATGTTTTGCAATTGGGTTGTTTGGGTTTACAAACCATTGCCCCAAAATCCATAATTGCCTGATTGTATTTATTTGCCTTTTTTTTGTCTAACAAATTTTGTGCAAGTTCATTAAGCAAATACCTTCCTTCGGTAGAATCAATTGGCGTGTCAATACCAAAAAATCGGGTAAGTACGCGCATTACGTTGCCATCAACAACAGCATGAGGCAGGTTAAACGCAAATGAAGAAATGGCTGCAGCGGTATAAGGACCAACACCTTTTAAACTTATAATTTCTTCGTATGTATTTGGGAAAACACCAGATTTTTCATTGGAAATAAATTGGGCGGTTACGATAAGGTTTTTGCATCGGCTATAATATCCCAACCCTTCCCAATTTTTAAATACTTCATTTTCATTTGCATTGGCTAAATCACTGATGGTTGGATATTTTTTTACAAAATTATTGTAATACGCCAAACCCTGCTCTACCCTAGTTTGCTGTAATATTATTTCACTAAGCCATATTTTGTAAGGATCCTTAATTCCCTTCCAAGGCATTGATCGATCGTTTTGGTTTTGATTCCAATCCATCAAAGTCGAAACAAAAAATAACCGCGCAGTTTTTTCTTTAACATCCATTTGAATGTAAATTTGTTACAAATAAATTGATATTCACTTGATTATTTTGTTTTTTGAGAAATATTTTTTAATTTACTAATAAATTAATTTCGATATGAGAAAAGCTGATTTAATACACGTTATTTCTGAGAAAACTGGGATTCCAAAAGTGGATGTACTTGTAACGATTGAAACAATGTTGAGAGAAGTAAAAAACTCATTGTCGCATGGCGAAAACATTTACATCAGAGGGTTTGGAAGTTTCATTATAAAAAAACGTGCTGCAAAAGTTGGACGTAATATCAAGAAGAATGTTTCTGTAAATATCCCTGAGCATTTTATTCCGGCATTTAAGCCTGCAAAAGAGTTTATGCATGAAGTGAAATCTTCACCCAATATTAAAGAAGCGCCAGAAGTAAAGGATGATAATGAGGATTAATGTACATTTGCGCACCGCATTTTAAATCTGCGGTTTTACTTTGAAAAAACAATATTTAATAGCTGCAATTGGCTTTGCATTCGTTTTGATTTTATTTTATTTTGGAAAAACCACTACCGAAAATAAGCCAACTCCACCAATGAAGCCAGAAGCTTCAACTCAATTTGATGTTCAGCAATTTATCCTGCAAGAAAAGCAGAAATTATCTCCAGAACTATCAAAAAGCATTGCCGCAATAGAAAATTCTTATGCACAAACAACAGATAAGTCCAAAAAAATAATTGGATATAATACTGCTGCAAACTTCTGGAAAGACACCGCTCAAAATTTTAAATTGTTTGCTTTTTATAATAGTGAGGCCGCAAAGTTGGATAATTCAGAAAAAAACCTCACCTTCGCTGCCCAACAATTTTTAACCTTGCTTCGGGATGAACATGATGAAGCAATGTTGGCCTGGGAATCAGACGAAGCAATTCAACTTTTTCAAGAGGCCATAAAATTAAATCCGAATAATGAAGATTTAAAAATTGGTTTGGGTAGTTCTTATGTATTTGGGAAAGGAAGAAATGGCGATCCGCAAGAAACCATGAAAGGAATTTTGGAATTGTTAAGTGTAGTTAGACGAGATTCTACCAATATGAAAGCACAATTGGTGCTTGGTATCGGAGGTTATGTTTCTGGTCAATACGATAAAGCCATTCCAAGACTTACAAAAGTTATCATTGCACAACCTGATAATCTTGAAGCTATTGCATTTTTAGCCGATACTTATGCAGCTCAAGGAAATAAAATAGATGCAATCAAATGGTACAATGTAAGTAAGCGTTTAGCCAACAACCCCGAATACTCAAAAGAAGTAGATAATAGAATTAAATTGCTTGAAACAAAGTAATAAATTATACGTTGTAAATAATATTTTTAAACAAAAAAGACTCGGTTATGCCTTGTGGTAAAAAAAGAAAACGTCATAAAATCGCTACTCATAAGCGTAAAAAACGTTTAAGAAAAAATCGTCATAAAAAGAAATAATTTCAAACATCATATTTAGTTTGACCAATTGTGTATTGCATACAATCACTTTATTGTGTTTGTGTGCAATTGATTTTTTCTTTGTTTAGGTGTGTGAATTACGTACCTACCTACTTTATTACATTAATGCGATTTTTCGTGTTAGTTGTTTTTCGTACCGTTATGCATGGTTGTGATAAATTAAAAAATTTTGACCAAGGAATTAATCATTAACGTTATTCCGCAGGGTGTTGAAATTGCCTTGCTGGAAAATAAGAAATTAGTAGAGTTACATAGTGAAAATGCAGACGCCAACTTTGCGGTTGGAGATATTTATCTTGGAAAAGTTAAAAAACTCATTCCAGGGTTGAATGCTGCTTTTATTGATGTAGGCTTTGAAAAAGACGCTTTTCTTCATTATACGGACCTTAGTCCCTATGTTCGTTCTATCTTAAAGTTTACGAACATTTGTACGAATCAAAAAAAAGGTGAACTCATTGATTTTTCGAAGTTTAAAGTAGAACCAGAAATTCTCAAAACAGGAAAAATCAACGAAGTACTTACCGGTAAGCCCAATGTATTGGTTCAAATTTTAAAAGAACCCATTGCTGCTAAAGGTCCCCGACTAACTTGTGAAATTTCTCTTCCAGGAAGATTTGTTGTAGTTACGCCTTTCAATGATATCGTTGCCATCTCAAGAAAAATTCATTCTTCAGATGAGAGGAAGCGTTTGCAAAAAATTATTGAAGCAGTAAAACCCAAAAACATAGGGGTTATTGTGCGTACCGCTGCTGAAGGAAAAAGTACTGCCGAACTTCATGAAGATTTACTTAGCCTGGAAAATACTTGGAAAACCATTCAACATAATCTAAGTCAGGCTGTACCTCCAACAAGAATTTTAAGCGAACAAGGAAAAACAAATAGCATTTTAAGGGATTTGCTTAGTGCAGATTTCAACAAAATTGTCGTTAACAATAAAGCCTTATTTGCTGAAACGAAAACTTATCTTCAAAGAATAGCTCCGGACAAACTTGATATCATTTCGTTGAACACCAACGAAAATGCCATTTTTGATACCTATGGGGTTACCAAACAAGTAAAAGCTTCATTTGGTAAAACCGTAAACTTGCCAAGTGGCGCGTATCTTATCATTGAACATACCGAAGCGCTACACGTAATTGATGTAAATAGTGGTTATAAAAGTGTAAGCAACAACCAAGAGCAAAATGCTTTGGAAACCAATCTTGAAGCAGCTGAAGAAATTGCACGTCAGTTAAGGTTACGCGATTTGGGTGGAATTATCGTTGTTGATTTTATCGACATGAAGCTAATGGAAAACAAAAAACGTTTGGCTGATTCGATGGAAGAACTCATGAGAAACGACAGGGCCAAACACGCTGTTCTTCCCATTTCGAAATTTGGGTTGATGCAAATCACCAGACAACGTATGAAACCTGAGATGAACATCAATACCAGCGAGGTTTGTCCGAGTTGCAATGGCTCCGGCACCATTTCTTCTACTTTGATTTTTGAAGATGAAATTGCAAAAAATTTAAATTACTTAATTACTCAAAAGCATAAGGGACTTACCATTGCGGTACACCCTATCATGTATTCATATCTTACCAGTGGCCTAATTTCCAGAAGATTAAAATGGATTTGGAAATACAAGCAGAATATAAAAATCATTTCAAAAAGTACCTACCACCTTACAGAGTTTACCTTTTTTGATTCAAATGAGGAGGAGATTAAAATCTAGAGGTTTGAGAGGTTTGTGAGGTTTGTGATGTTCAAAAGGTTCAATGCGTTCAAAAGGTTGGGGGGCGTCAGCCGATGTTGGTGTTTGGCGCCGGTTTGTATTTTATTGGCGCCGGTTTGTAACCGGTGTGATTTTTCTTGAATTTGTTTCTTCTTCTCCCACGGTTGAAACCGTGGGCTATGAAAATATTGTAAGCAATGAAATTGCCAAATGCTGGAACAAACTCTACTTCCTTATTTATTATTTTTTATTCCTTATTTGTTATTCCTAACTCCGGTTTGTAACGGGTGTGATTTTTCTTGAATTTGATTCTTCTTCTCCCACGGTTGAAACCGTGGGCTATGAAAAATGTTGAAAGCGTTGAAATTGTAAAATGCAGGAACAAACTCCACTTGCTTATTTATTATTTTTATTCCTTATTGCTTATTACAAAATCTCCAACTGAAACAAAATCAAACCCAATATCAAAAACGTTTGGTGTTTGGCGTTTGGCGTTGAATCTCTAAATGAAACAAAATCAACTCCCAAATCCTGCATCTAAATCTAGCATCCCCAAAATAAAAAAGAGCCCATTTAAAAAACGAGCTCTTCATTGCAAAATATATTTTTAAAAAAAATTAATGCTGATGATTATGTTGCATCGCATTTAATTCATCAGGGGTAACTTTTTTAGATTTGGTTTTTACCTGACTTTCCATGAAGCTGAATAATCTTTCTGTGATTAATCTTCTGTATGTAGCATCAATTTGCTTTTCATCCTTCATCATTCTGTCGATATAGCTATCCAACCAGCTCATGTCTTCACCCATATTCATTTGTCCGAAATAACGCATTACTTCTTCTTTCATATGCATTCTTAAATCCTCATCAGTAACATCGAGTTTGTTGTCTTGGATTAACTTATCGCTTATTAATGTCCATTTCAATTGATTGCTAAATGTTGGGTATTCTTTTTCCGCTTCTTCAGCAGTTTTAGGTTTTTCGCCGCCCGTTTGTAACCATCTTTTCAAAAATTCTTCTGGAAATTCCATTGCGGTTTTTTCCAACAACAAATGATACAATTGATCGTGAAGTTGATTTTTTGATTGGCTCTCCCAATATTTTTCAATTTCCCCTTTTAACGTATCGCGTAATTCAGTTTCAGTGGTAATACCTTTTCCTGGATAAACTTCATTGAAAAAATCTTCATTCAATTCGCGTTTTTCAACCAAACCAATTTTTACAATATCCAATTTGAAATATTTAGCAGCGGCTTCTTTATCGTTCTTCTCCAATCCCAAATCATGAAGCATCATGTCAAGCTTATCTCCTTCAAACGTTTTACTCAATTGAAATACAACGCAGTCTGCCATTTTCTTACCCATCAATTCTTTTTGCATTTTTGGGGTAAAATATTTTAGCAAAACAGAATTTTCTTTGCTGATGCCACCTTCAACAGTGTTTCCTTTTGAATCACATTCTGTAAACAATACATTCAACACATTTTCTTCATTGTCAATTGCTTCTGGCTCAGTCATTTTTCCGCCTTTGATTTGCATGCGATTAATTTCTTCCGAAACCATTTCATCAGTTACTTCTACATTATGAATGGTTAAAGATTCTTTAGAAAAATCAAGCAATTCAAATGCTGGCTTTAATCCAATCTCAAATGAAAAATCATAATCTTGAGGATTGTTTACATCCATATTATTGAACTCTTGAAGTGGTAAAGGTTGTCCAAAAATATCTGGCTTCACTTCATTTAAATATGTGTACAATTTTGATTCAACCGATCTTAATACTTCTTCATTGAAAATAGAAGGCCCGTACATTTTTTTAATCATCCCAACAGGTACCATTCCTTTTCTAAATCCAGGAATATTGGCTGTTTTGCTGTATTCTTTTATTTTCTTTTCGAAGTTTGGTAAATATTCCGTTGTAGAAACTTTTACGGTTAGTTTATCGGTTAATAACCCGACGTTTACTCTTTCAACTGTAGACATTGATATTCGTTTTTTGCGATTTAGATAAAAAATTAAAGTTGATAAGTCAAACGGTTAGAGTAATGAAACAAAACAATAACGCAATCAACTTATCAACTTCATGTGTGCGGATGATAGGGGTCGAACCTACATGCCTCGCGGCGCCAGATCCTAAGTCTGGTGCGTCTGCCAATTTCGCCACATCCGCATTATTGAACTTAATTAATAAACGGGGGGCAAAACTAATACTTTTATTCTGTAAATGGTGGGAATTTTAAACTAATTTATTTTTCAAGTAAAAAAATGGTTTAAAGCAATCTTTAAAATATAAATCCGTTGATAGTTTTAAAGTAAATTCGTGCATCATCATGCCAAATACAGAAAACATATCAACCTATCATCTTTCTGAAGAAGAAGAAAAAAAAGAAATTCTTAGAGAATATCGTGGCTTATTGAAGGTTTTAAAACAGAAGATGAAACCGGGAGATAAAGAGCTTGTGCGCTCCGCTTTTGAAATGGCGGTTAATGCCCATAAAACCATGCGCAGAAAAAGTGGCGAGCCCTATATTTTACATCCAATTGCCGTTGCTAAAATTTGCGTTGAAGAAATAGGCTTGGGTGTTAGAAGTAGTATTTGCGCACTTTTACACGATACCGTTGAAGATACCGACATTACCCTGGATGATATAAAAAGAGAATTTGGGATTGAAATCACAAAAATCGTTGATGGTCTCACAAAGATTTCTAACGTAATGGATGCCAACACCAGTCAGCAAGCCGAAAATTTTAAAAAAATTCTCCTCACCCTTACCGATGACCCGAGGGTGATTTTAATAAAACTTGCCGATCGCCTTCATAACATGCGAACATTAGATAGTTTGAAGCGAGAGAAACAACTTAAGATTTCATCAGAAACCATTTATGTTTATGCGCCATTGGCACATCGTATGGGACTTTACAACATCAAAACCGAAATGGAAGATTTATCCATGAAATACATGGAATCTGAAACATATAAATTTATTGCAAAAAAACTTCAGGAAACAAAAAGAGAGAGAACGCGCTATATCAATGATTTCATCAAGCCACTAAAAGAAAAATTGCAATCCACTGGTTTGGAATTTGAAATTTACGGCAGACCAAAAAGCATACATTCTATTTGGACAAAAATCAAAAAGAAAGGCGTCTCATTTGAAGAAGTGTACGATTTATTTGCCATTCGAATTATTTTGAATGCAGTACCAGAAAAAGAAAAAGAAGATTGCTGGAAAATTTACAGCATCATCACAGATGAATACAATCCTTCGCCAGAGCGACTTAGAGATTGGCTAAGCAACCCAAAAAGCAATGGCTATGAGGCTTTACACACCACGGTTATGGGACCAATGGGGAAATGGGTGGAAGTGCAGATACGTACAAAGCGTATGAATGAAATTGCAGAGAAGGGATTAGCCGCACATTGGAAATACAAAGAAGAAAAAGATGATGAAAGTAATTTCGACAAATGGTTTAATCAAATCAGGGAAGCGTTAACAAATCAAGACACCAATTCCCTCGATTTTTTACAGGATTTCAAAACTTCGTTTTTAGCAGAAGAAATTTACGTGTATACGCCTAAGGGAGATATTAAAATGCTTCCTGTTGGGGCAAGCACTTTAGACTTTGCTTTTAGCGTGCATACTGCAGTTGGCGTAAAATGTATAGGTGCAAAAGTGAATCACAAATTGGTGCCTTTAAGTTATAAATTAAGAAGTGGCGATCAAATAGAAATCATCACCAGTGCCAAGCAAAAACCCAATGCCGAATGGTTGAATTTTGTAGTAACGTCAAAGGCTAGAGCAAAAATAAAAGACTCGCTAAAAGATGAACGTAGGCAAATTGCTGATTTGGGTAAAAGCATTTTGGAAAGAAAATTAAAATCTTTAAACGCTTCATTCAATCAAACCAATATTGATGAATTGGTTAATTTTTATAAATATCCAAGCAGTTTGGATTTACTGTATGATATTGCCATCAAAAAAAATGAGCTTAAAGAACTTAAAGAATTTACCATACATGGCGATAAATTAATTGCACCGAAGCCATTAAAAATTGTAGAAGAAAAATTTGATGAAAATGAATTAAAGCTTCTCCCGAAAAAAGATACTGAACTGATTATTTTTGGTGAACGAAGTGACAAGATAATGTACACCTTGGCAAATTGTTGTAAGCCAATTCCTGGAGATGATGTATTTGGCTTTATCACAACAGGGGAAGGACTTAAAATTCACAGAACGAGTTGTCCGAATGCGACCAGATTGCTAGCCAATTATGGGCATCGCGTGGTAAAAACCAAGTGGGCAAAAAATAAAGAAATTTCTTTCCTTACCGGCCTAAAAATATTGGGATTAGATGATGTTGGGGTGATTCACAAAATAACCAATCTGCTTAGCGGTGAACTAAAAATCAACATCTCCGCAATGACCATTGAAGCACATGATGGCGTATTTGAAGGCAATGTGAAAGTGTATGTACAAGATAAAGACCAGTTGGATTTATTGGTAAAAAAATTATACGCTTTGCCAGGCATTGAAAAAGTTGACCGTTATGAAATGGAGGAGAAGAAGTAGGTATGGGATGCGAGATGCTAATGCGTTTAAATCGCTTCGCTGGATTAAGGGTTTAATGGTTTAAGGTGAATGTATATACACTTTGATTGTTTTATACTTTTTGGAGATTAGATTTACTAGATACTAGATGCTAAAAACTGAACGAGGTCATGCTCCCTTCACCTTTCGGGGGAAGGGTTGGGGATGGGGGCTTCAAACAAAAAACAACAAACCACAAACAAAAAATGAATTACAAAGCTTCATTCGATAATTTAACCAAAATCGTAACCATTGGCGTAACCATTTTATTTGCCTTTATTATCTTTTTGCCGCTCATATTTATAACAGACGGTTCTGGGGATCAAAATGTCATTTACACCAGAGTTGCTTTGCTGGCTATCTATATTATTACTTATGGTTTTAGTACAAAATATTATCAACTTACTCCGGATGCAGTAATCATTCGTCGACTTTTTGGAAATGTGAAAATTAAACGAAGTGAAATTACTTCTATAGAAATCGTAGAAAAAGAAAATATGGGTTGTATTATGAGAACATTTGGCGTGGGTGGTTTATTTGGCTATTGGGGTAAATTTTCTAGCTCAAAACTAGGCAGCATGACATGGTACGCTACAAGGAAAAATAAAATCGTATTGATTACCAAAATCAACAACAAAAAGATAGTAATTACTCCCGACGAAGCTGAGCAATTTATTTCAGATTTCAATTCCCCCATTTTATCATGATTTTCAATTTTTTTTCGATTAAGTAAACTGAATTTAAAGAGAGACAGAAATTTAAATTTTTATTCTTTTAGCTTTATTTATTTTGAAAAATAAACTTGCCGTAATATTGCAATATTACTACAAGTGCTTTTTGGGTTAACCCAAATTTTGTCAAAATATAAGTTTACTTATTTTATCGTTTACCTAACTATTTTTAATTTATTACCTTTACTTTTTATTTTTAAAATCAATGTCTGTTAAAACTCAGACGCAATATTTCAATGATTCATAATTTCAACGCAGGACCTTCAATTCTTCCCAAATCGGTATTTCAACAGGCTTCGGAAGCTATTATTAATTTTAATAATTCTGGTTTGTCCATTCTCGAATTGGGACACCGTACGCCAGCATTTACAGCAGTAATGGAAGAAGCTCGATCACTTGTAAAAGAATTGATGCATTTGAATGATGATTATGAAGTATTGTTTTTACATGGCGGTGCTTCCACTCAATTTATGCAAGTGCCCATGAATATGCTAGACCCTAAAGACACTGTAGCTTACGCAGACACAGGGGTTTGGAGCAGTAAAGCCATTAAAGAAGCTAAACTGTTTGGGAAAGTTGAAATCGCTTGTTCTTCCAAAGACAAAAACTATTCATACATCCCGAATGATTTTGCCATTCCAAATGATTCGAAATATTTTCACATTACCACCAATAACACCATTTACGGTACGCAATGGCAGTCGATTCCAAAAACCAGCAATGTTTTAGTCGCAGACATGAGTAGCGATATTTTTAGTCGTGAATTAAATTTTAATGACTTTGGATTAATTTATGCGGGAGCACAAAAAAACATGGGACCAGCCGGCGTAAATTTAGTAGTGGTCAACCCGAATATTTTGGGAAAAGTAAAGCACCCTATTCCAACCATAATGGATTATAGAAATCATATCGCAGAAGGAAGCATGTTGAATACACCGCCGGTTTTTGCTGTATATGTTTGTTTGTTGACCCTAAGATGGCTCAAAGAATTAGGCGGCGTAAAAGAAATTGAAAAATTAAACATAGAAAAAGCAGCTTTGCTATATAACGAAATCGATAGAAATGAAATTTTCGAAACATCTGTAAATCCAGCCGACAGAAGCAAAATGAATGTTTGCTTTGCCACAAAAAACAAAGTGCACGAACAGCTTTTTTTAGATTATACAGCTTCAAATGGCATTATTGGTATTCAAGGTCATCGACTTTCTGGGGCATTTAGGGCATCTTTATATAATGCCTTACCTTTAAGCAGTGTGGAAGTACTCGTTGACCTGATGAAAAATTTTGAGCAATCCGTTGTTTAAAACTTTGTTTAATAATATGTAATAACCTATTTTAATAAACCTATTTTTGTTTTAATTTAAAAATAAATGATAACGATATCTCCATTTAAGGCGTTAAGGCCAGAAGCTCAATTGGCAAAACAAGTTGCATCACGACCTTATGATGTATTAAATAGCAAAGAAGCAAAAATTGAAGCACAAGGAAACCACTCTTCTTTTTTGCATATTACAAAAAGTGAAATTGATTTGCCCGAATCTGTTGATATTCATTCGCAAGAAGTTTACGATAAAGCAAAAGAAAATCTTACTGCTTTTATCAGTAGAAATATTTTATTCAGAGAAAGTAAACCTTGTTATTATATCTATCGTTTGATTATGAACGGCAAAAGTCAAACTGGATTAGTTTGTGGCAGTTCTGTAGATGATTATGAAAATGATTTGATTAAAAAGCATGAGTTCACGCGCCCAGAAAAAGAATTGGATCGCATCAACCACATCAAAACTACAGGAGCTCAAACTGGAAATGTGTTTTTAGCATACCGTAATGTAGATGAGATAGATAGCATCATTCAAAAATGGACTTCAGAAAAAAATCCGCAATACGATTTTGTTGCCGATGATGACATTCAACATAGTATTTGGATTGTAAATGATGACAATATCATTGAAAAAATTACAGACCTTTTTAAAACAAAAGTGCCTTGTACATACATAGCAGACGGGCACCATCGTGCGGCTTCTGCAGCAAAAGTGCGTGCGGCATTAGGTGGCAAAGCAACACCTGAATCAAATTACTTTTTAACAACGTTATTTCCTTCAAATCAATTGATGATCATGGATTATAACCGTGTGGTAAAAGATTTAGGAGATTTGAGCGAGGAATCATTTTTACAAAAATTAAACGAACATTTTTTAGTAGAAAAAGTAAATTCGGCATATCGCCCAGAAGAATTGCACAGTTTCGGATTATACATCAACAAAGCTTGGTACAAATTAACTTCATTGCCTGGCACTTTTACCGAAGACCCAATTGGCGTGTTGGATGTAACCATTCTTCAAAATAACATACTTGATCCATTGTTACATATCAAAGATCAAAGAACAGATAAACGCATTGATTTCGTGGGCGGAATTCGTGGACTAGAAGCTTTGGAAAAAAGAGTGGATAGCGGCGAGATGGCGTTGGCGATAAGCTTATATCCGGTGAGCATTCAACAATTGTTTGACATTTCAGATAGTGGAAACGTGATGCCACCAAAAAGCACTTGGTTTGAGCCAAAACTTAGAGATGGCTTGTTGACGCATTTAATTGTAAGTTAGTGTATAAAAATTGAGCCAAATTCAATATCAGTATTATTGAAATTGAATTCAACCATACGTATTCAACAAAAATCAACATGAAGAAATTCATTTTTATCCTTTTAATGTCAATTGCACAAAACGGGCATGCTCAAGATGCAAAGCGATTGCATGAAATGGGAAAAAATTATTTGATAGATGGTGAATATTCAAATGCGGAATCACTATTAAACGATGCATACAATTTAGACACCAACAATATCGTTTTCGCAAAAGACTTAGCGCTTTGTTTGTATTTTGAAAAAGATTATAAAAGAGGCATCCAACTATTAACCAATAAAATTGATGCAGGAGTTGCCGACGACCAAACTTTTCTAATAATAGGAAACATTTATACCGCAAACCAACAACCTGTAGAAGCCGAAAATTTATATTTAAAAGCCATAAAGAAATTTCCTGGGAATGGCTCATTTTACAATGAAATTGGCGAACTATTAAACAGCCAAAAAAATACGAAGTGTATTGATTTTTGGGAAAGAGGAATTGAGCTCGACCCTACATATTCGCGAAACTATTTTAATGCCTGTAAATATTTCGAAACCTCAGAACCCATTTGGAGCATCATTTATGGCGAAACATACGTAAACCTTGATCCACTAAATCAAAAAACGCCAGAAATAAAAGATATTTTACTCAGCAATTATAAAAATTATTTTGCCGATTTATCCAACGAAAGATACATCAAGGAGAAAAATAAATTTATGCAGAAGGTACTAGCAAACCTTTCTAAACAATTTGACATAGTTGTTGAAAAAGGCATTACTACTTCTACCTTAACCATGATAAGAACTAAATTTATTTTAGATTGGTATAAAGATAAAACAGAAAAATATCCTTTTAAATTATTTGAAATGCAATTAAAATTGTTGCGTGAAGGAATGTTTGAATCTTATAATCAATGGCTATTTGGATCTTCTGAAAACTTATCTGCATTTCAAAATTGGACCCAATTGCATAACCAAGAATATGCAGAATTTATGCAGTATTTCAACACCAATTCTTTTAAGCCTGCTAAGGAAGAATTTTATCATTAATTCCAACATTGTATTTTCTACAATATTCTATCGCCATAAAATTATTGAGCTATGAATGAAAATTCCAGACTATTTGATTTTTTGTATGAGCAACAAGCCAATTTCCCAAAAAAAGACATGTTGGCTGGAAAAGAAAACGGCAAATGGATTTTACATTCTACGGATTCGGTAATAAGCAACTCAAAAAAAATTGGTGCAGGTTTACTGAAATTGGGTTTAAGTGGACATGATATGCAACCCGAAAACCAAGATAAAATTGCCATCATTTCGCGAAATAGACCTGAGTGGTTGATGCTTGATTTAGCCACACAACAAATCGGTGTTTTAATTTGTCCGATTTACCCCACTACTAATGCCAACGAAATTGAATTTATATTTAATGAAGCACAAATAAAATATGCATTTGTAAGCGATGCCGACATTCTTGAAAAAGTAAACAGCATCAAATCAAATGTGCCTTCACTCATTAATGTATATAGTTTTGATGATGCGCCAGGAGCTAAATATTGGAAAGATATTTGGATTGAGCCAGACTTAGAAACAACCAATCGATTAGAAGAAATTAAATCATCTATAAAGCCAGCAGATTGTGTAACCATCATTTATACTTCTGGTACCACCGGAGTGCCTAAAGGCGTAATGTTAAGCCATCACAGTTTGGTGATGAATGTATTAAATTCTACCAAAAGTTTTCCGTTTCCGGTTGCACCCAATGAACGAGCTTTGAGCTTTCTTCCATTGAATCACATCTTCGAAAGAATGGCTTCCTACATTTATATTTCTACAGGAATTTCCATTTATTACGCGGAGAATTTAGATACCATTGGCGAAAATTTAAAAGAAGTAAAACCCTTATTATTTTCCACTGTACCTAGATTGCTCGAAAAAGTATTTGATAAGATAATGGCAAAAGGTGCCGAATTAAAAGGTATAAAAAGAAAATTATTTTATTGGGCTGTTGACTTAGCAGAGAAATATGACAACATCAATAAAGGCAGTTTGAGTTATCGTATACAATTGGCGATAGCTAATGTGTTGATTTTTAAAAAATGGCGTTTGGCTTTAGGTGGAAATATTAAATACATTATAACAGGCGGCGCCGCTTGTCAGGTAAAATTGTTGCGCATTTTTACGGCTGCAAAAATCCCTGTTTTTGAAGGTTATGGCCCTACAGAAAATTGTCCTGTAATCAGTGTGAATTGCAATAAAAAAGGCGGAACAAAATTTGGCACCGTTGGTTTGGTGATTGATGGACAAGAAGTAAAAATAGAAAGCGATGGCGAAATATGTGTGAAGGGACCAAGTATAATGATGGGTTATTACAAACATCCCGAATGGACTGCAGAAGTAGTAAAAGATGGGTGGTTGCATACTGGAGATATTGGCATGTTTGAAGATGGCAAATATTTGAAAATAACAGATCGAAAAAAAGAGATGTTTAAAACCAGTGGCGGAAAATATGTGGCACCTCAAGTGATTGAAAACAAACTAAAAGAATCGCCATTTGTAGAACAGTTGATGGTTTTGGGTGATAACGAAAAATTTGTATCCGCTTTAATTGTACCCTCGTTTTCAAATTTAAAAACATGGATGATGAGTCAATCCATTGTATTTACAAATAATGAGACTGCCATTCAACATCCAGATGTAATAGTATTTTACAACCAAATCATCGAAAATTACAACGCGCATTTCAATCATGTAGAACAGGTAAAAAAGATAAAACTTTTATCTGAAGAATGGGGTGTTTTCACTGGCGAGATGACGCCCAAGTTGAGTTTAAAACGAAAAGTTATTATGCAGAAATATGAACAAGAAATACAATGGATATACAAATAAAAAAGCCGACATAGGTCGGCTCTTTTTTTTAGTGGTTTGGTTCGTTCATAGTTTTCAGTTTGTTGATTCAGATACTTAGGAAGAACAAATCTATGTGAAATTTGATGAAAATCAATATTTTATACATTCATTTTAATGTAGAAAT
>Ga0304730_1000583_pt1 | contig 30926 bp, 23 predicted proteins | sample M_130628_MF_Meta_FD_190474 | JGI IMG/M metagenome (GOLD analysis project Ga0304730, IMG submission 190474) | Freshwater microbial communities from Lake Montjoie, Canada to study carbon cycling - M_130628_MF_MetaG (v2) (version 2) | ecosystem: Environmental > Aquatic > Freshwater > Lake | place...
GGTGTCAGTCGTGGGCTCAGCCGTGGATCAAACGGATATGTCGAGTGGTCCGCCGGTGTGGTTTTGCATCGGTGCGCAGCGGCACGAGGTCGTGAAGGCCCATGGCCCGGAACGCATCGAGACCGCCTGGTGGCGCGGGCCGACCGTGCGTCGCGACTATTACGTTGTCGAGACGAGCACGGGAGCACGCTACTGGATCTTTCGCCGACTGCGCGGCGGTTCGTCCAGCGGCCCAGGCTTTGCCGCCGCCAGCCGGCTGGGCGGCGAATGGTTTCTGCACGGCACGTTTTCCTGATGGTCATCCCCGCCGAAGCGACATGCAGTCACGACAAGGAGAAACATCAATGCACGATCTGCCCTATGCAGAACTGCACTGCAGGAGCAATTTCTCATTTCTCGAAGGCGGTTCGCATCCCGAGGAGTTGGTGCAGAAGGCCCATGCGCTCGGCTACGAGGCGATCGCCATCACCGACCGGGCCACGCTGGCCGGCATCGTGCGGGCACACGGGGCAGCCAAACAGATCGCTGCCTCATTGCGGGGAGAGAGCAGCGGGCAGGCAGCCATCAGCCGGCAGGCAGGCATCAAACTGATCGTCGGGGCGCATCTGGAGCCGGTGGATGCCATGCCACTGGTCGTATGGGCGACCAATCGCACCGGCTACTCTCATCTCTGTCGGCTCCTGACGCGTGGCTATGCCGCTGACGCGGCCTCGGCAGGCGATGCGTCGCATGATGGAGGTGCGAATGCGTGCGTGCTCACGCTCGACGACATTGCCGCCCACGCCGAGGGCCTGCTCGCTGGCGTGCCGCTGGCGGCGATCGCGGATGCGGGCATGAGAGATACATGCGGCCAGAACGAGGCCATTGCGGCGGTTGCTCAGTGGCGCGAGGTGTTTGGCGAGCGGCTGGTGGCGTTGGCTGAGGTGGCGCTCGAAGGGGATGACGAGGAACGCCTGCGGTGGTGTGCGACGGTGGGACGTCAGACGCAGGTGCCGCTCGTGGCGGCCGGCGATGTCCGCTACCACGAACGGTTTCGCATGCCCCTCTTCGATGCCCTCACGGCCGTGCGCCACGGCTGCACCGTGGAGGAAGTTCGCGGCCGGCTCCTTTCCAATGGCGAGCGGCATCTGCACGGCCGTCGGAGCATTGCCGAGCGATTTGCCACGCTTCCCGGGGCGATCGAGCAGTCGGTGGAGATCGCGAGGAAGTGCACATTTTCTCTGGCGGAACTGCGGTATGAATATCCCGATGCGACCGTGCCCGCGGGCCGCACGCCATCGCAGCATCTGGCGGACCTGGCCTGGCGGGGGGCGACGAAACGGTATCCCGGCAGCATTCCCGAGAGGGTGCGGTCGCTCATCGAGCACGAGCTTGCGCTCGTGGCTGAACTCGGCTACGAGGCCTATTTTCTCACCGTTTTCGACATCGTGCGGTTTGCCCGCCGCCGCGGCATCCTCTGCCAGGGACGGGGCTCGGCGGCCAATTCTGCCATCTGCTACTGCCTCGGCATTACGTCGGTCGATCCGGCCCGCATGGACGTGCTCTTCGAGCGGTTCATCAGCCGCGAACGCTGCGAGGCACCCGATATCGACATCGATTTCGAGCACGACCGCCGCGAGGAAGTGATCCAGTATGTCTATGAAACCTACGGCCGCAGCCGGGCGGCGATGACGGCCGAGGTGATCTCCTACCGGTTGCGATCGGCCGTGCGTGATATCGCCAAGGTGCTCGGGCTCTCGCTCGATCGCGTGGAGAAGATAGCCGGCGTGCTCGACGCAGGAGATGGCGTGGAGGCATTGCCGCAGCGGCTGGCCGAGGCCGGCCTCGATCCCGCCGACGACACCTGCACGCGGCTCATCACACTCGTCGGCCAGCTCGTCGGCTTTCCCCGACACCTTGGGCAACATGTCGGTGGCATGGTGATGACACGTGCGTTCTCCGGCGGAATGCTGGGCGAGCTCTGCGATCTCGTGCCGATCCAGCCAGCCGCGATGGATGGTCGTACCGTCATCCAGTGGGACAAGAACGACCTCGACGAACTGGGCATCCTCAAGGTCGATTGCCTGGCACTGGGGATGCTCACCGCGATCCACCGGGCATTCGATCTGGTGGCTGCGGCGGGCGGGCCGAAGCTGACGCTGGCCACGGTGCCGGCGGAAGACCCTGCTGTGTACGAGATGATCTCGCGGGCCGACACGGTGGGCGTGTTTCAGATCGAGAGCCGGGCGCAGAGGAGCATGTTGCCCAGGCTCAAGCCCGCCTGTTTCTACGACCTTGTGATCGAGGTGGCGATCGTGCGGCCTGGGCCGATCCAGGGCGACATGGTGCACCCCTATCTCCGCCGCCGCTCGGGCGAGGAACCGGTGACGTTTCCAAACGATGCCATCCGCGCGGTGCTGGAAAAGACGCTTGGTGTGCCGCTCTTCCAGGAGCAGGCGATGCGGCTGGCCGTGGTGGCGGCCGGCTTTACGCCGGGGGAAGCCGACCAGCTCCGCCGCGCCATGGGGGCCTGGCGTCGGCCGGGGGTGATCGACGAGTTTCACAGGAAGCTGGTCGATGGCATGCGGGTCCGCGGGCTTTCGCAGCAGTTTGCCGAGCAGGTGTTTCAGCAGATCCGTGGCTTCGGCGAATACGGCTTTCCGGAGTCGCACGCGGCGAGCTTCGCGCTCTTGGTCTACGTGTCGGCGTGGCTCAAACGGCATCATCCGGCCGCCTTCACGGCCGCCCTGCTCGGCAGCCAGCCGATGGGTTTTTACGCGCCGGCACAGCTGGTGCGAGATGCCAAGGAGCATGGCGTGCGGGTGCTACCGGTCGATGTGAATGCCAGTGGTTGGCAGGCGCGACTGGAGGGAGATGGCAAAAGTGGAAAGTGGAAAGCGGAAAGCGGCGCATCGTCGCGGGCGGGGCGGCCAGGGCCGGCCGTGCGTCTGGGGCTGGAGCAGGTGTATGGGCTGGGGGAGGCCGCGGGCCGGAGGATCGAGGCGGCGCGACGGGCCGGACCTTTCCGGCTCCCGCATGAACTGGCCCGGCGGGCGCAGCTTGATCGCGAGTCGCTCCTGCACCTGGCTCGTGCCGGGGCGTTTGAATCGCTGGGGCTCGATCGACGCCGGGCCGTCTGGGAGGCGATGCGGTGCCTCGATCGTCCGGAATGCCAGCCGCTGCTCCAGGGAATTCAAGACGAGGGCGACGAGGATGAGGAAGACGATCTCCTGCTGCCCGAGATGACGCGGCAGGAGGAGGTGATCGCTGATTACCGCACTGCGGGCCTCTCTCTCAGGTCGCATCCCCTCCAATTCGAACGCGACGCGCTTGCAGATCGCGGCATCGTCACCGCCTCCGAGGCCGGCGTTGCTCCGGAAGGCCGCCGCGTGCAGGTGGCCGGCATCGTGCTCACGAGACAGCGGCCGGCCACGGCCGGGGGGATACTCTTTGTGACGATAGAGGACGAGACCGGCACGGCCAACATCGTGGTGCAGCCCGCTGTCTGGCAGGCGGCCGACCATGCCGCCCGCCGCGCGGCGGTGCTCGTCGTGCACGGAAGGATTCAGCGCCGTGGCAAGGTCGTCCACATCCTGGCAACGGCTCTCGAGCCGCTCGCACTCGTCGCGCTACCGAGAATGTCACGGGATTTCTGCTAGCGTCACGAAAAACACAACATCCTTGCGAATAAGTCAAACGATAACCTGCCGCCGGGGACGGGAGGCATGCGATCTCCGGATGCCGAGGAGCCGGTCGGAGGCACGCGCAGGAGCCGGTGAACTTTGCGACTCACGAGCGATTCGCCACCATCCACGAGCCTCCTGTAGCAAAGTCCGCCTGCGACGAGCATGCCGCAGCCGGCGAACCAATGGCCGTGACTTCAGCCTCTCTGTATCCCACGCCGCTGGGGACGGTGTGCCGAATCGGCCCGGTCGCTTTTAGAACTGGACGCAGCCGGAAATTGTCCTACAAAAGCAGCCATGACATCCTCAGCCGTCACGGAAACGAATCTCGGCATCGGCCCGCTCTACCGCGGCAAGGTTCGCGATTGCTATCGCCTCGACGATTCGGCGTTTGGCCCTGCGATGCTCATTGTCAGCACCGACCGGATCAGCGCTTTCGACTGGATCCTCCCCACGCCCATTCCCGACAAGGGAAAGGTGCTCACTGCCATCTCGGCCTTCTGGTTTGATTGGCTGGCGTCTGCTCCCCATGGCCAGGCCCATCACCTGCTCACGACCGATGTCGATGCCATGGGTCTGCCGGCCACGGTCGATCGCGAGTTGCTCCGCGGCCGCACGATGCTCGTGCGGCAGGCCGAGGTGATCCCGTTTGAATGCGTCGTTCGCGGCTGGCTGGCCGGCTCCGGGCTGGCCGAATACCGTCGCAGCGGCACCGTTTGCGGCGTGCCACTGCCCGCCGGCCTCGGGCCGGGCTCGCCGCTGCCCGAGCCGATCTTCACGCCGGCGACCAAGGCTGTGACGGGCCACGACGAGAACGTGTCGTTTGAAGTTATGGCCGAACGCATCGGCACCCCGCTGGCGGCGATGCTCCGAGAGAAGAGCCTGGAGGTGTTTCAACGCGGCGCTCACTACGCCGCGTCCCGAGGGATCGTGGTTGCCGATACGAAGTTCGAGTGGGGCCGCCTGCCCGACGGCTCCCTGCTCTTGGTCGACGAGGTGCTCACGCCCGATAGTTCCCGGTTTTGGCCGGCGTCTGGCCTCGTCACTGGCCGCGTTCCCGATTCCTTCGACAAGCAGTTCGTGCGGGATTGGCTGGAGTCGAGCGGCTGGGATAAATCGAGCCCCCCCCCTGCCCTACCTGCCGAAGTCGTTGCCAAAACGCGGGAAAAGTACCTTGAAGCCAGCCGGCTGCTCACCGGCCGAATGCCCTGAGCCGACCGCCCTGATCTGCCAATGCCCGGCCCTTTTCGCGCAGGTTTCTGGCCTAGGGGGGCGTGCGTGCCGAAATTAGACTTGCTGGTCTCTCCCGACCCACCACCACCTTCAGACTCGCTCCCATGCTGCGCTACTGGACTGCCGGAGAATCGCACGGCCCCGCTCTCGTGGCCCTCGTCGACGGGTTTCCCGCCGGCCTGGCCGTCGACAAGGCGTTGATCGATGCGGAACTCGTGCGCCGCCAGGGCGGCTACGGCCGTGGTGGCCGACAGCGGATCGAGACCGATGCCGTCACATTTCTCTCCGGGCTCTGGCACGGCACCACGCTCGGGAGCCCGCTGGCTCTTGAAGTTGTCAACAAGGACGCCAAGCTCGAACGACTCGAAGACGTCGACCGGCCACGTCCGGGGCACGCCGATCTCCCCGGCGCCGTCAAGCATCTGGGGAGCGTGCGGGCCGTGCTGGAGCGGGCGAGTGCCCGCGAGACCGCCGCCCGCGTGGCCGCCGGTGCATTAGCCCGCCAGTTGCTCGCCGTCTTCGGTATCGAAGTCGCCGGCTGGGTGACCGAACTCGGCAGCGTTGTGCTCGGCGACCGGCCTGGCACGCTGTCAGAACTGAGGGCACTGCGGGACTCGAGCGCCATCTATTCGCTCCACCCCGAGCGCGATCCGGAAGTGACCGCGCTCATTGATCGCGTCGGCAAGGAGGGAGACACTCTCGGCGGCGTGGTTGAGGTCCGTGTCGACGGCCTCCCGATCGGTCTGGGCACGCACGCCCAGTGGGACCGCAAGCTCGATGGACGGCTCGCGCAGGCCGTGATGGCCGTGCAGGCGATCAAGGGTGTCGAGATCGGCATGGGCTTCGAGGCGGCTCGTCGCCGCGGTTCCGAGGTGCATGATCCGATCCACTACGACGCGACGGCACGGGGTGGTCCGCAGTTGGGCTTCACACGGCCCACCAACAACGCCGGCGGACTCGAGGCGGGAATGACCAACGGCCAGCCGCTCGTGGTCAGGGCTGCCATGAAGCCCATCAGCACGTTGCGGAAGCCACTGGAATCGGTGAATCTCCGGACCAAGCAGGTGGAAGAAGCCGCCTATGAACGGAGCGACGTCTGTGCGGTCAGTGCCTGCAGCGTGATCGTGGAAAGTGTCGTGGCCTTTGAGGTGGCAGTGGCCATGGTGGACAAGTTCGGAGGGGATAGCGTCGAGGAGATGCTGGCGCGGTGGCGGCTCTACCACGATCTGGCGCGGAGTCGCTAGCGGGCGGCGGAGTGTGGGGTCGCGAGGCGACCAGAGGACACGGCTTTTCGAACCGACAGGGAACAGGGATGTTCATCGAACGGTCGGCGGCACGGATTCGGCTTGCGCGCACGCTGTTCGTGCTGCTCGGTGTGCTGCCCTGCGCCGGCCTGTGCGGATGGGCGGCGGTGCGGCATTCCAGCGTTCATCGTGACAGCATTGAACGCCGCTGTGAGCAGGTGATCGGTCTGCCCTTCCGGATCGGCAGCGTCGAGCATGTGCGGCCCAATGCGATGCGGTTGCACGATTGCCGGCTGTCGTCGGCGTCGGGAGCGGTCGTGCTGTCGACCCCCATGATCGAGGTCGAAACCCTGCCCCATGAAATGCGGCTGACGCTCGGAAGGCTCGACTGCACACCGTCACTGGCCCGCGTGCTGGTCGGTCTGGCTGAGGCGTGGCTCCGGCAGCCGGTGCGATTCCCGGTCGACTGCGTGGTCGACGTGGACGATTTCTCCTGGCGGCTGCGTTCATCTGTTGGTCCCGGCGGAACCCATCCACGAGATCCCACGCGGATGGCGTCTCCATCCCACGGGCTGCATGTCGAGTGCGTCGCGGCCAACGGTTCCCGTGCGGTTCGTGTGCGACGGAATGCGGATGGAGCGGTTCCTGACGAACTCCGGGTGGTGGCGGGATCGCTTGGGGCAGCGACCAGCCCCGCTGATGTCAGGCAAGGGGGGGCTGAACAGAGAGATTCCGAACCAGAGCCCGATCAGGGCAGCGCAGAGCGGCTGGAGGTCAGTGGCAGCTTGTCGGAGCCGCTGCCCATCGCCGTGTTTGAGGCGGTGTGCGGCATCGAGGCGGGGGCACTGCCCTTGGGCGACGAGGCTACGGTGAGCGGAACGATCGACGCGGTGTTCGATGGGGGGCTTTCGAACGGTTCCAGTCGGGCGCGGGTTGAGCGGATCGATCTCGCCGCGGCGAGCCTGCACCTGCCCCATCGAGTGTCGGGGGAGGCGGTGCTGGCGATCGAGAAGCTCGAATGGAATCGCGGCAGGATCACGGCCTGCGAGTGCCAGGGCTCCGTGTCTCGCGGCCGCGTTGGCCAGCGGTTGCTCGACGCGTGTGTGTCGGTGATTGGCTGTCGGCCAGGACCGGCCTACCGCTCGCTCGCCCGTGAAGAGGTGCGGAGTTTCGATGATGTGGCGGCACTCCTTCGGATTGGTGCCGCCGGCGCCGATCTTCGTGCCACCCCTGGTTGGAATGGCTCCCTCGCCAGGATCCAAGGGCTTTCTATCCTCGATGAGCCGCCCGGAGTGGTGCCGTTGGAGCGGCTGGCATGGCTGCTCGCGCCGCCGGGTGCCCCGGCTGTTCCTGCCTCCAGAGCCACCGCCTGGCTGCTGGGCTGGTTTTCGATCGATGCTCCCGGCGCGGCCGCCATGCTCCCCCGTGTTGCCCCTGCCACGCAGTGAATTTTGACCCATTTTTGACATGGTGCGGACGGCAGGCTGACCGCGGAGGCTGGCAAGTCTGGCGAAATACGTCACAGTATCGTCCGCCGGCGGAGTGCCGGCCCTCGTGATCTGCTCTGACGCCTTTGGTCCCGCCATGCGAAACGATGCATGCCAGCCGTGGACGAGTGCGATGGGTGGACACGTTCGATTGACCGTGCGGCCTCAGGAAAGGAACCGATGACGCCCGTAACCAGCACCAAGCACCACAAGCACCACCATGGCAAGTCCGGTGGCAAGGCGTCGCGTCACGACGGCACTGCTTCGGAACTCGTTGCAGGAACGGAACTGCATGCTGAGACTGACGGTTTGGATTTTGGGCGCATGGCAGTCCACGATCCCAGGCACAGCGATAGCGGTTCGACCGCTGGCAGCCTCGCCGCCGAACCGCGGCAGGATGGCGTCGGCGCGGTGGCGGGCATCGACTGGCCGGTGTTGATCTGGATCGTAGGCGTGCATCTTGCGGCCCTTGCGGCCCCCTTCTTTTTCTCCTGGTCGGGCCTGGCAATCTGTCTGGCCTTGTACTGGGTGACCGGAAGTCTGGGCGTCTGTCTGGGCTATCACCGACTGCTCACGCACGGCAGTTTCTCCACATGGCGGCCGGTGCGACTGTTCTTCGCCTGGCTGGGTGGCGTGTCGGGAGAGGGATCGGCGCTCCTCTGGGTGGCCAACCACCGCAAGCATCATGCCTTCAGCGATCATGACGGCGATCCGCACACGCCTCGTGACGGTGGCCTCTGGGCACATATCCTTTGGATGTTTCCCAGACGGACCTCGGCCGAGTTGGCGGCCCATATCAGTCGCTGGGCTCCCGACCTCGACCGTGAGCGCGGCCTGCATTTTCTGCAAAACACCTTCCTGCTCTGGCACATCCTCATTGGCGGGGCGTTGTTGGCGGGCGGTTGGTGGCTCGGCGGGCCGCGACTGGGCATTTCCTGGCTGTTGTGGGGGCTCGCCCTGCGGATGGTGATCGTGTTCCACGTCACGTGGCTGGTGAATTCCGCCACCCACATGTGGGGTTACCGTAACTACGAGACGACCGACGACTCTCGGAATCTCTGGTGGGTTGGCCTGCTGGCCTTCGGGGAGGGCTGGCACAACAACCATCACGCGTATCAGCGGATGGCGAAGCACGGGCATCGCTGGTGGGAAGTCGACGTGACCTACTGGGGGATCCTGGCCCTTGAGAAACTCGGGTTGGCCTGGAACGTCGTGCACACTCCCTATGGGAAAAATAGCCAGGGAAACTTGGCGAAATAGCCGGCAAGAACGTTGGTTTTGGCGGTTGCTGTTGCAATCCCATCTCCTCCCGATACACTTCGCGTAACGAAACCTCATTTCAACAATCAATGCCACCCGTGGACGGGTGGGTTTAGGCTAGATGTCGCTTACAAAAGAACGCAAACACGAGCTCATCGGTGCGTATCGGCGAGGGACTGCCGACACCGGGTCAGCCGAGATTCAGATCGCCCTTCTCACAGGGCGAATTTCGCATCTCACGGACCACTTCAAGAAGCACTCCAAGGACTTTGCGAGTCGTCGCGGTCTGCTCATGATGGTGAGCCGACGACGTCAACTTCTTGATTATCTCAAGCGAGTCGCGCCGCAGCGGTATCTCGACGTCATTCGGCGGTTGGAGATCCGTAAGTAGGCCTTCTGCCTGTCGCCTGTCAGCGCGTGGCATTGATTGGTGTGGTTTGCCCCCTGCTTCTTCTCCGCATGGTCTCCGTGGACCTTCATTGGTTTACTGGCGTCATCGGTTTGGAGTGGGGGTGGAGCTGCATGAAAGGGGCGACTCCGTGACAGAGGCGGCAAGGGTCTCCTGACTTCTTGCCGTACGAGCCTCGGTGCAGCGCACACTCAAAGTCATTTTTTCGAAGTGCGGCCCGGATCACGGGCCGCTTCAAGACACAATCCAAGACACAGACGAATCCAAGACACTGACGGAAGAGTAGAAAAAGGAAACAAGTATGAAACAGCGTGTTGAACGGCAGATTGGTGAGCAGGTCCTCTTCATCGAGACGGGCTTTCTGGCCAAGCAGGCGGCGGGCAGTGTGCTCGTCGGCTATGGCGAGACGAGAGTCCTCGTGGCGGCTGCTACCGGCGCGCCGCGTCCCGGGATCGATTTCTTCCCGCTGACCTGCGACTACCGTGAGCGGGTCGCCGCCGCCGGCAAGTTTCCCGGGGGCTTCCTCAAGCGTGAGGGGCGTCCCACGATGAAGGAAACCCTCACCAGCCGGCTCATGGATCGCCCCATTCGTCCGCTGTTCCCGGAGGGCTTTTTCGACGAAGTCCAGGTGCAGGCGCAGGTGCTCGCCAGCGATCGCCAGAATGACCCGGACATCCTTGGGATGGTCGGTGCTTCCGCAGCCTTGTGCGTGTCGCCGCTCCCGTTCCGCGGCCCGCTCGGCAGCGTGCGGATCGCTCAGGTGAACGGGCAGTTCATCCCCTTTCCGACCCAGGACCAGCTCGAGGAGAGCGACCTCGACCTCGTCGTTTCCGGCAGTCCCACGGCCGTGCTGATGATCGAGGGTTTTGCCCGTGAGATGCCCGAGGATCGCATGCTCGAGGCGCTTGCAGAGGCGCATCGTTACATCCGCACGATCTGCGAGATGCAGGATGAACTCGTTCAAAAGGCTGGCAAGCCGAAGAAGGAATACGTGCTGGCTGACTACTCCGGCCTGCGTGATCGTCTGACCCGCGGATATCTCGCGGAGCTCAGAGGTGCCAAGGCCATCGCCGGGAAGCACGATCGTGGTCAGGCCGTCAAACTCCTGCGTGAGCGAGCCAAGGCGGAGATCGCGCCGTCCGAGCCGGCCGCGACGGCCAAGGCCGGCGACGCGGGTGGCTTCAGCGACGCCGACTTCGCCCACGTCTGGCATGCCTTGGAGGAGCAGGCCGTTCGCGAGAACATCCTCGACGGCAAGCGTCCCGACGGCCGCGACTACACGTCGCTCCGGCCGATCCACTGCGATGTCGATCTCCTGCCTCGGGTGCACGGCTCGTCCCTCTTCCAGCGTGGCGAAACGCAGGCCCTCATCACGATCACGCTCGGCACCGGTAAGGACGAGCAGCGGGTGGACGGGCTTGTCGACGAGTATTCGAAGAAGTTCATGCTCGACTACTACTTCCCGTCGTATTCCGTCGGCGAAGTGCGACCGATTCGCGGTCCGGGTCGTCGCGAAATTGGCCACGGTGCCCTGGCTGAGCGGAGCGTCAAGCCCGTGCTACCCGATCCCGACGTCTTCCCCTACACCATCCGGGTGATCTCCGACATCCTCGAGTCGAATGGTTCGAGTTCGATGGCGTCGGTCTGCGGTGCCACGCTTGGCCTGATGGCCGCGGGTGTGCCGATCTCCAATCCGGTGGCGGGCATTTCGGTCGGCCTCGTCAAGCAGACGGAACAAAAGTGGGTGCTGCTCACCGACATCATCGGTGACGAGGATCACTACGGCGACATGGACTTCAAGATTGCCGGATCCCACCAGGGCATCACGGGCATCCAGCTTGACCTGAAGATCGACGGCATCTCGCCGGCCATCATCGAGGCCACGCTGCGGCAGTCTCGCGAGGCACGGCTGGAAATCCTGCGGAACATGCTCTCCGCGATCCGTCGGCCGCGTGAAGAGATCTCTCCGTGGGCTCCGCGGCTCCTGCGGACCCGAATCGATCCGGAGAAGATCGGTCTGCTCATCGGTCCGGGTGGCAAGACGATTCGTGCCATTCAGGAATCGTCGGGCGCCAGCATCGAGGTCGAGGACGACGGCACCGTGACGGTGGCCAGCCACGACGCCGAGGGGGCGATGGCCGCGATGGCCAAGATCGAGGCGCTCACCGCCTCAATCCAGATCGGCCGGATCTACGAGGGCCGGGTGACGAGCGTCAAGGACTTTGGCGCGTTTGTGGAGCTCGTGCCCGGTAAGGACGGCCTCTGCCACGTCAGCGAACTGTCGGATGAGTATGTGTCAAGTGTCGCGGATGTATGCCGTGTCGGCGACATCATGCGAGTGAAGGTGATTGCCGTCGACGACCAGGATCGCGTCAAGCTCAGCCGAAAGGCTGTGCTGCGTGAACAGGCGCAGGCAGGCAACCAGCCCGGCAACTGATCCTGAAAGATCCGGGCTTCGGAAACTTCGTGGCATCCGGGAACTTCGTGGAAGGGGCCATGTCGTCCGCCGACGATTCAAGCCGCTCGCGGGCGGAAACCTATGCGGAATTTGCGGCTCTCGTGGGCGCTCTTGCCCACGAGATCCGCAATCCGCTGTCCACGATCCGTCTCAACATGGAGCTTCTCGCCGAGGACTTCGAGCAGACCGATCCGGAGTCGCCGACGAAGCACCGTGATCGCCGTGCCAAGGCGAAGATCGACCTGGTGCGACAGGAGTGCGACCGCCTGCAAAAGCTCCTGGGAGATTTTCTCGACTTCGCCCGGCAGGAAACGCTCGCCCTCGAGCCCGGGAGCCTCAACGCAGAAATCGACCAACTTCTCGACTTCTACGCCCCACAGGCCCGGGATGCCCACGTCGAGATCGTGCGGTATCTCGATCCAGAACTTCCGATGGTTCGCCTCGACCGCGAGACCCTGCGTTCTGCGGTGCTCAACCTTCTGATCAATGCGGTGCAGGCGATGGAGGGAGGCGGGCAACTGGTCGTGCGGACGCGGGCGGCCGGACTGGGCGTGTTGCTGGAACTGATCGACGCTGGTCCTGGCATGGAGCCCGAAACGCTCTCCAAGGCTTTTCGTGCCTTCTACACGACCAAACAGGGTGGATCGGGGCTCGGCCTGCCCACGGCACGCAAGATCGTCGAGGCCCATGGCGGTTCGATCGACATTGAAAGCACGCCCGGACGGGGCACCAAGGTCACGATCTGGCTGCCCGCTCCACCCCGTCTGCCCACGGCCGAGCCGCGGTCGGCCAGGCCCCACGAAGAGGCTGCGGTTGCCGGACGGCAACTGGACGGGCCGCAGGGCGGCTTCGTACCATCGAACGCATCATGAGCCAGCCACGAGAGACCGCTGCTGCCGCTGCCGTACAGGCGTCCACCCCAACTGGGATGCAGGGCATGGTGCGGGTTTTGGTGGTCGACAACGACATCGTCCATGCACGCACCATGGGCGAGGTTTTGAGTCGGCTCGACTATCAGGTCGTGGTGGTGGGGAGCGGCACGGAGGGAGCCCGCAAGCTCGACCAGGATTCGTTCGATGTCGTTGTCACCGACCTGATGATGAACGACATCGGCGGCCTCGAAATCCTGGCACGAGCCAAGGCGGCGTCGGTCGACACCGAGGTGATCGTGGTCACCGGCCATGGCACGATCCCCTCGGCAGTTGCCGCGATGCAGCAGGGCGCGTTTACCTATCTGCAAAAGCCCCTCGATCTCGCCCACCTGCGAGCAGCAGTAGAGAAGGCTTCCGCGGGCGTCCGGCTCGCGCGGCAGAACCTCGAGCTCAACCGCCGGCTTGACGAGAAATTTGGCTTCGAGGGAGTGATCGGATCGAGCTCGCAGATGCTGACGCTGATCGAACGGCTGAAGAGGATTGCTCCGACCGATGCCACGGTGCTCATCCAGGGGCAGACTGGCACCGGCAAGGAACTCGTGGCCCAGGCGATCCACCAGAACAGCCCCCGGAAGGGCAAGCCCTTCGTGGCCCTCAACTGCGCGGCACTCAGTGAGAACATCCTGGAGAGCGAACTGTTCGGCCATGTGCGAGGTGCCTTCACCGACGCCTCGAGTGACCGCGTCGGCAAGTTCGAATATGCCAATGGCGGCACATTGTTCCTCGACGAAGTTGGCGATATGCCAATGCCGACGCAGATCAAACTGCTGCGTGTCCTGGAATCGGGGGAGATCACCCGCGTCGGCTCCAACACGCCGACCCGCGTGAACGTGCGGATCCTGTCGGCCACGAATCGGAATCTGGAGGAGGCGATTGCAGCGGGTTCCTTCCGCAGCGATCTCTATCATCGGCTGAAGGTCGTCACCATCGCGATTCCCACGCTCAGGGAGCGGGCCGCCGACATTCCCCTTCTCATCGAGCATTTCATCCGGCAGTTCGCCAAGCGACACAGCAAGGTGATCAAGGGCATGTCGCTCGCCGCTCGCATGAAGCTGGGCGCGTTTGACTGGCCGGGCAACGTTCGGCAGCTTCGCAACGTGATCGAAAGCATGGTCGTGGTCGACTGCGACGAACTGCTCGACGTGGACGACCTGCCGATGGAACTCGAGCCCGAAACGGCCGCTGCAGTGGGCGCTTCGGGCGTGGCTACGGCGGCGGCCGTCGACATGCAGGCGGGTCTCGCAACGCTCGTCGGCCGACGGCTCGAGGACGTGGAACGGATTCTGATCACCGAAACGCTCAAGCTCACGGGTGGCAACCGCGAACAGGCAGCTGAGTTGCTCGGCATCGGCGAGCGGACGCTCTACAGGAAAATCAAGGAGTACCAACTGCCCTGACGGACCGCGGCGGAGGCAGGGATGATCCATGGCGAGAATTCACAAGCTGCCGGTGTCGGTGGTCAACCGCATTGCCGCCGGGGAGGTGGTTGAACGGCCCGCGAGCGCTGTCAAGGAATTGCTGGAAAATGCTCTCGATGCTGCTCCCTCGCGAGTGGATGTGGCGCTCGAGCAAGGAGGCATTGCGCTGGTTCGCGTGGTGGACGATGGCGGCGGCATCGAGGCCGACGATTTGACGCTCGCGGTCACGGCTCATGCCACGAGCAAGTTGCGGGTGGCGGAGGATCTTGAACGCATCGAGACGCTCGGGTTTCGCGGTGAGGCGCTGGCGAGCATCGGCGAAGTGGCCCGGCTCGTGATCCGCTCGCGCACGCCGCAAGGCACGGGGGCCAGCCTGACGGTGGACGGCGGCCGCGTCGGAGAGGTCATGCCCGAAGGCTGTGGCCTCGGCACGACCGTCGAGGTGCATCAGCTTTTTGGCAACGTGCCCGCCCGACGGGCGTTTCTCCGGGCGCCGCAGACGGAGTGGTCGCATTCCTCCGAGGCCTTCGTTCGCACCGCCCTGGCGCATCCGGGCGTGACACTGTCGTTGTCGCACAACGGACGACGCATTCACGAATTGCCCGCTGTTTCGGCGTGGCGGGATCGAATCGGCGGGCTCTTCGGCGCGAGCCTCGCCGATCGCCTGATCGAGGTGACGGCGGACGACGACGAGATCTCCGTCAAAGGTCTGGTTGGCCGGCCAGAAGACGACATGGCCGGCACCCGCCTCCAGTATCTTTTCGTGGAGGGGCGGCCGTTTCGTGACCGCTCGATCCTGCATGCCGTGCAGGAGGGGTACCGCGGACTGCTCCTCTCCGGACGTCAGCCGATCGTGTTTTTGTCGTTCGACATGCCCGCCGACATGGTCGACGTCAACGTGCATCCAGCCAAGATGGAGGTTCGCTTTCGAGAGCCATCGAGGCTCTACCGACTCGTTCTCGCAGCGCTCCGCACGGCATTCCTCCGGGCGGACATGGGGACGCGGCTCAAGACTCCGGAGCCGATCTGGCAGACTTCTGACGATGATCGCAGCGGAGCCGCCGCGGGCACGGCGGGCGGCGTGGCTGGGGCGTGGTCCGTTCCTGGGGCCGCGGCAGTCCCGTCCGCACCTCTGGCACCTTGGTTCGGTCAGCCACGGTCGCAACCGCAGGGTGACGCTGCCGGGGGAGCCACCGTTCCATCACGATCAACGCCCCTGTGGGAGCAGATTGACACTGCTCCAGCGGGTTTCCCCGTCGGCCGCGACCAGGCGTCGGCAACTGTCGGAACAGCCCATGGCACCGGTGAACGGGCCGTCCAGATGCACAACCGTTACATCGTGGTTGAGTGCGGGGATGGAATCGAGGTGATCGATCAACACGCGCTGCATGAGCGGGTTCTCTACGAGCGGCTGAAGTCGTCGGTGGCGGATGGAAACCTGGAGGTGCAGCCCCTGCTGATTCCGGAGAAAGTCGATTTGGATGCGGCCGAATTGGAACTCGTTACCGAACATGCCGAGGCACTCGATCGGGCGGGAATGCGGGTTGAGCCTTTTGGTGGTTCCACCGTGATCGTGACGAGTAAGCCGGCGCTGGCTGGCACGACACCGGCCGCCGAGATCGTCCGGGAGGTACTCGATAGACTGTCGGCGGTGGCGGCCGGCGGCGACTCAGGTGTCCTCGTCGACGAGGTGCTGCACGGTCTGGCCTGCCGTGCCGCCATCAAGGCGGGCGATCCACTCTCAAAGGCTGAGGTCGAGGCGCTTGTGCGCGATCGACGGCTGGTTCGCGAGTCGCACCACTGCCCCCACGGGCGGCCGACCTCACTCGTGCTTTCCCGGCAGGACCTCGACAGGCAGTTTCGCCGCACCTGAGCCTAGCTACCACGGAAATCAACATGATCTGCGTCAGCATCGGACGGGGCCGGCATCGGCACGTCATCGCCGAACACAAGTACCTGGCCGAACACGGCATCCGCCTGGTGGAACTGCGGCTGGACTACATCGAGGGGCCCGTGCAGGTGGCGCGTCTGCTGCGTGAACGTCACTGCCCGATCATCGCCACCTGCCGCCGCGCGGTGGACGGCGGACGTTGGAGTCAGTCGGAAGAGGCCCGCCAACTCGTGCTGCGAACGGCGATCGTGGAGGGGGCTGACTACATCGATCTCGAGGACGATATCGCGCAGAGCATCCCTCGCTACGGACGCACCAAGCGGATCATCAGTCACCACGATTTTCACAAGACTCCCGCTGATCTGGCGGCGATCCATGCACGGCTCGCTGCCATGGATGCCGACATCGTCAAAATCGCCACCATGGCCAATCACCCCACCGACAACCTGCGGATGATGGAACTGGTGCGATCGTCCCGGATCCCGACGGTGGGGCTTTGCATGGGCGACATTGGGATGCCAACCCGGGTCCTTGTCGGCAGTTGTGGTGCTCCCTTCACGTTCGCCACGTTCCACGAAGACCGAGTGCTGGCGCCGGGCCAGATTGGCTGGCGACAGATGCGCGATCTCTACCGCTATGACTCGATCTCGACGGCCACGCGGATCTATGGCGTCGTGGCTGATCCGGTGGCCCACAGCCTGAGCCCGGTCGTCCATAATGCGGCGCTTGAAGCGGCCGGTATCGACGCTGTCTACCTCCCTTTCCGGGTGCCTGCCGAGCAGTTCGACGAGTTTCTGGAGCGGGCAGCGAACTGGCCGCTGTCGGGCTTGAGCGTGACGATTCCCCACAAGGAGGCTGTGCTCAAACACGCCTTGCGGCAGGATGGTCTGGTCACGGCAATTGGCGCGGCCAACACCCTGGCATTCGAGCCCTCCGGCGTGGCAGCGTTCAACACGGATGCGACTGCAGCTGTGGAGAGCCTGAAGCACGCCCTGTACTACCGGGATGCCGATGGTGGTGGTGTTGGTGGTGTTGGTGAGACCGGAGAGCCTGACGAGGGCCTCGGCCTGAAGACGGCGATCGTGCTCGGTGCCGGCGGCGCCGCGCGGGCGGTGGCCTTTGGACTGAAGCAGCAGGGGGTGGATGTCACCGTAGCTTCCCGCACGCTGGAGCGTGCCAAGCGAATTGCCACCGAGGTCGGCTGCAAGGCGGTCGAATGGAATGCCCGCTACCGCGTGCCTCACGACTGCGTCGTGAACGCCACGCCCATCGGAATGCATCCCCATGTGGATGAAACACCCTACGAGAAAGAGCACCTGCGGCAATACATGACCGTCTTCGACACTGTCTACAATCCAGAGAACACGCTTCTGGTGAAAGAGGCCCGGGCGGTGGGCTGCCAGATCGTAACCGGGGTGGATATGTTCGTTCGTCAGGCGGCGATCCAGTTTCGGATCTGGCAGGGTGTCGATGCCCCTGAGCAGGTGATGCGCGACGCACTCAAGCGGGCCACTTCATCTGCCCGTTCTCCTGATTGACGGCACATCACCGGAAGATTTCGAGCCGTTCCGCGAGGTTTTTGATTCCATGCCACGCATCACCCTCATCGGCTATCGCGGCACAGGTAAATCGACCGTGGCGTCCCTGCTTGCCGATGCCCTCGGCTGCGACTGGTGTGACGCCGACCTGATCCTCGAGAAAAAACTTGGCTGCTCGATCGCGGCGCTCGTCAGAGCACGCGGCGAGGCTGTTTTTCGCGATGAAGAGGGGATCGTGCTGGCCGAAAGCCTGAAGCATTTTACCGGCGTGCTCTCCACCGGAGGTGGGGCTGTGTTGCGGGCGGAGAATCGTGAGATGTTGCGAAGGATCGGCCGTCCCATCGTCTGGCTCACGGCGCCGGCCGAGGTGGTGCGCCGCCGGCTGGCGGCTGATCCCACCACAGCGGACCGAAGGCCGGCGCTGGCCGCATCGCCGGCTGGCGGTCTGGTCGCGCACGGCGACCCGTTGGCCGAGGTGGACTCGGCGCTCGAGAAGCGAGCACCGCTCTACCGGGAATGCGCCGATGTGTGTGTCGATACCTCGATCGCGACGCCTGCCGCCGTGGTTGCCCAGGTGGTTGCGTGGCTGGACAGCGAGTGGGCGAATCGCCACGACCGCCCCTCGCAGGGCGGTCGTCTTCCTGATCAGCAGGGGCCTGGAGTCATGCCATGATTCAGGCCAACTCGTGGATCGCTCTCCTGCCGGCCGCCGACAGCAGTTTCTGGATGCTTGTCGTGGCTGCCGTCGGAATGATGGCGGGGCGTTTGCTCACCTCCCTCGTGGGCGGCCTGCTCGACTCCGGAGCCTTTGCCTACGAGGAACCCGCAGTGCCGGTTCCAACTGGCAGCGTCGGGAGCCGACGCTGGATCGAGGTGGCGGTGGCGGTTGCGGCGGTCTGCCTCTGGTGGTGGGAGGTGCGCCGTCTGGGCCTGGGGCCTGTGGCTGACGCGGTGGGCCTTGGAACGGGTGGCCTTGGAATCGAATCCTCGCCCGTCGATGCCGCGATCGTGGCGCGGTGTGTTGCGCATGCCATGCTTGGGCTGTTGCTGGTTGCCGCCGCGTGGATCGACATTCGGTATCGGGTGATTCCCGACTGCGTGACGGTGCCGGGGGTGCTCCTCGGACTTGTGGTGGTCTGGCTGGTGCCCGATGTCTTGCTACCCGTCGGGTGTGAAGTGCCTCGATCCTTCGCTCCGCCGCTGCTGGGGGCAGATGTGCTCGGCTGGTACGGTGGCCTCCGCTCGCAATCGCCGCCATCCTGGATGGAGGGATGGCCGCACTGGACGGGACTGATTGTGCCGGGAGCCATCTTCTCGGTGTGGTGGTCTGTCTGTACGGCTCCCGTCCTTGCACCGGTGGTACCTCATCCTGAGGGTGTGAGTTCGGCGAGGGTGATACCGTCGCAGCGACGCATCGAGCCGCGCAACCTGCTCCTGCTCGCGGGGATCGTGGCCATCGTGGCGGCGTGGTATGGCGGTGGCGACCGGTTCCGCGGGCTGCAGTCGGCGCTTGTGGGCCTCGCCGTGTCGGCAGGGCTCGTCTGGAGCATCCGTGAGGGAGCATCGCGGAGCCTCGGACGTGAGGCGATGGGACTTGGTGACGTGACGTTGATGGCGATGGTAGGCGCATGGATTGGCTGGCAGGCGAGCGTGTTGGCGTTCTTTCTGGCCGCCTTCATCGGCCTGGCCCATGGTCTCGTGCAGGTGGTTCGGCATCGGGAGAACGAGTTGCCCTACGGCCCGAGCCTCTGCCTTGCCAGCGCGGCTGTGATCATGGGCTGGCGGCCGCTCTGGGGATGGGCCGGCGGCCCGTTCACGCAGCCGCTCGAACTGGCCCTGGTGATTGGAGCCGTCGTCGTGCTGACGGCCATCACGCTCTTCATCTGGCAGCGCGTGCGTCGGTAATGGTGGGCCGCCGGGGGCGGGGCAAGCCTCCGACTCGGGGGCAGGATAGCCCAACTCGCTTCGGCTTGCCCCGACCCCCGGCTCGTCAAGTGTTGAAGTGACTTGGCATGGCGAGATGCCATGTTTTCGGGGAGTATCGCGGCCTTGCCCGGCCTGCCGGTCTTTCCTACGATCCCGCCCCCGTCCGGGCGTGGAGCCGAGGCATGCCAATTCGTTTGTGCGCCATACCAGAGTTCGTCGTCGCGCGCTGCGTGCTGTTGTTGGTGCTTGCGCTCGTGAGCGGCTGCTCGAACCATCTGTTTCAGAAGCCAGCGTCGGCCGTGCCTGTGAATCTCACGCCGCCCCCCGGAGTGGCGGCACCGGCGGCCATGCTGCCGCCGCTGGGATCTGCTTCGGCGACGCCGCTCCCGTCGTACGCAGACGTCGACGGCCGTCAGTTGCAGACAACCCTGGCCCGCAGCCAGGACGAAAACCAGCTTCTCAAGGATGAGATCACCGTGCTGCGCGAGCAGTTGGCCAGCACATCCAGCCAGTTGGCGGCGTCACGGTTTCCGTCCAACGGCGGCATGGCTTCGCCATGGAACGCACCGGGTGGCCCGGCGCAGACAGGGGTAGGGTCGCTTGCGGGCAGTCCTCTTCAGAGTGCTGGCACGCCGGCTGTCGTGGCCGGGATGCCGCCGTCTCCAGCCGCGAACGGTCCTGCCGCGATGCACGCGGCGATGGGGCAACTCGCCGTGCCCGGAATCGAAATGCGATTCGATGGCAACGTGGTGCGGCTCGAAGTGCCAGCCGAGCGGCTCTTTGACGGCAGCAGCGCCACCCTACTCCCCGGCGGCAATGCACTGCTCACACAGGTGGCCGGGGAGATCGACCGGGTTTTCCCAAGACACTTCGTGGGCATCGAAGGGCACGTCGACACCGAGCCGCTCGGGGAGAGTTCGTGGGGCTCGCCGCACCAGCTCACCGCTGCCCGCGCGGCGACGGTGTTTGATTTCTTCACGACCCGCACACCGCTCCGTCAGGGCCAGCTCTTCCTCGTGGCCCATGGCGCAAATCATCCAGTGGTATCCAACGCCACGGCCGCCGGTCGCGCCCGCAACCGCCGCGTGGAACTGGTGATCTATCCAGAGCGGATCGGAGGCGGGGACGAGTCGGCTGAATAAGTGCTGTAACTCTGCTTCATCCACACGCTTTGCTCGTCATTTGACGAGCCGGGGGCGGTGGAAGCCGAAGCGAGTTGGGCTATCCTGCCCCCGAGTCGGAGGCTTGCACCGCACCCGGCGGATTGGGCCAATCGAGCCGGGCGGGATGCGGGAGCCCACTTTCGGTGCCCGCTCCGCGGCCCTAAACTCCTCCCATGGTCACGATCATCGACTACGGCAGCGGCAACCTCCGCAGTGTGCAGAAGGCGCTGGAGCGGATTGGCGTGGAGGCCCGCATCACCGACGATCCGAACGTGGTTGCTGAGTCGAATCGGCTCGTGCTGCCGGGAGTCGGTGCCTTTGGTGATGCCATCCGGGCCATTCGCAGTCGCGGTCTGGCAGAGCCCATCCTCGCGCATGTGCGGGCCGACAAGCCGTTTCTCGGCATCTGCATGGGACTGCAACTCCTCTTCGAAAGCGGCTCCGAAGGGGGGCACCACGAAGGGCTGGGCATCCTGCCTGGCGACGTGACGCGGTTCGAACTGCCCCAGGGGATGAAGATTCCGCACATGGGCTGGAATCAGGTCGCGTGGCGAAAAGGCGATGGGATGCACCCCGCCGGGAACGACGGCGATCACTTCTACTTCGTTCATTCCTACGTGGCCCGTCCCCGTGATCCGGAGGTGATCGCGGCGACCAGCGACTATGGCGGTGACTTCTGTGCGGCCGTGGCTCGTGGCCGCTTGTTCGCCACCCAGTTTCATCCCGAGAAGAGCCAGGCGGCGGGCATGGAATTGCTCCGCACCTTCTTCAACCAACGATGACCGCCGGCATCTGGCTCCAGGCCAGTTCGATCGGTTTATCGATCCTCTCTTGCACAAGGAAACGCTGACTATGGAACTCTGGCCCGCCATCGATCTGCGCGGCGGCAGGTGCGTTCGGCTCCTGCAGGGCGATTATGACCGCGAGACCGTCTTCGGTGACGATCCGGTTGAAATGGCCCGACGGTTTGCTGCCAATGGCGCCCGTCGCCTTCACATCGTCGATCTCGACGGTGCCAAGGCGGGAACTCCCGTGCAGGCCGAACTCGTGGCCCGCATGGTGGCGGCGGCAGGAGTGCCCTGCCAACTCGGCGGTGGCATTCGTTCGGTTGACACGGCCCGGGCCTATGTGGCCGCGGGTGTGCACCGCCTCGTCGTGGGCAGTGTGGCGATCGAGGATCCTGGCCTGCTTGCGGAACTGGCCCATGCCTTCCCCGGTCAGATGGTGCTCGGTCTCGATGCCCGAGACGGCAAGGTTGCCGTGCGGGGCTGGCTCGAGACCAGCCCGCTCGGGGCGGTCGACGTCGCGAAACGGCACGAGCACCTGCCGCTGGCGGGAATCGTCTACACCGACATTGCCAAGGACGGCATGATGGCCGGGCCCAACCTTCCTGCCCTTGCGGAGATGGTCCGCGCGGTCCGCCTGCCGGTCATCGCTTCTGGAGGCGTGTCGAATGCCGAGGACATTCGGCAGGTGGCTGCCGTCGAAGCTGCCGGCTGCATCGTGGGCCGGGCACTCTACGAGGGCAGCCTGACGCTCGCCTCGGCGGCCGCGGCCGCCGGCGAATAGGCTGCCTCAGCTACGGGGCGGCCAACCCCGCTCGCCCAGTCTGCCGGGCTTTCCGGGGTGAGGGCTGGCCCGAGGTTTTTGCGACAAAAATCGCAAGAACCTTCAATTCAGCCCCGCTTTCGCGTCGACCGCTTACGTGTCCAGTTTGCCGGGCCCACCGGCCGTCTTTACCATCGACGTTCATGGCCACCGACATCCGCATCAAGGAACAGCTGCCGGAACTCACGAGGCGGATCGTCGAGACGTATCACGACGTCCCGACGATCCACTACCTCGGCCATTGCCCGCTGCCAAACTACGAGGCGATCGTGTCGGCCTGCGAGGATCTCAAGGAGATTCTCTACCCCGGGTATCGCCGACGCGAAAACCTGCACATGGGCAATGTCACCTACCACGTGGGTGACCTCGTGGACGGGCTGCATGACAAGCTCACCACGCAGATCGGACGGGCTCTGCGGCACAGCCTGTCGGCACAGCGGGTCGCCACCGAACAGGGCGTCGATCCGCCCGCGGTGTCCGATGCCGTACAGCATTGCACCGAGGAGGGGGATTTCGAGGCGCTTGGCCAGGCCAAAGCGGTTGAGTTTTTGGAACGCATTCCCGACCTTCGCAGGGTTCTCGCCACCGATGTGCAGGCCGCCTACGACGGCGATCCCGCCGTTCGCACGCTCGACGAGGTGATCTTCTGCTATCCGGGCCTCGAAGCGGTCACGATCCATCGGCTGGCTCACCTGCTCCATCGCCTGGAAGTGCCGCTGATTCCTCGCATGATGACCGAGTGGGCCCATGCACGAACTGGCATCGACATCCATCCTGGGGCGACGATCGGCGACCATTTCTTCATCGACCACGGCACGGGCGTCGTGATCGGGGAGACATGCGAGATCGGTAACCGCGTGAAGCTCTACCAGGGCGTGACCCTCGGAGCGCTCTCATTCCAGACGGATGCCGAGGGGCATCTGGTGCGGGGCACGAAGCGTCATCCAACGATCGAGGACGGCGTGGTGATCTATGCCAACGCCACGGTCTTGGGTGGGGCGACCAGAATCGGCCATCATTCGGTGATTGGCAGCAACGTCTGGCTGACCCGATCAGTCGATCCCCACACCACGGTCGTGCTCGAGCGTCCAAAGCTCCGGATGCGCGGCGAATCACCGCAGCCTGAGTCGGATTACCAGATCTAACTACCGGTTGCGTTCGGCGATGCGAACGACCTCGCGGGCCGTGGCTTCCGCCTGCATCTTGGCCGAGATCGCGTCTTCACCCGTGGCGGTCGTGCCCCGGATCTTTTCGAACTCCGCGCGGGCCTGGCTGAGGTCGATGTTCTCGGCGGGAATGGCCCGCTGCGTGATGACCGTGACAGCGTTGTGGCCGACCTCGACAAACCCACCCTCGACGAACACGCGTCGCACGGCATCGGCCGCCCCGCCCTGTTCGCCCGTGATCCGCACCTCTCCGGCCCCGAGGCGGCCGATGAAGGGAGAGTGGCCGCGGGCCACGCCCCGCTGACCATCGAACAAGGGCAGCGTGACAGACCGGGCTCGCGTGTCGAGGCTCGTCATCTCCGGGGTCACGATCACGCAGCGGATACCGCTGCCGTCGTCGCCGCGGCCTGCCCCGGATCCCGTTCCTGAATGTGTTGCGTCAGCCATCGAAGGTGTTTTCTAAGGGGCCGCTTTCCGCGGGAGAGTGTTTCGCAGGAGGCGAGCAGATGTCTGCTCCTGCCGTCAGTTCATCAGCTCCGGTAATCAGCCTTTTGCGGCCATCTTCTTGGCCTGCTCCTCGGCCTGCTCGATCGGGCCCACGTACATGAAGGCCGGCTCCGGCAGGTGATCCCACTTGCCGTCGGCGATCTCCTCGAATGACCGGATCGTGTCGGCGAGGCTCGTGATCTCACCCGGCTTGCCGGTAAACACTTCCGCCACCAGAAACGGCTGCGACAGGAATCGTTCCATGCGGCGGGCCCGGTGCACGACCAGTTTGTCCTCTTCGGAGAGTTCATCGACACCGAGGATGGCGATGATGTCCTGCAGTTCGCGGTAGCGCTGCAGGGTCCGCTGCACGCGGCGGGCGATCTTGTAGTGCCGCTCGCCCACATACTGCGGGTCGAGGATGCGGCTCGACGAGGCGAGCGGATCAACGGCCGGATAGATGCCCTTCTCGGAGATGGAACGCTCCAGATAAAGGAAGGCGTCGAGATTGCCGAATGCCGTCGCCGGGGCCGGGTCGGTCGGGTCGTCGGCAGGCACGTAGACCGCCTGCACTGACGTGATGGCACCCTTTGAGGTCGAGGTGATCCGTTCCTGGAGCGCTCCCATTTCGGTGGCCAGCGTGGGCTGGTAGCCCACGGCGCTCGGCATACGGCCCAAGAGGGCACTCACCTCGCTGCCCGCCTGGGAAAAGCGGAAGATGTTGTCGACGAAGAGCAGCGTGTCGGCACCGGTGGTGTCGCGGAAATATTCCGCCATCGTGAGGGCGGAGAGTGCCACGCGGAGACGAGCTCCCGGCGGTTCGTTCATCTGACCGAACACCATGCAGGTCTGCTCGATGACGCTGCGGCCGGTGTCGCCGATCTTGGCTTCCTGCATCTCGAGCCAGAGATCGGTGCCTTCACGTGTTCGCTCGCCGACGCCGGCAAAGACGGAGTAGCCGCCGTGGGCGCTGGCAATACGGGCGATGAGTTCGGTGAGGATGACCGTCTTGCCCAGGCCGGCACCGCCGAAGAGGCCTGCCTTGCCGCCGCGAACGAACGGCGTGAGGAGATCGATCACCTTGATGCCGGTCTCGAAGAGCTCCGTCTTCGTCGACAGTTCAGTGACCGGCGGCGGATCGCGGTGGATCGGCCAGCGTTCCGCGGTCTTCACCTCGCCACGATTATCGATCGGCTCTCCGAGGAGGTTGAAAACCCGGCCCAGCGTGGCCGGTCCCACCGGCACGGAAAGCGGGCCTCCGCTGTCGACGACGTCGGCGCCCCGAATGAGCCCGTCGGTACTGCCAAGCGCCACGCATCGCACCTTTCCGCCACCAAGGTGCTGCTGCACCTCGCCGACCAAGTGGAGCGATACGCCCTTTTTCTCACTGTCGATGCGGACGGCGTTGTAGATCGCCGGGATGCCGTCCTCGGCGAATTCGACGTCGAAGGTCGACCCAATCACCTGCGTGACGTGTCCGATGTTCCTGCCTGCTGCCTTGGTCGCCGTCGCCATGATGGTTCCTGTTTTTGTGACGTTTGAAAATGAGGGAGGTGATGGATCTGAAAGGTCGGCTTCGCCGTCGGCGTTCAAGCCGTGTGGTCGTGCGGGGTTATTGCTTGAGTGCCTCGACGCCGCCGAGGATCTCCATGATTTCGCCGGTGATCTGCGACTGTCGGGCCCGGTTGTATCGTCGTGAAAGGTTCTTGATGAGGCCGGCGGCATTCTCGCTGGCGGCCTTCATGGCCACCATGCGGGCCACCTGCTCGCTGACGGCGGCATCCAGGAAGCACTTGAAGAGCCGTGACAGAAAGCTGGCCGGCAGGATCTCTTCGAGGATGCTTTCGGCCGAGGGATAGAAGTCGTATTCCTGCGACGCGAGTTGGGTCGGCGCCCCTGCCCCGCCCACGGCTCCCGCCGTCGCAGTGCCGGTGGTCTCCGGTGCCTTCAGCGGCAGGAGCATCTCGGTGACTGCTTCCTGTCTGGCGATGCTGTGAAACCGGGTGTAGACGACGTCGAGACGGTCAATCTTCCCGGCTGCGTAGGCGTCGAGATAGGCTCGGCCGATCGGCATCACGGCATCGAACGACGGCTTGTCCTCGAATTCGGTGAACCGTTGGTCGATGTCGATGCCGCGGAACTTGAGTGCCGAGATGCCACGCTTTCCAGACACCGCCACATCTGCATCGACCCGTTCGCTCTTCCACTGGCCGAGGATCGCCACGGATTGCCGCACGATGTTGGAGTTGTAGCCGCCGCAGAGGCCGCGATTTCCGGAGAGCACCAGCACCGCCGTGCGTGTCGTGGGGCGGACATCGAGCAACGGATGGACCACGTCGGCGCCAGTGCTCGCGATGTTTTCCAGGATCTTCACGAGCTGCTTTGTGTAGTCCCGTGCGGCCACCGACCGGTCCATCGCCTTTTTGAATCGCGCGGTGGCGATGAGCTCCATCGTGCGCGTGATCTTGCGGATGTTCCGGACGGAACGCCTGCGTCGATCGAGTGCTCTTGCCTTGGCCATGCTGTCAAACCTTCAGTCGGGAACGAACGTGTGACCTGTCTCGTGAATCGGTCTCGTCATCTGTCGAACGTGGGAGTTGTCGGGCCACCCTGCCCGGCGTGTGTTACTTCGCAGCTCCCGCCAGCACCCGCGGGCTGCCCTTTGCAGCCCACTGCCGCTTGAACTCCGCGATGGCCGCCTCCAACTGCCGCTCCGACTCGGCGTCGAACTCCTTCGTCTGCTCGATCTTCGCCCGAAGCTCCGGGACCTGATCGCGGATGAAGGTCAGGAAACCCTTCTCCCAATCGGCAACCTCTTCACGCTTCACGGCGTCCAAGTGTCCGCGGGTGCCGGCGTAGATCGAGAGCACCTGATCGACCACGTCCATCGGCTGATACTGGCCCTGCTTGAGCAGTTCGACCATCCGGTAGCCGCGATCCAGTCGCGACTGGGTGGCCGCGTCGAGGTCGGTGCCGAGTTGGGCAAAGGCCTCCAGTTCCCGGAAGCTCGCCAGGTCGAGACGCAGGCCGCCGGCGACCTTCTTCATGGCCTTGGTCTGGGCGGCACCGCCCACGCGAGACACCGAGATGCCGACGTTCATGGCCGGCCTCTGGCCGGCGAAGAACAGGTCGGGCTGCAGGTAGATCTGGCCGTCGGTGATCGAGATCACGTTGGTCGGAATGTAGGCCGAAACCTCGCCCTCGAGCGTCTCGATGATCGGCAGCGAGGTGAGCGATCCGCCCCCCTTCTCCTTCGAGAGCTTCGCCGACCGCTCCAGGAGGCGGCTGTGAGCGTAGAACACGTCGCCCGGGTAGGCCTCGCGTCCCGGCGGCCGCCGCATGAGGAGCGAAAGCTGGCGGTAGGCGGTGGCCTGCTTCGAGAGATCGTCATAGACGATCAACGCGTGCTCGCCGTTGTACATGAAGTGTTCAGCCATCGCCGTGCCCGAGTAGGGGGCGATGTATTGCAGCGGAGCAGCCGTGCTGGCCCCCGACACGATCACCGTGGTGTAGTCCATCGCGCCATACTTCCGCAGGATGTCGATGGCCACGGCCACCGATGAATCCTTTTGTCCGACAGCGACGTAGAAGCACTTCACGCCGCTGTTCTTCTGGTTGATGATCGCATCGATGCCGATGGCCGTCTTGCCGGTCTTGCGGTCACCGATGATCAACTCACGCTGGCCACGACCGATCGGGGTCATGGCGTCGATCGCCTTGATGCCGGTCTGCAGCGGTTCGCGCACCGGCTGCCGGTCGGCCACGCCGGGGGCGAGCGTTTCGACGGGGCGCCGGTGCTCGGTCACGACCGGACCCTTGCCGTCGAGCGGATTGCCGAGCGGGTCGAGCACGCGGCCGATTACCGCATCGCCCACCGGCACGCTGAGGAGTTTGCCGGTGCTCCGCACCTCGTCGCCTTCGGTCACCTTCAGGTAGTCGCCGAGGATGATCACGCCGACGGAATTTTCCTCGAGGTTGAATGCCAGGCCGGTCACGCCGCCGGGAAATTCGACCATTTCGCCGGCCATGACGCCGGAGAGGCCCCACACCCGCGCGATGCCGTCGCCGACCTCGAGCACGCGACCCACTTCGCGCACGTCGATGCCCGACTCGAACCGGTCAATCTCCTCACGCAGTACCGAGGCGATCTCGTCCGTATTGAATTTCATGAATGCTCCTCTGCTTCAGTCGGGCCCTGAGCCGCACAAGGCTCGTGGCGACGGAATGGTCATAGACGGTGTCGGCGACCCGCACGATGAGGCCGCCGATCAGTTCGGGATTGACGATGAAAGTCGGAGACAGGCTGCCGCCGACGGATTTTTCGACTGTGGCCACGATCTGGCTCATCTCGGCTGGGTCGAGTGGCACTGCCGTGGTGAACGTGGCCTGTCGGCGGCCATCCAGTTCGTCGGCGTGCCGCTCAGCGGCAGCGACCACCTGGGCCAGAATGCCGAGCCGTCCGTGTCGGGCCAGCACATGCAGCGAGTGGAGGGTCGTCGGGTGGACGCGACCGGCGCAGATCCGGTTGATGATGGACGACTTCTCGTCCGGCGTCACCTTCGGCGAGTCGAAGACGATCGCTGCCTTCGGCACTCGCGGCAACACGTCACGAACGATCGAACGGAGTTCCTCGAGCACCTCGCGGCGGCACTGCTTCCTGTCGGCCGCCTCGATGATCGCCTGCGCATACACCTTCGACAGCCGTTCCACGCCGATGTCGGTGGGGCTGGCGGCATGATCGGCCGTCTTCGGGGCGCTGTGGTGATCGTGAGGTGAGTTGTTCATTGGAAATGGTGCCTCAGTTCACGCTCGGGTTCGTGCCCAGGCTTGCCACCGAGTCGCGGACGAGCCTGGCCTGGTCATCACGGCCGAGCTTCTCCCGCAGAAACTTGCCCGCGACCTCGACGGCCAGATCCCCTGCCCGATCGGCAATCGCGGCGAGTGCCTCGTCCTTCGCGAGCCCGATTTCGTGACGGGCCCGAGCCTTCTCGTCCTCGGCCGCCTTGCGGGCCTCGGCAACGATCGTCTGCCGGGTGGCGTCGGCATCTCGGCGGGCCTCTTCGAGCATGCCGCGAACCTCGTCAGTCGCCTCGGCCAGTCGCCGCTCGTAGGATGCCAACATCCGCTTGGCGTCTTCGTTTGCAGCCTGCGTGGCAGCGATCGTGTCGGCAATGCCCTGCTCCCGCTTGTCGAGTCCGTCCATGATCGGCTTCCAGGCAAACTTCGTCAGCAGGCCGAGCAGGCCGAGGAAGATGACGAACGACCAGATGGCGAGATCGGACTTGAACGAGGCAGGGTTCTCGAAATCCTTTTGCGAGACTCCAGCAGGCGGGTTGTGGCCGATCTCCGGCAGGTGGCCGTGGTCGCCGTGCCCGGCGTCATGGCCTGCGTGGGCTGTGTCGGCATGCTTGGCATCGGCCGCGAATGCGGTGCCGCCGAACATCAGGCTGCACAGCAAGACGGCCACGGCCATGCGAAGCCGCGACACGACGAGATCGGGTTGTTGGGCGTGAATCTGGTTCAAGGTCTGTCTCCGCAACGTTGATCCTGACTGGGGGCGAATTTTGTTCAGTGCTGGCTCATTCTGGCTGTCCACGGTCACCGACCTTCGCGGGGCGGGGAGCGACGGTCGCTCCCCGCCCGCGACGGTGGAAACACGTAGAACAGGAGCCGAATCACTTTGCCTGCATGCAGATGTACAGCGCGAAGAACGTGAAGCCTTCGATGAGGGCCGCGGCGATGATCATCGCCGTCTGGATGCTGCCAGAGACTTCGGGCTGACGGGCCATGCTCTCGTAGGCCGCCGAGGCGAGCTTGCTGATGCCGTAGGCGGCACCGATGACGACGAGGCCCACGCTGAACGGCGCCGTGAGGTCGATGAGTGACCGCCCGCCCATGGCTTCCTGGGCACTGGCGACGTTGGCGCACAGCACGGTGACGAGAACGGCGGCAAGGGTGGAGAGCGTACGGAAGGAAGTGAGAGATCGGATCATCACGGAACAAGCTCCTTGGATAACGAGGTACCGGACGAATGGTCCGGCGAGGGAAACGAAAAACTGGGAAAACGGTGACCGAAGTTCTACGGAAATCCTGAGTTCTGTGGAAATCCTGGTGATTGTGCAGGGGGCTTAATGCTGGTGGACAGAGGCCCCGATGAAGAGCGCCGACAGAAAAGTGAAAATATATGCCTGCAGGAAGGCGACGAACAGTTCCAGCAGGCTGAAAAGCGTACAGCTGACGACGCTGATACCCGTGACCGTCGCCCACGTGCCCGTGGATTGGGTCGCCGCAGCCGTAATCAGCCCCATGATGCCGAGCAGCACAAGGTGGCCTGCGACCATGTTGGCCAGGAGCCGCACCGCGAGGATCCCATGCTTGATCAGCAGACCGAGCATCTCGATGAGAAAGATCATCGGCTTGAGCAGGATGGCAATCGGCAGCGGCAGGTCCATCGACGGCACCTGGTTGCCAAAGAACCCGAGAAAGCCGAACTTTGCCATCCCGGCCACGACGACGGTGGCAAGGGTCACGCCCGCGAGGGCGAGAGTGACGGAGAACGACGCCGTGGGCGAGCCTGCCCAGGGCACCATGCCGAGCAGATTGCAGCCAAGCACGAAGAAGAAAAGCGTCAGCAGCAGCGGCACGAAACGGTCGCCATCATGGTGCTCGCGGACGGCATGGGCCGCCACTGCGACGTGACCATGGGAATGGCCTTCATCGGCATGATCGTCGTGTGCGTGGTCGTCGTGATGGTCGTGGCTGTCAATCGCCGGCCGGGCGATCTGGTCGCGGACAAAAAGGATCATCGACTCGAACAGATTGGCGAAGGCCCCCTTCGGAGCGGCTCCCGTCCGAAGCTTGGCGGCGACCCGGGTGAACAACAGGGTGAGGATGCCGGCGAGCACCAGTTCCAGGATCATGTACTTCGAGATGCCGAATCCCGACTTCATCGAGAAGAGGCTGTCGAGCGTCCCAAACGGCTGCGGAATGAGGATTTTGCCGTCCATCGCCTGATTGAATTCGGCGACATCGGTGATGTCGGGGC